>Ga0074045_10000089_pt1 | contig 77209 bp, 64 predicted proteins | sample BogForMeECP23OM2_FD_94442 | JGI IMG/M metagenome (GOLD analysis project Ga0074045, IMG submission 94442) | Bog forest soil microbial communities from Calvert Island, British Columbia, Canada - Bog Forest MetaG ECP23OM2 | ecosystem: Environmental > Terrestrial > Soil > Wetlands ... | reverse complement strand
GTAGATGAAAAACCGACGCAAGAGCTGGAAGCCTTCAAAGGAGTAAAGAAGGTTCCACACGAGGAGTACTACACGTCCGGCCACCGCACCTGTCAGGGCTGCGAGTCTGCGCAAATCATGAAACTGATGGCGAAGGCCGCAGGTCCCAGGACCATCGTTCTGGGAAGTACCGGGTGCATGTACGTGGCGAACACCTCTTACTACGCCACTCCCTGGGGCGTTCCCTGGATGCATACACAGCTGGGCAGTTCTGGCTCGAGCGCGTTGGGAGCGGCAGCTGCATTCCGCGTCCAGATGCGCAAGGGCGTCATGAAGGACGAGCCCATCAACGTCATCGCCTTCTGCGGCGATGGCGGCGGCGCGGACATGGGCCTGGGAGCGATCTCAGCCACCATGTGCCACCCCGATTACAACTTGCTGATCCTGATGTACGACAACGAGTCCTACGCCAATACCGATATCCAGATTTCCGGGACATCGCCCTATGGCGTAAACACCTCGTTCAGCACGCCAGGAAAAGTAAAGCGGATCATGAATCACCGCTGGAAAAAGAACATGGCGCCGCTAATCGCGGCTGGCCATCCCACAGTGAAGTATGTAGGAACCATTTCCACCTCATACCCGCTGCAGGCGATGAACAGCGTTCGCAAGGCTCTGTCGGTCGGCGGTCCCACCTTCATTCACTGCCTCAATCCTTGCCCGAAGGGCTGGGACTTCGATCCAGTGCTCTCCTTCGAACTCGGCGAACTGGCCGTCAACACCGGTATTTGGCCTCTCTACGAGATCGAAAAGGGCAAGCTGAAGCTCTACGGCAAGACCGAGCAGATTGCCAGCGGCAGATTCAAACGCCTGCCGGTGCGCGATTACTTGCTCAAGCAAGGAAGGTTCGCGCATTTCATCGATGAGGATATCGATTACTTCCAGAGCAAAATCGATGACATGTGGAACAAGTGGCTGGTGCCGGGAATCATCCCGCTCCAGAAAGACCTGGAAACCGAATAACCACTCCCGCCCCCAATAAAAAGGGGGCGGATTTTTCTTTACCCGGACGTTTCCGGCAAGGAGCGCTAGGCGCATTGAGACGAGAGTAAGAGACGAGCAACTGTGACCGTTCGCTAGGAGGGTACGCGTGGCCACGAATGTGACCTCCTTGATTCCTGCAGAGTCCACGATCCCTGATCGACGGATTCGGATGCACGCTGGCGGGTTCGCGGTGATCATCATCGCGAACCCGCGATGCGCCTGCTTACTCGTTCTCAATCCGCAAGCTTCAAGCCCGTACGCCAACTTCGCCCACTCCGTTCGTCGCCATTCAGCCGAACCTCATTCAGTCGAACCTCTGAAATCATTTCGAACGCCCAAGTTTCCTTTGTCCCCCCAGGGTCGGCCGGATCTGCGATGCATTCGGAAGTGCGGGGCTTCACCGCAGTGCGGGAACAAATCCGCGCTGTTTTCCTAGGAGAAAGAACATATGGCTAGCCAAACTCTAGTTCCCAGTCAGCGAGACAGCGCCAAAGAAGCCTACGGCAGCATCGCCGGCAACCGATGGATCCAGCTGGTGAGCGGCATCGTCGCAATGATCGTCATCTCCAATTACCAGTACGCCTTCACGCTTTTTACGCCCGGCATGAAAACAACATTCACCGGCGTACCCTACGCAAAAATCGCGGCGGTATTCTCCGCCTTTATTCTGTTTGAGACCTGGCCCATGCCCGTGTCAGGGTATTTTGTCGACAAGTTCGGCATCCGCAAACTCATGACATTCGGCGCATTATTTATTGCGCTCGGATGGATTCTGGGGGGAACGGTGGCCAAGTCCCCCATGGACCTCTACATCTATTACGGCATCATTGCAGGAACCGGTGCGGGAATCATTTACATTTCCTGCGTCGCCAACGCCCTGAAATGGTTCCCCGACCGGCGGGGATTGGCTGCCGGGCTCACGGCCGCAGGCTTCGGCGGCGGCGCTGCCCTCACCATCATGCCCATCGCCAGTTCGATCCACAGCATGGGATGGGGGCATGCCATGGCCATCTGGGGCCTTGGCCAGGGCATCGTCGCATTTGCCGCCGCAATGATCCTTCGCCATCCGCCCACCGGCTGGGTTCCGGCCGGATGGGATCAGAAGGCGAAGCAGGTAAGTAAGGCGGTCGCGCAGTCGAAGGTGAACTTTACCTGGATTCAAACCCTGGGAAGGCCCGAGTTCTACCTGCTCTACGTACTGTTCTTCTTTGCGACCGCAGGTGGGCTGATCGCCACGGCGAATCTTTCACAGATTGCCAAGTCCCTCCACGTGAGCGACGCGAAGATATGGGGCTTTGCAATCGTTCCGCTGGCCGCAACCCTGACGTCTCTCTGTAACGCCCTATCCAGAATCATCTGGGGCTCGGTCTCCGACAAACTCGGACGAGAACGCACGATGTTCCTCACCTTCGGCGTCGAAGCCGTCCTGGTGTTTCTGGTAACCAAGATCGCGGGAGCTCCGATCGCCTTCCTGGTCCTGTTCTCGTTCATCTTCCTGTTCTGGGGCGAGATTTATTCCCTGTTCTCGGCAACAACGGGAGATATTTTCGGTCCCAAGAACGCCTCAGCCAACTACGGCATGGTATATACGGCCAAGGGCGCAGCCTCCGTGTTCGCCGGATTTGGTGCAGCATCGCTAGCTGCATACTTCGGTGGCTCTTTTGCAGTGCCGTTCTATATTTCGGCCGTGATGTGCGCCATCGCCGCACTTTGCTCCATCCTTGTTTTGAGGCCGTTGCTCAGGAACAGAATTGCGAAAGAAGCGCGAACCGCCGAGGGAAAGGCTCTCACTGCTGCGTTGACGCAAGTCTCCGCGCCCCCGCAGCCGGAGAAACATCTGACGGGCACGGGACGCTAGTCGTTGGCTTGGAGCGGGCAGGAAGAGAAAAAAGAAGAAAGGCACGCGGCGGCCGGGATAGGTAAACCCCGACGCCGCGTGCTTAACTTTGCAAGGAGCCGTCCTGACAGAGGGTCACGCCACATCATCGGTTATTATGGTTTTGCGGGCCCGTAGCTCAGCGGTTAGAGCAGTGGACTCATAATCCATTGGTCCAAGGTTCAAATCCTTGCGGGCCCACCAGATATTTTCGCTACTGGAAGCTCGGCTTCGGCGGCGTGCACACCGAATCAAACCAGCGGCTGATGTACACCTCGGCATGGGCTTCGCCGCAATAATGCCGGGCTCCCGGCGCCGTGGCCGCCTCCGTATTCCATCGTTGGACGGTAAGCTCGGAATCTCCGCATCGAATCACGAACCAGTGGATGGGACTACTCGTCACCCTCCCGCAGACTTCACATCTGAATTCCTGCAGCGACGTCACGTTTTCGCTCCGTAATAAGCGCCCGGGCGCAATTTATTTTGGCGTAGAGGCTGGCCGCGGACTCGGTGTCAACACTGTTAACTCGCCGACCTGCTCCCTTTTCACGGCTCCACGAAGATGGGGGGTATGATCCATCATCCAGAGCTCGGGAATAATTTCGGCGACCAGATGCCCATGACAGAAAAGTCGCACCACCGAACTCTCGGAAACCACGATGCCCACTGCCTTGGTCACAGCGCTCATGTTGGCGGCGGCAATGTGACGGCTGCCGAGCCCCAGCGGCACATCCACCTCCGCGGCCACCGCATCGAGATAGCGGCAGGCGGAAAGCACAATTCCGTCATGACTCACCACGAACCCGCCATCCAGCTGCGCCAGTTCCTTGATGGTTCCGCGAAGATTGAGATTGGTAACGTGGCGCGAAGACTCAGGATGCCCCAATAACGGATCGAGAATCAACGCCCGGGATCGAGCCAGCACGGCTTCTTCATCTCCAAGAGTGAACAGCGTGCCAATGCGCCTTCCCTCCCGGCCTTCGCGAGCAATCTCCACGGCGAGCCCAATCAGCGGGTCAAGAACATCCGGATTGTATTCCGTTACTTCGCAGAGAATGCTGTCAAACATCCATCGCGCTCCTGGCATCAGGTGAGCACTGCTCAGGCTTCATCGCCGTCACTATGAACCAGTCAATGATGCGAGTTGTAATCATCAGTTGGGAGCACCCGCCAAAGGCAGCCAGACTTGAAAACGCGTATCGCCCGGTTTAGAGCTAACCTGAATATTTCCGCGATGCTTCTTCACGATTCGCTGCACGGTATCCAGACCGAGGCCCGTACCTTCCCCCACTCCCTTGGTGGTGAAAAAAGGCTCGAAGATATGAGGCTGCACTTCCTCCGGAATTCCCGGACCGTTATCGCGAATTTCTACCACAACGCAACCGTCTTGCTGGTAGGTTCGAATGCGAAGCTCGCCTTTCCCATGCATAGCATCGATGGCGTTATCGATAATGTTGGTCCAGACCTGGTTGAGCTCGCTGCCAAAAGAATTCACCAGCAGCGGAACCTTCTGGTAGTCGCGCTGCACCGCGACTCCCTGTTTTAGCTTGTGATTCAAAATCGTAAGCGTGGTCTCCAGGCTCCGCACAACGTCTACGTTGAGCACCGGCGCCTGATCCATGTGGGTGTATTCCTTGATGGCGCACACCAGATCCGATATCCGCGAAGTGCTGTTCTCGATTTCGCTCAACAGGGTCGCGATTTCAACCGATGCGGCGATCCTGATTAAAGCGGCTCGAGCCGTGTCCCCATCAAGGATCGTAAACAAAGACTCCACCGCATCTGGCTTTATGTTTCGTTGCGCCAGGCCGGCGGCCAGCATCCACAGGTCGTTCTGCCCATGACTGCGCAGCAAGGAATCAATCTGGTCTTCCAGGTCGCTCATGGTGAGTGGATCCGGCGGAACTACATTCGGTTGCGTGAACGACGCCTCCATTTTTTCGATCTCCGCTTTCTGGGCCGGTGTGAGAACGCGCTTTCCCAGTTCGAGGCTCGCGTTGCGGATTTTCGTGAGCATCTGGCGTAGTTGGCTGGCCGCGCGTTTCGCAGCCGATGCCGGATTGTTAAGTTCATGCGCCAGTCCTGCCGAAAGCTTTCCCAAAGAAGCCAATCGGTCTCGCTGTTGTTCCAGGCGCGTGGTTTCACGGATGCGGTCGGCCATCAGGCCCACCAGACGCTTGGTGAGCTCCGGCATTTTCTGTATGAGCTCCGGAAAAAGGGAAGCAGGAAACCGCAGGGCGCGGCCGTCTGTTTCTGCGCGCAAGCTCACCTTGAATTGCTTCATCCTTGAAAACGGCAGTATTCCGGTAATGTCGCCCGGCTCCAGGTTAAAGACGAAGGTTTCGCCTCCCAGCTCTCCGCGCCCCTGAAGCTGCCCCTCGAGAATCACAAACATGGCATCGGCTGGGTCGCCCTGGCGTGAATAGAGATCACCTGCTTTGGTATTCACTTCTTGTGATTGGCTGATGAACCAGTCAAGTTGATCCTCAGGCAAATCAGCGAACTCAGGGACGCGAACTAATTCAGATTTATCGACCATTTATACCTTGCTTAGATATTGATGAATGAACTGCACCGCGACCGATCCTTCACCGACTCCGGAAGCGACTCGCTTGATGGAACCGTGGCGCACATCACCCACCGCAAAAATGCCGGGAACATTAGTCTCGAGCAGGAAGGGATCGCGATCGAGAGTCCAGCCTTTCGGCCGTTGCCCGTCACGGATCAGGTCAGGACCGGTCAACAGGAATCCGCGCTCGTCCCGCTCGACGACGCCAGCCAGAAAATCCGTCCGCGGCAACGCTCCAATAAAGATAAACATCGCACTGGCCGGCACACGCTCCGTCTTGCCGGTATCACTGCAGAGCACCGAAATCTCTTCCAGGTGGGTAACGCCATGCGCTTCGGACACCGCGGCATGTGTCCACAGCTGAATATTTGGTGTCTCTTTCACCTGATCGATCAGGTATTGCGACATCGTGCTGGAAAGCGATTCGCCGCGCACAAGAATAATGACGCGCTCTGCGTATTTCGCAAAGTTCATCGCTGCCTGGCCCGCCGAATTCGCGCCACCCACGACGTAAACGAGTTCGCCTTTGCAGGACAAAGCCTCGGTGGCTCCGCCGCCATAGTAAATCCCCGCGCCTTGCAGTCTGTCGATTCCCGGAGCCTGCAAGCGCCGCCACTGCACGCCCGTCGCCACCATCAGCGCGTGACACGAGATCTCGTTTCCGTCCGCCAGCTTGATGATTCGGTAAGGCCCCTCGGTTCGGACGCCAATCACTTCCTGCGGCGCCAGGATTTCCACTCCGAAACGCTGCGCCTGCACCACCGCCCGCCGTGCCAGATCGGCGCCACTCAGCCCGGTGGGAAACCCAAGATAGTTCTCGATGCGCGAGCTCATACCAGCCTGGCCGCCGGGCGCTTCCCGCTCGACCATCACGGTATGCAAACCTTCCGAGGCTCCATAAACCGCCGCGGCCAAACCCGCGGGGCCCCCGCCTACAATGGCCAAATCATAAAAGCTGGTTTGCGCTCGTGTTCGCAATCCGACCTTTTGCGCCACGTCCGCCGGGAGACTTTCAAGAAGCTTCGTCCCATCCGGAAAGAGCACTATGGGCAGGCTGGTCGCCTCCGGCCCCAGAGCTTCCAAAAGGTGTTTTGTCTCCGGATCATTCGCCGAAAGCTCAACGTCGATCCACTGGTAGGGAACATGGTTGCGCGCCAGGAAGTCGCGCAACTCGTACGATCGGGGAGACCAGCGTGTCCCTAACAGCCTGATCCCCTGAAATGTTGGCCGGAACGAAGCTTGCCAGTCGTCGAGCAAATCATCGAGCTGCGGATACAAATGCTCCGTGGGAGGGTCCCACGGCTTCAGGAAAAAATAGTTGATGCTGGCCTGATTGATGGCGCTGATCGCCGCATTGGTATCGGCATAAGCAGTCAGCAACGCCCGCTTCGCCTCGGGGAAGATCGCCATCGCCTCTTGCAGGAATTCGACCCCATCCATACGTGGCATGCGCTGGTCCGCAAGCAGCAAGGCCACGCTGTCATTCCGCAACTTCAACTGCTTCAGAAGATCGAGCGCCCCCTGGGGCGAATCGCTTCCGATCACCCGGTATTCAGCGCCATACTGCGAGCGAAGATCGCGCTCAATCGCCCGCAAGACATCAGAGTCGTCATCCACGCTTAGCAAAACTGGTTTGGCCATGCTTGGTCCCGGGTAAAAAGATGATTGCACACTTCTCGGTTCGGTAGCTGAAGTTGGTTAGATACAGAAAACTGCATTCGGTCGCGCAAATTCCTGCTTGTCCCCACCGGAATCTCCGGTGTTTGCCCAGATGTTCCTCGGGATGGGACAATGCCTAATGCATAAATCCTCCACCGCAGCTGTAAACATACTCGCGGCTGGCACGCTGTTGCTAGGGCAAGCCCTGGCACAGCAGACTCCGGCAGCGACGACTCAACCCTCGACAACATCTCCAGCGAAAGCACCGAGCTCCGCCACGAAGCGGCCAGCCACAGCCGCAAAGAGCGCTTCCACCCTGACCCTCAAAACCCCGGAAGACAAATTCAGCTACGCCATCGGGATGAAGACGGGAGAGAGAATGGCGGAGAGTTTCAAGAAGCAATCGGTCCCCTTTGATCCTGCCATTCTCGCGCGTGGAGTAAAGGATGCTTTATCTGGTAGTAAGACCCTGCTGACCGACGAAGAAGCCCAGACGGCGATCAAGGCGGTGCAAGAGGCAATTGGAAAGCAGCAGCAGGAAAAGATGCAAGAAGCTTCGGCCGCAAACAAGAAAGAAGGAGAGAGCTTTCTGGCTGCGAACAAGGGCAAGGACGGTGTAGTGACTCTGCCCAGCGGCCTGCAATACAAGATACTCACGGCGGGTACCGGGCCCAAACCCACGGCAGCTGACACTGTCGTGTGCAACTATCGCGGCACGTTGATCAACGGTACGGAATTCGATAGTTCTATCAAGCGTGGGCAGCCCGCCACCTTTCCGGTGACTGGAGTGATCAAGGGATGGACGGAAGCCCTTCAGCTCATGCCGGTCGGGTCGAAATGGCAACTCTTCATTCCCTCCGATCTTGCCTATGGCGATCGCGGTGCGGCAGGAGGCGAAATCGGACCAGGCGCTACACTCATCTTTGATGTCGAACTCCTGTCCATTCAGGACAAAGCCAGCAAGGACAGCGCTCCCGAGCAGGGCAAGGAGCAGGACAAGAAATAGTCGTTTGAATCGTTGGTGAGCTGCCACTCGCAGAGGAGCCCGGGGCCCCGCTTTCCTTCCGCTGCGCATCGGTGGCTTCCGATTACCACTTTGAGGCAGTCTCGATTCGAACCGTTGACAGCGTTTGTGCGGCGAGAGTAGCGTGACCTCAGTCTAAGCGCCTTGATCTTGCTTCATTTGAGGAGGACGGCAATGTTGTGCAGACCCATCTGCGCAGCCGTAATTGTGTGCCTGGCGCTGGCTTCAGCCGTGGCACAAGATCCCACAAAAGTGGAGCCGAAACATTACCGGCTTTTGTTCGAAAATGACCGCGTGCAAGTGGTCAGAGTGCACTATGGTCCGCACGAATCGTCGGAGATGCACGACCATCCCGGTGGCGTGGTGGTTATCGTGAAGGGTGGGCACCTGCGGTTCACGGATCAGAACGGCAAGGTTACAGAAACTTACGCCAAAGCCGGCGAGGCGCGCTGGTTCCCGCCTTTCAAGCATAAAGTCGAGAACGTCGGCGACGAACCCTACGATGCGGTTTACGTTGGCATCAAGGGCAACGTCACGCAAGTGGGAGCGAATCGAAATCAGGAAACCACCATCACCGCAGAGGAGCTGGCGAAAATCCTGGCGCAATATACCCAGGGCACGGCCGACCGCTGAGCCCTCGAGTTTGACTCTTCCGCCGCGCCTCTGCTTTCTCTTCAGCCCGTGGCTCTTCCGCCGCCATCCCTTATAATTAATCTTTACTAATTCAGAACGAAGGAAGTCTATGGCGCACAATGTATTTTGCGTGAAATTAAAAAGGGAGTTGCCCGGTTTGGATGAAGCTCCTTTCGACAATGATCTCGGCCGCAAAGTTTACGACAACGTTTCTCAGGACGCCTGGCGAATGTGGACGGAGCATTGCAAGATGCTGCTCAATGAGTACCGCCTCAACCCGGCGCGGCGTGAAGATCAGGAAGTCATCGTCAAGCAGCTGGAGCAATTCTTTTTCGGCGAAGGTTCGGCTGTGCCAAAGGAATACGTGCCGCCCACTCAGAAATAGTCATTTGCGCGATACACTCTTCCACCGCGAGGAAAAGACATTCATCTTGCTGTGACAATTGCCCCCTCCGGTGCCGCTAAGTCATTCTCTATTCAGTAGTTATTCCGCTGGTTACTATTGCACTGATTTTGATGCAATGTTCATCTCCCCGTAACATTCCCTGCCTACGATCGGAGTATGGATCTGCCCGTGTACAACACGCTGATCCTTTCCGACCTGCACCTCGGCGCCGAGACAAGCCATGCGCGGGAAGCCACCCGCGTGCTCAAGGAGAATGTCTTCCACCGTTTGATCCTTCTCGGAGACATTTTCGCCGACCTTAATTTCGCGCGGCTCACCAAGGAGCACTGGAAGTTTCTCGGCTACATCCGCAAGCTGTCGAATCCGAAGCGCAATGTGGAAGTGGTGTGGGTGGAAGGTAACCACGACCACGGTCTTACGAACATCATGTCGCATCTCGTCGGCGTACGGGTTTACCAGCGCTATGCCTGGAATTTTGCGGGGCAGCGCCACATCGCCATTCACGGCCACCAGTTCGACGGTTTTCAGGTGAACAACGTGCGGCTCAGCCAGCTCGGCACCTCGTTGTACTTGAAGCTGCAGAAATTGGATTTTAAAAGCAAACCGATCGTGCGCCTGATCGACCGCCTCAACACGCGCTGGTTGCGCATGTCGTCGAAGGTATCGGCGGGCGCGTTGCATTATGCCAGGCAGCACGATGCCGGCCGCATTTTCTGCGGCCACACGCATGAGGCCGGCCACGTCGAACAGGACGGAATTCATTACTACAATTCAGGCGGCTGGGTCGATTCCCGTCTGACGTATTTGACCGTTGATGAACAGGGGGTTCGCATCCATGACTACCACGAGCGAGCTGACGATCGTGATTCCAGCCAAGAACGAAGCGAAGCTAATTCCGCGCCTGCTGACTTCGCTGACGAATCAGGACTACTCGAAGATGTCGAGTACGAAAGTGTTGGTCGCTGATGCCAACTCGACCGATGGCACGCCGGAGGTTGTTCTCGGCTTCCGCGATCGCCTGAACGTCTGCGTAATTCGCGGCGGGATGCCCTCGGTGGGCCGCAACCTGGGAGCGGCACAGGCCGATAGCAAGTACGTTCTTTTCCTCGATGCCGATATCGAACTCGCGCATCCGTCCGTGGTTCGACGCGCCGTGGAACTGGCTCAGCGCAAACAGCTGCATTGCGTGACCACCAACATTCTGTGCCGCGACGGCAACTGGATCGACAAACTGTTCTACGCCGGCAACGATTTCTTTCAATACCTGTCGCGCCTGCACCATCCCTTTGCCACGGGAATGTTCATGCTTTTCGAGCTAAGGCAGTTCCGGAAACTTCGGGGATTTCACGAGCAAGTAGCCTTCGCCGAAGATTATCTGCTCAGCCAGCAAGTGGAGCGCAAACGATTTGGCATCGTCCGCGGCGGTGTCTACACCACTAACCGCCGGTTCAAGAAGATGGGACATCTGCGCGTGGGCTGGCTGTTCCTGAAGACGGCAATGAACTACTGGAACCAAAACTACTTCCTGCGCGATCACAAATACTGGCAGACCTAACCCGGCACGCAGCCAAACCTTCACAAAGACTTCGCAACGATTTTCTTCGTTGCCACAAAACAGGATTCGGCTAACCGGCCGAGTCCTGTTTTGCCTGAACGCGAGTATGGGACCGTCGTTTCTAGAATCGCACCACAATTCCGGTCGACAACCGTACATCGTTTTGCGTATCGCCAAAGAAACGCGTTTCCACGTAGTCTCCCTGGAAGCGCCACGCGATCGGCCGGATGATTTTGTAGTCGAGCCCGCCGCCCAGCGCCCAGGCGAAGGAAGTGTCGCTGGGCTGCCCAAAATCAGTCGCGACGGAAGAGCTTTGGCTGGTGGTGATATGCCCGACCCCGAACAAAACCTGGGCAAAAGGACGAAACTTCCCGACGTTGGTAGAGATTCGTGGCCCAAACATGGCCGTAATTTCGTGGCCATTGACGCTTACCGATGTATTGTTTCCACCTAAATTGAAGTTATAACTCTGCGTGCCATAGTGACCGGCAACGTCCGTCACCAGTCCAATCATGGGAAACACCTTGCCTTCCACGGAAGCTTCCCATCCGTTCAGATTGGCGCGCGTGGTGTTGGCGAAACCCAGCGTGGAGGAACTCGTATTTTCGTAGGAGTAGCCGAAGAAAACATTCCCGCTGGTCGGGACCTGGGCGCTGGCCAGACCAGCGAAGGAAAGAAGTGCAAGAAAGATGAAGCCGATTTTTTGCATAGAAATTTCTCTACCTTTCTTATGTGGTTGAAGTGGGATGCTGCCAAAACCTTAGATGCCCAAGCGCAGCAATGCGTCACGCGGAGTGGGTTGGATTTGTAGTTCTTCCGCGCTTGCAGATTGACAAAAAATTACAAAATCTCCGTCAAAGATTTGGAATGCCGCACATCTCCGAATCGCCTGATCGTCAGAATCGCCAAACCAGTCCAGTCGATCCCCGGACATCGTTCTGCGTCGCGCTCAAAAGGTGGGTACGCGTGTAGTCGAATTGCAGACGCCAGGAAAAATGCTTCATGAACAGGAACTGAAACTTGCGATCCACGCCGCCGCCGGCATCCTCCGCGAGGGGATAATGCGTCATCTGGTCCGATGTGGCGCGTTGTACGCCCACCATGATGTGAACGAATGGCCGCCACTTCCCATAATTAAACGAAAGCCGCGGACCCAGAAGGAGGTTGTACTGCTGCACTCCGAGCCGGTAAAAACCGCTGCCATCCAACACGACTCCAAGGTGGGGATGCCTGGTGAAGGGAAAATCTTCAAATGAGGCATTCCATCCACGGAACGTATAGCGGTTGATCACATCAACGTTATCGCCGTAGGCGATTCCCACGTACACGTTCCCGCTAGGAAGCAATTGCGCTCTCGAGCGGGTTGCGAAGAGCATGAAGCTCAGGAATGCCAGCACCACGGCTGCGGTTTTTGACACGAAAATAATTCCTCCCCTGGCAATCGATATGCCAGCAGCAAATTCTACCTGATTGCGTGAAATCCGTTAGATGCAGTGTACCCGAGGCCCAAGATGCCCGCGCCCCAAATTTGTCCCAGCGCAAATTTGGCATGCACGTAGCACGATAATTTACGTTCTTTTTATGATTCCGAAACCCTTGCTGGAGCGTCTATCTAATAGCATGCAATTTACCAACAGCATTTGGCAAACACGTCCGCCGGGGCGCGAATTGGCTGGCCTCGGGTTCAAACCAAAGGAGTCGAAGTTGAAGCTTAGTCTGGAAACTCGATATCGTGGCGACGTGCTCATCGTTCATTGTCAGGGGCGCATTGTCTATCGCGACGAAGCCGTCGCTCTTTCTAACCTCGTCGGCGAAGCTCTGGAAAATCGTGGGAAAGTGATCCTTGATCTCAGCGGCGTCAGTTCCATCGACAGTGCCGGCATCGGCGAACTGGTGCTGCTCCATACCTGGGCTCAATCCAGGAATGCAGACTTGAAGTGGGCCAGTCCCAGCCCGTTAGTGCGGGAGTTGCTCGATCTGACTCATGTGGATTCCGTTCTCGAGATTCACCCTAGCCTGACCGAGGCGCTGGCCGCGTTTCAGCGGGGAGAAGTCTGCGCCGACTGCTGATTCAAGCAGCGATACGCAGCAATACGTTGATCAATTGGGAATAGGATGAGGCCGGCCCGTCTTGTCTCGTCCTAACTCTCTCTCTGAAAACGGTAACGCCCGCCTCGCTCCGTGGCCACAGCTTCGGCTACTTTCAGAAGCGCTCGTGCCGCGTGGGAGAGGCCTGCTTCCTTGCGGTAAATCAAGCGCAGCTTGCGTTGCACGCGCAGTTCCCGCACCGGGATCCCGACGAGTTCTCCACGCGCTACTTCCGTTGCCACGCTGATCTCGGGCATCAGCGCGACCCCACTTCCCAGCGCAACAAATTGTTTGATGGCCTGCAATGTAGGCAGCTCAAGATCCATATGCAGCGGCGTCTTGTATTTCTGAAACGCTTGAATAACTTTCTCACGATAGGGCGATGAAACAATGTGCGCCACAAACGACTCCGCCCCCAGTTGCCGGATGCTTAGCTCCCGAGCTCCAGCCAGCGCGTGTTTCGGAGGAACCACCAGCACCAACTCGTCGAGATAAGTCACCACCGAGTGCAGCCGCGGCTCCTCCGGTTTGTACGAAAGAACTCCCAGTTCGGCGCTATGCTGCAACACATCATCCGGAATGCGGCTGCCCAGTGCTCGCTGCACCGTGATCTTGATCATGGGATGAAGCCGCCGGAACTCCGCCAGCACCGGCAGCAAATAAAGCGCGGTGAACTCATTCGCCGCAATCAGCAGCTTGCCCTTGTGCAACTCCCGCAGTTCTGCAAGGGATTCGTGCGCGTCGTGGCGCAAGTTCAGCAACTTCTCTGCATATTCATAAAGCACTTGCCCGGCGTCCGTGAGAACGCCTTCGCGCGACGAGCGGTCAAACAGGCTCTCCCCGAGTTCATTTTCCAGTTTGCGAATGGTTTGGCTTACCGCCGATTGGGTGCGGTAAAGCTTTTCCGCGGCGCGCGAGAACCGGCGCTCCCGCGCCACGCTCAGAAAGACTTCCAGCTGCGAGAGTTCCATAAAGTCTGTTCCTTCATGAAAGTACTGGTTCCATTAGCAATGGTAATTATATAAGACACCCTAATGATTGCCGTAAAATTATAAGCATCGGTTCAATCGCTGGCGCCCGTACGATAGGAGCTCATACGACACGATCTTCTTAAAGGGAGATTTATGGCGGCGGAGCCAGTTTGCATCATCGTTTTCGACACCACCTTGCGCGACGGAGAGCAGTCGCCCGGCTGCAGCATGAACCATCCCGAGAAGCTGCGCTTGGCTCACCAGCTCGACCGGCTCGGCGCCGATGTCATCGAAGCGGGTTTTCCCATCGCTTCTGACGGCGATTTCGAAGCCGTGAAGGCAATCGCCGATGTCGTTCGCCGGCCCATTATTGCCGGATTGGCCCGCGCCTGCCGCCCTGACATCGAGCGTGCGTGGGAGGCTTTGAAGGGCGCTGCCCGTCCGCGTATCCACGTCTTCCTCGCCACGTCCGACATCCACTTGCAATACAAGCTGCGCATTACACGCGACCAGTGCCTGGCGCAGGCTCGCGACGCCGTTCGTTTCGCCAAGTCCCTCTGCGAGGACGTTGAATTTTCGCCGGAAGACGCTACACGTACTGATCCTGATTTTCTCTGCAAGGTGCTCGATGCGGTGGTCGAAGCTGGTGCCACCACGCTCAATATTCCCGACACCGTAGGCTTCACCGTGCCTGCGGAATTCGGGGACTTGATCGCAACCATCCGCCGCCGCGTCAAGGGAATCGAGAAAGTAACTATTTCCGCCCACTGCCACAACGATCTCGGCATGGCGGTGGCCAACACCATGGCAGCCGTCGCCGCCGGAGCGCGCCAGGTCGAGTGCACCATCAATGGCATCGGCGAGCGTGCCGGAAATGCCGCGCTCGAAGAGATCGTCATGGCCATCCGCGTCCGTCGCGACCGCTATCCTTACGAAACGGGAATCGTCGGTGAGCAACTCTTCTCAGCCAGCCAGATGCTAAGCGAAATTACCGGTGTCCCCGTGCAGCCCAACAAAGCTGTTACCGGACGCAACGCCTTCGCGCACGAAGCCGGAATCCACCAGGACGGCGTGCTCAAGAATCCTTTGACCTACGAGATTATGACGCCGCAATCGGTGGGCGTGCCCGATTCGAAGCTCGTGCTAGGCAAGCATTCGGGCCGTCACGCGCTCGGCATTCGCTGCGAACAGCTTGGCTACCAGTTTGACCGCCGGGCTCTCGATGACATTTACCGCCGCTTTGTCCGTCTGGCCGATAAGATCAAGCGCGTCGAAGATCATCACTTGATGGAGCTGATTCGCGAAACTCACAAGCCCGCAGGTTCGGCCACGCCGTTGTTCGAGCCGATTCCCAGTGCGGCTACGGCGGGCTCCAGCGTATCGGCGCAAGACGCGCAGCGCTTTCCGCCTGTGCCCCAGACCAACGCGTTCGGCGTGCCGCCCATTCCCGCCGAACAGCACCACGATCAGGAAGACTATCTCTGGGGCGTGTAGCAGCCGTGATTTGTGCGGGGACAGCCGCCCCTTCGACAGGCTCAGGGCAGGCTCCGGATGTCCGCTGGGCGAAGCCCGGCCTCTGCTGTGGCACGGACCCTGCAACATGGAAGCGGTTTCCATTAAACTAATCCCCGCATGCTCCTGAATCTCACCATCCTCCCCGGAGACGGAATCGGTCCCGAAGTCACGGAGCAGGCCGTTCTGGTACTGCAGGCTGTCGCTGACGAGTTTGGCCATCAGCTTCAACTCCAGCAGAAAAACATCGGCGGTGCCGCGCTGGCAATTGCCGAGAATCCCCTGCCCCCTGACACGCTGCAGGCTTGCCTCTCGTCTTCCGCTGTGCTCATGGGCGCCGTAGGAAATCCAGCGTTCGATCACTATCCCAACCAGCTTCGCCCCGAAGCGGGACTTTTGCGCTTGCGCCGCGAACTCGGAGCCTACGCGAACTTGCGCCCGGCGATTTGTTTTCCCGCGCTGGAGGATTGTTCTCCCTTGCGCGCTGATGTGGTTCGTGGCACCGACATCATGATCGTCCGGGAATTACTTGGGGGTCTTTACTTCGGCGAGCCGCGTTCGATCCTGGGTACTCCCGGCTCCCGCGTCGCCACGAATACCATGACTTACGACGAATCGGCGATCGAACGCATCGCCGGCGTCGCCTTCGAGCTGGCCATCAAGCGGCGAAAAAAAGTATTGTCCGTCGATAAAGCCAACGTCCTCGAGTGTTCCCGCCTGTGGCGCGAAGTCGTCATCCGCTGCGCCAAGGATTTTCCCGGCGTCCAGCTTTCTCACATGTACGTGGATTCGGCCGCGATGTCGCTGGTGCAGCGCCCCAGGGATTTCGATGTCGTGCTCACCGAAAATATGTTTGGCGACATTCTTTCCGATCAAGCCGGCGGGGTCGTCGGCTCTTTAGGATTGCTCGCGTCGGCCAGTATCGGAGGCCCAGTCGGCCTTTATGAGCCCGTGCATGGCTCCGCGCCTGACATCGCCGGCAAGGGAATCGCCAATCCTCTGGGCGCGATTCTTTCCGCTGCCCTGCTGCTGCGTCATTCGTTTCAGTTGGAGAGCGAAGCGGCTTGCATCGAGAACGCTGTCAGCGTGGTTTTGAATGAGGGTTCTCGTACTGCGGATCTGGCGAGGCCAGCCGAAAGGCCGATCTCAACCACCCAAATGGGACTTCAGGTGGTTGATGCGGTGAAGGAGTTGTCTGCGAAAAACGTGGCTGCCGCGAAATAGCGATTTTTTCCCGCGGCAACTCATTTCCCCGCAGCCAGTTTTTTCCTCTTCGCGGGCAGCTTTTCCAGTGGCGGATACGAACCCAGATCAATCAATGTGCGAAGGGGCGATTGCGCTCCGTCGCGGATCGCTCTCACCAGCATTTCCAGGGCAATCTCCGTCGTAGTTAACGAGACTACCGTCGCCGCCAGAGTTCCCTGATCCACCCACGCTCTTCCCTCTGCAGCCAGGCCGTCGACACCGGTGAAGGGCAAAGCCAGCCACCGTTCCCTTTCCTCCCGGTCGGGAAGATCGCTGAATGCTTTCCTGGCTCCCGCCGCAATTCCGTCGTATTGACAACCCACGGCATCAATCGAACTCGCGCGATTAGTGGAGAGCCGGAGCCACGCGTTCACCGCCTGGTGAGCGCTCGCTTCTTCCCAATTGCTGCGAAGCGCTTTGATGTGAATATTCTCGGGCTTGGTGCTTTCCATCCCGGCCGTTCGCTGTTGCGCCGCCGAGTTGTTGACTGGCCCCTGGATGTACAGCACCGTGCCGCCTTGCGGCAATAATGCGGCAAATTGTCGTCCCTGAATTCGTCCAATCTCAGTGTGGTCGCGCGTCACACAGAAGACCGGGACACTCGAACGTCCTCTTAGGCCGCTCAAATAGTCCACGTCGCTATTCAGAACCACCCATCCAATACCAGCCGCCACTGCAGCCTCCGCAGGACGGACCAGCCCTGTCGTCGTCAGAGGCTCTAGCAGGATTGCATCGGGCCGGGAGTCGGAGCCCGACTGAACGATTTCCAGAACTTGTTGGCTCTGGGTTACGGCGTCATTATTGGCATTGAGGATTTGGACTTCTGCGCCGAGACGATGTGCCGTCTTGCTGGCCGATTCCGCTTGCTCGCGCTGGTAACTATTATTGCTTGGAAGAGATATAACGAAGTGGAGCTGCTTCACCGAAGCCCTCCAGGGGGATGCCACACCCTGTTTATACGATATCGTCGGCAAGCCGTAAAACTTTATTAACCAGCATGCCCCGTCAACCGCTTCAGGCCCTCGGCCCGGGTCTTCCCTGCAGAGTCTCAGCTTGCTGCGCCACGACCGCGGGATGTCCATCATATTTTCCCGTAGCGTCATACCAGCGGATGCGCAGCATTTCCTCAAACATGCGAGACCCGTCGATCAGTGGATGAATGCGAGTTCCTCCGCTGTGTCCCCAGCGCACGGGCACTTCCTGCACGCGGAAGCCAAACTTGCGCGCCAGAAAAAGAATTTCCGGATCGAAGCCCCAGCGCTCGATGCGTTGCAGCGGCAGAATCGTCTGCGCCGCGCGCCTCGTGAAGGCCTTGAAGCCGCACTGCGTATCTTTGAATCGCAACCCCAGAACGATCCGCAGCAACAGGTTGAAGATCCTGCCAAAAAGCTGCCGATGCACCGATTGTCGCTGCGTCTGCAATTCCGCGCGCAGCCAGCGCGATCCGATCGCAATGTCTGCTCCCGCCGCCAAAGCCTCGAGCAGCTTCGGCGTTTCCTCAATCGGCGAAGACAAATCGGCGTCGCTGAATACCACGACATCGCCTCGCGAATTGAGGATTCCGTTGCGCACGCTGTAGCCTTTTCCGCGATTGCCCGGATTCTCCACTAACCGCACCATCGGATTATTTTTTGCAAACCCGCGCACGATCTCCGCCGTGTTATCGCGCGATCCATCGTTGACCACGATTACTTCCGCATCCCATCCCTGTTGGCGCACGTAGGCCAGCACCTTCTCCAGGGTTCCTGCCAGACGCGCGCTCTCGTTGTAAGCCGGGATAACGATGCTGTAGGTCATGTCTTTGAACGGGTCCATACAATCCGGATCAGCCGGAGTGTTCAAGGTGTCACTTTCTACAAACCCGTTGTCGTTGAAATAGATGCGCCATTGTACGTCGGATTTTGGCTGTTGCGCAGAAATTGCTCACCCGGGAAAGGCCGAAATCAGCCTTCAGGCCACGTGCCGCGGTTCGAGCAGCATGCCGAAGAACTCGTTTACGAGGTCGCCGTCCAGCAACCCCTGCCGCGCTTTTTCGAGCATGGTCTGTACCGACTGCTCGTGGCTGATCGCAGGTTTGTATGGGCGCTCCGTCCGCAACGCGTCGTAGACGTCCACCACCTGCAAAATCCGCGCCAGCAGCGGGATATCGCCTCCGACCAATCCATCGGGATATCCCGAGCCATCCACATGTTCGTGATGATGCCGAATAATCGGCAGCACCAGCCTCAGCGACTTTAGAGGCCGGCAAATATTTTCGCCGGTGAGGGGGTGCTGCTTCATAATCGTCCACTCTTCCGGCGTCAGGTCAGTGCCTTTTTTCAGAATCTCATCGGGCACGGCAATCTTTCCCAAATCGTGCAGGTATCCGCCCCGCCGCAGCGCCAGGATCGAATCCTCATCCAATCCCAAATGCCGTCCCAAGTCCGCGGCATTCAAGGCCAGCCTCTCGCAATGCCCCTCGGTGTAAGGGTCGCGGCCTTCCACGATCAGACCAAGTGTGCACAGCACAGAATCGGCAGTCTCTAGCTCATCGGTGAATTCCTTCATACGAAGCAGAGACTTCACCCGCGCCGTCAACTCTTCGGCCAGAACCGGTTTATTTAGAAAGTCGTCCGCGCCAGCCTCAATGCCATGCAACTTCTCTGAGCTGTCAGTCAGTCCCGTGATCAGGACAAAAGGAATCAATCTAGTTGCCGGATTCTCTTTGAGATCACGGCACAACTCGTAACCCGACTTCCCCGGCATTCTCACGTCCGAGAGGATCAAATCGGGTGCCTGCCGCCGCACCTCGGCCTCAGCCTGCTGCGCATCGCCAGCCGTCACCACTTCATAGCCGCGCATGCTAAGCAACTGGCTCATCAGCGCGGCGATGCTGGCGTTATCATCTACCACCAGAATCCGCGCCGCCTGCCGCCGCGGCAAGACCTCGCCCATACCCTGGTCAGAAGCCCGCTCCCGGCGGGAAGTTGCATGCCGGTCAGCGCTCAGAATCAGGCGGGAATCGCGAGGAAGAATCATCGGTGCGAAACACTCACTGAGATTCTACTGCAACTTGAAGCTGGGATGCCGGTTACGCGATGAAATATGCGGTCCGATCTTCGGTTAATCCCGCTTCCGAACAACCTCGGAGATTTTGTGACGTCTGCCCTTGTCCTCTCCTTCGACTTCTGCTTAATCTCGGCCATGGTCCGCACCTCTCGATCTCGCATTCAGGTTTGGTTAGCCCTCACTCTCATCTGCGTCCTGAACGGTAACGCCTATTCAGCCTCCAAGGCACACGTCATTGCTTTCGGGAAATGGACCTCGTTCCCATGGTCTGCGGGCACAACTGATGAGAAGCCTCTGATTCTGAAGCTTCGCCCTCTTCTCGTCGACGCCCGCATCAAAGAATTCACGGTCGGTCCTGCACACGACGTGACCGACCGTTTATTCGTAGTGCGGCGCGCCTTCCGCTTGAATGACAGCCTTCCCCAGGAATCAGCTTCGCCGCACTGGCAATGGCAACTCGGGGAATGGCTTCTGGTTGACCGCGTGACCGGCCACATCTCGGCCATCAATCTTCCCGAGTTCGATGCGCTGCATTCCGGCGCAAGCTGGTATCGCGATTATGCTGCCTATTGCGGCGTCTCCGAAGATGGTAAGAAAGTCTACGCCGTGGTCGCTCAAATCAGCCGCCGCAAGCCCATCTTGAAGAAGTTGCTCGAAGGTGAGGGTGCCGGCGCTCGTGAGATGAAGGATGCGTCTCCCGAGGACGCTTGCCCCGTACCCTCCTGGCAGCGCGGACCTATGCGTGTTACCTTCGAGCCCGCCGGCGCGGCCAAACAAACATTCGCCATCCGCGGCCACATGGTTGATTTAGTGACCGAAGAAGAAGACGACGAAGAAGCGACAAAATAGTCGGCAGGATCTTGCAATCTCATGGCAGATCCAGCACGCTTCTTTCCCGAGAGCCGAGACCTAAGACCTAAGACCTGAGACCTAAGTACTGCTATCAATCCCCGGCCGCCTCGACCGCTGGCAACCTCTCCGCAACAGCCTTCTCTTTGACCTTCGCGCTGGTCACCAGAATCACCGAGAGCACAACCACCACGCTGCCCATCACAATGAAGCGGTCTACTCGCTCGTGCAGAATCAGCCATCCCAAGAACACCGCGACCACTGGATTGACGTACGCATACGTCGACACTTTCGACGTCGGCACATGCTCCAGCAGCCAGATGTAAGCCGTGTATCCTATCCACGAACCGCACACCACCAGATAAAGCACCGCGCTCACGCTGCGCGTCGTCCACGCTGCCCGCCGGAAGTCTCCCAAAGCCAACGCGAATAAAAAATTAGCCACTCCCGCCGCGGTCACCTGCCATCCGGTTGCGCTGAACACGTCCATTCCCGACTGCCATCGCTTCGACAGCACCGAACCCAGCGCCCACAGGAATGAACCGCCAATCAGCCCAACCGAGGCCACCAGTTCGCCTCGTCCGATTGCCGTTCTTGAATGCAGTTCCGGCCAGAACAGAATGAACAATCCCACGATTCCCAGCGCGAGTCCCGCCTTACCCCGCCATGAAATGCGATGATGGCCGAGCAGTAGCGAGTCGAGCACCAGAAACCACAATGGCGTGATCGCGATGATCAGCGCCGCCAATCCTGAAGGCACCGTCTGCTCCGCCCAGGAGAGCGTCAAGTTTCCACCCATCAAGAGCAGAATGCCGACCACGGCCGCCAGCGCAATCTGCCGTGCCGAATACCAGATCCTGCGACCCGTTGCCGCGCACACCGCCAGCATCACCACTCCGGCAATCGAAAATCGCATGCCACACATCAGCGCCGGAGGAATGCTCTGCACCGCGATATCGATAGCCAGATAAGTGGAGCCCCAGAACAAATACACCAGCCCAAAGGCAAGAATCACCGCAAACCGGCTCGGGCTGTGTGCTTTAGGCATGTGAGTGAGAAAAGAGGGAAGTCAAAAGATATCAGACGAATCAGGTGAGGAATCGATTCTAAAGTTGCGCGTATCTTGCGGGAGTCGCCCCTTCGAGAGACTCAGGGCAGGCCTCGGCTGTCCAATCGGGCCAAGCTCGATGCTCTTACTTCAACTTCTCGTACTCCGCTTTAGCTTCCTTCAAAATAGGCACATCGGGATCCGCATCTTTCCACATGGCAAAAAAGTCCTGATAGGCCAGCCTCGCCTTCGGCGCGTCACCTTGCAGTACAGCTGCCCGACCCAGGCCAAGTTTGGCCAGCGGGAAATAGGGCGAAAGCCCCATGCTTCCTTTATGGTCGACAATCTTCTGGAACTCTGCGGCCGCCTGCCCGCCCTGCTTCGTCTTTAGATAAGCCAGGCCGCGCAAGTAGGCTGGAACGCCGGAGGCGATCCAGCCGAATTCATAAGGTTCGGGGGAATGCAACTCATCGATCGCTTTCGCCCCATCGCCGCGTTGCAACGCCAGCCGCGCCCGCATCTGCGGCAGATCGATCTTCTGTGCGAACGTCTCCAGCGGATAGTTCGTATTCAGATAGCTCACCATCGCCTCGGCCTTGGCTGCGTCTCCACAGGTCGCGAAGGCCGCTCCCGCCAATTCCGAAGCGGCCCGGCCCGGCTTCGCCGCCAGCACCGCTGCATCCTGCCGCGCATCTCCACAGTCGCCGAAGTCGGCTTCAATCAAGGCTCGATTCCCCAGGTCGCCCTGCGCCGCTTCTTCTATCCCAAGGTTCTTTTGCATCTCGATCGACTGTTGCGAGAGTTCTCGTGCCAGGTGCAATTTGCCCGCTTGCGCCGCGACCTGAGCTTGCGTCGAAATAAAACGGAATTCTCCCGGTTTGCCCTTTGCCCAATCCAGTTCACGCTGTGCGTCTGCCGATCTTCCGGTATTCAGCGCGATCGCGTAGGCTCCCCAGTGTATGGTTTCCGACGCCGGAAAATGCCCCAGTGCCTCCTCTGCGATTTGCCGCGCCTCATCAAATCGGTTCAATCCCAGATAGGCTAAGCTTAGGGCGCTATAGCAATTGTTTGAGTTGGGATCGACGGGCAGGCAATCTCGCGCAGACGTGGCCGCTTTCTCAAAATCCCCGATGAGAGCGTACCCGACAGCCAGATTGTTATAAGGTGTCGAATCGCTGGGATAAGTCCGCTTGTAGAGCTCCAGGGTCTCGATCTCTTTATCGGACTCTCCGGTCACCGTTTCATAGTAGTGTTCGGTGATATAAAGTTTTTCCCTCTCGCTCACCCGGTCGCGCAAATCATATGCTTTGCGAACATTCTCCTTGGCCTTCTCCAGTTCCCCGCCATTGGAATAGACAACTCCCATGCGCGCATAGACCCAGGCGAAATTCGGATCCAGTTCCACCGCCCGTCTGTAGAATGGCAGCGACTCCCGCTCAAGCCCCTGGTCGAACTCCGCGTTGCCCATGGAAAACGCCTTGAGCGCTTCCAGCGACGAAGTCGTAACCTGCTCAATCGGAGTATCGAACTTCTGCACCGAGGCCAGCGACTCGCCCAGCTTGCCGCGCAATTTCGTCGCCGCGCTTCCGAGCGCGCCGAGTACCTGCTCTTTACTTGCGGCCTCGGCCTGCTCCTTGGCCAGCGAATCACCGGTCTGGCAGTTGATGGCGTCCAGCGTGATCACATATTGACTGCCCAGGCTGGCAACCGACCCGGCCAGCATGGCCTTGCTGCCCGACCGCAGGCATAACTCGCGAGCCAGGTCCGAAGTCAAACGCTCGTCGGGTGACCGCCCCATGAACTTCAACGTCTGGCGCACGCGCGCTCCGGTTAACACGCGAAGAAACGGCGACTGCTCCAAATCCACTCCCAGCGCCTGCTTCAACGTGCCGTCAAATACCGCATCGCCTGTGGTGTTGGCGAAGTCGGCGATCACGATCGTATCCTGCCCGGTCAGCGTGCGGTTCGATCGTGAGCGGAAGTACAAACCTGCGGCAACCAGAGCCACAATTGCGAGAACCGCGGGGATTCCAATCTTCAGCGGCTTGCTTCGGCCACCTGTGGCAGCTCCGCTGGCCTGCGCGGATGCGGGAATTGCCGCCGCAGGAACCGCCGAACTCGCGCTCGATTGCGCCGCAGACACATGCTTGGACGAGTCTGCCGCTGCCACCACTCGCGCCGAGATGCGCTCGTTTGAACCGGCCCCACCAACCTGTGACACGGGTTCGGCTGCGACTAGCACTTGATCAGACTGCGCCGCAACCGCCCGCCCGCTCCCCGTATCCCGCTTCAACCGTTGCAGGTCGGCACGAATGTCGGCTGCATGCTGGTAGCGCAGATTGCGGTCTTTCTCGATCGCCTTGTTGATCACGTCTTCCAGCTTCGCGGGCAAGTCAGGATTCAACCGAATCGGCGATACCGGAGCGCGATCCAGAATGGCTTGAAAGATGAGTGCGGAAGTGTCCCCTCGAAACGGCAGCGTTCCCGTGGCCATTTCATACAGCACTACGCCGAAGGAAAAAAGATCCGTGCGCGCATCTAGCTCTTTTCCCTTGGCCTGTTCGGGTGACATATACGCCACGGTGCCAAGAGTGGATCCCGGGCTGGTCAAATGCTCCTCGACCGCAACCGCGGTCGGCGCGGTAACGTCAGGGGTTTGAGTCGGTGATGCCGGACTTGCCTTCACCTTTGCCAAGCCAAAGTCCAAAATCTTGGCGTGTCCCCGCTTGGTGACAAAAATGTTTGCCGGCTTGATGTCGCGATGAACAATGCCTTCGCTGTGCGCGGCGTCGAGCGCGTCGGCGATCTCGATCCCCAGATCCAGAATCGTCTCTACTTCCATGGGCCGAGCTCCGATCAGGTGCTTGAGCGTGGCCCCGTCCAGAAACTCCATGACCAGGAATGCGCGCCCATTTTCTTCGCCGATGTCGTAGATCGTGCAGATGTTGGGATGATTGAGCGCGGAGGCTGCCTTCGCCTCCCGGCGGAATCGTTCGAGAGCCTGACGGTCCTGCGCCAGATCTTCGGGAAGAAACTTCAGCGCGACAAAGCGCCCCAGGCGCGTGTCTTCGGCCTTGTAAACCACACCCATGCCGCCGCCGCCAAGCTTCTCAATAATCGTGTAGTGCGAAATGTTCTGGTCGAGCAAAGGTTGGTCTCCGCCCCCGCGGAGTGCAGCTATGCTAGGCGGACTTTAAAAGGATGTCAAAAACAAATGCGGGGCCTGCCCGAAGCCCCGAGCCTCCCTATATACGCAATAAAAAGGGGGTTACGCCGCGCGCCTCCGCCACGTATAATGTCGATGAAGACATGCTTACTGATGCTGCGCAACGTCTCCAATTCGCAATCGCCCAACTCGCATCTGCCCGAGTGCTGGCTGCACTGCCTGGTGTGTCCGCGTCGGTATCGCGCGAATTTGCCTTCCCGTCTTCGTCCCAGTCTCTTCGGTAGTGACTAACAAATCCTTCGCCTGATTGTCCCGGTTCTTCGTGTGCTTTAACCAGAGCAACGTGAGCCGAGTGCCGTTCAACTGACCACTGGCCACCAACCCCTGGCCACTGCCCCACGGAGGATTCCATGACCACGAAGACTATGACCACTGCAGGTCCCAAAATCACGACCGCGCTCCCCGGCCCCAACGCCAAGCGCGTGCTCGCAGGCGACCAGAAATATATTTCACCGTCGTATACCCGCTCCTATCCGCTGGTGGCCAAGAGTGGCCGCGGCATCGTCGTCACCGACGTCGACGGCAACGAATTCTACGATTTCTCCGCCGGTATCGCCGTGACCTCGACCGGCCACTGCCATCCCCACGTGGTCGCCGCGATTCAGAAGCAGGCGGCCGAGTTGATCCACATGTCGGGGACGGATTTCTATTACGAGAATATGGTCCAACTCGCCGAGCGCCTTTCGAAAATCGCCCCCATGCCCGGCCCGCACAAAATTTACTACGGCAACTCCGGCGCTGAGGCGATCGAGTGCGCCCTCAAGCTGGCCCGCTATCACACCAAGCGCCAGAACGTGATCGCATTCTTCGGCGCCTTTCACGGACGCACCATGGGCGCGCTCTCGCTGACCGCCTCGAAGCCACAGCAACGTCGCCGATTCGCCCCGCTAGTTCCAGGAGTGACGCACGTGCGCTATCCCGACGTCTATCGCGGATGCGTCGGCGGCCAACAGGATGCCGATGCGTTTGCTCTGGGCTGCGCGCGCTTCATCGAAGAGAAGCTCTTTAAGACCACCCTGCCTCCCGAGGAGGTCGCCGCAATTTTCGTCGAGCCGGTGCAGGGCGAGGGCGGCTACGTGGTTGCGCCCACCATCTTCATGCAAGAGTTGCGCCGCATCTGCGATCGCCACGGGATCCTGCTGGTGCTCGACGAAGTGCAAAGCGGCATGGGCCGTACCGGCAAGTGGTGGGCGGTCGAGCACACCGGTGTTGAGCCCGACATGATCTGCATCGCCAAGGGAATTGCTTCCGGCATGCCGCTCGGAATCACCTTAACCCGTTCTGAAATCATGGACTGGGTTCCGGGTTCGCACGCTTCGACTTTCGGCGGCAATCCTGTGTGCATAGCTGCGGCGCTGGCTACGCTCGACGTGATTGAAAAAGAGCACCTGCTCGAGCACACTGCCGAAGTTGGCGCGCACATGATGAAGCGCATTTCCGGCTGGCCTGCAAAGTTGAAGCTGGTGGGTGATGTGCGCGGCCGCGGATTGATGATCGGCATCGACATCGTAAAGGACAAAACGACGAAAGAATACGGTGCCGCCGAGCGCGACCTGATTGTCGAAAAGGCGTTCGAACACGGAGTGTTGTTCCTGGGCTGTGGGCCAAGCAGCATCCGCCTGTGTCCGCCGCTGGTCGTGACAAAAGAAGAAGCCGACGTTGCCCTCGACGTGCTGGAAGAATGCATCCAGCAGGTGGGAAAGTAGGCTACGTTCCGGCTGGAGAATCAACTTCTTCTTAAGCCATCCTCGCTTGGCGAGGGTGGCTTTGTTGTCATTCCGGCAACCAAATGGTTGGGCCGTGGAAGATCACTATCATGTTAGGAGTTTCGTGAAACAACAGGGCGGTGGGGACGAAGGTTCTCTTGATTCGAATCAGGCCTGGAATTCCGACGCTTCCGGGAAGCGCAGGTTACACTTGGCCAGCGCCAGAGCGAGCAGCTCCTCGATCTTGGTTTCCTCACAATTTCGGGACATGGCCAGTTCGCTAACTAAAAGGTAACGGGCGCGCTCCAGCATCTTCTTTTCGCGGAAGGAAAGAGGTTTGGCCTGATGCAATGCGATCAGGCTCTTTAACACCCCGGCGACCTCAAACAAGGAGCCGGTACGCATGCGGTCGGAATTTTCCTTGAAACGGTCTTTCCAGTCGGAGGGGCTCAGGTCGTCGGCCACGGACAGGAAATCGAGAATTTTCTGGACCTCGCCATTCCGCACCACACGCCGTATCCCCACGCTGCCCACGTTGTTGCAGGGCACCATCACCTTCAGGCTGCTGGCCTTGATGTTGAGCAGATAGAACTTTTCGACCGTTGCGCCAATCGATCGGCTGCTGATTTGTTCAATCACGCCGACCCCGTGGTTGGGATAGACGACCTTGTCACCGATGTGGAAATTTAAGTCAGCGTTCATAAAATGCACCCGGGCAGGAAATGGGCATAGTGAGGAGGAACGTTGTCTTTACTATAAACATAGTATCCCGAAATGGGACGAAAAGCAAGGTTGGGAGGCCGATCTGCAGCCCTTCACGACGTAGGTAGATCGAGCCCAGAAAGCCCTATGTGGAGTAATAAGGGGCGTAAGTGATTGTTGAACCGCAACTTAAGTAGGATGTGGAATGACTATAATCGCATCGTGACCTGCACAGAGCCGAAATCCGGCGCAAAGCCCGTAGCCCAGACTTCCGCGAACGAACAATCAGGTGGCAGAGTGCTCGGACTGGACGTAGGGTCGAGGCGGATCGGAATCGCTATTTCGGACCCGCTCGGAATCACCGCTCAGGGATTGGAGACGCTACAACGCCGAAACAAGCGGACAGATCTGGCAGCCTTGGAGCGGGTGATTCAAGACTATTCGGTCAAAGAAATCGTGGTCGGCCTGCCGCTCCGAATGAGCGGCGCCGAAGGAACGCAGTCCGACAAGATGCAGATATTCGCCGAGGAACTGCGGAAGCGCTTCCGGCTTCCAGTTCACTTGTGGGACGAGCGGCTGACCTCAGCCGAAGCCAACCGCCTCTTGCGCGAAACCGAACTGTCCATCGAAAAGCGCGCCAAGGCCGTGGACCGCATGGCAGCCGTGTTGATCCTGCAGGGCTGGATGGAGAGAAAACGGCTTCCGGCTTCCGGCTCTCGGCTTCCGGCCGAGGATAGGCCGGAGCCTTAACTCTCTGTTTCCTACCTAAGCAGCGAAAGTGGAAGCGGAAGCCGGACAGCGGAAGCCGGAAGCCGGAAGCCGCTATTGTCCGCGCATCGCCCGCCGATACGCCGCTACATTCTTATTGTGTTCTTCCATCGTTCGGGCGAATTTATGGTGGCCTTCCGCGTCGGCCACAAAATAGTAGTAATCGCTCTGCGCGGGGTGCATCGCCGCTTCCAGTGCGCTCTTGCCGGGATTGGCGATTGGGCCGGGCGGAAGTCCGGTGTGTGTGTACGTGTTGTAGGGCGAACTGAAGTGCATGTCGTCGTGGTGCAGCGCGCCGGTATAGGTTCCGGCTAAGAGTTCGGCGTAAATAATGCTGGGATCGGCGTCCAGCGCAATCTTCTTTTCCAAGCGGTTGTAGTAGACGCTGGCCACCAGCGGGCGTTCGTCCGGAACAGCCGTTTCCTTTTCCACGATCGATGCCATGATCACCGTTCGCTCGAGTTCCGTCGGCGGCTCGTTCGGCGAGATCGGGCAACTCACGGCGCGAACCGTGATGCGTCCCGAGCCCGCGGAGGCAGGAGCTCCTACGTCTTTGTTCTCCACGTTCTCCACCGGGGATTGAGACAAACCGATTCGTTCCGCTACCTGGCGGAATTGATTGACCATGGCGACCGCCATGTCCTGCATGCTCATCATGCGGCTGAATTCGTAGGTGTCGGGAAATAGGTAGCCCTCAAGCGAATGCGCGCCGGGCGCCAGATCGCAGATGAGTGCCGTGTCATTCTCCGCCACCTTCAAAAAGTCATCCGCTGATCCCAGTCCAGCCGCCTCGATGGCGCGAGCAATGTCGAACATCGTAAAGCCTTCTGGAACCACCACGGTATGGAAGTAGACATCGCCACGCCGCAGCCGCTTCTGAAGGTCGATGATGTTCGCCGGCTTCTCGAACAAATACTCCCCGGCCTTCAGCGAGCGCCGGCGACGAAAGTGGTGCCAGAGGATGAATGCATCCTCGCTGCGGATGATTCCGCTGGCCTTTAGTTCCGCAGCGATGCGGCGGGTGGAGTAGCCGGGATGCAGCATTACAAAGGTGGGCCCGGAAGGCGCCACCGGCGTAAGTACAGCCCAGGCAAACCAGCCGCCGAACCCAAGCGCCGCGATGAGAACGATCCAGGCAATTTTACGCACGGTGGAAGTAGTGTAAGTGTAAAGCGTAGGCCGCGGCCAAGCCTCTGATCTGAACCTAGTTACTGATTAGCAACCGGCTTAGCGAGTTGTCTCTTCCAATCTTGACCCGGCCCCATAGTTCTTGCACCCTTTCCGGCGCGCTATACTCAAATGTTCTGGAGATCATCGAATCTTTCATGAGACGTAGCTCGCCCTTTTGGAGTTTGCTGTTGCTTATCGCGGTGCTGCCCACCACCGGCTGTCTCTTCCACACCCGTCCGGTCGAGGAAACCTATTCCAAAGTTCCTTTAAAGGAAGCGTCCCAAGCGGAATTGATCGACAACATCAATCAGCAGGCTGAGAGAATCCGGTCGCTGCAAGCCACCGTGGATATCGATACCTCCGTTGGCGGCGCCAAAAAGGGCCACGTAACCGACTACAAGGAGATCCGCGGCTACGTCCTGGCCCGCAAGCCTGCGATGCTACACATGATTGGCCTCTTACCCATCGTCCGAACTACCGCCTTCGAGATGGTGAGTGACGGGTCGGAGTTCAAGCTGTGGATTCCGCCCAAGAATCGGTTTGTAATCGGCAATAATCAAGTGCACACCTACAATCCCAACCAGCCCATGGAAAGCATCCGGCCGCAGGATATCTACGACGCCCTGCTGATCCGTCACATCGATCAGTCCGAGATTGCCGTGCTGGAGAACGGCGAAGAGATTCTGCACGACGCCAAAGGACACCGTGTCCTCCAGGAGGACTACGAGCTGATCGTCATCCGTAAAGTGGGCGAAAATGGGGGGCAGCTGTCGCGCAAAATTGTTTTCAGCCGCGTCGACCTGCAGCCGCATCGCCAATACATTTATGATGAGCGCGGCATTCTCGTCACCGACGCCCGCTACGCCAACTACAAGGATTACGATGGCGTGGCTTTTCCGTCGCGCGTCGAGATTTACCGCCCGCAGGAGGAGTACGACATCACCCTCAATCTGTTGAAGCTGGAAATCAACAAGCCTCTGCGCGACGATCAATTTGCGCTGCAGCAGCCGCCGGGCGCCGAGGTGGTGCGTCTCGATCAGGCACAGCCTCAATCCAGTGCCGCGGTGCCGCCGGCGGGAGAACAATAATCCTCCTCCTCGGCCAGTTCTGTTGGGACTTCTCATGATGAATAAGATGGTTGTCGCCAACCTGGTGCAAAGGCCGATTCGGTCATTGATCAGCGTCAGCGCCGTGGCCCTGGAAGTCGTATTGATTCTTCTGATTGTTTCCTTTTTTTACGGCCAGCTGAACGGATCAAAGGCAAGCCAGATCGGGGTGGGCGCCGACGTCATGGTGCAGCCGCCCGGATCCTCAGCCCTGGTCGGAGTTACCGGAGCCCCTATGCCGGTCAAGGTTGGCGACAAATTGCGAGCTTTGCCCCACGTCGCAGTAGCCGCACCGGTGATCTGGGAACTGACTACCAAGCCTTCGCTGGAAATCATTTACGGCATCGACCTTGCCAGCTACAACAGCATTCCTCCCTCATTTCGCTTTCTTTCTGGACGCGCATTTCAGGGTCCCTATGACGTGATCGTGGACGATTATTTCGCTGGCTCGAAGCGTGCCAAGGTGGGAGACTCGATCGAGATCCTGGCTCACAATTTCCGTATCTCCGGAATCGTCGAGCACGGCAAAGGCGCGCGCAAGTTCGTCCCGCTCGATACCATGCAAGATCTAATCGGGGCTCCGGGTCATGCTTCGGTCTTCTACATCAAGCTCGACGATCCCGCCAGCGTGGACGCGGTGGTCGACGAAATTAAACATGTTCCCGGCATGGAAAACTACTCCGTGCGTTCCATGCAGGAATACCTGTCGATGATGACCCCGGAAAATCTGCCCGGCTTCGCGACCTCGATCCGCATTGTGATCGCGATTTCAATGATTATCGGATTTCTCGTGATTTTTCAATCGATGTATACCGCCGTCATGGAGCGTACGCGCGAGATCGGCATTCTGAAGTCCCTGGGCGCCTCCAAGCTCTATATCGTGAACGTGGTGCTGCGAGAGACTGCGCTGCTGGCGATTGTCGGCATCATTGCGGGAACCGTCGTCAGTCTGCTAACTCGTCGCGCGATTTTGTTTGAGAAGCCGACGCTGCGCCTTTTCTGGAGCGCCGAATGGGTGATCCGCGCCACGGTGATCGCCCTGACGGGCGCGCTGTTGGGAGCCCTGTATCCCGCCTACAAAGCCGCGCAGAAGGATCCGATTGAAGCACTGGCCTACGAGTAAAGCAACGAGTAGGCGGCTGCCCGGTCCCCCACGTTTGTCATTCCGACCGGAGCCGGAGCGCCAGCGACGGCGTAGTGGAGGAATCTGCTGTCTCTCTGCCGCCTAATTTTCCGCTCGCGTCTTGGCCTCAAGTCCCGCTCGCCGGAGCAGTCTTCGCAAGCCTCTTTCGCCGGCCGCGCCACGTTGTTCCCCGGCAATGTTGCCATCGCGATCCACCACCACGTAGATCGGATAACTCTGCGCGTTATACATGGCCGCGAGATTCGTGTCTTTTGTGAGAACGATAGGGACGGATCGCGGATGATCGGCGAGATATCTTTTCACCGTTTGATCGGGCTCGAGCACGTTGACCGCAAGCACGATCAGTCCTTGGTCGGCGAACTCTTTCGCGATATCGTCCACCAGTGATGCTTCTTGCTCGCAATACTTGCACCAGCTGGTCCAGAATTCGAAGAGAACCACTTTTCCCTTAACCGATGCATTGTTGAATTGGTTGCCGCCGGTTGTCTTGGCCCGAAAGCGAGGAGCAGGCTGGCCGGTTTCATCGGCCGCGGAGGCGCGCAGGGCAGTCAGAGCGAGAGCGAAAAGCAGTAAGCGGCGTACGACGAGGGATGGCGCTCCCATGGGCCGGAATATTAGCACGAACCCAGAAACCTTAGGGGCTCGATCCTGTAACTCTGCGTTGACAATCCCTCGCGGCCTACGGTATCTTTAAAGCTTTGGGAAGTCTCGCGGTTGCCCGCCTGATGGTCTGGCGTCCTCGCCGGGGAATCAACGAGCGGTCTTCTTTGTAATTTCAATCGCGTTTCGCAGCTTTTTTCATTCTGGGAGAGTTCCGATGTCAACCTATTTCCCCAAAGCGGGGGAAATTGTGCGCAAGTGGTACGTCGTGGATGCGGATGGGCAGACGCTCGGCCGTCTGGCATCGCAAGTCGCCCGCATTCTCATGGGCAAAGAAAATCCGCAGTACACGCCGTTCCTCGATACCGGCGATCACGTGATCGTGGTCAATGCCGAGAAAATTAGAACAACCGGCGTGAAGTCAGAGCAGAAGCAGTATCACCACTACACAGGTTACCCGGGTGGTCTGCGCACTGAAGATTATCGCAAGCGTTTGGCGCGCAAGCCGGAAGCGATTATTGAAGATGCCGTGCGCCGCATGTTGCCGAAGAACAAGCTGGCGGCTCACATGCTGTCGAAGCTGAACGTTTACAAGGGCGACAAGCATCCGCACGAAGCGCAGAAGCCGCAGGACTTGAAGTTGGAAGTAAGAGCGTAGAAATCCGCGAGGGCTGATAAGAACGAGATCCTTCGCTCCGCCTGAAAGGCGGGTGCGCTCAGGATGACAAAGAGATTAGGAGCTGGAAGCGAAATGGCAGAATTGGTTCAGTACTACGGTACAGGACGGCGGAAACGGGCGATTGCGCGCGTGTATCTGCGTCCAGGCAGCGGCGAGTTCAAAGTCAACGGCCGCGCCTTCGAAGAGTATTTCGTGACTCCGGCGCAGCGCTCGGCGGCGAAGGCGCCATTGGCGTCCACTGACACCGCGGCTTCATTCAACATCGTCGCCAGCGTACTGGGCGGCGGCGTGCGCGGTCAGGCCGACGCGGTAAAGCTCGGCATTGCCCGCGCCCTGATGGAGTTCAACGCCGAACTGCGCGGCAAGCTAAAGTCCGAGGGCATGGTCTCCCGCGACTCGCGCGGCAAGGAACGGAAAAAGTACGGCCAGAAGGGCGCACGTAAGCGCTTCCAGTTCAGCAAGCGGTAATTGGGGCCGCGTCCGGGGAGACCGAGATTCCTCGCTTCGCTCGGAATGACAAGGTTTTGGATTTTACTGGCCACTGACAACTGATCACTGGCCACTGATTTTGGTGTTCAATTCTTCCTGTGCCTCGCGGCGCGGGGACGGGAATGGCAATCCGGAGCGGTACTTACGCGAAGGATGCAGACTAAATAAGGAGGTTCATTGGCTACTATCACCATGAAGGAGTTGCTCGAAGCAGGTGTTCACTTCGGGCATCAGACGAAGCGCTGGAATCCCAAGATGAAGGAATACATCTTCGGAGAGCGCAACGGGATCTACATCATCGATTTGCAGAAGACGCTGAAGATGTTCAAAGAGGCGTCGAAGTTTGTGCAGGAGCTGGCGGCCGACGGCAAAATTGTGCTGTTCGTGGGAACCAAGCGCCAGGCGCAGGACGCCATTGCCGAAGAGGCCACCAAGTGCGGCGGCTTCTACATCAACCAGCGCTGGCTGGGCGGCCTGCTCACCAACTGGGTTACGGTGCAGAAGTCGGTAAAGCGGCTGAAAGAGCTCGACGAGATGGCTACGGATGGCCGCTACGAGCTGCTGCCGAAAAAAGAGGTCATCAAGCTCGAGCGTGAGCGCAAACACTTGCAGGCCAACCTGGCGGGTATTAAGAACATGAGCCGGTTGCCCGATGCGGTCTTTGTGATCGACTCGAACAAAGAGCAGATCGCGGTGCGCGAAGCCCGCAAGCTCGGCATTCCGGTGGTCGCGGTGGTCGATACGAACTGCGATCCCAGCGAAGTGGATTACGTGATTCCCGGCAACGACGACGCTTTGCGCGCGATCCGGCTGTTCACTTCGAAGATTTCCGAGTCGATTGCCGAAGGCGCGCAGTTGATGAGCGATAAGCAAATTGCCGACATGACGGCGGCCACCGAACAGGCGCAAGCTCTCGAAGCTCAGCACGCGGAAGACGCCGCGGCCGCGCTCGAAGCGCATGCCCAGGAGCACGCAGCTGCCTCTGACTTGGCTGACATCGGCGAAGACATCAGCATGGAAGAAGTGCTGGGTCCGGGAACCCACAAGAAGCCGGTCGCCAACGAAGACGCCGAGATTCACAAGATCGAGAGCCAAACGGTTTAGAAGCAGGGGCCAGGGATCAGGGGCCAGTTGCCAGTAAAAAACCGGGCATTCGAAATCAGACCCGCGCGGGTCGTCCGGCGCGGGTCAAAGTTTGTAAGAGCGAGTTTCCAGTTTCGGGTTTCCAGTTTCGAGTAGCCTGGAATAGGGACACACATTCTTAATACTCGAAACCCGAAACTAGAAACCAGAAACTGGAACTAATTTATGAGCACTACTATGGCAAACATTTCAGCAGCACAAGTAAAGGATCTCCGGGAGAAGACCGGAGCTCCCATGATGGATTGCAAACAAGCCCTTACTGAAGCCAAGGGCGATATGGAGCAGGCAGTTGTGATTCTCCGCAAGAAGGGCGTTTCGGTGGCAGCCAAGAAGGCAACCCGCGTGACCAGCGAAGGTTCGGTGACCAGCTACATTCACGCCGGCGGCAAGATTGGTGTGCTTGTCGAAGTGAACTGCGAGAGCGATTTCGTGGCCCGCACCGACGACTTCAAGGAGTTGGCGCACGATATCGCCATGCACATCGCCGCGAGCGATCCGAAATTCGTCCGCAAGGAAGATGTGACCAAGGCCGATTTCGAGCGCGAAAAAGAAATCTATATCGCGCAAGCCGTCGCCTCCGGCAAGCCGCAGAATATCGCGGAGAAGATGGTCGCTGGCAAGATGGAAAAGTTCTATGAAGAAGTCTGCTTGCTGGAGCAGCCCTTCATCAAGGACCAGACCGTCTCGATCGCGCAGTTGATCGCTGCAAAGATCGGCAAACTGGGCGAGAACATCAGCGTGCGCCGCTTCGCCCGCTTCAAGGTCGGTGATCTGGGTGCGACCGTCGCGTTCACATCGCAGAAGCCGGACAACGGCGGCGAAGCCGCCGCTCCGGCTGCGAAGTAAGTGGCGAAGTAAACGAGTTTCCAGTTTCTGGTTTTCAGTGTCCTGTAGTCCTCGCGGTGGACAGCAAGAGCCCGAAACTGGAAACCGGAAACTCGAAAACCGATGCCAACTCCTGCCTTCAAACGCGTTCTGCTCAAGCTTTCCGGAGAAGCTCTTGCCGCCAATCAGGGCTTCGGTGTGGACACCAAACGCATTCATGAAGTCGCAGCCGAACTTGCCGACGTTCATAAACTCGGCGTGCAACTCGCCATCGTCGTGGGCGGCGGCAATTTTTTCCGGGGCGTCGCCGACCAGGCCAAAGACATGGACCGGGTCTCCGCCGATCACATGGGCATGTTGGCAACGGTCATCAACGCTCTCGCCTTGCAGGACGCTCTCGAAAAACAAAATGTCTACACCCGAGTGCAGACCGCCATCGAAATGAATCAGGTAGCCGAGCCCTTCATCCGCCGCCGCGCTATCCGCCATCTTGAAAAAGGTCGGGTCGTGATCTTCGCCGGCGGCACTGGAAACCCCTACTTCTCCACCGACACCGCCGCCTCCCTGCGCGCCATGGAGATCAAAGCCGACGCCATTCTCAAAGCCACCAAAGTCGATGGAATCTACGATGCCGATCCCATGAAAGTGAAGGACGCGAAGAAGTTCGCCGACATCACCTACATGGAGGTTCTGAAGCTGGGACTGAAAGTGATGGACTCCACCGCCATCAGCCTGTGCAAAGACAATAACCTTCCCATTATCGTCTTCAATTTGAATAAGCACGGCAACATTCGCCGCGTAGTCAGCGGAGAGAAGATCGGTTCGACAGTAAGCGCGTAAAATCTTGCCACGGATCCTACGGATTCACGCGGATCTTCATTCGTTCCCGATGCGTCGTTTGTAATCCGTGTTGATCCGTGAAAATCCGTGGCCATCTTTCTATTGGGTTTATAATTCAGCGTTTTGATACTTGATTTTTTTCGGAGCTAAACTTTATGGCTCAAGCATCCATGGCCTCAATTCCCGGCCTCAAAGAAACCTACATCCAACTAAAGACGCGCATGGAAAAAGCAGTGGAGGACTTCCGTAAGGCGATGGCGGCCACGCGCACCGGCCGCGCCTCCGTGCACATGCTCGACAGCGTGAGCGTTGACTACTACGGCTCGCAAATGCCCATCAACCAGATCGCTCAGGTCCACGCCCCGGAGCCGCAGATGATCACCGTTCAGCCCTTTGATCCCTCCTCGCTCGGCGCCATCGAGAAGGCGATTCGTTCCGCGGAGCTCGGTCTGAATCCCATGAACGATGGCAAACTGATCCGCGTGCCCGTGCCCGCTCTCACCCAGGAACGCCGTCAGGAGATGGTGAAACATCTGAACAAAGCGCTCGAGGAGCATCGCACCGCCGTCCGCAATATCCGCCGCGACGGCAACGATGCCATCAAGAAAGCGATGAAGGACAAGAAGATCACCGAGGACGACGAAAAGCGCTCGCTGGAAGAGATTCAGAAACTCACCGACGACGAGATCAAGAAGATGGAAGAAATGAGCAAAGCGAAAGAGAAGGAAGTACTCGAGATTAAGTAGAGCCGCGCATTTCGCGGTGTGGCAGAAAAACTAAAGTACGTGTACTTAGACCGGCCCATCCCGGGCCGCGTTTAAAACCCTCAACCCCAACTACATAGCGGAGCTCCCGAGCCTGGAGTGCACCCGGTAACCTGTCCACAGGTTACGCGACATCCTCACGGGCTGCGTGTTTTCATGATCGTGAAGCAAATCGCTGCTCCCCCAAAAGCCTTCACAAAATCCTGGAATTGGAGTTCGTCATGAAACGATGCTTGGGGATTATAGTTTTGCTTGCGCTTTGCCTGTTGGCCGCGAGCTGCAGTTCGTCACCCGGTTCATCCACACCTTCATCACCAACCTCGCAGCAGGCGTCCGTCTTCGTCACTGGCGAAGATGCTCCGCTGGCTTCCGTAGTCGGCTTCAACGTCACCATCAACTCGATCACGCTGAACGGCAACAATAATTCGCCGCAAGTTCTGTCCACGGCCACCACCGTGGATTTCGCCCGTCTTCTCGGCCTGCGCTCGCCGCTGGCCTTTAACTCGGTTCCAGCCGACACTTACAACAGCGCGACGTTCTCGCTGTCGAACCCGGTCATCTCCTACGTCGATATGAGCACGAATCCGCCGTCGTTGACCACCATGAACGGCACGTTCAGCCCGACGACTGGCACGGCTACGCAGACTACGGTGACCGTGAATTTTGCCACGCCGATGGTTGTCGACAGCAGCGGCCTCGCGGGCCTGCGGATGGATTTTGACATCCGCCAATCCGTTGCCGTCGATGGCAACGGCAACGTAACTGGCGTGGTAGACCCCACGATTTATATCAGGGCCACGCACGCCAGCGATTCCGATGGCCAAGTTACCGATCTCATGGGCGGCCTGGTCTCAGCCAATGCCGCCGGCAACTCGTTCGTCATCCAGGGCCCCTACGGCCGCCAGTTGACGATCGATATCAACAGCAGCACGCAATTCAACAGCGGATGGAACATCAACAATCTGGCTACTCCCGCGGTGGTCGGAGTCCAGGGATATTTCCAGGCCGATGGCAGCCTGATGGCAAACTACGTTGAGGTCATCACCAGCTCGCAGTCGTTCATCTCAGGCCGTGTGCTGCAAGTAACCAACAACTCGTCGGGTAATGCGCAGCAGATCGTGATGTGGGTAGGCGAGACTGGTGCGGACATGGTCAGCGACGTCGATACCATTCAGACCATCAACGTCAGTGCGGTCACGCAGTATGACATGTGCTTCTTCGACAACTTCTTCACCAATGCCCTGTTCAACAGCTCCACGGTGATCGTGGGCCAGCGCATTTTCATCGGGGGCAGTTACTCGAGCAGCATATTTACCCCGCAGATGATCTCGCTGCGCTTCCAGGGCGTTTACGGCACACTCACCTCAGGCAGCGTAAGCATCACTAACGGCAATCTGGGGAGCTTCCAACTCCAGAACAACGGCCTGATCGGTTATTCATTGGGTGGCGCGCCGCTGACGGTGGGTACCGGCAACGGCACGCTGTTCATCAACACTACCGGTTTGAGCGAGCTGCAATCGGACGGAGCGATTCCGATCGTGGCCGGCGGCCTGCTCTTCGTGAACCCGACCACTCAAACGCCCGTGATGGCGGCGGCGGTGGTTGCCGATCCTCCGCAGTCGCAATAGAAACTGCAACATCAACCTGGCTACGGGCGGCCAACCAGCCGCCCGTTTTCTTTTATGTGGGGACAGCCGCCTCGGCTGTCCGTCGAGCGAAGCTCGACCCTTTTTGGCCGGCCCATACTCCACAGCACTCCCCTATAATTGTTCTTCATGAAAACTGTCGTCCATGCCGCGTGTCCGCACGATTGCCCCGACGCCTGCGGAGTGCTGATCACGGTGGAGGATGGCCGCGCGACGAAGATCCAAGGCGACCCCAAGCATCCTGTAACTCGCGGATTTCTTTGCGCCAAAGTGGCGAAATATTTGGACCGGGTGTATTCGCCGGATCGCGTGCTCTATCCCATGCGGCGAATTGCGGCGAAGGGGCCCGCAGAAGCACAACGGAGCTTCGCTCCTGGACAGCCGAGGGCGGCTGACCCCACACAGGTTTGGCAACGCATCACCTGGGACGAAGCCCTCGACGAAATCACCCAGCGCTTTCGCGCCATCATTGCCGAGTTCGGCCCCGAAGCGATTCTGCCCTATTCCTATGGCGGAACCCTCGGCGCGCTGAATGGCGCTTCCATGGACCGCCGGTTTTTCACACGCCTTGGCGCTTCCGAACTCGAACGTACGATTTGTTCTTCCGCCGGCGAAGCAGGGCTCGAGTCCGTTATGGGCGTTAAGCTGGGCACCGAGCCCAATGAGTTCGTTCATTCCCGATACATCATCGCCTGGGCCTCGAACATCCACGGCAACAACGTTCACCTCTGGCCCTACATCGTAGAAGCGCGGCGCAGGGGTGCGAAGCTGGTGGTCATCGATCCCTACCGGACGCGCACCGCGGCGTGCGCCGACTGGTATCTCCCCATCAATCCCGGCACCGATGCCGCTCTGGCGCTGGCCATGATGCACGTGATCATCGCCGAGGGTCTGCACGATGCCGACTACGTGGCGAAATACACGCTGGGTTTCGACGCCCTGTGCGAGAAAGTAAAAGCCTACCCGCCCGAGCGCGCAGCGCAGTGGACGGGAATCCCAGCCGACGACATTCGCAAACTCGCGAGAGAATATGCCACAACCAGGCCCGCGGTCATTCGCCTGAACTACGGTGTGCAGCGCTCCGATGGCGGCGGAATGGCCGCACGCGCCATTTCGATGCTGCCCTGCATCATCGGCTCACTAAAAGAAGTGGGCGGCGGCATCCATCTCTCGACCAGCGGCGCCTTCGATCTGAACAAGATTGCCTTGCGCCGCCCCGACCTCCGGCCCCGGGGCCTCAAGCCTCCTCGAATTGTGAACATGGTTGAACTCGGCAGGGCGCTCAATACACTAAACGATCCCCCAGTTAAAGCGTTATTCGTTTACAGTTCGAATCCCGCCGCGGTTTGTCCCAACCACAACGAAGTCGTGCGCGGCCTCAAGCGCCCGGATCTGTTCACCGTGGTCCATGAGCAGTTCTTCACCGACACTACCGACTATGCCGACATCGTCCTGCCGGCAACGACATTTTTCGAGCACAAAGACCTGCAGGCGGCATACGGCCATTATTATTTACAAATTTCCGATCAGGCGATCGAGCCGCTCGGGGAATGCCGGTGCAATGTGGATTTATTCCGCGCCCTCGCCGCGCGCATGGGATTTACCGACGAATGCTTCAGCGAAAGCGTCGACTCCATGATCGACGGCGCGCTGTCTTCGAAAAATCCCTGGCTGCAGGGCATCACTCGCGAGCGTCTCGAGCAGGAAGGCCACATCCGCCTGAATTTCGCCGCGTCCGCCAGCCCCGCAGACGAACCGCAAACCGCTTCGGCTCCATTCCTCCCCTTTGCGCAAGGCAACTTCCGCACTCCTTCCGGCAAGGCAGAACTCTATAGCGAAGCCATGAAAACGCTCGGCCTCGATCCCGTTGCCGACTTCAAACCTCCATCCGAATCGCGCCACGGAACCGAACGAGCCACGTTTCCCTTGGAACTTCTTGCCCGTAAGGCTGACAACTTCCTGAATTCCACGTTCACCAACCAACTTTCCGTTCAGCAAATGGAAGAGGTCGATCTTCTGGAGATGCATTCCTCCGATGCCCACCGCCGTGGTATTGCTGACGGAGATACGGTTCGAGTGTTCAACCGTCGAGGGGAAATCTTCCTAAAGGCGCGGGTGGATGGCGCGGTGCAGCCCGGAGTCGTCTCGGCGCGACTCAATTGGGCGAAGTTGAGCCCTGGCTCGCGCAACATAAACGTCCTGACTTCAGAAAAACTTTCTGACTTGGGCAACTCCGCCACGTTTTATTCCGTCTTGGTTGATGTGGAGTCTTCCAAGTCCATTCCATGAAGCCACCAGCAAGAGTGGCAGACTTGGACGCTTTTTCTATCTCTACCGTATAATGATCGTTTTCCCACATCCCAGAGGCTGAGGTCGTAGCGATTCATCTTCGCTTTCATTCGCACACTGTTGTGCCCGAGAACGGCTGCCGCCTTTTCGGAGCCACTTTCGGCCCATCCCCTTCATTCGCACGGCTTTGTCGCCGATCGAAGAGTTTCGGGTGGGCCCTGGGCATTGTGCTGGTATTTTTTTTCGCTGCTGCCGGTTGGGCCCAGACCGACCTCATCTCCGAAATCGACGTCGCCGGCAACCGCAGAATCCCCTCTGAAACCATTAAAGCCCGCATCTTCACTCACGTTGGCGATGTCTATGACCCCGCTGCACTTGAGCGCGACTTCAACGCGCTGTGGAACACCGGCTACTTCGAAGACATCCGCTTCAGCCGCGAACAGAGCCCCAAAGGCTGGCGCCTGATCATCCAGGTCAAGGAAAAGCCGACCATCCGCGAAATCAATTACGTAGGTCTCAGTTCCGTCTCCACCAGCGACGTCCTCGACCGCTTCAAGGAAGCCAAAGTCGGCCTGTCCGTCGAGAGTCAGTACGACCCCACGAAGCTGAAAAAAGCAGAAGTCGCGATCAAAGGTCTTCTGGCGGAACACGGCCGCCAGTTTTCCACCATCCGCACCGAGCTCCGCCAGATTCCTCCCGCCGCCGTTGGCATCACCTTTGTGATCAAGGAAGGCCCCAAGGTTAAGGTAGGCAAGATCAAGTTCGAGGGCAACAAGAACGTCAAGACGCGCGTTCTTCGCTACGCCATGAAGAACCTGCGTCCCATCGGCATCCCGCACTCCATCTTCCTGGAAAACATCTTCGCCCGAACCTACGACGCCACCAAGCTCGACGAAGATACCGAACGGGTTCGCAACGAATACCAGAATCGTGGATATTTCAAAGTCATCGTGAACGAGGCCAAGACGCAAATTCACGACACCGGACACAAGGGCCCGCGCATTCCACTGCTGCAAGGTGGTCCAGGCAAGGCCGTCGACATCACGCTGCCCATAGAAGAGGGTGACCGCTACACGCTCGGCTCCATCACCTTCAAGAACAACAAAGCGGTGTCGAACACCAAGGCGCTGCGCAATCTGTTTCCCATCAAGGACGGAGACGTTTTCAGCAAGGAAAAAGTCGCCAAGGGATTGGAAAACCTGCGCAAGGCCTATGGCGAGCAAGGTTATATCAACTTCACGTCGGTGCCAGAGACCAGATTTGACGACGAGAAAAAGCTGATCTTCCTCGACATCGATGTCGATGAAGGCAAGCAGTTCTATGTCCGCCGTATCGAATTCCAGGGCAACACCACCACCCGCGACAAAGTCATCCGGCGCGAGATCGCTCTCGAAGAAGGCAACATCTACAACTCACGCCTTTGGGAATTGAGCCTGCTGCGCTTGAATCAACTCGGATACTTCGACCAGTTAAAGCCCGACGATCCCAACGTTACCGACCGAAAACTGGATGAGAAAGACGGCCTGGTCGACCTCACGCTCAAGGTCCATGAAAAAGGCAAGAACAGCATTGGCCTCAACGGCGGCGTCAGCGGCCTGGAAGGGGCTTTCGTCGGCATCAACTACTCAACCAACAATTTCCTTGGCCTCGGCGAAACCCTTCAGGTGCAAGCCAGCCTCGGAAACCTGGCTCGCAGCTTGCGTTTTGGCTTCACTCAGCCTTACCTCTTTGACCGGCCGCTGCAGTTTGGCTTTAACGTCTATTACAACAAGGTCAGCTATAACCAGGCGCGGCAGCTCTCCATTTTCAGGGGAGAAACCCTGAATCTGCCGAATACCGTTTTGCAGAACCTGCAAAACTATACGCAGTCCAGTGCGGGATTCACCACGTCGCTCAGCTATCCGCTGCGCCGCTCTTTCAAGCGCGTGGGCATTACCTATTCCTTCGATCGCTCCTCGCTCCTGGCTCTGAGCTCCGCCTCGAGAAATCTTTTCGAGTTCATCGCCTTCCGCGGAATTTCCGGCCCCAACGCGCTGCAAGGAATTATCACCAGCAAAATCTTTCCCAACTTCTCTTTCAATACCATCGACAGTCCAATCTCCCCTCACCATGGACAGCAGTTCACCCTGGGTGCGGAATTAGCGGGCATCGGAGGCACAGTTCGCTCCATCCGGCCAATCGTGCAGTACAAGAAGTTCATCCCCGTCCAGAACCGGCGGAACGCGTTTGGTTTCAATTTTCAAGGTTCTTTCATCACTGGCTACGGAGGCTTAGTGGCTCCTCCGTTCCAGCGCTCCTACATGGGCGGCGAGAATGACCTCCGTGGATTCGATATCCGCTCGGTCTCGCCAGTCGCCTTCCTGCCCAGCGTAGGTGCAATCGCTCTCACCAATCCGGACGGAACTCCGGTTCTCAAGAACGCGCAAAATCCTCTTCTCGGGAATTTGACCATCCCGATCCCTGTAGACCAGATCACCTTCCCCGGCGGCGACCTCAGCATCGTCACCAACTTCGAGTACCGCATCACCATCTATGGTCCCGTGGCTATTGCCCCATTCCTGGATGCCGGGATTGATCCCATTCTGCGGCCCTCCCAGTTACAGATTGCCTCGCAACAGTACAATCAGGTCATCACCGAACAGTTTGGCTGTCCGGCCCAGGATCAGGCGACGGCCACTCCGACCGGGACAGGCTGCACTCCCGGCAGTATCTTGAACCCTCCGCCCAAGCAACAGTTGGAGGTTTTAGGCTCGACCAACTGGAGACCGAGAATGTCCACCGGCCTCGAGCTCCAGATGTTCCTGCCCATTATCAACGCGCCCTTCCGCATCTACTGGGCTTACAATCCGCTGCGCCTGGATAGTCCCGCGACTCCACCGATTCCGATCACGCGTAACATGTTCCCCAACACGGCCGCCGGCGATTACACCTATCACCTGGCCGTTAACACCTATGCGCCGAGTTTCCTCTTGCGCGAACCACGCAAGACTTTCCGTTTCACCGTCGCCACCACGTTCTAAGAAGGGCGTTGCCGCGTTTGACGCAGCCCGAGAAGGCTATCTATAATTACTTCGATCCACACCATTGCAGAAAGATGATCAGGGGTGGACGATCCGTCCGCAACCCCGGCGTGTGAGGTTCGCAATCCGGTGAGCCCGGTCCCCTAACGCCTGACGGCTGCAGGTTGAAGCAAAGCAAAAGGAAGACCTCGTGAGTACGGTCCAGCGTTGCCTGAGAAGGGCAATCTGAGTTCTCCCGGCGCCGTATTTCCCGAAACTATATTTCACGGAACCAGATTTACCGGAACGACGATTGACCGGAACCATGATTAACGGAACAAATGTTCCAAGGAGTTTAAGCGATCCAATGACAAGCAAGCTTCTGCGTTCTTTCCTGGCCATTGCGGTTCTCTCCCTGATTTCCGCCTGGGCCCAAACCGCCAGCACATCCGCCCCTGCGAGCATGGCCGCCGCGCCCTCCGCCGCACCGGCCTCGGCTCCGGTTGTAACCGGAACGGGCACCAAGCTCGGCACCATCAACATTGAGCAAGCCGTCATGGGCACCAACGAAGGTCAACGCGACTTCGAGGCCTTGCGCAAGAAGCTGGAGCCTAAACAGAACGAATTGAAGTCGCAGAACGACGAACTGGAAGCCTTGCAGAAGCAACTGCAAACCCAGGGCGACAAGCTGAATGAGGACGCCCGCGCCACTCTGGTGAAACAGATCGAGACCAAGAAGAAGTCCTTTGACCGTTCTGTGCAAGACGCGCAGGAGGATTTTCAGAACCAGCAGAAGGAAATCTTTCAACGCATTCTGCAGAAGATGGCTCCCGTGATCGTAAAACACGCGCAAGACGGCGGCTTCGCCCTGGTTATGGATACCTCCAACCCGTGGCCGCAAAGCCCGTTGCTCTGGTATGGCGAACAAGGCGACATCACCAAAGCCGTGGTCGATGTCTACAACGCGCAGTCAGGCGTGCCCGCGCCCGCCCCGGCGGGAGCTGCGGCACCTCGTCCGGCAGCGCCCAAACCGGCAGCACCTAAGCCGGCAGCTCCGGCAACTCCGCCATCGAAATAATTTCTTGACGACACCGTATGTGTCGCAGAAGTTCCACCAAAGGCCGCTTCCCAGCGGCCTTTTTTATTTCTCAAGCGCGATCCGGCGGAGAAGATCACGGTGTCCTTAGCAGCAACCGCATTCCAGGAGGACGTCATGGTTGCTGGTACATCGTGTGAGAGAACACTGTTTGCGGACACGCTCAATCCGCCATGGCCGGACGACGCACGCCGCGGCTGGACTACGTTAACGTCATTCGGATTACAGGCCTTGGTTACTGCAGTGTTGCTGCTCTTGCCGCTGCTCCGACCAACCGGCTTGCCCTCGTTCCACCAGCTCTCAACGCCGATAAGTTTAGGCCAACCTCTGGCAGAACCTGCCGCAGTGGGAGCGCACGCCGGTTCGAATCCGTTGCCAAGTCGCCCCGCCGTGTTCATCTTCAGGCACCCTTCGCCGATCCCCGGAGGAATGCGCCCAGCCACGAATGACGGTCCGCCGCAATCAACAGACTTTGGTCCCGATCTTCCAGGCCCGATAGCACGCGGCGATCCGCATGGCCTTCCGGGCTTGTTCGAAAGCGGCTCTCGGCCCGTTTTGCCCGCAGCACCTCCGCCGGCGTTGAATCGCCCGCTTCGGCTCTCTCACATGAGCGAGGGAGATCTGATCCACAAAATCCAGCCAACATATCCCGCACTGGCCCGCAGCGCGCGCATTCAAGGGATCGTTGTGCTGCAAGCCGTGATCAGCAAACAAGGCACGATCGAGAATGTCACGGTCCTGACCGGCCATCCGCTGTTGATTCCGGCGGCGATCGCCGCCGTCCGCCAGTGGCGCTATCGGCCCTACATTCTCAATAACGAGCCCGTCGAAGTGGAAACCCAGATCACGGTGAACTTTTCGCTGGCGGGGAATTGATGACAAGTTTCCAGTTTACGGTTTCTAGTGTTCTGTCGCTTAAAGACTGGAAACTAGAACCTGAAACTTGAAACCGGAAACCCTCGAAGCATGCAGCCAGGAGTAGCCCGAGCGTAACCTGAGCCCGCGCGCCGCTCCCGCTATAATCGAGCCCAGTGGCCAGCACCGTAGAAATCATGAGCCGCGTGGCGACCCGTCCCACCTGGGCGGAAGTTTCTCTCGTCACTCTGCGGCAGAATTTCCGCACGGTAGTGAAACACGCCGGGGCGAATGTGACCGTCTGCGCCGTAGTGAAAGCCGACGCCTATGGTCACGGCGCGGTCGAATGTTCACGGGCCCTGCAGGCCGAAGGCGCGAAGTGGATGGGCGTGACTTCTCTCGATGAGGCAATTCCCCTGCGCGATGCCGGCGTCGATTCAAGAATTCTGTTGATGACCGGTTTCTGGCGTGGCGAAGAAAGCGAAATCGTTCGCCTGAAGCTCACGCCCACAATTTGGGAGCCTTGGCACATCGAGTCCCTGGAGGCTGCGGCCGCGCACGGAACCACGCGCCACGCTGTCCATTTGAAAGTGGACACTGGAATGGGCCGCTTGGGCGTCTCTCTGGAAGAACTCCCGGCAGTCCTGAAAGCTCTCAGTGCCGCACCGCATCTTGTTCTCGAAGGGCTTTCGACCCATCTTGCCTCTTCCGAGGTTATGGATGCGCCTTCCGTCGCGGAGCAGGAACATCGCTTCGAGCAAGCTCACCGCATGGTTCGCGCCGCCGGCTTCGATCCCAGTCTGGTGCACATGGCCAACACCAGCGCCCTGATCTCCCGACGCGAAACCTGGAACAACATGGTCCGTCCAGGTGTTGCGCTCTACGGCTACTACCTGCCGTTCCAGCGGGCGGGAAGAGAGGTTAGCGGCGGCACCTTGCGGCTTGCGGTGAAGCCGGTATTAACATGGAAGACGCGCATTCTCTCCATGCGAAACTTTGCCGCCAACCAGCCGCTAGGCTACGGCGGAACCTACGTGACGCAAGCCCCAGCGCACGTCGCGGTGCTTCCCGTGGGCTATGCCGATGGGTACAACCGCCAGCTCTCCAATCGCGGACGCGTCATCGTTCGCGACCACTACGCCCCCATCGTGGGCAGCATCTCCATGGATCTCACGCTGGTCGATGTCACCGGCATCCCCGGAATTGCCGTCGGCGACGAAGTGATCCTGCTCGGTACCAGCGATGGCCTAAGTGTCGATGCCCTTGAACACGCCCGCCTGGCCAACAGCTCGCCCTACGAAATTCTCTGCAACATTTCCAAGCGCGTACCGCGAAGGTACGCAAGCTAGTTACCGCTGCTAGGCTCCCTGGCGCTCTTTTCTTGCTTCCATATACCGGCGCAGGACGGCATTAATTGTGGTCTGGTAACCACGTCCGTGCTTGCGGAAGAACTTCAGCACATCGGGATCGAGGCGCAAGGTAATCTGTTTTTTCGGCCCGGGCCAGAGAATAGCGTTCTTGAAGAAGTCTGGGCCAAGTTCGGGCGCATCGGAAAAATCGATATCCTCGTCCCGCATCGCGTCAATTCGCTTCCAATCGGTCCTTGATGGCCCTTTCGAATTCTTTCCGTTCACGACTTGTCGCCTTTCTGAGCGAGATAATCCGGATAGTTTCAGGATCGTTTTCAACAAAGACCACGTGCGCAACGCGCCCTCGGACAACGCCAACTCCGGTCCATCGGCTCTCGCCGTAGTCCTTTCGAGTGTCAGCGTCCACGAGCAGCAGGCCCCGAAACATCTCCTTCGCATCGGCAAAATCGTAGCCGTGCTTCCGAATGTTGGCGCGGTTCTTGGCCTCGTCCCATTCAAAATCCATTGTAACTCCAAATGTAGCTACACTCAAACCAGCCGCGTAGAGTCATTCTCTCAATCTTTGAATAGCCTGCCCGGGCTGCAATTTTCGGTGACTGAGGTCACCTGCCCGCAAAACGTTCCTGGAACGCGTCCCGTTTAAGGACCAAATGCCAAGCACTAACCGTCGATTGCGACCGTTAAGTGAAACCACCGCCAAGCTCGTCTTTCCTGCTTGTTACACTAAACAGTTGCCCATGCCCTCGCGCTATGCACAATGGATGTATGACTGGGAGCACCGCCTCACCTCGGTGGACAATAACCGTGTAGTGCGCCCGCTGGAATGGGGTCTCGAATACGCTCAGAACTGGCCGTGCCAGAACGGTTGGCGCGCAGGTCAGGCCATCGATAATCCCGAGAAGTTCCTCACCGATTTCAACCACCGCATCGTTGCCTCCAGCGACGAGTTTTATTCCTACAAGACGCCCACTGATTTCCGCCTGGAAAAGCGCGAAGTGAAAGTTTTCTCCACCCGCGAAGTTCCTGACCCGAAGCTCGAAGCCAAAGTGAAAGGAACGTTTGCCGAGTTCCTGCGCTTTACGGCGCCGGTGAAAACGCCTTATCCCGAAAATAACCTGGCCAACGCACGCTGGTTTCCCACGCGCGGCCGCCGCGCCATCGTTCTCCTGCCGCACTGGAACGCCGACGCGATCGCCTACACCGGCCTCTGCCGCGTGCTGAATATGCTGGGCATCTCCGTATTGCGCCTGAGCATGCCTTATCACGATATCCGCATGCCCGCCGAAATCAGTCGCGCCGACTATGCCGTCTCCGCCAACATCGGCCGCACGCTCGATGCCGTCCGGCAAGGCGTGGTCGACGTCCGCTGCTGTCTTGATTGGCTCGAGCAGCAGGGTTACAGCAAGCTCGGCATCGTGGGCACAAGCCTGGGCTCCTGTTACGCCTTTATCGCCGCCGCGCACGATCCGCGTCTTCGCGTGGCCGCCTTCAATCACGCCTCCACTTACGTCGCCGACGTCGTCTGGCGCGGACAGTCGACGCGCCACATCCGGCAGGGTATCGAGTCGGAGATCACTCTGGAGACGCTGCGCCAGTCCTGGCTTGCGGTAAGTCCGATGGCATACTTCAACCAGTTCTCACGCTGGCCCCGAAAGTCGCTCATTATTTATGCGAAGTACGATCTAACTTTCTTGCCGGAACTCTCGCGTGATGTAGTCGTGGAATTCGAACGCTACGGACTGGATCACAAAGTGGTGGTGCTGCCCTGCGGCCACTACACCATGGGCGAGGCGCCCTACAATTACATGGACGGCTGGCAACTGGCCTCGTTCCTGCGCACTGCGTTCGACTAATCTTCTAACTTTCGCCGGGAAAGGCGCTTGGACCGGGCGACGCGATAGAATGTGGGCATGACGACCGGCAGCACCATCGATTGCAATACAGTGATGGAGTACCGGCGCGGCGAGTTTCTGATCAGCACCAGCCGTGAGCGCCTGAATCTGGATGTGGTTCACGGCTTTCTCACCAATTGCTACTGGGCCAAAGGCATCTCGCGGGAAATCGTTGCCCGATCGATCGAGCACTCGCTATGCTTCGGAGTCTATGACAACGCGCGCGCGCAAGTTGGTTTTGCCCGCGTCGTCACCGACTTTGCCACCGTCGCTTATCTTGGCGACGTGTTCGTTCTGGAATCGCATCGCGGACGCGGGTTGAGCAAGTGGCTGATGGAGTGCATCGTGCAATGCCCGGCGCTCCAGAACTTGCGGCGCTGGGTTCTTTTGACCCGCGACGCGCACGGACTCTACTCGCAATTTGGCTTTACGCCAGTGACGGCGCCGGAAAGATACATGGAACTGCACCGGCCCAACGTATACGAGAGGCACTACGAAAACCGACATGAAGATTTCCTCCGTTTCTACGAAGATGTATCGCCCGTTGTACGAAGCCGATCCGCAGATCGCCGCTGCCATCGACAACGAAACCCGCCGCCAGCACGAAGGCCTGGAGCTGATTGCCTCCGAAAACTTCGTCAGCGAAGCCGTGCTCGAAGCGGCGGGTTCCGTCTTCACGAATAAGTATGCCGAGGGCTATCCCGGCAAGCGTTACTACGGCGGATGCGAGTTCGCCGACGTTGTCGAGAACCTCGCCCGTGACCGTGCCAAACAATTGTTCGGCGCCGAGCACGCCAACGTACAGCCTCATGCCGGATCGCAAGCCAACATGGAAGCCTATGCCGCGGTGCTGCAACCGGGTGACACGATTCTCGGACTGAATCTGGCGCACGGTGGACACCTCACTCACGGCCATCACCTGAATTTTTCCGGAAAGACTTACAAGATCGTCCCCTACGGCGTAACCAAAGAAACTGAGACGATCGACTACGATGCACTGGAAAAGCTGGCCGAGGAACATCGCCCGAAGCTGATCATCGGCGGCGGCAGCGCCTATCCCCGCATTATCGACTTCGCCCGAATGCGCCAGATCGCCGACAAAGTAGGTGCGCTCTTTCTAGTCGACATGGCGCATTTCGCCGGGCTCGTCGCGGGTGGCGCTCATCCTTCACCCGTGCCGCATGCGCACATCGTCACTTCCACCACGCATAAAACCCTCCGCGGACCGCGATCCGGCATGATACTTTCCAAAGCCGAGTTCGCTTCCGCCATCGATAAAGTTGTTTTCCCCGGCATGCAGGGCGGCCCGCTGGTGCACATCATCGCGGCCAAGGCGATCTGTTTTCAGGAAGCGATGCAGCCCGAATTCCGCGACTACGCGAAGCAAGTCGTAGCCAACGCAAAAGTGCTGGCCGACACGCTGTCCGGCGAAGGCTTCCGCATCATTTCCGGCGGAACCGACACGCACCTCATGCTCGTCGATGTCTTTTCGAAAGGCATGCTGGGCAGTGAAGCCGAGAAAGCATTGGGCGAAGCCGGAATCACCGTCAATAAGAATGCGATCCCGTTCGATGTCAACCCGCCGCTCAAGCCGAGCGGCATCCGCATCGGCACACCAGCGCTGACCACTCGCGGCATGAGAGAAGCCGAGATGCGTCAGGTAGGACGTTGGATCTCGGATGCGCTCCTCCACCGCAGCGATGGACCCGTGCTCTCGAGGATCCGAAAAGAAGTGCTTGCCCTTTGTGAGGCCTTTCCGCTCTACGCCGAGCGCAGGGCCAAGGCGCAAGCCGAGGTGCGGGCCTAGGCTAACTTCTGAATTGTTCTGTCCGCGAACGAGCCTTTATGGTGAAATTCCTACCGTGAAAATCGCGATCGACATTCGGCGGATGACAGAGTTTGGCGTCGGCACCTACATCCGCAACGTCGTTCGCACCCTGGGACGCCTCGATCACGAAACCACCTACATCCTCATCGGCTCCCCGGACAAGGTGAAGGAGATCGGCCCTCTGCCCGCCAATTTCCACGCAGTTGCGCTGGCCGAGCCGGAGCGCTCGCTGATGGGCTACCAGGAATTCCGCGCGATCGTGAAGCGTCTGGATTGCGATCTCGTCCACATTCCCAATTTATTTTCCATACCGCGCGGCCTCTCTTGTCCCTATGTCATGACCGTGCACGACATTCTGGAGCACCTCTCGCGTGCGACCGAGCAGACTGGAGCATGGAGGTCGTTGTATTTCCAGCTCACCAAGCGGGTCTTGAGCGGCGCCGCGCGCATTTTCGCGGTTTCCAACTTCACCAAACTGGAAACGGAAAAGCTCTTCAAAATCCCGCCCGGTCGCATCGAAGTCGTCTACAACGCGATCGATGAAAGGCTGTTGCACGGACACGCGCGCCCCGGTGACCGCCAGTTGATCGTCGAACGCTATCAGGTGACCTATCCTTTTTTGCTGTATGCCGGGAGGATCAGCCCCCATAAGAACGTAGTGCGAATGATCGAAGCTTTCTCCGCTCTGAAAACCGAGCTGGAAAGAGATCATCTTTATCCAGACCTGAAGCTGATCATTATCGGAGATGACGTTTCCGGCAATCCTGATTTGCGCCGCACGGTGATTCGCAGCGGTGTGCAGAATGATGTGCGCTTCCTGGGATTCGTCCCCATCGAAGTGCTGCGCACCTTCTACGATACCGCGAAGATTTTCGTCTTCCCCTCGTTGTATGAAGGTTTCGGCCTGCCTCCACTGGAGGCGATGGCGCACGGGACTCCAGTGGTGACCTCAAACGTGTCTTCGCTGCCCGAGGTGGTGGGAAACGCCGCGGTGCTGGTTCACCCGGAGAATGTATTCGAAATCATGCGTGCATTGCACCGCGTCCTTCTGGATCAGAACCTGCGCGACAAGATGAAGGAACGCGGTTGCCGCCAGGCGGCCAAGTTTTCCTGGGAGAAATCTGTACGCCGCATTATGGACGTCTATCGCGAAGTTCTCAGCCCGGCGGGCAAGGCAGAGCCGCCCGGCCAATCAGCCTCCAAAGGCAGCGAGACCACGGCGGGCGTTGCCTGATTCGGAGCGTCCTCGTGCCCCAACGCATCAAAACATTGCAAAGGAATCTACTTCACCAAGGGTTGGCCAGGCGAGGCAATAGCGAGCTTGTGCAGTCTCGCGGTGATCCGGCTGCGGTCGGCCTCGGTCTGAGCCGAAGCCAGACGTTTGCGGAGCGTGGTGATCTTGTGCTGACGAGCGCGGCGTCGGCGGATCTCAGGCCGGCGGCTGGGAGCGGACATAGATTATTTTCTCCTTTGGAGACGAATGAATTCGCGGCTGCAGCACGCAAGACTCGCCGTGGCAGCCGCTACAGTCATTGAATCTGAGACGGCCGCAACTGTCAAACGGCGTCAACTTCGCCGGGATTTAGTGCGAGATCAGCCCCGGCTCAACCTCTGCGTCAGCCACCCACCGCCAGGCGCGGCGGCCATTATCGAGCGCGACCGCCTGCGCTTCCCCATAAGCCACCAGACGATTCAACACCGTGGTCACTGAAGCCATGGGGTCTTTGTGGCGTTCCAATAGCGGCGGCAACTGCTTCTTGATCCGCTCACAAACATCTCTCGCACTCAAGGCCCGGTTGGACTCCATCAGGATCATGCGGCACGCCTTTGTGAAGCCAGGCTGGCGCCCATTGCTCTTGCGATCGACCAACTCCAGCAGTTCATCGCTCAAGACATTATCGCCAAAAAGGTTGGCTAGTCCGGCAATGGTTTGCTTGATCGTCCCAATGCGGCGCATCACCTCCGCGCGCTGTTGCAGCAGTTGCCGTAGCTCCTCATGAGCCTGCCGCACGACCTCTTGAACATGTCCTTGGCTGTTGACCGTTCCCATTACGCTTGGCTGACTGCCCATAAGCCCCTCCCCAGACGGATGCCCCGACCCAGCGCTTCCGCGACCACCGCCCTCTCTGGACAATACGCAGGCAGCCGCATAAGTGTTCCCCGTTTTCATGCCTGGACAACCCCACACGCCAGACCCTGTCCCTTAGACGCACGAACTTAGAGATGGTTAATGACCGAACCACGAAAGAGCCCGAAGAAAACGTTATCCCCCGGTGGCATGCAGTTTTTTCCCTGCCAGCCGATGTGAGGAGAGTAGGGAGCGTTTCCTTGTCGACCGCCGCAAAACTTGAGATTTCGCCAGGCGTTTTGCGAGTGCTGCTGGTGGGAAATCAGGAGGAAGACTTTTTCCTCATTCGCGAGATTCTGGACCGACATCGCAGTACCTTGCTGGCGCAGCTCGATCACGCCTGTTCCCTCGAAGAGGCCCAGGCCATGTTGCAACGAAGCAACTACGGCCTGGTTTTGTTCGAGCATGAAACCGGCGATGCTGAGGCTACCAGCCTTCTCGCAGACTTTCTTCAGAACGGCCGCGCCATCCCGTTCATCGTGCTGACTGAGCAGGCGGATGAGAAAGCGGTCGCCGATATCGTCCGCGCCGGCGCGTGGGACTGGATGGAGAAATCGCAGCTCAACGGGGCCAATCTCCTGCGTACCATCCGCTGCACCCTCAATTTGCACTCCACCCAGCAGCAGCGTCAGTTGGCGGAAGACTCGCTGCGCAAGCTTTCTTGCGCCGTCGAGCAATCGGCGGACACCATCATGATCACCAACAGCGACGGCATCATCGAATATGTGAATCCGGCATTCGAATCGATCACCGGATATTCGCAGCTTGAGGCCGTCGGCCAGACTCCGAGAATTCTGGCCTCCGGCCAGCAGCCTCCCGCTCTTTACCGTGAGTTATGGGAAACCATCGCCGTTGGCGGCGTCTATCACAATATCCTGGTGAACCGTAAGAAGAATGGCGAGCTGTATTACGTCGACGAAAGTATCAGCTCCATAAGGGACGGCGATGGCCGCATCACGCACTTCGTTTCTAACGGCCGCGATCTCACCAAGCGAATGCATCTCGAAGCGCAATTGCTGCAGGCGCAAAAAATGGATGCGGTTGGGCGCCTGGCCGGCGGCGTGGCCCACGACTTCAACAACCTGCTCACTATCATCACAAGCTACTCGGAACTGGCCATGGACTCGGTTGTTCCGGGCAGTTCCACCCAGGAGCGGCTCCAGGAAATTCTCTCTGCCGCCCGGCGTGCTGCCGAGTTAACCCGGCAACTGCTGGCCTTCAGCCGCAACCAGCCACAAGCCTTGCGCGTGGCGGATCTGAACCCGGTCGTCAGCGGCATCGTCAGTACTTTGCACCGGCTCATCGGAGAAGACATCGAATTGAGCTTTGTGCCAGGCGCAGGATTGGGTCGGATTCGTCTGGATCCCGTTCAGATCGAGCAGATCCTGATGAATCTTGCCGTGAACGCCCGTGATGCGATGCCTGAGGGAGGCAAATGCACCATCGAAACCTCGAACGTATACCTCGACGAAGAATACATCGACCAGCACAAAGACGTGGCGATTCCCAAGGGCCGTTATGCCGCCTTGATCGTGAGCGACACGGGTGCCGGGATTTCTCCGGATCATCTCCCCCACATATTCGACCCCTTTTACACGACGAAGCCTGCCGGCAAAGGCACTGGTCTTGGACTGGCGACCGTCTATGGCATCGTTAAACAGAATCATGGATTCGTTTGGGCCTACAGCGAAATTGGAGTCGGCACCGCGTTCAAGATTTACTGGCCTTGTGTGCGCGATCACATAACAACTGCTGACGCGTCAGAGGCGAACGTGGAGCCGGTATCCAGTGGGACGGAGACGGTGCTCCTGGTGGAAGATGAAGATGCTCTCCGTCACGCCAGCGCCGAGTTCCTAGGCCTTCGCGGATACACTGTGCTCCAGGCGAAAGACGGCCAGGACGCGCTGTCGATCGCAAGGAATCACGGGCATACCATTGACCTCGCCGTCACCGACGTGGTGATGCCTCGCGTCAGCGGAGGTCAACTGGCGAAAGAACTGGCAGACGTGCGTCCTGAAACGCGGGTGCTGTTCGTATCAGGTTATACGGGGCAAACCGTCATCGATCACAAAGTGATCGACGTGGAAAGCAATTTCCTGCAGAAGCCCTTCACCCTGAAACAGCTGGAGGGCAAAGTCCGCGCAGTTCTCGACCGAGATAGTGCCAGCCCGGCTTAGCAGCCTGGTAAGACTCGCAAAGATCAAGAACCAGCTCGGGTAAGCTTGCCGTTTTCCAGTTGAAAGCGATCTCCGCGCCAGGTCACGGTATGCCCACCAAGGCTGATGATCCAAACGACCACGGCAATCAAGTCCCGCATCGGTATCATCCATGCATATTTCAGAACGTCGCGGCTCCGCAAAATGCTCCCGCCAACGGCAAACGCAACCGTGAAGCGCAAACACAGAGCAACAGCTACCGCAGCCCATAACCAGAGAGATCCGGCACTCGACGCCACGGCCAGGAGTGACCAGAAGACTCCAAACGTGAAAATCAGTCCCAGGTAGCCTCCCGCGCGTGCATCGCGCACTCCACGCGCCCAGCGCAGTTGGTGCGCGAAAAAATCGCTCAGCCCGTAGGCTGGAAGATAAGTCTCAACCACAACGTCGGAGAGCTTTACCTCGAGGCCGAGGGCAGCAATCCGTCTTCCCAGCTCATAATCGTCGGCAAGATAATCGACGAAGGCATTAAACCCTCCAATCCTTTCCAGATCGCCCCGCCGGAATGACAAGGTGGAACCCAGACCGAAGCGAATGCCTCCCTCAAGTTGACTCGCCGCCAACACGCTCGCGCAGAAATCGGTGCTGATGCCCAGGCTCTCCAGCCGCGAACCTAGAGTTCCGCCTGACACTCCACGATAAAGGCAAGTAACCATTCCCACACGCGAATCGGCCAGTGGCGCCGTCACTCGCCGGAGATAATCAGGCTCGACTCGAATATCGCTGTCGTTGACGATCAAATACTCGTAGCGCGCTTCCGTAATCATCTGCGCCAGATTGCTGACCTTCACATTCGCGCCCAGGATTTGCGGACAAATCATCATTTGAATCCGCCGATCGGGAAACTCGCTTTGCAACCGTCGCACACTCTCGATCGCCGGGTCGTGAGGGTCGCTCACTCCAAAAATGATTTCGTATTCCGCATAATCCTGCAGGCAGTGGCTACGAAAGCTCTCGTAAATTTCCGGATCGATTCCCTTCAGGGGCTTAAGAATTGAGATACCCGGCGAGCCCCGCCCAGGACGAGGTTCCTCGCCCGCCTCGCTCCTGCCCACGAAGGTCGACGCACCCCAAAGGCAAAGCAAGTAGTAAAGCGAACTGGAAACGATGCCGACGGCCGCGATAATCTCAACAACGATCCGAACTGTGGCGAGAATAGATTGCATCATGAGGGAGCGCGGCCCGCCTATTCGTACCGCAATGCCTCGATCGGATCCAGATTTGCTGCCTTCCACGCCGGATAAATGCCGAACACCAGTCCAACTCCCGCCGCGGATGCGAAGCCAAAGACTGTCCAGAACATCGACATGTGCGCCGGCAGCGACGGCCACAACGCCGGAATCATCCCGACGACGATGGCGCCCAGCAGAACACCGATCAGGCCGCCAACCGCGGTAAGAATTATCGCCTCCAGCGTGAACTGCAAAAGAATATCCCGCTTGCGCGCGCCAATCGCCTTCCTGATCCCAATCTCCCTCGTCCTTTCAGTAACGCTCACCAGCATGATATTCATCACACCTACGCCGCCCACAATCAACCCAACGCTCGAAATTGCAAACATCCCGACGAACAGCATGCCGGTAAGCTGGTTCCAGAAATCCGAAAGCGAATCGGATGTGAATACCGAGAAATCATCCGCCTTGCTGGGCGGAACTTTTCGCCGCCGCCGCAGCAACTCGCGAATCTCGTCGACCGCTTTCGGCATGTCGTCGTGCGACGTCGCCTTCACGCTGATCCAGTGATCCTTCAATTCCGGATGCAGGGTCTTGAAGGTGCTCAGCGGAAAGAAGACGCGGTTATCATTAGGATCTTTCCCACCGCCAAACACGGACTTGATCTTATCCAGCACGCCGATCACGGTGAACAATCGCCCGTCGATATTGATTTCGTGCCCCAACGGACTTCCACTGGGAAATAATTCCGCAGCCGTGTCGAAACACAGAATAATCACCGGAGCGCGCCTTTCGTCATCGCTCTCGCTGAACCACCTTCCTTCTATGATATGCAAGTCGAAAACATCCTTCGCCGCCGACGTCGCTCCTTCCAGAATCGTATTCTTGACTTTGCGATCCTCGTATTTGACCGCATACGTGCCCACTCCCAGCTCCGGGCGAAAAAACCGGATGCCTGCCGTCACCGCCTTCACATGCGGCAACTGTTCCATGGCCTGCGCGTCTTCGTAGGTCAGCTTTTTTCGTGTCCGCAACTCCTGCGTCATGCGCAAAGTAAACGGTTCGAGATGGTAAGCGAAAATGACATTGGATCCGATACTGGCCACAAGATCACGCACGTTGTCGTCGAGTCCGCGCCCGATCGAGGAGACCCCAATCACCATGGCAACCCCGATCACGATTCCCAGCACGGTCAGCGACGAGCGCAGCTTGTTGCTCCGGATAGTATCCGTCGCCATCTGCACAATCTCGCCGAACTCATCTTTGCGAATCATAGGCGATCGAGCAATTTAGCAATTTTGTAATCGAGTAATTTGAATCGCAGCGCTTAGGTTCTAAATTACAAATTATCCGATTACGAAATTACAAATTTCTCTCCCTACGTTTCAAACCTCAGGGCAACAATGGGGTCCAGTTTCGCGGCCTTGCGCGCGGGATAGACTCCAAAAAACACTCCCACGCTGGCCGATACAACCAATCCGGCCGCAACCGCCCACAACTTGATGGCCGACGGCATCCCGATCAGCAAAGTGAACGTCTCCGCAACCATCGCTCCCAACAGAACTCCCACTGCTCCGCCCGCAACCGCAAGTGTCACCGACTCAATCAGAAACTGCAGCAACACATCCTCGCGCCGCGCTCCCAGGGCCTTTCGAATTCCAATCTCGCGCGTCCGTTCCGTCACTGCGACCAGCATAATATTCATGATCACAATGCCGCCGACCACCAGAGAGATGCATGCAATTCCAATCGTCGCGACAAAAAATGTCTGGCTGAAATTCGTCCAGATTCCGAGCAGGCTGGCATTGGTTTCGATGTCAAAACTATCGTCGCCGCCCGGCGCATCGTGTCGCTTTGCGCGCAGCGCCGCGCGAGACTCGTCCACCGCCTCATCGAGCGGAACCCCGGCGCTCAAAGCCTTTCCCGAGATGCGAATGCTGTTGGTGTGCGCGCCGTATTGCTTAAGGTACGACGTGATGGGAATCATCACGTAATTATCGGCACTCTGCCCGAGCGTCGTACCCTTTTTCGTGCCCACCCCAATCACCTGGTACGTCCAGCCATCGAGCCGGATTTCCTTCCCCACCGGATCCGTCCCCGCCATCAGATGATCGACAATGTCGGCGCCCACCACTGCAACCGGAGCGCGATTATTCAGGTCCGTCTCATTCAGCATGCGCCCAGCGCTGAGATCGGTGTCATAAATCGGAGCCATCGAGGGAGTGATGCCCCGAACTGAAGTGTCGCTGATCGATTGTTCCGCAAACTTGACGTGACCGGTTTCGTTCCTCACCGCCGCTCCCACGTAGTCACAGTGCCGGCAGGCCTCCGCGACCGCCTGGTAATCCTCCATTGTCAAATCTTTGCGCTTTTCGCCTTCGAGAAAGTGGTCCACGTTGGTGACCGCCGGAGAAACCTTGAAGATAATGAAGACGTCGGCGCCTAGATTAAAAACCTTCTGCGCCACGTAATCGTTAATCCCGGAAACAAACGTGACTACTGCGATGACAGCGGCTACTCCAATCACCACTCCCAGCAGCGTCAGCACCGAGCGCAGCTTGTTCACCCACAGCGACTGCAGCGCGATTCGGATGGCTTCAGCGACGTGCATAGGTGCGAAATGCCGGTCTCACTGCTTGGGTCTTAGGTCTCGGGTACTAGGTCCTGGGCTCCTCTGCTCGGAGCATTAGCCAAGGCCCGGCTCGTTCCAAGTCTATCAGCCGAGCGACTCGTCCCTAAGACCTAAGACCTATGACCCAAGACCTGAGCCTAAGCACCAGCCATCGCATATAATGATGACGTTGGCAGCTGGACCGGACGGCCGCTTTCCGCGTCTTCGGACGCGGGGAGAGGAAAGTCCGAACTCCACAGAGCAGTGTGCCGGATAACGTCCGGGAGGGTGAATTCAAGTTCACTCGACGGAAAGTGCCACAGAAAATATACCGCCCAAGTCCTCACCGACAAGGGTAAGGGTGAAAAGGTGCGGTAAGAGCGCACCGCCGCGGCAGTAATGCAGCGGGCATGGCAAACCACACACGGAGCAAGACCAAATAGGAAGGGAGTCCGCGACCTGCTTCTTTGAACCAGGTCGCGAACACGTACCGGCTCGGTGCGTCCAACCTTCGGGTAGGTCGCTAGAGCCTCGCAGCAATGCGTGGCCCAGAGGAATGGCCGTCCCACCGGAGCAATCCGGAGGACAGAATTCGGCTTACAGGTCCGGCTGCCATAATTTACTTCAATAAGCCAAAAGTCTTCTCACCTCAGGCGGTGACGTTTGCAAAACCTGCCCTCCCGCCTGCAATCTAATACTCATGCCAGAATTGCCGGACATATCCGCCTACATCACTGCTCTCGAACCCCGCATCATCGGGCAACCCGTGAAGCAGATACGTTTGGCCAGCGCCTTCCTGCTACGAACCGCTCAGCCGCCTATCGCAAGTGTGGAGGGCCGTACCGTCCGGGAATTGCGGCGAGTTGGGAAACGCATCGTTATCGGAGTCGATGGCGACCTCTGGCTCGCGCTTCACCTGATGATTGCCGGCCGTCTGCATTGGCGCGCGCCCGAGGCGAAACTCGCCGGCCGCCAGACCCTCGCCGCCTTCGACTTTCCCAACGGCGCTCTGGTTCTCACCGAGGCTGGCGCCAAACGCCGCGCTTCGCTGCATGTGCTCGCTGGCGAAGAAAGCGTGCGCTCCCTCGATCCTGGAGGAATCGATGTCCTCTCCAGCGATCTCAATTCATTTCGCTCCGCACTCGCAGCCGAAAACCACACCCTCAAGCGAGCGCTTACCGACCCGCGCCTGGTCAGCGGAATCGGCAACGCATATTCGGATGAGATTCTCCACGCGGCGCAACTATCTCCGATCGCGCACACGCAGAAATTAGAGCAGATCGAGTGGGAGAGATTATTCGCCGCGACTCAGCACACTCTCGGCTACTGGATCGACAAACTCCGCGCCGAGGCACAGACCGCCTTCCCCGAAAAGGTCACCGCGTTTCGTAAAGGCATGGCGGTTCACGGTCGCTATGGCGAGCCCTGCGCCAGATGCGGCGACAAAGTACTGCGGATTCGTTATGCCGACAAGGAAACGAACTACTGCGCCCGCTGCCAGACCGGCGGCAAGGTCCTTGCGGATCGCAGTTTGTCTCGCCTGTTAGGCTCAGACTGGCCACGCACCCTGGAAGAACTCGAAGCCCTCAAGCGCCGCTGACCAGTTCGCTTTGACCGCAAGATGCGGATATCGCTCTCTCCCGGACAGCACTTATTGTCGGTTCATGCACAAGACGATCGAACCGACCATCCTCTATTTCGGTACTCCCGTGGCCCTCATCAGCTCCTTGAACCCCGATGGTTCGCCAAATCTCGCCCCCATGTCGTCGGCGTGGTGGCTGGGCTGGAGCTGCATGCTTGGTCTCGGCAAGATGGGCCAGACCTCCGACAACCTAATCCGCACCCGCGAATGCGTCATTAATCTTCCGTCCGAAGATCTGGTCACGCATGTCGACCGCCTCGCACTCACCACCGGCAAGAATCCCGTGCCCGAGAAGAAACGTGAGTGGGGATATCGCTATGAGCCAGAAAAATTCGGCATAGCCGGATTCACTGCGGTCGCATCGGAATCCGTCTCACCGCCGCGGGTACGCGAATGTCCTGTACAAATGGAGGGCGTCGTCCACGATTGGCGTCCCTTCGGGAAGAACGTGAACGCCAACGTTTTCGAAGTTCATATCGTCAAGCTGCACGTCGACGAGAGATTACTGATGAGCGACGGCCCGCGTCCCCGTATCGATCCAACACGCTGGCGTCCGCTCATCATGAGCTTTTGCCGATTCTTCGGCCTGAGCCGCGAACTCCATCCGTCGCGCCTGGCGGAATCCGATTTCATGAAATTTGTAGCCCAGGGAATACCGCCGCAGCCAGCCTCATCGACTACGCCGGCGGCAGAAGCATCCCCTTCTCCAGATGCCGGGTGACGTGCGCGTAGGAGGCCGCGTGCGGATCGTGCGTCACCATCACAATGGTTTTGTGAAAGTCTTCATTCAGCCGCTTCAAAATCTCCAGAACTTCCGTCGCCGAATGGCTGTCCAAATCGCCGGTAGGCTCATCCGCCAGCAACAGCGTCGGATCGCTCACAATCGCTCGCGCAATCGCCACCCGCTGCTCCTGTCCGCCGGAAAGTTGCTTGGGCAAATGATTCACCCGCTCCTCCAGCCCCACCAGCTTCAACGCCGTCATCACGTGGTCGCGCCTCTGCTGCTGGTTGAGCTTGGTCAACAGCAGCGGCAACTCGACATTTTCAAACGCCGTCAGCACGGGGATCAGATTAAAGGTTTGAAACACGTACCCAATGTGCTCATTGCGCCAGTGCGCCGCCTGCGAATCATTGAAGCGAAAAATATTCTGGTTCTGCACCAGCAGTTCGCCCGAGGTCGGACGGTCAATCGCCGCGATCATGTTCAGCAGCGTCGTCTTGCCCGAGCCCGAAGGCCCCATCAACGCCAGAAATTCCCCGCTCGCAATGTCGATCGAGACGTCGTCGAGCGCCTTCACCTCAAACGCCTCGCGCTTGAAAACTTTATTGACATTGCGCGCCTGAACCACCTTGGTTCCGGTTGCCACATTGGCTTCAGCAACAGTACTCATAAATTATCCCTTCACCTTAATTGTGTCGCCGTCTTTCAGATCTTGCGGTCCCTTGGTAATCACGCTTTCGCCGCCTACTAATCCATCCACCAGAAATCCATCCGTGCGCTGGCTTAACAGGTGAACCTCGCGCATTCGCGCCTTCCCATCGAAGGCCAGAAACACGATCTTCTTGCCGTTATGATCGCGCACGGCAGCAGCGGGTACAAACGCTCCAGCCGTTTGCGCGGCCGCAGTCTTTGGTTGATCGGCAATAAAGTTCACCGTCGCATTCATCTCTGGCCGCAGAAACACATCCGGATATTTCCCCGGATTCAGCACCTGCACCTTAACCTGCACCGTAGCTTTCTGCCGGTTGGCTTCGGGAGAAATCTGCGCAATTTCGCCGTCATACTTTTTATCGGGATAAGTGTCCGTGGTGACGATCCCTTTTTGCTTGGGACTGAGCCGGGCAAAGTCCGCCTGTGCGATATCCAGTTCAACCTGCAAGTCGTTCAAGTCCGCCAGCGAGACCACCGATCCCTGAGGACCGCCCGCCGCCGCGCTGGCAAACTGCGCCGTGATCAATTCGCCCTTTTCGGCCGTGCGGTCCAGGATCGTCCCAGTAACCGGAGCCCGAATCACCGTCGCATCCAGCTGCGACTTTGCATAATCGGCCATCCCCTGGGCCTGCGCCAGCGATCCGCGCGCACGCGCAATCTCTTCCTCCCGCGGCCCAATCTTCATCAGCTGAAATGCTTTTTCGAGCGAATTTACCCGCTGCTGGTCCGAATCATATTTCGCTGTAGCATCGTCCAGCGCCTGCCGCGAAACCACGCCCCCCGCGGAAAGTTCCTTGGTGCGGTCCAGCGTCAGCTTGTCATTCACCAGAGTGGCGCGAGCTTCATCAAGATTGTGCTGCGCCTGCTGAACTTCTTCCGGACGCGAGCCGTGTTCGAGTTCGTCGAGATAGGCGCGAGCATTCTCTAACGCTCCCCTCGCTTGTCCGTACGAGGCGCGGAACTCCTCATCCTCCAGCCGGACCAGCACTTGCCCTTCTTTGACCTTGTCGCCTTTCTCCACGCCAATCCACGCCAGCCGTCCAGTAACTTTTGAATTCACGTTGATGGTGTGGTGGGCGACGATGTAGCCCGTAGCCGATAGCACCGTGCCGCCAACGTCGCTGCTCTCCGCGGCTGCTCGCACGACTTCCACCTCCGGCACATCACGGGCAAGCATGCGGTAAGACAGTGCACCCAGGCTCAATATGGCAACCATCACAATTCCGATCACGATGTAGCGGCGCGCCCATGCCGGTGGCTCTCCGTTGGCTGAGCCGCGGGCCGTCCGGTCGATTCGCAGGCTCTGCAAGTCTTCGTGTTTGGCGTCAATGGGCATAGATATAAATACGAAAGATGTAAGGCGCTGGTTTCCTGAAACTAACCTCGCAGCGCAGTAAGAATATTCTGCCGCGCCGCATGCCACGCCGGAAACAGGCCGCCGAACAGTCCCATGGCCAGCGCGAACAAAATCGCATACGCAGCGACCACCGGCGTAATTTGCAAGCTGAACACCACTTCGCTGAACGTCACGGCATTCGAAGTGCCGGTCTGCAGCCCGTTAAAAGGCAGCATCAATAAAATCCCGGCGGCCGCGCCCAGCATAGCCAGCAGCAAGGATTCCAGAACAAACGAAGTCAGAATCGCCGGACGCGAAAATCCCAGCACTCGTAAAGTAGCAATCTCTCGCCCGCGGTAAGCCACCGCCGCATACATCGTATTCATCGCTGCAAAACTCGATCCAATCGCCATGATGATCGCGACGACGATGCCGATATATTTAATCGGAGCCCCCGAGCTGGTCTGCTTCGCGTAATAATCCGTCTCCAACATGCCTTCCAGTTTGAGCCGCTGGTCATCGCTCACACGGTTCTTCAGCGCATCGGCCGCAATGGCATCCGTCGCCCGCAAGTAAGCCGACGAATATCCGCCCTGCCGGTCGAAGTCCGACGCCATCTGATTCACATCGCTCCAGATTTCCGACTCATATGCCGAACCGCCGGCGTCAAACACTCCCACCACTTTCCACGAGCCCTTGCCGAAATCCATCGTGTCGCCAATATTCGCGTGCGAAAAACGCGAGCGAATCGACTTGCTCACCACTACTTCCCGCTGCCCCGTCTGGAACCAGCGTCCTTCGACCAACTTCGTGCCGGGACGCAGTTCCAGCCCATCCGGCATCATGCCCCGCACCGTCACGTTCACTTCGCCGGTACCATCTTTGCGCGGAAGCACGATCACCACCACCCACTCGCCGGAAACCATCGGCTCCCCGTGACTATCTTTGGCGATCCCCGGCAGAACCTTCAGAGTCGGAAACAGCGCCGCATCAAAGCCTCCCGAGAGCTCCGCCTCCGATCCTTTACGCAGCACCAGCACATTCAACGAATTGCCGCTCGAAACGAAAGCCTTCTGCAACCCCGCCAGCAGCGCCATCAGGAAGATTGCCGTAGTCACCGTGAGCGCGATGCCCAGCGCCGTCATGACCGTCAGCCCCTTGCGGAGCCTTAAATTGCGGACGTTATAACTGATCGGTATCGCCATAGATTCACTCTCAACTCAGCCGGACTGCTCAGCCCCCGCCTGTTTAACCAATGTGGCGCAGTCCCTCCACAATATTTGTGCGCGACGCATTGTAGGCGGGAAGACAGCCACTGACAAAGCCCACGGTCGCGGCCACGAACAATGAAACCAACATCGTCGGCAGTGTAACCTTCATCTCCGCCGGAACTCCGATCGCAACGGGCGAGTGCGTCAGCCAGCGAATGAGCAAGGTCGCTCCCAAAACCCCGAACGCTCCGCCTGCGAGCGCCAAGGCAATCGCCTCGCCGACGAACATCGACAGCACACGCTGCCGCGTGAATCCGAGAGCTTTCAGCACCGCAACTTCACGCGTTCGTGCGCGAATCGACATGGCCATGGTATTGGCCGAGACCAGAAGAATCGCAAAAACCACCGCGCCGCAAATGGTGAGAATGAACGCCTTCACATTTCCCAGCGACGATACAAACGACAGCCGGAACGCTTGCTGGCTCTCCGTCTTGGTATGCTGCGGGGCGTTGCGGAACATTTCATCGATCGCCTTGGAGACGCGAGCCACGTCACCGGGCGTTGCCACCTGCGTGATATACCATCCTGCCTGCCCCTTGAACCAGTCTACCGATTCTTCTAAGTACTTAGTGTTAAAATACAGCGCCCGAACCGGCGGATCGATGGTGTAGATCGCGCGGATCGTAACCTCGGGATGCACCGAAAAATAGGGACTCTGCAGCACCAGGTGGTCGCCAATCTTCCAGCCGAACTTCTTCACTAACTCAATATCCACCATGGCTCCGGTGCGGTCGCGCTGCCACGCGAGTAACTGATCCGGAGGGACAATCTTGTCCGGCGCAACTTTCGGATACTCATCCGGATCGGTAACTACCTGCGCGAAGGAGTTAGTCGCCCGGTCGTCCTTGTATACGTTGCCGAAGTAAGTCATCGGAGCAACCGCTACAACCCCAGGAACGCTGCGAATCTTGTCGCGATAGTAAGCGGGCAGAAAAAATGCCAGCGAAACCCGGTCGCGGGTGATGATAGTCTTCGTCGCATTCGGCGGCCCCTGGTCTATGTAAAACGTGCGCCAGATCGACATCATCATCGTAAGCAACAGCAGCGAAAAACTGATGCTCAGCATCGTCAGCAGACTCCGCCGTTTGTTGCGAAACGCATTGCGCACCACAAACCCGCCTAACGTCATAAGGTCATCCGATATGCCGCAACCCATCCACAATATTTACCTGCGAAGCGTGATAGGACGGAATCAGCGAACTCGCCAGCCCCACCAATCCCGAGACAAACACGGCCACGACCCACATCACTGGGGTCACTTTCATATTGAAAAAACTAAAGAACTGCGGCGAATGCGTTATCGCATAGATCAGTCCGTACGCTAAAGCAACACCAATGATCCCGCCCGCCACCGCCAGCGACACCGCTTCGCTCACAAACAAACCCAGCACACTCTGCCGCGTAAATCCCAAAGTCTTGAGCACCGCCACCTCCCGCGTGCGCTCCCGAATCGACATCGCCATCGTGTTCGCGGAAACCAACAGAGTTGCAAACACCACAGCCGCACAAATGATCAGGATGAACGCCTTCACGTTGCCCATCATCGCGACAAACTCCAATCCGAAGGCCTTCTCGCTCTCCGATTTCGTAGGTTGCGGCGAGTTGCGAAACATATCGTCGATCGTGCTGGCGATCCGGCTCACGTCTCCCGGAGAAGCCCCGAGAATGCTGAAAGTTCCGGCCTGCCCCTTGAACCACGAAACTGCTTCTTCCACATACTTCGAATTGAAGTACACCGACTTGTTATCCGGATACGAACTGAAAATGCCTCGAACATATAACTCAAGGTTCACGGGATAAATCGTGCCCTGCAGAACAATTCTGTCGCCCAGCTTCCAGCCATACTTTCTTGCTAACGTGTCGTCCACGATCACGCCCTGCCGGTCCCTCAGCCAAGCCGTTCGTTGCTCTTCCGGCATTTGTATATCCCGGAACACCTTGAAAAATTCCTCAGGGTCCGTTCCGAACTGCGCGAAGAAGTTCTCCGGCTTCTGATCCTTGTAAATTCCTCCGAACCAGGAGACCGGGACCACCGACACCACCCCCGGTATCGCCCGAATTTTCTCCCGGTAGAAACCCGGCAAACTGAACGTCAGCGAAACCCGGTGCCGCACCACCAGCCGCTCGGCCGACTCCGCGCTTCCCTCGTCGAGATAGAACGCCCGCCAGATCGTCATCATCAGCGTCAGGAGAAGCAAAGAAAAAGCGATACTCAATACCGTCAAAATGCTGCGGCGCTTGTTGCGGAAGGCGTTTTTGGTGACGAATCGGGTGAGAGTCATGGCTAGAACCCAGGGAAGAAACGGTGCGCCGGACTGCGGACCAGCTTAGTCCGCGCAGCAGGCAAGCATAAACGAATGACCATGCTCTCCACAACCAGCCTCAGAGACTGAATCCTCACCGAACGCTGCTCCCTCATCACCGCGAACATTCTTCATCCCATCGCGCCAGGCTGCCAGTGGAGATCGTCATCCGGCCCGGATGACAAATGTCACGCTACGTCTTTATTCATAGATTTAAACGGTTTGCCCGGCAAAAGGTCACGCCGCATGGCTGGGCAATGTTCTTACTACCTCCCAGGCCTGAATGAACCAAATACCGTCGCCTCACCGTTCCACGCTCTTTATTTTCAGTACTTTGGTAACTCGAACCGTCATCGCAGGAGCGCTATCCTAACCATACCCTGTCCCGGGGTTCTGAAACCCACGCAGGCTCGTAAAGGAGCTGCGCGGCTTTTTTCTGTGACGAGGCACGGAGCAAATGTCCACGAAAATCGGCCACTTCGAAATCCTGAGTGAACTGTCAAAGTCTGCGACTGGCGCGGTCTACAAGGCGAACGATCCGCAGACCAGCCAAACCGTCGCGCTCAAAGCCATCCAGTTGTCAGCTTTCGGTGAACGCGCCGCCGATCTGGAAAAATGCCTCCTGGAAGAAGCCGAGACCACCAAGGTTTTGAGCAACCCCAATCTCACACCCGTCTACGGCGCCGGTGAAATGGAAGGCCAGTTCTGCGCCGCGATGGAGTACATCCAGGGCAACAGCGTTGCCACCATGCTGGCGCGCAAAGAAGGATTTTCCATCTGGGACCTGCTCGATATCGGCCGGCAGGTCTGCAGCGGCCTCGATCACGCGCACTCTCACAAAGTTTTTCACTATAGTCTTGAGCCCGCCAAGATTATGTGCGGCTGGGATGGCACCGTCAGAGTTCTCGGCTTCGGCGTCTCCAGCGTCGGCAAGTTCACTGCGCAAATGCCGGAGGTTCCAGCGATCCTGCACTACATGTCTCCCGAGCAGGTTCGCGGCGAGGAGATCGATGCGCGCTCCAACATCTTCAGTCTGGGCGCGTTGTTCTACGAAATGGTGACCGACCGCAAGGCTTTCGATCGTGAGGATGCCGAGTCTCTGCGCCAGAGCGTTCTTGAGAGCACGCCCGTGCCGCCGATGCACGTGAACTCGAAGCTCCACCCGCTGCTCAGCGATCTCATCATGAAGGCCCTGGCCAAGGATCCGGCCGAGCGCTACCAGAACGGCAGGGAATTGCTCGACGATCTCGAAAAATGCAAGGAATCGAAATCGCAGGCGGCGAAAGCCGCTTCCGCGGCGGCACCGAAGCCCCCGGCGGTTGCAGCTCCCGTGAAAGCCGCACAACCCACGGTCGCTTCCGCGCCACCGCAAAAGCCAGTAGTACGGAAACCCGCGGTCCAACAGCCGCCAGCGCCGCGTCCCGCACCGCCGCCCGCAGTGGCGAAGCAGGAGCCCGCGCGCAAAGCCGCCGCCGCCGCAGCAGCAGCTTCTGCAGGCTCGGCAGGAGCCGAACTCGAGACCTTCATACCGCGCCATGAAACGCGCAACGCTCCCGCCGCTCCGCGTGCCAAAGCAATCGTCAACGACCCTCCGCCATCGGCTTCCATGTCGTCGGCCGTGCTCGATGAGCCCTCCGTCGAAGCTCCTAGCGAAGAGCCGCCCAGAATCGCCGTCGACCCCATGATGGCTGGCGATGCTCCAGCCCACAGCAGCGGCGTCAGTTTTTCGGAGATGACCGAACTTCCTCCGCTCAAAGAGGTCTACATCGCTCCGCCTCCCTCGCCATCCGCCGCGCAAGAGCCGGAACCTTCTCTCGCGCCCAGCTTCCGCTCGGGTTCGGAGCCGGAGAAGCCGAAAGTTCAGCCTCGCGAAGTCGCCGAAAAGGCGATCAAGGAAATCAAAAACGTTCCTCCCAGCTTGATGGTTTACTCCATCGCTGGCGCGGCTGTCCTGATTCTCATCATCGCAATCGCTCTCGTCCTTCACATCAACAAGTTGAACAGCGATGACGATTCTTCGCGTCCGGTCGAGCAGGCTACACAAGCCGCACCCAGCCAGCCCGCCGCGCCATCGCAGCCAGCGCAGGCGCAAGCGCCGCAGCCCGCCCCACCGGCGCAAACTCGACCCGCAGAGCCGGAAGTAGAATCGCAACCCGCGCACACTCACGCAGCCGCCGCAGCGAAAGGCAGAAACGCCCGGAAGAAACCGGCACCCGTCGCTCCGGCCATCGTCCCCGGACAGATGGCCATCGACTCCACTCCGCAAGGCGCGCAAGTGCAGCTCGACGGAAAAACCGATCCTTCGTGGATTACGCCCTTCACTCTTTCCGGCGTCGACCCCGGCCAGCACACCGTTACCGTCAGCAAGCCCGGCTACGCCAGCGACACACGCACCGTCGCAGTCAATTCCGGCAGCAAGTCCTTTCTCGTATCCCATCTTGCGCAGCTCATGGCCACTCTTTCCGTTACCAGCTCGCCCGCTGGCGCCAATGTCTACATCGACGGCCGCGACACCAGCAAGCAAACGCCCGCGCAAGTCTCCGTCGATAAAGGCCAGCACGTTGTGCTAGTCCGCAAAGGTGGATACATCGATGAGACCACCAGCGCCCAATTTGTCCTCGGTCAAACCGTCAGCTTCTCGCCCACTCTGCGCTCGCTCGGAAACGTCGATGACATCAAGACCGTCGGCAAGATGAGCAAGCTATTCGGTAACAAGGCAGCCCAGGGCATGGGCACGGTCAGCATCAAGACTCAACCCAAAGGCGCCCAGGTAGCCATCAACCAGCACATGCTGGACAGATCTTCACCCGTCGACGTCCTGCTCGATCCCGGCAACTACGTCGTCGACATCACCCTCACCGGCTACGCGCCTCTCCACAAAGTCATCACCGTGGACAAAGGCGGCAAGGCCGTAATCGACGAAGTCCTGCAGCACGAGTAGAATCTCGGTTGCGCCAAGCCGGTCAGTCTCCGGCGCAAAATGTCCCTCACGGCTGTGTACAAATCCGGCGTACGAAACGAAGGTTCGAGTGAGCAACCGTCCAGCATGGGCGCGTCGCGTCACCCGAACCCTCAAATCGTCCAACAAGGCCCGATCGCCTAGCGCACGGCCAACCCGTCCACACTTGCAGGCAATCCACTTACCCCAGGCATCGGAGTCAGGCTGCCGTCTCGTGGGTCGACTCGAAATGCATCAACCCCCGGCGGCGTGGTTTGATTGAACTCGTTGGGGTTCAACACGTAGAGAAATCGTCCATCGGAGCTGAAGTCCAATTCGGTGGGTCCAACCACGCTGGGAAAAGCTTCATCCAGAGTGACGCTGCCAGTCTCCTCATCAATGGTGTATACCGCTTCAGTGCTGCTTACGGTGTCCGAAACATAGGCATGAAGCCCGTCATGGCTCACTTTCACCCAGCAGGCGCCGCTTTCGTGTGCCAGTACCACCGAACTCACCAGCTGCAGACTCCCATCGTTCGCAACCAGCCAGGATGAAAGCGCCCCAGCGCCTGGCGCATCGTTGAAGTCGTCGGTAACGAAGAGCTGGTTCTTCTTCAGGTCGAACCCAAAAGGCGTTTGCACTCCGGAAGGCGTTACCCTCGGCCCATCGGCGCGTCCGTCGTAGCCCACGGTATAGGTATCGATCATATTAGTCGTCTTCTCGGTAACCACCAGCACCCTGCCGTCAGGTCTGAAGCGAATCTCCGCCGGCGCAGTAGCGTCCGCGCTCAAGGGACGGATTGAGCCGACTAACGGGGAAAGCTTGCCTTGCCAATCCACCAGAAACCCCGAAATGTTATCTCTTCCACCGACATTCCCGCCGGCATTGAGTACATAGACTAGGTTCTGGTTTACCGTTACGCTGATGGGCTGCTGACCTCCGGAACTTTCGCGATCGACCAGAGTGATGCCATCGGGCCCCACCACAAAAACCGATATGTCGTTGCTGCCGGGATTCACTGCAAACAGAAAGTGCTTATCCTCACTCAAGGCCAGCGCTCCGGCATTTCCCAAACCAAAGTCCGGCTCTCTGCCTCCCGTCCCCATGCCTCCCGTGGAAAAGCTACCCGCAGACTTCAACCTCCCGTCCGCCGATCGATTAAAAACCAACACTGCATTCCCGTTGCTCTCGTTGGTCGAGACGTATACCGCGCCCGCCTCGTCAGAGTGTTCCATTACGGCAGCCGCATTCACGCTAACGGCCGCCACGCTGAGGCTCAAAACTGCAAGCGCCCCGAAAGTCACCAAACCAGCAATCTTACTTTTCACTGTCGAAACTCCTAGAGATTTAGCTTCCAACATTTGTTTCTTTTCAGCTCGGAGCTATAGAAACACGTCTCCAGTGGCGGCGATGTCAGCGGATTGTCCGGAGAATGTCTAGTGTTTGTACAATTTTTCGTGAACAAGTCTGAGGAGGGCGAGTGCCCAAGTTTTTAATCTTGGCCTCATCAACACAATGGGTGCCCCGTCCTTTGCGCAGTTTGCGAAGAGCCTGCCCTGAGGCGGGTGGCGCATCCAGACCGATGGGTGCCCCATCCTTGACGTTCTTTGTCAAGGGTGGGATGCACGGTCCTATCCCGCGGGGATTTTGTTACGTCCACGGCAAATCACCTTCCCGTCGAGCTTGCGGAAAAGCTATGGTTGGGCCGCCGTATCGCTCCCCCGCCGCGCCCGCCCGCGATCCACAGCCACGTGTGACATCTAACCTAGCCGCTCAATAAAACTCAGTCCATCATCGCTAAGCGATGCCAGCGCAGCCTTGCGGGTCCACAATCCACGTAAGCCCTTTGTTCACTGGATTTTGACCTCTAAGCTCTTTGCCATCTAGATTTTGCAACGCGCTTTTTGCAAAACCCGCGGCCAGCAGGGTTTTCAAGGGGGAGGGGGAGGGGGAGGGGGGGGTACCCCCGGAAAGAATGAAAATCACACGCCCCGCCCCGGCGCGAGAAGCAATCAAAGCAGAATTATTATCAGCAGAAATCCACAGCCTCAGAATTGCGGGTAGCTACAGCAGGCAGGAGAAGAGCAGGGGGTTTTCAATCGAGAATCGGGAATCGCAAGATCGACAATCAGCAGTGAATGGTCGACGCCGGGAACTGTACTTGCTCTATCGCGGCAACTTGAAGTTGATCGTGACCTGCGTCTGGATCTCGACCGGAGAACCGTCGAGCAAATAAGGTTTGTACTTCCACTGCTTCACCGCGTCGACCGCGGCGCGCGCCAGATTCGGATCTCCGCTGAGGATCTTCACCGCGGAAATGTCGCCCTTCTTCGAGATCGTCGCCAGCAATTCCACCGAACCTTCCAATCGAAGCCGCAACGCAGCCGTCGGATACGAGGGCGAAACCTTCTTGAGGATCAGTCCCTGCGAAACTCCCTGTGAAACGTTCACCGTCTGCAGCACCGGAGTTGGCGCGCCACTCGCACCGTCCATCAGATTCGGCAGCGACCCTCCATTTCCCGCCGGAGCAATACTGGCAATGCTCGGCGCTGCCGCATCATTCGACACCGCAGCCGCTCCCGTCCGCGGTTGCGCGCTTCCATTTTTGATCACAATCGCCTTAGCTGCCACTGATGGAGACTTCTTCACCGTTACGTCGTTCTCTTCAGGTTCGGACGATTCCACTTCGGGATTAGCTTTGCTCGAATGCGATGGCGCATTCTTCGCGACAGGAATGGTTTGCCCAGAGGAAGAAGGCTTTGCCGTCGCGGCAGGTTGCGCAGCTGTCGAACTCGGAGTGGTCGAAGCCACAGGCGCAACGGCAGACGGAACCGATGCCGCAGAAGAGTCAGCCGGCGATGCCGAAACCGCCGTGCTCGCTTGCGGAGCCACAACAGAAGTGGTCGCCGGCCGCGCAACATTGCCCGCGGGCGCTCGCATCGGCAGGATCGAAGGCCCATACTGCATCCACGCAGCATAACCAGCCGCCGCAATCAGCAGAATCGCAGCCACCGCTATCAGGACCTTCTTGCTTCCGCCGCTCCCGGATTTCTCGCCGCTCTCAACCGCACCTCCAAAGGTAAACGTAGGCGCAGGTGCAGCGCTCTCCTCCACTGCAAGAGCGCTTGAGCTCGTCGTAGCTTTCTCAACGGGAATCTCTTCCTCGGGCGAAGCCGCAGGAGCCTTAGCTTCGGCAGAGCTGCCAGCCTTCGCCTCGCGCGCCGGAGCCGCCGCGCTGGCCGATCCCGCCGATGTCCCCACCGAAAATCCTGCAGCCGGTGTCTTTGGCGCTGCCACTTCAGGCGTGCTGAGCGTAATCTCAGGCTCGGGCTCAGAGGCCGCGCGCGGCGCAACTTTAGACGAGACCATCTGTTTCTTCGACGTCGCCATCAATGGCGATGGAACTTGCTTGGGAACTGCATTCACCGGTTCAGTAGATTCCGCAACCTCGCTGATGTCGCTGGAAGCGGAAGCAGTAAAGCTTGTCTGAGGCGCGCTCTTTGGTGCTGGAATCTTCGGCGCTGCCGCAGGCGCGCTTGGTGCAGCCGGCCGCGAGCTGCTCACAATCGGCATCACTTGTGTCGACTTAACAGGCGGAGCAGCCGCAGGTTTTCCCGCTGTTCCTGCCGGTTTCGCGATCTCGTTCTTACGCAACAGTCCGCGCGCAACGCGCAATGTGCCCTTCGCCTGCTCAACGTTGATCGGCTTGGTGAGTACCAGGTTCGCCCCAATCCGGAAAGCTTTCGCCACTCCCGCCTGTCCCTCAACCACTGCAACCGCCAGCGCCGACTGGTTGTTCGGAGCATTGCGTGCGCTCTTGAACAGGAGCGTGGCATTCTGCTCGTTGTCGCAATCCACGACGACGGCATCAAAATGCTCGCCCATCAACTTCTTCACCGCGGCGAAAGGTTCGGTGCAGGAAATAACAGCGAAGTCGAGCTCGCTGAGAACCTGTGTAACGGTGCGAGCCGTCTTCTCATCGGGACAGAAGAGGAGAGCTTGGTAACCCATATTGCATTCATCGTAGGTACACCCGTAAGCTGCATCAAGTTACGGTGGTAATTGCCAGTAAGCCGCTTTGAGCTTGCCAGACGCGGCTTTTAGCGCTTGTCCGGCCCGCGCCGATCGGGCGCTTACAATAACGTGTCATGCGCATCCCGCTCTCGATCAAGCTGCTTTGGACGGCATGCGTGATTGCGTGGATCCCCTTGTATTGGCGGCAGTATGGCCTGCAGAATTTCCTTTTCTTCTGCGATCTGGGCAATCTTCTTATTACCGTGGGCCTGTGGATGGAAGGTCCGCTGATATTTTCCTGGCAGGCAAGCGGGCTGCTGTTTTTTCAGACCCTGTTCACCATCGATCTTGCCGGAGCTCTGGTAAGCGGACGGCACCTGATCGGTGGCACGGAATATATGTTCGATCCAAACATTCCGCTGCCAATTCGCTTGCTAAGCCTGTTTCATGTAGTGACGCCGCTGTTGCTGCTGTGGGCGATATGGCGCTTGGGATACGACCAGCGAGGATGGAAATTTCAGACGCTCACTACATGGATCGTGGTTCCGATCAATTACTTCTGGCGCCCGCAATACGATGTGAACTGGGCCCGCGGCCTTTTCTTCCACGAACAGCACGTAGTTCCCGGCTTTGTTTATCTCCTGGCTTACCTGATCATCGTTCCTGCCGCGGTCTACTATCCGACGCACCGCTTCCTTGCCTGGATCGCGCAGCGCTGGCACGCTAAGCTCTGACTATTTCTCATCCAGCTTCGTGATCCGGACTCGCGCTGGGCGAGGACGGCGAATGCCTGCCTTCGCTGGCATCAGCGATCCGCTGAAGAGCGACCTTCGTTTTGCCCTTGTCGGGTCCTGAGTCCTGATTCAAATAGAGCGTCTGCGAGGGCGACGCGAGTTTTGCTCCAGAGTCTTCCACCAAGTTCATGATCTGCAACAGCACGCCTTCGCGGACGGCGGCGAATTCATCGAACTCTCGAGTCAACACGTAACAAACCAGTTCTACATTCAGCGCGCTGGATCCGAGTTCAATCAGCCGCACTCGAATCGTCTTATTCTCGATCTTGGGATTGCTGCCCAGCACCTGCCGGATTTCGGAAAGCACGGCGCGAAGATGCTCCTGAGAAGTATTGAGGTGCAGTCCGAGGATGCTCTTGAAAAGTATCTTGTCACGCCGGCTCAGGTTTTCTACGTTGATGGTCGCTACCGTACCGTTGGGAATTGACAGCAGAGTGCGTTCTTCCGTACGCACACGCGTGGAGCGCAGCCCGATATCCTCGACCGTCCCAGTGCGATCGCCGAACTTGCAAACATCCCCGACGCGGATCACTTCATCGCCCAATACAGAAACGCCGCCGAATAAATTTGCGATGGTCTGCTGCGCGCCGAAACCGATTGCCAGTCCCCCGATGCCCAGGCCTGCCAAAGCGGTGGTCAAATTAAATCCCAGCACGCCGAGGACGAAGAACACCGCCATTACGAAGATGAAGGCTTTGACCAAGCGCTCGCCGAGGAGCATCAGCGAGCCCGTACCTCCGTGACCCAGCGCCAGAGCCCGGTTTCGGACGCGGCGCATGAACCAGCGGATTACCTGCCACAGGATCCAGTTTGTACCGATGATCACTGCGACTTCGGTGACCTGCGTGTAGTAGTGGCGCTGCAGCAGCGGCATGCCCAGGTAAGCTGCAAGGATTCGGTGGATGACAGTCCCTACCAGCAACCATGCCGCGCCGGAAACTCCCCGCGATTCCAACTCGGCCTGGCCGTGCCTTCGAGTCCACCACCGCAAGGGAATTTGCAGCAGCATTAACAACAGCCAAGCGGCGCCCGCTGCCAGCGGAATGAGTAGTAGCAGCGCGAACCATTGCCACAGCGGCATCCCTGCCAACTGGTGCTTCACCGCCCACTTGGGCAATCGCGTTTCGACCTTGCGGGCTTCGGCCTGGTCGTAAAGCTCGGGAACTTTGGCTAACGTGTCGGACGCGATCAGCCAGATTTTTCCAGCTCCTGGATCGGAGACCCGGACCAGTTCGAGTTCTGCCTCCACATCCCCCGACGACATGGTTCCCAGTTTTTGGCGGTCCGACGGAACCCCTTCCTGAAGCGCACCCTGGGGCTGCGTGCTCACATGTTTCAGGCTGCCGGTGAAGGCGGTGTCCATCACAGCCTTCAACTTCTGCGCCAGCTCCTCCCCTTCGGTCTGGCGGCGTGCCGCGCTCATTTGTAAGTACCGCGCTGCGATGGCATAGTTCCCGGCTTGCGCTGCTTCGAGGAATCCGAAGACCGTGCCATAGGGCGTTTCGCGGCCGAGTGAGTCGATTTGAGTTTTGGAGGTGGCGTTTGGAGATGGGTTGGACTGCAGCAAGTCGCCAAGAGCGCTTTGCGCGGAGAGCGGCAAAGAAACAGAAAGGATGAGAGCAAGAAGAGAAATTCGTCTAGAAAAGTTGGTCATGAAATTTCTTCCGCGCCCGGGCTTCTGCGGGCACACAAGCGCAGCAGACATGGAACTTCGGCAATTGAGAGTTTATTGTAGCGGAAGGGGTTGGCTGCAAGAGTCTGGCCGTCGCCTCACGCAACTATCCACGTTTGGGGCGGTACACGTCGGTGCTGGTTCCGAAGAAAACTTCGGCGGCGTTCATCACCGTTTCGGAGAGCGTGGGATGAGGATGAATGGTCATGGCAATGTCGTGCGCCAGCGCGGCCATTTCGATGGCCAGCACTCCTTCAGCGATCAGCTCGCCCGCCCCGGCGCCAACAATGCCCACGCCCAATACTCGTTCGGTTTGCGGGTCGATTATTAATTTCGTCACGCCCTCCGGGCGGTCGAGAGTGACTGCTCGTCCAGACGCTCCCCAGGGAAATTTTGCGATTTTGATTTCGCGGTTTTCTTTTTCCGCCTGCGTTTCGGTGAGGCCGCACCAGGCAACTTCCGGATCCGTGAAGACAACCGCAGGTATCGCATTGGGCTCGAAGGCAACTTTGTGTCCGGCGATCGCTTCTGCGGCAACGCGGCCTTCGTGCATCGCCTTGTGCGCCAGCATGGGCTCACCCACCACGTCGCCAATGGCATAGATGGAAGGATCGGAGGTTTGCAACTGCTTGTTCACCTCGATGAATCCGCGCGGGCTGACATTGACGTGGGTAGTTTCGAGTCCGGGAATCTCGGAGTTCGGCTTGCGTCCGACCGATACCAGTACGCGGTCGAAAACTTTTTCGCGGTCCTTCTCCTGCACCCCTGCGCCCTCGAAGGTTGCGCGAATTCCAGTGCCGTCTTCTTTGAGAGAAGCGACGGTGGTCTTGAGCAGAACCGCCTCGAACATCTTTTCCAGGCGCTTGTGTAACGGAAGAACAAGATCGCGATCTGCGCCCGGGAGCAGGCCGGATAGCATTTCCACCACCGTGACCCGGGTTCCCAGCGCGGCGTAGACGGAGCCGAGTTCAAGGCCGATGTATCCGCCGCCAACCACGAGAAGGCTGGCCGGGATATCTTCCAGATTGAGGGCGCCG
>Ga0074045_10000087_pt1 | contig 77945 bp, 78 predicted proteins | sample BogForMeECP23OM2_FD_94442 | JGI IMG/M metagenome (GOLD analysis project Ga0074045, IMG submission 94442) | Bog forest soil microbial communities from Calvert Island, British Columbia, Canada - Bog Forest MetaG ECP23OM2 | ecosystem: Environmental > Terrestrial > Soil > Wetlands ... | reverse complement strand
CGAAAGCAGCGTGCCGCTGTGCACTTCGTCCCGCACCGCCTTAATGTACGGGCCCAGCTTGGGATCGGTCAGCCGCTCCGCCAGCAGGTCGAGCCCCTTCAGAATCGGCAACCCGGCGCGGATCAGCGTTACGAACTGCTGGTTGAAGATGAGGAACTTCTCCAGGTTGACTTTCTTCTTCCGGCCGAAGCCGCTCGCCGTGCTGCGCGTCCTCACCGAGTAGATCAGGAAGCCCTGCGAAGTGTAACGCTCGCGCAGTTCCTTTTCCGAGCCGGCCGTGGCCACCTGCTGGTGGATCTCGCCGCGCCCATCCGCGTACTTGAGGACGAATTCGGCCATCGCTTACTGGTCCCCTTCGGTCAACTGCGCCCCGGTCGGCAACTGGAATTGGAACAGCCCGCCGGCGAGCGGTGGATCCACTTTTTCCTGCGCGAAATGGAAGTCCAGCACCGCCTGGTCGTAGCTGGTCACCTTGACCTCTTCGATGCGCCCATCCGGCGCCACCGTGAATTCCACCGCCTTGTACGGTAAATCGTCGGTTTTCGGTTCGGCCGTTATACGCCAGTCGGCGCCTACCCGATTCCCCTGCAAACCGCGAAACTCCCGGTCGAAGTACAGTTTTCCCAGCAGGAAAGCCAGCGGCGCCCGCATATCGTCCGTTTCCTTCAGCTTCATCCGCTGTGCGCGGTTATCGGCCGGTGTATATAGATAGAGATACTTGCCGTCGCAGACGAACAGCTTGCCCTTCGGCTCGGTGTAATCCCATCGCATTTTGCCCGGCTTGCGCAACTGGAGCCGCCCGCCCTCCGCGCGATGGGGTTCGCCTTGCCGCGTATATTGTTCCTGGAAAACGACTTGCAAGGTCTTTGCGTGGTTGTACCGGGCCTCCACGGTGGCCAGCAGATTGCCCAATTGCGGATCGGCGCCAAAAGCCGACACCGCCAGCAGTCCTATCCAAGCCCGAGCGACGCTCACAAAAAGCCTGACGGCGAGGCGGGCAGAACCGTGCAGATTAAGTGGCGCAGGCCCCCGGGCCTGCGGCTTGTGTCGCTGGAACGGTTCCTACCTGGTTTCTACCTGATGGCAACGGGACTGGAAGATTCCGGTCAGCTCGGGCTTCGCAAGCTGTCCTGAAGCGACGGACAGGACCAAGTGGACCAGTTCTTCTTCCTCGAAGTCCGGTTCCCAGCCGTTCATCAGCAGGAATGTGATGGCGGTGTTCGCGCCGGCCCGTTTGTTGCCGTCAAGGAACGGGTGAATCTGGCTGATGTGAAAAGGGGCCGCGAAGATGTCCGCTCTCAACCCGCCACGGCCAGGCCGGGGTGGGACGGATGCGCGTAGCGCAAGCGCGGGCCGGAGCGGCCACAGCCGCAGGGCGCGGTCTCGATGCCCGGCGGCATTCGGCGCGGGGCCGCGTCGTGTCTTAGGTGCAGGCCCTGGTGCGCTTCGCATTCGTAGGCGCAGACCTTCCCGCCGCCGTCCAGCAGCAGAACGTAGATGGGCACCTGGAACTGCTCCCACAATTCGTCGCGCTGCGCGTCGGTGAGCGGAGAATCGTCTTCGTTCCGCAACACGAATACCGCACGCCGCGGTTCGACGCGGCGCATCGCAGCCTGGGCGAGCTCTTGAAGGGTGCCCGATACCGCCATCGGATGCCCGTAAGACGCGAGCGCCGGCGTGGCCCTGACGGACGGGTAGAGCGGGTGCCGCACGCGAGAGTGGAACCATCGGAACATTGTGATTAGTAGGTTGCTCCACCGCGCCGATGCTCTCAGGATTCTGTCGTCGCGCCGGGGTACTCGGCCGGCCGATGCGAGGGGATAAGATGGTGAGCGGAATGACTTCATCATTACGATTCCTGGCACTGGTTGCCCTGCTCGCATGCGGCCCGGTTGTGGGCCGCTTGAACGCGCAGATCGATCCCTACGATCAAGTCGCGGCCATGCGTCGCGGCGTGAACATCGTCGGCTACGATCCCCTCTGGAAGAACTTCGCCAAGGCGCGCTTCCACGAGCGCCATTTCCAGCTCATCCACCAGGCCGGGTTTCAAACCGTGCGCGTGAATCTGCAGGCCTTCGGCCACATGGATAAGCGGAACCGGCTGGACCCGGCCTGGCTGAAGACGCTCGATTGGGTAGTGAAGAACTCCCTGGCCAACCATCTCACCGTGATCCTCGACGAACACGATTTCGGGCTCTGCGCGAAAAACGCCGACGCTTGCCGGACGAAGCTGCTGGCGTTCTGGCAACAGGTCGCGGAGATTTACAAGGATGCGCCGCCGAGCGTGCTTTTCGAAATCCTCAACGAGCCGAACGGACTGATCACCGACGAAGGCTGGAACGCGCTGCTGAAAGATGCGCTGGCGGTGATCCGCAAGACCAACCCCGTGCGCAACGTGGTCATCGGCCCCGGTCACTGGAATAGCATTCAGCATCTGGACCAGCTCGGACTGCCGGAGGACGACCGCCACATCATCGTCACTGTGCATTACTACGCTCCCATGGAATTCACCCACCAGGGCGCGGCATGGAGCAAGCAGACCGCTCACCTCTCCGGCGTGACCTGGGGCAGCGATGCCGAAAAGCAGCGTGTAGTGGACGATTTCGCCGGCGTGCAGCAGTGGTCCAAGGCGCAAAAGAGGCCGATCCTGCTGGGCGAGTTCGGTGCGTACGACAAGGGCGCCATGGAGTCGCGCGTTCTTTACACTGCGAACGTCGCGCGCACCGCCGAGTCTCTCGGATGGGCCTGGACGTATTGGCAGTTCGATTCCGACTTCATCGTCTGGGACATGGCCAAGGATGCCTGGGTCGAGCCGATCCGGAAGGCCCTGATCCCCGACGCCGCGAAACTGTAACGCGCACCAATCCCGGCGGGACGGCGGCTTCCAGCAACGCGTATATAATACTCGCAAAGGAGCCCACTATGGATCGCCGCGAATTTCTTGGCGCCGCAGCCGCTCTCACAGCCACCGCCGCGTACGGTGGCTCGCCCGCGCCTCTGCCGCGCCGTCCTTACAAGAACGGAATTGACCTCTCTATCATCGCCTTAGGCGGCATCGTGGTTTGTGGCCTCTCCCAAGAGGAGGCCTCGCGCCGCGTGGCAGCCGCGTACGACCGCGGCGTGAATTACTTCGACTGCGCGCCATCGTATTTCGATGGCGAAGCGGAAATGAAGCTCGGTGAGGCGCTGCAGCCCTATCGCAGCAAGGTCTTTCTGGCGGAAAAGACGATGGCCCGCGACGCCAAGGGCGCTCGAGCGGAATTGGAGCGCACGCTCGGCCGCTTCCACACCGATCATGTGGATCTCTACCAGTTTCACGCCGTCGGCTCAATGGAAGATGTCGATAAGATCCTCGCGCCAGGTGGCGCTGCGGAGACCTTCGTCGCGGCGCGCAAAGAGGGCAAGGTCCGCCATCTCGGTTTCTCCGCCCATAATGCGCCGGCCGCTCTTCGTTTGATGGACGCGCTCGAACTGGACAGCGTGCTGTTCCCGGTCAACGTCAATGCGTGGGAGAACGGCGGCTTCGGCCCGCAGATTCTGGCTAAAGCGAAAGCCAAGGGGATGGCGCGCATGGCGCTGAAGGCGCTCGCGTTTGGCCGGTGGCCGGCGGGCATGAAGGCCCGCGACCGCAAGTATCCGAAGTGCTGGTATGAACCGATCGACGATCGCGAGATGGCTCGCCTGGCGCTTCGCTTCACATTGAACCAGGAAGTCACTGCCGCCGTCCCACCGGGCGACGAACGGATCTTCGACCTGGCGCTGGAACTGGCATCGGCGCCGCTGCCCCAGTTGAGTGCCGAGGAGCTGGCGGGAATCAAGGCCAGAGTTTCCACACTCGATCCGGTCTTTCGGGCCTGAGGCGGGCTTGTTTCCGCGGGCTTGCCGGATGCCGCATGGTAATCTCGGTAGTTGGAGCTGGAACGCATCGTCTGGATTGTGATCGACAGCGCCGGCGTGGGCGCCATGCCCGACGCGGCCGGTTTTCACGATCCGCCGGGAGCCGATACGCTCGGCAACATCGCGCGGGTGCGCGGGCTCGATCTGCCGAACCTGGCGCGCCTGGGTTTGGGTAATCTCACACGGATTCCCGGAATTCCGCCCGCCGCGGCGCCGGCCGGCGCTTACGGACGCTGCATGCTCGCTTCTCCCGGCAAGGACACCACCACGGGGCATTGGGAAATGGTGGGCATACATCTGTCCAAGCCGTTTCCGCTTTACCCGCACGGCTTTCCGGCGGAAGTGATGGACGAATTCGAGCGGCGCATCGGCCGCCGCTGGCTCGGCAACATCACGGCGTCCGGAACCGAGATCGTTGCCAGGCTGGGCGCGGAGCACATGCGTACCGGTTCGCCCATCGTGTACACGTCGGCGGACAGCGTGTTTCAGGTGGCGGCGCACGAAGAGGTCATCCCGCTCTGGGAACAGTACAAGATCTGCGAAACGGCGCGTGATATTCTGCGCGGGCCGCACGAAGTGGGCCGCGTGATCGCGCGCCCATTCGTGGGCGAGCCGGGGAATTTCACGCGCACTACAAACCGCCACGACTACGCCGTGCCGCCGCCCAAGGGAATGTTGCTCGACCGGCTGGAGGAGCGCGGCGTGCTGGTGCGCAGCGTCGGGAAAATCTTCGACGTATTTCTCGGCCGCGGCATTCGCGAAGGCGTCAAGACGAAGAACAATGCCGACGGCATGGCGAAGACGCTGGCCGCCATGGCGGAACCGGGCGCCGGGCTGATTTTTGTCAACTTGGTCGATTTCGACATGCAGTATGGCCATCGCAACGATGTGGAAGGTTATGGCGCGGCGCTCGAACGGTTCGACGCCTGGCTGCCCGAGTTCGAAAGCGCGTTGCTGCCGGGCGACCTGGCCATCTTCACCGCCGACCACGGCTGCGACCCGACCGTTCCCGGTACCGATCACACACGCGAGTACGTACCCTTGCTCGCCTTTGGCTCCAAAGTTCGCGCGGGCGTCAACCTCGGGTTGCGCGCTTCGCTTTCCGATATCGGCCAGACCGTGGCCGCTAATTTCGGCGTCTCGATCGATCATGGCGCCAGCTTTCTAAAGGAACTCTTATGAGAAAACCAGTCATGGCGGGCAATTGGAAGATGTTCAAGACCCCTGCCGAAACCACCGCATTTTTCGAGAAATTCCGGCCGCTGGTTGCGGCGTCCGGGCACTGTGAGATCGTGATCGCGCCGCCGTTCACCAGTCTCGCCGCGGCGGCCGCTGCCGCCAAGGGGACCGCCATTCATGTCGGCTCGCAGAATATCGCCTGGGCCAAGGAAGGTGCCTTCACCGGCGAGATCTCCGGACCCATGCTCGCGGCGGCGGGCGCCACCTACGCCATCGTTGGCCACAGCGAACGCCGCCAGTATTTCGGCGAGACGGATGAGACGGTCCTCAAGCGCACGCAGGCTGCGCTCGAATACGGGCTGACCCCGATTGTTTGCGTCGGCGAGCGGCTGGAAGAGCGCGAAAGCGGTAAGACCGAAGCCGTCCTCATCGGTCAATTTCAAAAAGGCATCGCCGGGTTGAGCGAGGCGCAGTTCGCCAAGATCGTGATTGCCTATGAGCCCGTGTGGGCCATCGGCACCGGCAAGACCGCTACGCCCGAGATCGCCGCCGACGCCCACCGCGTTATCCGCGGTGAGGTGAAGGCGAAGTACGGCAAGGAAGCCGCCGATGCCATCCGCATTCTTTACGGTGGCAGCGTGAAGCCGGACAACGTGAAGGCACTGATGGCGCAGCCCGATATCGATGGCGCGCTGGTCGGCGGCGCGGCCCTCGACCCCATCGGCTTTGCCTCGATCGTCAATTTCTGACGCCGGGTTGGGGTCGGGCCGGGTGACCGGGACACGGATCTCTCGCGGGGCGGCATCGTGGAGATGCCGCGGGCTCTATGCGCGAGAGAACTTGGCAAGCTTCGTCAGCGCCGCGCTTTCCGCAGTGGGCTCTTCGCCGCTGAATTCCGCCACGCGGTTGCGGCCGTGGTATTTGGCGACGTAGAGAGCTTCGTCGGCTTCGTGAATCAGGCGGTCGGCGTCTCCGGCGGTGCAGGCATCGCGGCTGGAGACGCCGATACTGCAAGTCACGGCCATGGGCTCGCCGCCACCGGTGAATGCTTCGCAGGCGAAGGCCTCGCGGATGCGCTCAGCCTGCGCGTAGCCATCGCGCGCGCCGCACCCCGGCAGGACGATCAGAAACTCCTCGCCACCATAACGTCCGGGCGAGTCGTACTGGCGAGTGGTGGCATTCATGCGGCGCGCCGCTTCGCGCAGCACGGCGTCTCCGGCCTGATGGCCGCGCGTGTCGTTGATCCGCTTGAAGTGGTCCAGGTCCACCATCAACACCGACAACGGCCGCAGTTCGCGCTCCGAACGGGCGATTTCGCTGAGTAGGATTTCCAGCACGCGTGCGCGGTTGAAAAGGCCGGTCAGGGCGTCGTGGGTGGCCTGCACGCGTAGCGCTTCGCGCGCCTCCATCAACTGCTGTTGCAGGTCCAGTATGCGGCGGCCGGCGCGCAGGCGCACGCGCAGCTCCTGGGCGTTGAACGGCTTGGTGAGGTAGTCGTCCGCGCCGGCTTCCATGCCTTCCACCAGGTCCTGAGATTCGGTACGGGCCGTCAGCAGCAGCACGTATACGTACGGCTCGCGCGCCGCGGCGCGGATCCGCCGGCAGACTTCCACGCCATCCATGTAGGGCATCATCCAGTCCAGAACCGCCAGGCGCGGCGCGTCGGCAGCCTGCATCGCCTCCCACGCTTCCAGGCCGTTGGGAGCCATGCGGGTGGCGTACCCCCACTTGGTGAGCATGCTTTTCAGCATGGACTGGAATATGGGGTTATCCTCCGCCACCAGCACGGGCATGGAGCGGCCGAGCTCGCTCGAAAGGTCTGCCGGTTGAATCACGTCGCTCGATCCCAAGGCAGTAAGCTCCTAAGGGTCATATCGGCGCGATAGCCGCTCGCTATAGGATGGGCGGAGAGAGTTTCAACCGCGGTGTCCGGCTGCAGCCGCGCGCGAGGCGGTATGGGCGGCCGTGCGGATCGATTCCACAATCTCGTCCAGCCATGCCACTCGCTCGCAACAACGCGGGCAAACCAGCAGATGTTCCTCCACCGGAGCGGCTTCCTCTTCGGTCAACTTAGCCCTTACGTACTGTTCGAGCTCGTCTTCGGAAGCGTGATTCTGAGTCACCACCTGCATCTTACGGCAGAATCCCGCTCGTCGATATCTATCTTTGGTACTCCCCGGACCGAAGATACGTACTGAATCGAACTAAGGGGTTCTCCGGATGGCGGCCGCCCAGGGACATTCCCGGCTCCCGTGGCAGACATGTACGCGTCCGCGGACGGGGTGTGCGGGGCGGCAACCGAACGGTTGGAGGGTATGTCGCCAAAGCGCCGGAGATAGGTAGTGGTTCTGTACGAACATTCCAGTCGAGTTTTCGCTGTGGCGACGACTCGGCCCAGCCCACACGTGGAGGGTTGGTCTCGGGTACACTGGGAGATTCATGCCAAGACTGCTGGAGGGCAAGCTTGCCCTCGTCACCGGGATCGCCAACAGATGGAGCCTGGCTTACTCGATCGCGCAGGCGTTTACGCGCGAAGGCGCCACGCTGGTGCTCACGTATCTGGGCGAGCGGCAGAAGGTTGCGATCGACGAGCTGGCACCGGATCTCAATGTGGCGCTGATTCATCCTTGCGACGTCACCAAGGACGAGGAGTTGGCGGCGCTCACGGAAGCGCTCGGCAAGCTGGGGCGTCCGCTGCATGCTGTGGTACACTGTCTGGCGTTCGCCAATCGCGACGATCTGACGCGTCCGTTCCTCGAGACCAGCCGAACCGGATTTCTGCTGGCGCAGGACGTGAGTTCTTATTCGCTGGTGGCGCTGGCGCGGGCCGCGATGCCGGCGATGACGGAAGGCGGGTCGATCTCCACACTCACCTACCTGGGTTCGCAGCGAGTGGTGACGAACTACAATGTAATGGGCGTGGCGAAGGCTTCGCTGGAGGCTGTCATGCGATATCTGGCGAGCGAATTGGGTGAGCGCGAGATCCGCGTGAACGCGATTTCGGCCGGGCCGGTGAAGACGGCTTCGGCGCGGGCCATCAAAGGGTTTTCCGGCATTCTGGACGCCGCCGCGCGCGCCCCGCTGCGGCGCAACACGGATCCGGCGGAAGTGGCCGATGCCGCCGTGTTTCTGGCCAGCGGCCTGGCGCGCGGCGTTACCGGCAACGTGCTGTTCGTCGATTCGGGCATGCAGATCATGGGGTTCTAAATGAAAGTCGAAGTAGTCCTCACCGAAGCCGACCTCGCGCAGGAGTTCACCGACGCTGTCGAAGCGCGCGATCTGCCCGAGAAGTTCTTCTACTGGTTCCCACGCTCCACCGCGGATTGGACCGCGCTGGCGGCCGACCACGACCTCTACGGCGGCCTGTCGGCGACGTGGAAGGAGTTGGGATCGAGCGCCTCGGAATTCGCCACGCATTTCCACGGGCGCGTTCCCGTGATCAGTTTCGGAGCCGGCGATGGCGCACGCGATGCCATGCTGCTGGGAGGCTTGAAAGATTCCGGTTGCGAGTGCCTGTACTTCCCAGTGGACGCGAGCCAGGGACTGCTGGAACTGGCGTCGGCCAAGGCTGAGGATATGGATATCGAAACCACCTGCATCAAGGCCGATATCTCCAGCCCCGTACACCTGGTCTATGCGGCCGATGCCGCCGAACCGCCGCGCCTGTTCTTGCTCTCCGGCAACACCATCAGTTCGCTCGATCCGCTGGCCGAGATCCGTTACGTGGCCCAGTGCATGAAACCGGGAGACTGGCTGATCGTCGACGGCGAAATCCACCACGCCGAGCAGACCATGGAGCGGAACACGCGACCCGCAGTGCGCAACTTCCTGTGGGCGGTGCTCGAAAGCGTGGGCATCCAGCAGGCGAACGGCGAACTTCGATTCAACCAGAAGCACGACGAGCGCCACGAAGGGCTGCATCTGATCACGCGTTATTTCCGCGCCGGGACGGATCTCTCGGCGACCGTAGTGAGCGAGGGCATCGACCTGCAACGCGGCGAGCGCATCGGGCTGAATTTCCAGTACTCCTATAGCCCGGAAGCCTTCCGCTGGCTGCTCACCGAGCACGGCGGCCTGGAACTAGTGCGCGTGCATCTGTCTCCCGACGGCCGGTTTCTCACCGCAATCTGCAAGAAATAGCGCCACCGGAAAAATCGCGCGCCACAAGGGCGCACGGAAGCCCACCCCGCGTGCGGCGTCCTGTGAATGATTGTTCCCCCCACATTGGGGGTCGGCCAGGGCTCGCCGCTTAACAAAAAAAGACCGGTTCAGCCTGCGATGTGCGGCCAAACCGGTCAAAAGAATCCCATCTCGACGCGTGAGATGGTGTAGTCCTAGCCTAACCATCCCGCTCAATTTCAACAAGATTGCGGTCCGATATATGGTACCCATATCCCCCGATATGAACCGATATATGCCGGAGGCCACTTCACCCTCCCCCCAAGGTCCGCTCGAACAGGGCGAGGATGCGCTTGTATTCGTCGGCCCAACTGGCTGGCTCGGTGAACGTGTGGTTCTCAACGGGATAGACGGCGAGTTGCCAGTTCTCTTTGCGCAACTCGATGAGCCGCTGGACCAGGCGCACGGTGTCGTTGAACTCAACGTTGGAATCCACCATGCCGTGACAGATGAGCAGCGCGCCCTTCAGCCCGTCGGCGAAGAAAATGGGGGAAGAGCGCCGGTAAGCTTCCGGGTCGCTTTGCGGCAGGTTCAGGATTTCGGAAGTGTAGCCGTGATTGTAGAGCGCCCAATCGGAAACCGGCCGCAGGGCCGCGCCGGCGGCGAAGGTGTCGCCCTGGGTGAACATGGCCATCAGGGTGAGAAAGCCGCCGTAACTGCCGCCCCAAAGGCCGATTTTCGCCGGGTTGGTGCCGTGCCGAGCCACCAAGTAGCGGGCGGCGTCGGTGAGGTCGTCCAGGTCCTTGCCGCCCATATGCCGGTAGACCGCGGTTCGCCAGTTGCGCCCATAGCCGGCCGAGCCGCGATAATCGACATCGATGACGATGAAGCCACGCTCCATCAGCAGGTGATCGAACAGGTACTCGCGGTAATAGTTGGCGCTCCACCAGCGGTCCACGTTCTGCAGGTATCCCGAGCCGTGGACAAACACCACGCCGGGTCCGCCCTTGCGAAAGTGGGCGGGCTTGAACAGGCGCGCAGGCACCTGGACGCCGTCGCGCGCGGTGAATGTGATAATCGGCACATCGAGCCAGGGGTAGGCGGCGAAATCGGGCGCGGGCGAAGTGGTGACGCGGCGCGGTTCGGCTCCGGGGCGGTTCTCCTGCACGAATAGATCGGGCGGCTGGTTGGTGTACGAGTACAGGTCGGCGATCCAGCGCTGGTCGGGCGAAACCGTGGTCGAGTGCTTGCCGGGCCGGCTGGTGAGGCGGGTGAGCGCGCCGCCTTCGCCGCTGATCTCGTAGAGATGATTCTCGTAAGGCGAATCCGCGTTCGCGGTGATATAGAAATGCGCTCTGTCGGGCGACTGGCGCACCACCAGCACCTCCCAATCGCCCGAGGTGAGCGCGCGGGGCTCGTCACCCTCCCAAGGCACTGCGTAAAGATGTGCAAAGCCTGTGCGCTCGCTTTGGAAAAAGACTTCGCGGCCGTTCTTCATCCAGCCGAGCGTGAATTCGGCCGGGCCGCCGATCCAGGCGTCGTCATGATCGTGCGCCAGCACCCGCGTCTTGCCGGTGGCGGGATCGAGCGAAAAGACCCAGCGGTCCTTGTTGTCGGCGGAGCGGCCGAGCAGCGCGGCTTTGGAGCCATCCTCGCTCCAGACGGGCATTCCAAGATCGATCTCGCGCTCGGGCGGAGCGGCTTTGTCGGCGGGTGTCGCGGGCGCGGAAGCCGGCGGCGCGGCATGTTGGCCGGGATCCACCCATCTCATTTCGCCCGACGCGGCATCGAGCACCGCCAGGCGCCTGCGCTCTGGCGCGTCGCCCACAATCGGGCGGCCGGTCGAGTCTTCGGTGTAGGCGGAATCGGTGATCCACTGCGGCACCGTGGTGCGTCTACCGGCGGAGGCTTCCATCACGCTCGCAATCACATATTTCTCATCGGGCGAGAGTTGCAGCGCCGCGATCGATTGGCGCTGCTCGATCTGGAATGGTTTGCGCGGGTGCTCCCGCTTGCGTTTGGCCTCGGCCTGCTCGTGCCGCGCGGCCCGTTCCCGAACCGCTTCGAAGAGTTCCTTCTGTTCTTTCTTCAAGCTCTCCTGGCTGGCGCTGGCAAGCTTTTGGGGGGCCGCAGGTCCGGCCGGCTCTGCGGCGCCGCGGTCCTCGACTTCAGCTTCGGCACCCGCCGGCTTCGCCGCCTGCGGCGACCCTGCCGCGCGAATGTCGGTGACTTGTTCCAAGCCACCGGTCTCGAGCGGCATGACGAAAAGGTTGCCGCCGCGCGTGAAGTAAATGCGTTTGCCATCGGGGAGAAAATGCGGGTCGGTTTCGGCGTCGCTGGTGTTGGCGATCTGGCGTACCTTGCCGTTGGAGGAATCATAGAGGAACAGGTCCCCATCGCGAGAGAACACGGTAAGGCGCCGGTCGCGGGAGGTGTCGCCGGCAGTGGGCGGCGCCTGCTTCGTCTCCGCATCGGTCAGCTTGCGTGGAGGCGTGCCGTCACGCCCCGCCACATACGTATCGAACGGCGCATCCTGCTTGTCGCCGGCCTGCTTCCACTGGAAGAAGATGCGCTGGCTGTCGTACGACCAGCGGATCTGGGCGGGCGGATAGCCCACCAGCGCCGGGCCCCGCATGATGTTGTCGACCGTCAGCGCGAACTTCTCCGCCGTCCGGGCCTGAAACACGAACAGCGCCAGGGCAAATGGGATGAGGGTCTTTCGGATCACGACAGCATCATATCGCAACGGCCCGGTTCGATTGGCCGGCCGCCACTCGCCGCCCGTTGTCGCCAGACGGTGGGATGCCGCATACTATTAATTGCCGGCCGCGCCATGGCGAAGCCATCCATCTCCCCCGACATCGAAATCGCGGAGCAGCGCCGTCTGGTTCCGCTGTATCGCGTCGTGCTGCTCGACGACAACGACCACACCTACGATTACGTCATCGAGATGCTGCAGAAGATTCTTGTCTTCAGCCTGGAGCAGGCCTACCATCACGCCGAGGAAGTGGACCGCACGGGACGCACGGCTCTGATCACCTGCGAATTGCCGGAGGCCGAATTCGCGCGCGATCAGATCCAATCCTACGGACGGGATGTGCGGTTGCCGCGCTCGCAGGGCTCGATGGGTGCGGTGGTCGAGCCGGCGGCGTGAGCCGAGCGAGGTGGGACGGACGATCGTTTCTTGTCGTCTGTCAACTGCCGCGCTTGCGCAACGGCGAGGGGCAAAACGCGACAGACCACGAAAGGCGATGGTCCGTCCCACCTGTGCCCGCGCGCCGCACCGGCGCCTATTTCTTCGAATCGCCGAACGTGATGGTGGATTCGCCGGTGTACTTGTGATAGTTGCGAAAATCGATGGTGTTGCGCTGGCACGCGTCGCTGCCATGCTGGCACATCAGAGTTTCGGAGTGAACCGGCAGCAGGTACTTTCGGGCATCGCCCAGTTGCACGTACTCGTAGTCGGTCGCGGATTCCACATGGCCGGCCGGAAAGGTCGAGGGAAGGTCGACCGCCTGTTCCTCAATGCGCAGAACGCGCGCGGTCTGCGGGTCGATCCACACCGAACCTCTATATGCCGGCAGGTAGCTCTGCGAGGACACGGTGAGGTTCCAATGCGAATGCGGATGATCGACCGCGTAATCGTAAACCCGCGCGTAGATGCCGGCGATGCGCTCGGTGCGGCGGAAGTGGAATTGGGCGTCGGTCGCCGGCGCGAACAGGTCGATCAATAGGGTGCCGAACTCGCCCGTGGACCACGCGCCTTCGGTATCCGCAAAACTGGGGCGCGGTTTGCCGTTCACTTTGATATCGCGGTAATCCTCTTTGCCGTTCTCATAGACGACGGCAGCGGAAACCAGGTCGATGGAGCGCCAGTCGGCCGGCCGTGTGTCGCTGGCGTACCGCGCGATCTGCTCCTGGCAAACGTAATTGGGCAAGCCCTCGGTGAAATCGAACGCCGCGGCGGCGGCTTTGCGGACCAGGTCGTCGCCCGGCTGCGGCCTCGACTCCGGAACCGGCACCTCGTCGGCTTCACGGTACGCCGGCGGAGGCGTCACGTTTTCAGCGGCTTCGGTCCGCGGCGCGGGTGCCGGGGCCGCGGCGGGGGCCGCGGTGGACGGGGCGGCCTCCGCGGGCGGTTCGGCGGCGTGCTCGCGCGACGCGTCGGCGGGCTTGCCACGATGCAGAACGGGCGGGCCGGGATCGTCTCCCGCCGGCTTGGGCGGCGGCTCGACATGAGTGGCCGGCGCAACCGGCGGCGCGTTGGCCGCTGCCGAATCCTTCGAATTGTCCTTCCAGGTATCGACCGCGCTACTGTCTTTGTCCTTTTCGGCTGTGGTTTCCGCCCCGGCGGCCTTCTCCCAATAAACATTGACGGCGATCAGGAAACCCTTCTCATCCTCGGGGCCTTCCACCGACAATTGGTCTCCGGGGGAGAACTTCGGGTTCTTGACCTCTTCCCCGTTCTTGAAGAACTTGGTCTTGTCGTTGCGCTTGAAGTCCACCTGGCGATCGTCGTCGAGCGCGATGGTGATCGACTTCGAGTCCATCTGCTTCAACTTGCCGCGGAAGTTGGGCATGGGCTGGCCCTTGGAAGAAGTGTTGGGATTCGATTTGCCGCGGCCAATCGGAATGCCGGGGCCGCTGCCAGGGTAACCTCCAGGCGGATAGCCACCATTTGGGTAACCGCCGCCCGGGTAGCCACCGGGCGGATAGATTTGCGCGCTCGCGGCGCTGGCCGTGAGCAGCCAGATAGCGAGTAAGCCGGCGATGCGCGAAATGGCGCTGCCGGCGGGAGACACACCTCGGGCAGGCTCGAACTGTACCATCACATCATTATGATGCGGCGCAGGCGGCGCGGGTTACGCATGGCGGCCGCCGTGCATCAATGTAGATGTGAGTTCCAAACCGGAGACGTCCTCAGCTAAAGTGAAAGTGAGAGATGCTGTGAACCCCCGCCGGTTACTGGTCTTCGACACCGACCCCGCTCTCCATGAGCTGCTCGCGACCGCACTCGGACGCGAAGGACGATCCATTCAGGACGCTTACGAACGGCACGAAGCGCTAGAGGCGCTGCGCCAAACCGGCTGCGATCTGGTGGTGGCCGGGCAGGGGCGCAATGGCGACGATGGGCTGAGCCTGCTCCGCCGTGTGCGCGCGATCCGTCCGGAGGCGAAGGTGATCGTGGCTGGCCAGCGCGACCCAGCCGGAGCGCTGGCGGCGATTCGCGGACGGGCCTACTCCTACTTCCACAAACCGGTTCCGGCGCGTCCGTTTGCGGACATGGTGCAACTGGCGCTCGAAGCGACGGCCTGGCGGGACGACATCCGGGTGGCTTCGGCGCGCCCGGAGTGGATCACCATCGACGTGCGCTGCAAGCTGGAAGCGGCCGAGCGCGCCACGCAGTTCCTGCGCGAAATGCTGGCCGACCTGGAGCCGCACTTTGCCGAGGATCTGGCCGCCGCGTTCCGCGAGCTGCTCATCAACGGCATCGAACACGGCGGCAATTCCGACGCGCACAGGCACGTGCGGGCTTCGCTGCTGCGCACCTCGCGCGCGGCAATGGTGAAGATCGCCGACCCGGGCAAGGGATTCTCGCTCGAGGCGCTGCCGCATGCCGCCATTTCGAACCCCGACGACTCGCCCATCAAGCACCTCGAGTACCGCGAAGAGCATGGCAAGCGCGCCGGCGGCTTCGGCATCCTAATGGCGCGCAACCTGGTCGACGAGCTGCTTTACAACGAACGCGGTAACGCTGTGCTGGCCGTGAAGTACTGGAAGTAGCGGCAAGTCATTGGAGCGGAGCTTCGATCGGCAGCCGCACGCTATCCATAGTGGCGCCCTGCCGTACCGCCGGGGCACAATGTAGACAGTGAACACCGATCGATTTCTCATTGTTGGCGGCGGCATCGTGGGTCTGGCCACCGCGTATCGTCTGGGGGAACGGTTTCCCGGGGCGTCCATCACGGTGCTTGAAAAGGAAGACCAGGTGGGACGGCACCAGACCGGCCACAACAGCGGTGTTCTGCACTGCGGGCTCTATTACAAGCCCGGCTCGGTGAAGGCGCGGCTGGCGGTCACGGGCATCCGGCAAATGGTGGAGTTCTGCCGTGAGAACGGTGTGCCGCACGAAATCTGCGGCAAGCTGGTGGTGGCGGCCGATGAAAGTGAAGTGCCGCGGCTGCGCGATCTGGAACAGCGCGGCGCGGCCAACGGTCTGGAAGGGCTGCGATGGCTGGAGCGGGACGCCATGCGCGAGATCGAGCCGCACGTCGGTGGCGTGGCCGCCATGCGCGTGCCGCAAGAGGGAATCGTGGATTACCCGGCGGTGTGCGCGGCGATGGTCAAGCGACTCGAGGCACGTGGCGCGCGCGTCGCCGTGGGTGCGCGCGTGCGTCGCCTGCGCCGCGGCGCCGGCGAATGGATCGCCGAAACTCCCGCCGGCGAATTCACGGCCAGCTTCCTCATCAATTGCGCCGGCCTGCACTCGGACCGCGTCGCCCAACTGGCCGGCGAGCGGCGCACCGTGCGCATCCTTCCCTTCCGCGGCGAGTATTACAAAATCCGTCCGGAACGGCAGCACCTGGTGCGCAACCTCATCTACCCCGTGCCCGACCCCGCCTTCCCGTTTCTCGGCGTCCATTTCACCCGCCTGATTCACGGCGGCGTCGAGGCCGGTCCGAACGCCGTCCTGGCGATGGCGCGCGAAGGTTACCGCAAGACGGACTTCCGGCCCGCCGACCTGTTCGACGCTCTGAGCTATCGCGGCTTCTGGCGTTTTCTGCGGCGCTACCCTTCGATGGCGTGGTACGAGCTGCGCCGCTCCTTCAGCCGCGAGCTGTTCTGCCAGGCGCTGCAGCGCCTGGTTCCCGAGATTCAACCCGGCGATCTCGCGACCGGCGGCTCCGGCGTGCGTGCGCAGGCCATCACGCCGAAAGGAGAGTTGGTGCAGGACTTCCAGTTGATCGCGCGCCCGGATGCGCTGCACGTTCTGAACGCCCCCAGCCCCGCCGCCACCGCGTCGCTCGCCATCGGCGCGGAAATCGCGGCAACCGTGGCTACCGCGCTGTGAAGTGAGGCACGTCCCCGGCCTGCCAACGCCCGCGCGCGGGCGCGGTCTCTCGAAGGCTTGCTCACGCGTACCTCAGACCTTGCTAGACTAACGGGCGTAGCGGCGGGATGGCGTAATTGGCAGCCGCACCGGACTTAAAATCCGGTAGTCCGCAAGGACTGTGTGGGTTCGACCCCCACTCCCGCCACCACCCGATGTCCGCAACCGTCGGACGAGTCCCAGCTACGCTTCGGGCATTCGCTCAACGCGGCGTGGGTTGGTCATTGTATGTGGAGGCCGACCACGTTCGATGACACGCCATCCGCCACCAGGTACAATCGCACGTCACCCGCGCCGGCGAGACTGGCCGGGATTGAAATGTTCACTTGATCGAGCCCGACAAACGATGGCGCCGGCCCTGCGTAGAGAACCGGGACGCTCTCTCCACCGACGAAGCACTGGACCGATGCGGCGCCGCGGATTCCGGTGCCGTACAGTTCGATGTACAGCGTGTCTCCGGTTCCACCCAGGCTGAGTGGCGCCGGCAGGCAGCTTCTGGCCGCGGGCGGGCTGCAGGTAAATACCGCCTGATACTCGGTGCGATTGGACGCCGTGAGCAGCAAGGCGGCGGCGGCGGCCACGCCTGCGCCATCCATGTTCATGCTGTATAACCCCGGCGCGGAGGACGCGATGGTCACGGACCCGGTGAGGGCAGCGGTCGTGGCGTCAAGCACCGTGATCGTGGCCGGACCAGCCGCCAGGCCGGAGGGAATCAGAATGTTCGCCTGTCCGGGAGAGACGGCGAAGAGTGGCGCAAGCTGAGTGTGGCCGGCACTATCCGCGATCTGCACCGAAACCCCTGCGAGAGTGGTGGGAAGCGGCAGCGACGCGGTGGCCGTCTGCGATGCCATCCCCGGCCCGAACAATGTCACGATCTCCTGCGGCGCAACGGGGCCCGGAACGTAGCTGGCGCTGTTGACCGCGGTCGCGACGGCCGGCGAGTTCAGATCCACACGCATCACGCTATAAGCGGGAACGTTGACCGGGTTGGCCGAAGTCGAGGACTGCACCGACACAGTAGTCTGGTTCGTCGCCGTGTTCTGTGCGCTGGGATCGTACCCGGCGATGAACTGGACCGGCAGCGCTCCCGACAGCGGCGTTCCGTTGACGCGAATGGTCACCGTTTGCGCGGTGGCTCCCTTGTTGGTGATCGCCACGCTCCGCTGCCCGGTCGCGCCGGTATATGCCTGCGCGCAGAGCGCCGGAATCTGGCCCAGGCCCGTGGCGGGGACGGTCGCGCCGCCGGTCAGGGTGGTCGAGTCCACCTGCGTCGCATTTCGCAAGAAGCTGTTCAGCACCGCCAGGCCAAGCGGCTGGGCGGTCAGGTAGTAACCGAAGTTCAGCGAGAGCGTGTCGATGGTGGTGCCCGCGTTATAAGCGTTCTGCACATCGGTGTAATGAGTGGTCGTGGCGTAGGCGCCGCGCGAGCCGGTGAGCGCGTGCATTCCCACATACAACATGGAGGGCACAGTGGACATGCGCATGACGTATTCTGCCGCATAAATGGCGCCATAGAGCGTGCCATCGGTCAACGAACTGCCCGAGCCCAGCCCATCGTTGGAGGGAAGAAACTCGGAGATCAGGAACTTGGTTCCGGGCGGATTCAACGGCGCGAGATAGCCAGTCACATAAGCCGAGGACTTCGACGCCAGCACGGCATTCTCGTCCGCCATCCACTGACTAAATGCGCCGGTGCTTTGCGGAGGATAGTGATGGTACGTCACCGCGTCCCAGTAAAAGTCCGGATAAGTCAGAATCGACTGGTTCCACGCGGGATTGGAGGCCGTGTCCCCGGCGTCCATGAAGAAGATAGCGACCACGGCGCTGGGATCGGCGGCCTTGATGGCGTCGCGATATGGCTTCACTTCCGCGACATAGTCGGCGCCCGATGCGAAGAATCCAGGGTACAAATACGGCTCGTTGGCCAATTCCCACACCGCGACCGGAATGTGATTGGCCTTGGCGAATGCGGCCATCGCGCCGGCCGATTCGGGCGTGTCGGTGTACGCGTTGACGCAGACGATCAGCTTGGCGCCCAGAAAGTCGGCCCGGTTGGCGCCGTCGACAAACGAACCGCCGCCCTTCCCATCGACCCATGGGACGGCTTCGGTGAGCAGCGTGGCGATGTTAGTGCCCTGAAACTGCGCCGCCCACGCGGGCACCATCATCCCGGTTTGCCAGTCGAACGCGTCGCTGAAGCTGCCACTGGGATAGCGGACCCAGCCGGGCGAAAGCTGCGCCGCCACGTCGTTCAGCCGGTAATCGAAGAACTCGGCCGGAAACACCACCTCGTCGTTGAAACCGCTGAAATTGGCGTTCAGCGGCGTGGGGTGAGTGGTGTCGATATCGATGGTGGCGGAGGCCTGCGCGAACGCGCCGGAACTGGCTACGGCGACTACAAGCGGGAGCCAGACGGAAAGTGTCTTCATGGCTGCGGAAGCCCCGATATCCGCTCCGGATATCTACAAGAGGAACCCTTCGAAACGCGCGAAGTTGCGTAGGTACGTTACCTCGAACCAGCTCCGGCACGACTCCTCGGTGGGGTGAAGCAAGGAATCCACCTAGGGACTTCGGCGCAGAAGGATTGGTAGTCCGATGGAAAACTCCGTCCGAGTTTCGGCTCTTCGTAGAACAGCACAAACAGGTGAAACAGCAGCCACACCAGGCCGCCGTAAGCAAGCAGTGCAACACTACCGAAGATCATGCCTTGCCCGAGGATCGTCATCACCACCGCGACGTACATGGGATTCCGGACAAAGCGATACAGTCCGCTGACGACCAGATGCTTGGTTGGGAAGACAGGCGCGGGCGTGCCCAAGCCGCGCAGCGCGAATCGGGCGAAAGAGTCCAGCAAGCCGATGATTCCCGGCACGATCAGCAGGCCCCCAACGAAACGGAAAAGCGGCAGCCCGAAGAACGAAGCTTCGATTCGCCAATGCGAAATCCACCAAGGCACCCAGCCGGCAACAAACCCAGGGGCGATGAACAGGAAGATCGCAGAACCGGCGATCGCGAACGCTTTCCTCATGATGTCCTCATATGAGCGCGACGCTCGGCCGCGCGCAACCGGGCGCACACGCACACCCCGGGAAATGGCGCGCGATTACATGTTCGGGTCGAGCGGCAGTTTCTCGAAAGGAATTGGGGCCTGAGCTTTCATTTGGTCGACCCACTGCAAGACCTTGTCGCTGGGGCTAAAGAGCTTGACGATTGGCAGAGTGACGTCAACAAGTTCGACGGCTGGATTCTTGAACTGCACCTCCCATTTCGAGACGATCAGCGCGACGCCCGCCTGCGCAGCGATGGCCGGCAGCTTGTCCGCGACTTTCGCTAGAATGCCGGAAACGGGACCGGTCGAGAACACTTGTTGGTGCAGCCGGACCTGCGACCACTGGCCTTCCGCATTCAGTTCCTTAGCGCGGCTGTCGTTGGCGGCGGCCTTGGCCTTGTCGTAATCGGCGCGCATGCCCTGAGTGATCCGTTGGAACTCCTCCGAGTTTCCATAAGCGAGCGCCACGGCCCGGGAATCGAAGATGCCGATGCGTAGTGGCTTCGCGTCTTGAGCGGCGGCCGGCGGCGCGGCCCAGAAAGCGGCGGCCGCGAGCATCGCGGTCGTCGCCAGTTTGTTCTTCACAATACCTCCTGAGGTTTGAATGGCTTGGCGGCAGGTTGGCCCCGACGGCCTCGCTACGGCCGTTCTTCCCGGTGCACGCCGTGAGCCATTCGGCTGAGAGGCTTCATCCCTCGCTTTACTAAGGGACTGCGGAGATACGCCGAGCGGCGCGCCCGCGCTTGCCATACATTGAATGAACACAGCTAATACATTGGATGTACGATCATCGATGTCCACTCCACCTCATCGCATCCTACAGCTTCCCTTTCGGAGTGATATCTGGGGCATGCTTCGGGTCGAAAACGCGCCGGTCCTCTTCCAAAACTTGATAGCTTCCGGTGTCTGGGGTATTGGCGAAGCAATCGGTGAGATCGGCGGCGCCGGCATCGTAGAGGTTGAGCGGCGGAAGCTGCAACAAGCGGAAGACGGTCTCCAGCAATCCCGGAAAGCTGACGTTGCGATGCGAGACATAGCCGGGCTTCGCCCACGGGCCGGCGCACAGCAGAACCGTGCGGTGCGCGTCCACGTGGTCCACGCCGCCGTGCGTATCGGCCTCGGTGACGAACACCGCCATGTCGCGCCACCAGGGCGTGCCGGAGAGATATTCGACGATGCGGCCGAGCGCATAATCGTTATCGGCCACGTGCGATTCCGGGTACGGGTATCCGTCCGAAGGACGCGCATCCGCCAGGTAATCGCCGGGCAAATGGATATACAACAGCGCGGGCAGCTCCGCGCCGGCCTTACCGTAGCGCGTTTCGATCTCTTCGATGAAACGCGATGCACGTAGCTGATCGGATATGGCGAGATTGAAGCCCGGGTATTGGCGCGCGGTGTTGCGGAAAAGCGCTTCGGGCATCGGCATGTTCGTCAACAAACGCGCGCCGGTCGGCCCCAGGCCGGCGCCTTCGCGCGCGCCGGCCAGTTCGAATCCTTCGCCGAAGTTCAGAAACGAGACGCCGTGAGCCGCCAGGTGATCCCACAGCGTGCCGGCCTCGCCGATGTCTTCTGGCTGGACCGAAGCCGCCATGCCGGCGAAGCCGAGCCGGCCCGGCGCGTCGCTCAGCCGGAAGCTCTTTCGATCGCCGTAGGCCGCTTCGGCCGAACTCGCCACCCAGGGATTTGGATAGACACCCGCCAGCCAGTGGTGCCCTTCCACGCTGGCCTCGCCATCGGCATAAAAGTTGTCGCTCGATGCCCAACGGCTCGCCAGGGCGTGATGGTTGGGAGTGAGGTTCACGTCTTTGATGCTCAGCCGCTGGCGCTGGCCGTCGGCGAAACCGTGCGAGCCCAAGCGCGCCAGTTGCGGCGCGCCCATTACGGGCCCATTGCGTGCGGCCGCTATGTCGCCCAGCACTTCGTCATAGCTCAGGCTCTCCTTCACAATCAGCACGACGTGCCGGATGGGCGGCAGCGCTGACGCCGCTTGGGCGTGCGGCCGGAAGCCATTCATCTCCATCACCGCGTCAGTATAGGCTGGGAGTTGGTCGCGCTCGGGCAGTGGGAATATGGAAACCGTGCCCTGATATAGCCAACTCGGCAGCACGCCACCCACCACGGTACCCGGCGCATTCGGCCCGACACCGTGACCGCGCGCATTGGTGACGAAGACGGTATCGCCATCGATCGCCACCCGTGTCGGAAACCAGGCCGCCGGCAGATGGCCGATGACGCGCCGCTGGCGAACGTCGATAACGCCCACTGCATTGATGCCGGCTTCGGCCACCAGCAGCCAGCCGGACGCTTCGTGATAGGCCAGGCCGGTCGGGATTACGCCGCGCAGCCCTTCGAGGCCGGGGATGCGGATGGGAATCTCCGCCTCTACGCGGTTGGTGGAGGGGTCGAGGATGCTGATGGAATCGTGGTTCGCATTGGCGACGAACACGCGTCCTGCGGCAGCCACGATACCGGCTGGACCGCTGCCGCCGCGCACCGCGCCGCCGAAATCGAGACCGGTGCGAACAAACGCCTCCACCTTCATCGCGGCGGGATTGGTCACATCCACCACGGCCACCGAATCGGCCTCACGCACGTTGGGGTCGCCCAGGCCCGGCACGCGAATGCCGACAAGTCCGGCGCCGTGCACAGCTTCGGCGCTGGGGAAGCCGAATGCGGGAAACGGGAGGCCGGCATCGGGCGCCCCGGCCAGCGCGTGGTATTCGAACATGCCGCAGTTCGTGACGTAAAGCTTGCGCCCATCCGGCGCCAGCGCCAGGAAGAACGGTAGGCGCCCCACGCGCACCGAACCGGCAACCTGGTGCGTATGCAGGTCGATGGCGGCGACGCGAAAATTCGCCTGATCGGCGACGTAGAGGATTCCGCGGGACGTATCCAGCGCCAGGTCGCCCGTGAAGCTGTCCGTGAAGCCGCCCTGGTTGAGATTGAACACCCGCTGCGGCTCGTCGAACGAGTCGAACAGAGCCACGCGGCCGCTTTCACCCTCCGCCAGGTAAAAGCTGCGGTCGCCGGCCAGCGCGACTCCCAGTGAAACGCTGCGCCAACCGGACGGGGCCGACTGTTCGAAAGCTTCCAGCGATCCTGCCGCCACCTGGCGCACCCGCCAACGTGCTTCGCGCGATGCGCGTTCGAGCACGCTGAAGGAGTAGCGGAACGGGCCGCCATTGGCAGTGACCACGGTTCGGCCCGAGCTGCTGACGGCGATGCCGAAGGCGCCCGGGCCGATTGCGTACTCTTCGCCCAGCGGCGCAATGACTCTTCCGCCGGGCAGAATCGAGGGCCCGCTACGGCGCAAAGCGGGGCGGTCGCCGGCGGGCGCCGTATAAGATTGCGCCAGGGTCGCGGCCGCGAAGACCATCAGCGCCATCGTCAGACGGCGGGTTCCGCACACCCCTCCATCATATAGCCCGCGAGAGCCAGTTACTGCCGTAATCGGCTATAGTCGGAGGGAATGCTCCCACGTGTAGCCGTATTGACATTGGGGCTGGTGTGGGCGGCAACCGCCGGCGATGCGGACCGCCTCACTCCCGAGCAAGAACGCCTGAACATTGAGTCCTTCGAACACGTATGGACTACAGTGCGCGACAAACATTGGGACCCCAAGCTGGGGGGGCTCGACTGGCAGGCAGTGCACAACGAGCTGCGCCCGCGCCTCGAAAGCGCCGCCACCATGGAACAGGCGCGCGCGGCAATGGTTGACATGCTGGCGCGGCTTAAGCAGACGCATTTCAACATCGTACCGGCCATAGTTTACCGGGAAATCGGCGGCGAGAGCAAGGGAGAAGGAAGGGTTGGTCTGGACCTGCGCGTGGTAGACGGCCATGCACTGGTGGTCTCGACCGAAGCGGGTTCGCCGGCCGCATCGGGCGGTGTCAAGCCCGGCTGGGAAATCGAGCGCGTGGAAGGCAAGGCGCTCGCGCCGGGCCTGCGCAAGATCGAGCGGAGCTTTCGCGGGTCGACGCTCCACGACCTGATGCTGGCACGCGCCGTGAGTGCGCGCCTGGACGGTGCCGCGGGCAGCGGGGTGAAGGTGACTTTCAGGGATGCGGACGACCGGAACACAACCCTCGAGCTGGAGCGCGCCCGCCCGCGCGGCGAGCAATTCTCCTTTGGCAATCTGCCGCCAATGTATTTCTGGGTGGAGTCGCGCAAGGTGCGCCCCGATGTCGGGTACATTCGGTTCAATCTCTTCTTCGCACCGGAGACCCTGACCAAGGCGTTCGGCGGCGCGATTCAGGATTGCGCGGCCTGCCGCGGTTTTGTGATTGACTTGCGCGGCAACCCGGGCGGAATCGGCCCGCTGGCGCAGGGCGTGGCGGGGTGGTTTCTGGATCGGCCTGGGCTGCGGCTGGGAGATATGTTCCTGCGCAGCAGCACGCTCAAGTTCGTGGTATTCCCGCGGCCCACGGTATTCCGCGGGCCGCTGGCGATCCTGATCGACGGCTGTTCCGGTTCGACTTCGGAAATTCTGGCCGGCGGCCTGCAAGATTTGAAGCGGGCGCGCGTCTTTGGAATGCGGAGCGCGGGCGCCGCGCTGCCATCCGTTTTCGAGCGGCTGCCCAACGGCGACGGCTTCCAGTACGCCATCGCCAATTACATTTCCGAGGGTGGCAAGCAATTGGAAGGCGCTGGTGTGATTCCGGACGAAACCGCCGGGCCGTCGCGTCGCGCCCTGCTGGAAGGACGCGACCCGGCGCTTGACCGCGCCCTGGCCTGGATCGAGGGCAGTAAGAACTAAGATTAGAATAGAAGGGAATTATCGGGAGTCCTTATGAAACGTTTACCAATCAGACAAACCCTGGCCGCCTGCGCGGTGATGGTGCTGGCCGCGGCCGGCGCCAACCTGCGTGCGGCTGACGATCAGCCCAAGGCAGCGGCACCAACGGCGCCCAAGGCAGAGGCGCAAGCACCCGCGGCGCCGCGTGCGGCCGATGTGCTGCCCAAGGCAGAAAACATCCTCGATAAGTCCGTCGAGGCATCCGGCGGCAAAGCCGCCTTCGAGAAGTTGCACAACACGGTCATCACCGGCTCCATGGAGCTGGCCGCGATGGGCATCAAAGGCACCATGACGATCACCAAGGCCGAGCCGGACAAGAGCCTGGACGAGATCGAAATTACCGGATTGGGCTCGGTCAAACAGGGCTACGACGGCAAAGTGGCATGGGAAATCAACCCCATGCAGGGCGCACGTATTAAGGATGGCGACGAGTTGGCCCAAACCAAGCTTCAGGCTCACTTTCACGAAGAGAACTGGCGCGACGAATACAAGAAGGTAGAAACCGTGGGCGCGGAGACTGTCGAAGGGAAGGACTGCTATAAGCTGGTGCTGACGCCGAACGAAGGCAAACCCGTGACCCAGTTCTTCGACAAGAAGACGGGCCTGCTATCGAAGATCGCGCTGACCGTGAATACTCCCATGGGCGAGGTGGAGTCCGAGACCCTAATCAGCGACTATCGCAAGGAGGGGGACCTGCTGCTGGCGCACAAGATTGTGCAGACCGCCGGCGGCCAGGAGATCGCCATCACGCTCGATACCTACAAGTACAACGTGGAGATTCCCAAGGGCAAGTTCGACCTTCCGGACGAAATCAAGGCTCTCGTCAAATAGTGAACTGGGTAATCCAGCTTGCCGGGTGGGCGTGGAAGAACTTCCTGTTTGTCCTGGAGGCGACTCTGCTCCTGCTGGCCGCGGGGATGGCGTGGCGCGCCGGGCGCGCGGAAGAGTTTCTGCGCCGCGTGGCGCGCCATCGGTTGGCCCCGTTGTTTGTCGGTGTGCTGGCGTTGGCGCTGCGGGCGGCGCTGCTCCCGATCGAGCCGATTCCCAGCCCGATTATCCACGACGAGTTCAGCTACCTGCTGGCCGCAGATACGTTTCTGCACGGCCGCCTGGCGAACCCGACTCACCCGTTTTGGCAGCATTTCGAAACCATGCACGTGGACCAGCAGCCGGCGTACGTTTCCATGTACCCTCCCATGCAAGGGCTGGTGCTGGCCGCCGGCCGGCTGTTGACTGGGGTCGCTTTTGCCGGCGTGTGGCTGAGCGTCGGCGCCATGTGCGCAGCCATTTGCTGGGCGCTGCGCGGCTGGTTTCCGCCCGGCTGGGCCGTGCTCGGCGGGGCGCTCGCCGCCATCCGCCTGGGTACCTTCAGTTACTGGGCGAATAGCTACTGGGGCGGCGCTACGGCGGCGATCGGTGGCGCGTTGTTGTTCGGCGCGCTGCCCCGTTTCATCCGCTCCCGCCGGCCGCGCGATGCCGTGATCGGCGTGCTTGGTGTCGCCGTGATGGCGAACAGCCGGCCGTACGAAGGGCTGGTGTTTTCGCTGGCGGTCGCAGTAGCCTTCGTGGCGTTGGCGAAGCCGGGGAAGCCGGGGCTGATGTCCGCGCTGGCGCCCGCCACCGGCGTGCTGCTGTGCGTGGCGGCGCTGATGGCATATTACAACTGGCGGGCTTTCGGCAACCCCACGACTCTGCCGTATACCATTCAGCGCCACACGTTCGCCGTGGCGCCCCATTTTCTTTTTCAATCGCCGCGGCCGGCTCCCGTGTACCGCCACCAGGCGATGCGCGATTTCTATCAGGGCTGGGAGCTTCGCACTTTCAAGAGTGCGCGCACGCCCGCCGGCCTCGCCAAGAACGAGTGGGAAAAACTGGCGAACACGTGGAGTTTCTTCATCGGCCCGGCGCTCACACTGCCGCTCATCGCGCTGGCTTGGACCTGGAAGAGCCGCCGCACGAGAACGCTGTTGTTTCTGGCAGCGGCAGTGGCCCTGGGCAGCGCGCTGGAGAGCTGGTTTGCACCGCACTACATTGCGCCCGCCACGGCGCTGATCTACGCCCTGGTGGTTACGGGCATGCGTACGCTCTACCACTGGAAACCGGCCGTCGCGCGCGCCGTGCCGGCGGTGGTGGCGGTCATGCTGGCGGTGCGGGTGGCGATGGCGGTGGCACCGATTCCGTTCGTGCTTCAATACTCCATGACTTGGGCCGCCACCTGGTCGCGTACGCTGGGGCGTGAAAATATCGTCGAACGCCTCAAGGCCGCCGGCGGCGAACACCTGGTAATCGTTCGCTATTCACCGTCGCATAATCCGCAATACGAGTATGTGTTTAACGATGCCGATATCGACCATGCGCCGATCGTCTGGGCGCGCGACATGGGCGCGGAGAAGGACGGCGAGCTGGTGCGCTACTTCCGCCAGCGCCGGGTCTGGCTGCTCGAACCGGACCAGAACCCGCCGCAACTATCGCCATACCGTTGAACCCGGCTTCCCGCCTAGCGCGCCATCGGAGGCCGGAGTGCCTAAACGGCACGCTGAGTGCCCCCGCTACAACACCTGACCACGCTTTCTTCCGTGTTAACCTCGTAAGTACCGATCTCAATTCGAGACCTTAGGACATGTCATCTCTGTTTTATCTCAGACGAGTCGCGCCGGCCTTTCTGCTGGCTTTCTGTGCTACGGCGCAGTTGTACACCATCAGCACCATCGGCGGTAATGGTAGCACCGGTTACGTGGACGGGCCGGAGGTTGGTTCTCAATTCGCCACGCCGGCTGCGACAGCGGTCGATTCAAAAGGAAATGTCTACATCGCGGATTCGGTCAACCACCGCGTGCGCATGATTTCGAATGGGACCATATCGACCGTGGCGGGCACCGGAACAGCCGGCTACTCGGGCGACACGGGGCAGGCAACGGCTGCCGAGTTGGACTACCCCGCGGGCGTGGCGGTGGACAAATCCGGAAACTTGTACATTTCCGACATGAAGAACCAGGTGATTCGCAAGGTGAACTCGAGCGGAATCATCTCGACCTACGCCGGCAACTATTCATTGGGTTTCGGCTACGGCCAGGACAATATTCCCGCCGTCAATGCGCAATTGTATAACCCGGCCGGCCTGGCCGTCGATTCCGCGGGAAACCTGTACATCGCGGATTCCAATGCAGGCGCCAACGCGAGCACCACGCAAGGTCTGATTCGGGTGGTCAACGCTAGCACAGGTATTATCACCACCGCGGTTGGGCTCGGCACCAGCGCCGGGTTATTGATCTGCCCGGAAGGGGTTGCGCTCGATGCCTCGGGCGCCATCTATGTCTCCGACATCGAACTCCACAACGTGTCCAGGTACGCCAATGGAGTGCTCACGCTGAACTTCGCGGGAGCCGATGGCTATTCGGGGTTTGCGGGTGACGGTGGCCCGGGAGCGGATGCGATGTTGTCCGATCCTGTCGGAGTCGCGACCGACAGCGCGGGCAACGTCTACATTGCGGATTCCGTGAACAATCGCATCCGGAAGGTGACTCCGGCGGGAATCATCACAACCATCGCGGGAACGACCGACTACGGCTACTCGGGCGACGGAGGCCCCGCGCTGCAAGCGCAGATGTTCTCGCCGCGTGGGGTGGCCGTGGATGCGAGTGGCAACGTCTATATCGCCGATACGGGCAATGACGCGATCCGCCAGTTGACGCCGGCGAATCCGCTGATTGATTCCGGCGGCGTCACCAATGCCGCCAGCTTCCAGCCGCAGATCTCTCCCGGGGCGCTGGCCTCGATATTTGGGACCGGCTTCAGCATCGGGAAGTACACGTCCGTCGCCCCCTACCCGACCAGCCTGGGTGCAGCCGGTCTTGGAGGAGTGGGCGTGAGCGTTACCGTCAATGGCCAGGCGGCGCCGGTGTTTTTCGCTTCGCCGGGGCAGATCAATTTTCAGGTCCCATGGGAAACCGCAATTGGCACAGCCTACGTGACCGTCTCGGTGGCGGGCGGCGTCGGCAACACGGTTTCGGTTCCAGTGGTCACGGCGGGCCCGGGCTTATTCGTTTCGGGATCTTCGGCGATCGTGCAGAACTACCCCAGCTACGCGCTCAACAGTCCTGGCAATCCGGCCGCGGCGGGCAGCTACATCATCGCGTATCTCACCGGATCGGGACCGGTAAGTCCGACGCCTGCCGACGGTGTGGCCGCGCCGCTGAATTCGGTCGTGCATGCCACCGCGCCCGTCGCCGCAACGATCGGCGGCACTGCGGCGACGGTCAACTTCGCCGGGCTGGCGCCTGGGTTTGTGGGCCTGGTGCAGGTTAATCTGATGGTGCCGACCGGCCTCGCACCCGGAACGTATCCGCTGATTGTCACTATCGATGGACAAGCCAGCAACGCGGGCAACGTCAGCGTGAAGTGACCGGACGGCCGGCGGATCCCACCCTCCGGCTTTCGACAAGACAAATGGGCAAGCGGTGGCTCTGCCACAATGGCTTTGCCACCCTTCTTCAACAACGCGGTGAGGTGCGAGAGCGGTTGAATCGGGCGGCCTCGAAAACCGACTCGGCACTTCTTGCAAGCTGAACAAAATCAATTAAATCCGCTTGCCGATCCATAGTTTACACCGAATCTGACTTGACTGGTTTCCCTTCCTTTTCATTTGGTTTTACCGGAGTTTGGTGCCAAAATGGTGACACCCATAAAAGTACTTTACTGCGTAAACTGTCACCGTTTGCGAATGAGGTGGTTGCCGCTGGCGACCCAGACGAAGGGGCGCGGGTTCTTGTCGTAGTGCTGGATGTAATCTCGAGTTGAACGGATGCCACATCTCCTGATCGGGTGTTATGGGGGCAGGGTGTCGTGTGCAGCACAACACTCGCAGGCACCCTCATTTCGCCGGTCTGCCGTGATCCAGACAGAGCGCGACCAGATCGGACACATTGGCTTCGCCCACGCACATGACCGTGTCTGCGCCGCCCCAGTATATCTTCACGGTTCCATCGGGCTCAGCAACAGCGCCGCAGGTGAACACGACGTTGTGGACATACCCAGTAATCTCCCAGGGATCTTCCGGCTGCAGTATCCACGAGTCGCCCACGGCGATGATCTTTGCAGGGTTCCGCAGGTCATGAAGAGCGACTCCCAACCGGTAGACCGATCCGTCCATCGTCTGGAAAACGCCGTGATAGATGGAAAGCCATCCCTGCTTGGTCTTGATTGGCGGCGCGCCGGGACCTATCTTCATTTCGTCCCAGTGATACGGTACGGGCCGCATGATGAGTTGGGACTCGCCCCAAAAACGCAGGTCCGGAGAATAGGAAATCCAGATGGACCAGGGCGCGATCTCCGAATGGGGACGGTCCAGCCGGGCGTAGAGCCCATCGAACTTCTCGGGAAAGATCACCACATTCCGGTAGTCCGCCTCCGTGATGAGCGAGATCCTCTCCACGTGACGGAAGTCCTTCGTCTTGGCCAAGCCGATGCGAACGCCATTTCTTGAGTAGGCGCTGTAGGTGATGAGATACTCGCCGTCGACGCACGTCAAGCGTGGATCTTCGACACCAAACTCCTCATAAGTGGCGAAAGAGCCGTCCTTCGCAGGAGTCAAGAAGGGCTCCGGATCGGCCGCGAAGTGAAATCCATCGGGGCTGCGTGCCAGACCGATGATCGACCGTCCCGTGCGCAGATGGGATCGAAACAGCATGATGTACTCGTTCTCATGCTTCGCCACCGCTGCGTTGTGAACCGTCTCTACCGGATAAGGGATATCAGCTTTGGTGAGGATGGGGTTGTGAGCGTATCGTCTGACAATGTCCGGCTTGGTATTCATGACTTGCCTTCCAACGCAAAGATCGCCTCGTAAACCCGTTCGTACGCTTCCACCATGGTTTCGATGGAGAAACACCGCTGGACCCGTTGGCGGCACGCGTTGCGATCGATCTCACCAATACGTTCCAATGCCTGCACCGCTTCGTGGACGCTGTTAACAAGGAAGCCCGTCTGACCGTCCTGGATCACCTCGCGGCAAGAGCCGAGATCCATGGCGATCACGGGCACGCCGGCGGCGTTGCCTTCTGCCAGAACCAGTCCGAATCGCTCCGGGATCGTGTTCAGGTGCAGCAGAGCCCGTGCGCGGGCGAACAACGCGTTCTTGCCCGCCACGTCCACTGGCCCGATGTAACGGATCGCCTGATCAAGGTGAGGCTCCACTTGCTCGCGGAAGTACGTCCGATCCTGGATGATGCCGGCGATGAGCAGAGGCAGTCCGCTCCGGCGCGCAACTTCGATGGCCAGATGGACGCCCTTGTCCGGGTGAATCCGGCCGAGAAAGATTAGGGTGTCGCCGCCACGGTTCTGCATCGGGTAGAGCGAAAGATCAATGCCGTTATAGACTGTCGCCAGGTAGTTCAAGCCTGGCGCGCGATCGGAGTTGCTGATGGAAACAAAATATTCGTCGCGATACTTCTCATACACAGGCATGATCTTGGACGACGAGAATCCGTGGATGGTCGTCAAAACCGGCGTCTTCACCAGCCGGGTGTAGGAGAGCGCCATGAAGTCGTAATGACTGTGGATCAGGTCAAACTCAGCAGCGTGTTCGAACGCTTCGGAGATGTGCAGGTACTCGGCGACTTTGGGATCAATAGCGGGATCCTCTTCATACCCGCGATCAATTACTGCATGTAAGTGCGCTCGGGTCACGGAATCCCGAGTGGCGAACAACGTCACATCCCAGCCACGGGAGACCAGTCCTTCGGTGATGTTGCCGGCAACCGTCTCCCACGCGCCGTATTGCCGGGGAGGTGTTCGCCAAGCCACGGGCGACAAGACCGCCACTCTTTTGTTGGGGATGGTCATACCGGCACTGGCGCGTCTTGTTCCATGGCAGCCAGTACCTCCGCAAGCGGGACAGTTGCGAAACCAGTGGCGTGATCGGCCATGCCATAAGGAACGATCAGCTCACCGTTGTGGACTAGCGCGCCGCACGTGTAAACGACATTGGGCACGTAACCCTCACGCTCGCTCTGGTTCGGCTTAAGCAAGGGCCCGCGGAGCCGTCCAATCACCTTCGCCGGGTCGTCGCGATCCAGGAGGAACGCGCCGATCGAGTACTGTCGCATGGGGCCGACCCCGTGGCTGAGAACGAGCCACCCGGCATCGGTTTCGATCGGAGATCCGCAGTTTCCGAGCTGGACCAGTTCCCAAGGAAAGGCCGGCTTGAGGAGCAGGCGGCGCTCATTCCAGAAGTGGACGTTGTCGGAAAACATCAGGTAGATGTTCTCGTTGTCCTGGCGGGAGAGCATGGCATAGAGGCTACCGATCTTCCTGGGGAAGATCGCCATGCCTTTATTCTCGGCGGCCGGACCGTTCAGAGTGATGAATCGGAAGTTGAGAAAGTTGGAAGTCTGTACCAACTCCGGCACGACGACTCTGCCATCGTATGCGGTGAAGGTCGCGTAGTAGATGTGCGTGCCATCATCGTTCCGGAAGCGCACGAAGCGGGCATCTTCGATGCCGTTGCGCTGGGAGGGTGTGGCCGGGAACAAGATGCGCTCGGACAACTGCTGCTCCGGCTGGAACTGGACTTCGTAGTTGGACCGGGCCAGTATCCAAATCCCCTGCGAGGCGTTCTGATCCTCTGGCGACATTCCATCAGGCAGGCGAAACTGCTCCGCCTGGAGCGCGGCGCGAAGTTCCTCCAGTGCGAACGACTCCCCGAGCTTGTTCATCACCCGGCGCGTGAATTCGCCCGACAATCCCAGTTCAGAGAGTTTTCGCTCGAACAGCGGCTTTTCGTACACGGGGTTCGGGATCTGGCTCGGTTCGGTGAGAAAGCCAGCGGGGGGAAAGACCTCGATCCGCTGATCGGGATGGATGATACCGGTGCGAAATGTAACGGAAGAAACGTGTCCCTCCCCGGTGGCGCGCAAGCTGAGAATGAATCGCAGAGCGCCCGCCGCGAGACCGGTCTGGTCAGGATGCGGCACGATGGAGGGATTGAATAGGGCAGCGGATTCCAAAGAGTACTCGGCCAGGAAGTAGGAGCCGATCAGAAGCCGTCTTGGTTCGGAAATATCCTCAGCCGTCACCAGAGACTCACGAACCTGTTCGAAGCGCTCCCGGAAGAGACTGCGGATGTTCCGGTGACGCTGAGAAAACTCGGCGGAAACCTCGTCCAGCAGCCGGGCGGTCTGGTCCTCGGGGAACGCCATGATCCTGGCGATAATCCCCGCGACCCGCTCGGGACCACCCGGACTGAAGGGCCGCAGGAGAACGCGGGTCTGGTCGGGATTGACGAATGTGGCGGTACGTTTGAGATGCATGGGAATGGGTTAAGCGGCTAGTCAGTAATGGCGATCGGTTCGTTAAAGCTGGTGAGCATGTTTTGCGCGAGTTGCATCTCCGCCAGGGAAAGCAGGAAGGCCAGGGTTGATTCCGCTCCCTGGTTCCCGTTGACCCGGTCTACGTGCAGCCCGTCGCGGCAGCCGCCGGTCTCCGGAGAATAGAGTTCGAGGCCGAGATCGTTCCAGCCGATGAACCAGTCAAAGGCGCGCTGCGCCTGTTCATACCACCAGACGTCCGCTGTGGCGCGATACGCTTCCAGACAGGCCGAGACCGTTGCTTGCGCATCAATCGGCTGCTGGTCGAAATTGGCGCGCGCGCCGCCGCGGCGGTAAAACCCATTGCTGCCAACGGGCCGAAAGTGACCCTTCTCGGACATCTGCAACTCGGTCAGCCAGCGTAGAGCATCGAGGCCGCGCTGCAGCACCGCTGATTGTCCGGTTGCATGTCCGCTCACAATCAAGGCGTGCGCGAGCTTCGCGTTGTCGTAAGACAGCTCCTCTTCAAACCAGCGCCAGTCGGGATGCGCGCTCGCTTCAAAAAGCTCCATGAGATGGCAGGTCAGTGCCTCTCGGGTTTGATTGACCAGGCTGTCACCGCTCAATCGGCGTAGATACTCGTGGATGCCCAGCAAGCCGAAAGCCCAAGCCCGGGGCGAAGTGAACTCTGTCACCGCGGGCAACGCCAGTGCGAAGAGCTGTCCCGCCATCATCTGGAAGCTCCGAAAGGGCGAACGTCCCACGCCGATGCCCAGCGCCCAGAGCGCCCTCCCATGACTGTCCTCCGATCCCTGTTCGTCCAGCCAGTGCCGGTCAAAACTCAAGTGGTTGTGGAAGCGTTTCGTTTTGAGATCGAAGGCGTGATGGAGGAACGCCCCGGACGTGGTCGCCAGCGTCCGCGCCGGCTCCTGATCCTCTCCCAGTTCACTCAGCAGGACCGCCAGGATAAAGGCACGGGCGTTATCGTCGGTGCAATAGCCTTCGGAAAAATTCGGAATGCTGAAAACCGCATGTTGGAAGACCCCCGTGGAATCGGTCATCCGCGAAAGATGGCTCAGTTTCATTGCCGGCAGCTCCCGCGGCTTCTGATCGAGCGTCTTGGTGGCGAGGAATTTGCGGGTCCGAGCGGCCACTTCCAGCCGGGAACACTCGAAGGTGCGCATGTACATCTGCGCCACGTTGCTCCAAACCATCTCGCGGCCTATCTTGTAGGCGTTCTTGCGAATGGCATGCCGGCGCGTGTCGTCGCGCAGCAACCCGATCACCTCGCGTGCTATGGCCGGAGCGTCGCCGAATGGCACCAGCACACCACGATCCTCCGCCAGCAATTCCGAGGCGTGCCAATACGGTGTGGACACCACTGCTTTGCCGGCGCCAAATGCGTAAGCCAGCGTGCCGGACGTGATCTGCGCTTCATTCAGGTAGGGCGTGATGTAAAGGTCTGCTGCGCCGATGAACTCCTTGAGATTCTCGAGGTCCACGAACTGGTTGTAGAAAATGACGTTCTTTTCGATCTTGTTCTTCTTGGCGAGTATCTCCAGGCTGAGCCTGTACGCTTCCCCATGCTCCCGTAGTTCGTTGGGATGGGTGGCACCAAGGACGATATACACAACCTCGGGGAATCCGGCAAGAATGTGCGGGAGAGCGTTGAGCACGTTCTCGATTCCCTTGTTCGGCGAAAGGAGGCCGAACGTGAGCAGCACGACCCTGCCTTCCACTCCGAACTGATCCTTGAAATAGGTCGGATCGACGAAGCCCACATCGGGAATGCCATGCGGTATGAGATCGATTTTGGCCAGCGGCGCCTGGTATATCTGCTGCAACATCTGTCGGCCGCGATCGGCCATGACCACTAGCCGTGTGGAGAGTGAGATTAATCCCTCCATCACTCGCCGCTGGTCCGCTTTGGGCTCGCGCAGAACGGTATGAAGCGTCGTGACGACGGGCATTCTCAATTCGCGCAGCAGTGCCAGGATGTGACCGCCGACCGGCCCGCCGAAAATGCCGAACTCGTGTTGCAGGCAGACGATGTCCACGTTGCTGATGTTCAGAAAATCCGCGGCACGCAGATAGGACGACAGGTCCTGCTCCTCAATCTCGAAGCGAACCACCTCCGGGTACTCGTAGCCTCCCGGAATGTCGTTGACCGACACGGCCAGGCACTGGCTCTGCGGGTGCGCACTTTGAACGGCGGCCAGCAGGTCGGACGTGAACGTAGCAATGCCGCACTTGCGTGGTAAGTAGTCGCCGACAAAAGCGATCTTGCGGACTTTAGAAGTGCTATTCATGAAGGCATTCCTTTGCTGCCTGGCGGTCTCCCGCCGCTTCGATCAGTTCGATTCTCCGGGTTGACCTGCAGACCGGAAATGGAGTGGATCCCTCAGGTTTTGCAGTTCCCGGTAATAATAAATCGGGGAAGGGCGCTTCCCTCTCAGCTTCAGAGCCTTCAGAAACGCGATTTCCTCTTCGGTGGCATCGCCACTCAACGACGAATCCTTTAGGAATTGTTCGAGCCCTGGTTCAACAGTGACGGGTTCCGGGGGCTCCTGTTCGGCAAACTCAAATCGCTTCAGGCTTCCTGCGGTAAGCCGGCGGTTAGGCACAACCTCCATGCCAAAAGTCTTGAGGTCGATATCCCAAGAGTCGATGATCGGATCGAGGAAGGAGATACAGTTTTCAACCGAGACGTTGAACACGTCCGTGTCCAGGAACTCCAGAATCGAAACGCGCATCTGCTCATAGCTACGGCCGTTCAATTGGGCCATCAGGCGGAGCCACTCTTCACTTTGCAGTTCCTCCTTGGCAACTCCCTGGGCGACGTCCAGGAGTTTTTGCGTGACTAGGCGTTCGAGTTCGCCGAACGGCTCCTTTTCAAAAATCCGGCGCACCTCTTTTTGCCGGGCGGAATCGCATTTGCGCAGAATCAACTCGCGGCACTCCTTGAATAGAGGCCGTGGGACCTCCGCCACTCTTTTCCTCAATTCCTCTTTGCGTTGCAGTTCAGCCAGTTTTGAGAGTTCACCGCTCGGCAGTTTCAAGGCCCTGCCGATCTTCTCGTAGATGTCGGTGCGCCCCGGCGAGGGGGGAGCCTTCTTTCGGGCCAGCAGTTGCGAAATGTAGGATTCGGTCACTTGAGCGGCCGCGGCGAGATCTTTCTGATCGAGGCCAAGTTCGGTTAAACGCTGCCGGATCAAAAGGGATACGTCCACGGAGGTCCTGTTCGTCCGATTAACTACGTTTAGTCAATAGGATAACCTAATCTTCCCACAAACAGGCTTGACAAGCAAGCAAACTTAACCGATAATAGTTAATGGCTGAGCACTCCCGCCCACTCGCAGATCCTCTGAGCTAAGTCAGGCGATCTGATCACCGTCCCCTTAGGTCACCCGGACCACGCCAAACGAAGGAGCACGCGAACATGATGAGCACTGGACCTGCCGATCCTAAGTTCCGCGAAGGTGACGAAGTGGTGCTTGCCCAGGGCTCATACCAGGGAACGCTTGGTGTGTTTGTTCGACTCAAGGAAGACGTCAATTGGGCGGACGTTACGGAGCGCAATGGCCGCGTCCGCAGCCACCCGGTGGCATGGCTGGCCCATTCCGCGGGCACGATCCCGGGCTCCGTGAACTAACGCCTGAATGGAGGTTAACCGCATCATGAACATTCGACCCTTATACGACCGCGTGGTGGTGAAGCGGATCGAGGAACAGGAAACCACACGCAACGGAATCGTCATCCCCGATTCCGCCAAGGAGAAGCCCCAGGAGGGTGAAGTCATCGCCGTCGGGAAGGGCAAGCGGCTCGACGACGGTACGATGGTCGCGCTTGACGTCAAAGCCGGAGACCGCATCCTGTTCGGCAAGTATTCCGGCAACGAGATCAAACTGGATGGCATTGAGTACATCATCATGCGCGAAGACGATGTCCTCGGAGTTTTGTAAGCCGGCTAATTCAAATCCGAATCACGAGGAAGAGATCCATGGCAAAACAAATTACTTATAGCGACATCTCCCGTCAGGCTATCCTGCGCGGTGTCAACCAGCTTGCCGATGCGGTGAAGGTGACTCTCGGTCCGCGGGGACGCAATGTCGTACTCGAAAAGAAATACGGTGGACCGACCATCACCAAAGATGGCGTGACGGTGGCCAAAGAGATCGAACTAAAGGACCCACTCGAGAACATGGGTGCCCAGATGGTGCGCGAGGTGGCGTCGAAAACCTCCGACGTTGCCGGAGACGGCACCACCACGGCCACGATTCTGGCCCAGGCAATCTACCGCGAAGGCGTCAAAGCAGTGACTGCGGGCGCGAATCCTATGGCTATCAAGCGCGGCATCGATAAGGCCGTGGAAGTTGCCGTCGAGGAAGTCAAGAAGCTATCCAAGCCCGTTTCCGGCGACATGATAGCCCAGGTGGGCAGCATCTCCGCCAATAGCGACCCAACCATCGGCAACATCATTGCCGAGGCAATGAAGAAGGTGGGCAAGGACGGCGTGATTACGGTCGAGGAATCGAAGACCATGACCACCGAGCTTCAGACGGTCGACGGGATGCAGTTCGATCGCGGCTACCTCTCGCCCTATATGGTCACCGACCCTGAGCGCATGGAGTGCGTTTTCGAGGATCCCTACATCCTCATTCACGACAAGAAGATCGGCAACATGAAAGACCTGCTGCCATTACTCGAGCAGATTGCGCGCGCCGGTAAGCCGCTGCTGGCGATCGCCGAAGACGTCGAAGGCGAAGCGCTCGCCACGCTCGTAGTCAACAAGCTGCGCGGCACGCTCAGCGCCTGCGCCGTGAAGTCCCCGGGCTTTGGCGACCGCCGCAAGGCAATGCTGGAAGATATCTCGATTCTGACCGGCGGCAAGGCCATCATGGAAGAGACCGGCATCAAGCTGGAGGGTATCAAGCTGGAGGATCTCGGCCGCGCCAAGCGTGTCACGGTGGACAAAGACACCACCACCATCATCGACGGCGGTGGTTCGCAGAAGGATATCGAGGGCCGCATCAAGCAGCTCCGGGCGCAGATCGAAGAGACAACCTCGGACTACGACCGCGAGAAATTGCAGGAGCGTCTGGCGAAGCTGGCTGGCGGCGTTGCGATCATCAAAGTCGGTGCTGCGACCGAAACCGAGATGAAGGAGAAGAAGGCCCGCGTAGAAGACGCTCTCCATGCCACTCGCGCAGCGGTCGAGGAAGGCATTGTGCCGGGCGGAGGCGTTGCACTGCTGCGCGCTTCGGTCGCGCTACAAAAGCTCACGCTTGAGGGCGACGAGCAGTTCGGAGTGACCATCGTGCGCCGTGCTTGCGAAGAGCCCGTGCGGCAGATCGTCGTAAACTGCGGGCCCGAAGGCGCCGTCGTGGTCGAAAGGATCAGGAACCACCGGGATGCAAACTTCGGCTTCAACGCCACCACCGAAGAGTACGAAGACCTGGTGAAGGCCGGCGTAATCGACCCCACTAAAGTGACTCGCACGGCTTTGCAAAATGCGGCTTCCATCGCTTCTCTCATGCTTACGACCGAGGCGACGGTCTGCGGGGCTGTCGAGGAGCCAAACGAATAGGACACGGATGAACAAGAGACTGCTGAAACGGCACGAGCGCCAGGTCGCGCGGGCGAAAGAAAGGGTGAAACTGTCAGATCCCGACGTGAGAACTCCGGAACAACTGGCGACGGCCCGCGAGGCGAGCCGCGCCATCGCCAGCCGGCGAACTGACCACCGCGCACCTTACTCCAATCCGTCCCCACATCCTGCCGGCCCGGCCTCAAGCAGTGCTGAGAAAGCCGACGTAGGCTCATGATCCGCGCCACAGTGGGACTGTTCTCCACACGCTGCCCGCATTGCAGATCTATCGATTTTAGAAGTGTGGGTGCGCGAAATGCCATCGAGGCGGCTGTCCAATGGATCCTTCAACCCTGCCGCTGCTCTCTTTGCGGCCATCACTTCTTCCTGTTCCGCTGGCAAGCTCTCATTGGGGGCATGGCGTAAGAGCTACCAGGAGTGCACTGCATGCTCGCGTCACGGGCACGGAGTTTTAGGCTGAGTATGTGCCGTCTATAGTGATGGCTTATGCGCGGCGTTCTCGCTGCTCTCCCATTGTTCGCCGTGCCGGCGGTCCTCTGCTGCCTTCACGCCCGGAGAGCCGCTTCCGCTCCGTCGCCCGCAGCCACGTCTCTAGGCATTACTGACGTGCAGCTTGCGCTCATCGGGTCATGGGCCGGCATCCTGGAATGTCGCTACTTCTCCGAGCCCACCACCTCGACCAAGCGCGTCAAGTTGCCAACATGGCTGGACATCGAACCTGCCGGAGCCGATCTACCCTTCCGCTACATATACGACGATGGACCGGCGAAGACCGTCACGGGGACGTAGCGTCCGTGGGCTAGCCACTGTCCGGCAACAATGTTCTTGGCGTACATGACTCGCACCGCACACCGCTGGCCGTAGTGGCGAGGGCCCCTAGGAACCGAGCTTCGTCCAGCCGACCGGCGCTTGCGGTTCCGGCTCATGCGGGCGTAGCGCATCAGGGTCTTGTAGGCTGATGCCCACGCCGCGCGTCCGGTCCGCGTGGGCGGCTTTCGCGGAAGCAGCCGAAATTCGCATTCGTCATTCTTCGCCATGGGCCACCAGGTCCTGGATCGCCAATTTCGAATCGCCGACCATCGCTTGGCCTGCGTTCTTCAGCAAGCGGGCGTGCCGGTTTCGTGCCCTCGCGACGGCGGCTTCCATTGCCTCCCCGCCTGGCTCGGGAACGCACGTCAGTACAACCTTGGCGAGGCTGTCCAAGAATGCGAACAAGGCCTGCTGGGCTCGTCCGAGACGGAAGATATCCCGCCTGACTTGCTCGATGCTGGCCGCGAGTCGTTCTTCGGCCCCGACGAGTTCCTCGCCGCGAACCGACAGTTCCTGTTCTACCGTATGGCGGATGAACGCCGTCGGTGATGAGAAACCCCGCTTCCGCGTTGCCTCTTGAATTCCTTTGTCCGTCGTCTCGGAGAATCGGATTGCGCGCTGGGCCATGCGAAAACTCCCCTCACTTACATAGGTAACGGCAGAGGCTATGTGGGACAGAAAAACTCGTAAAATCGAAGGCGCATCCCGACCGGGATGCAGGTCCATCGAAACGCATCCCGCCAGAACCACAATTGGAGCAACCAAATGCGACAAAAAAAACCCAGCAACACATCCCTGACGCTCTACAACTGGGTGTACCTCCGCCACATTCCGTTCGTGAAGGCTGGACGGTGTGTACGCTTCGACTATCAGGAAGTCTTGGAAACGCTGCGTCAATGCCCTATAATCGGCGTATCGGCAAGCGGTAGAAGGATCATCTGATGAAACTCTACCAGCGAGGCCGGGTCTGGTACTTGACGTTTTGCGTTCGGGGGAAGCGGGTGCAGGAAAGCCCCGGCACCTCAGATCGCAGAAAGGCGGAGAAGTTTTGTGCGTTGCGTCTATCGGAGGTCGAGCGGGGTGAATATGCCCAATCGGCTAAGATTACGCTCGCGCAATTCGGCCAGCAGTACTTGGACTATGCGAGGGCCAACAAGCGTTCGTGGCTCAGGGACGAACAGATCAGGACGCATCTGAACACGGCCATGGGCGCAGCGCAGCTTGGCGACATCGGCGCATTGCGGATCGAGCGATACAAGCTGGATCGGCTGAAACAAACGGCCAGTCCGGCTACGGTCAATCGCGAAGTGGCGTTGCTGAAGCATCTGTTCAACATGGCCGAGGTTTGGCAGTTATTCTGCGGCAGGAATCCCGTCAGAGGGGTAAAGTTCCTGGAAGAGGACAATCTGCAAGCCCGCTCGCTCTCTGAAGCGGAGGAGGAGAAGCTTCTGCAGTGCTGTTCTCCGTATCTGCAAGACATGGTGACGCGATCAATACCGGGCTACGGCTAGGTGAGATTCTGAACCTGAGATGGGAGGAGGTGGATCTGGAGCACGCGGTTATCAAGATGTTGGTGCGGAAGAACCGGCGCATGCTGGAAGTCCCACTGAACGACGCGGCTGTTGCCGTTATGAGCGGCTGGTGGGGCCTACGCAAATGTGAATACGTTTTCTACAACCCCGAGACCGGAGGACAGTGGAAAGACCTCTGGCTCGGCCTGAAGAAGGCCTGCCGCAAGGCTGGTCTCAAAGACGTGACGTGGCACACCTTCCGGCATACCTTCGCTTCGCGGCTAACCAGAAATGGTGCTGACCTGGTGACGGTGAAGGAACTGCTTGGCCATTCGTCGGTGTCTGTGACGATGCGCTACGCCCACACGAACCGCGATGCAAAGAGGCGTGCGGTTGGGTTGATTGCAAGGAATGGTGCCAAAATGGTGACAGCGCGGGTCTTGAAGCAGAAAACCGGTTGGTGACACTTCCCGCAAGTGATTGGGAAATCAGGTAGAATGAAGGTACGGTGAGGTGCGAGAGCGGTTGAATCGGGCGGTCTCGAAAACCGTTGAACCTTTGCGGGTTCCGTGGGTTCGAATCCCACCCTCACCGCCAGTTTAGAATCAATAGCTTATCTCCAAGAATCAACTTCGTCGGGCAACATCGGACAACCTGTCGTAGAATGAGGCATGGCGCTTAGCCTCTATCGCCGCCATCGTCGAGACTGCAAAGCCGGACATCCGGAGGAATTTCATTCAGGGGAGTTTGAGGAGCGAAAGAAGGGCTGGAAGCGGTGTGCTTGTCCCATATTTGCCTCTGGAACGCTCGCTGGCCGCTCTCGCCGCCAAGGCACAGGACGATGGGAATGGGACGATGCCAAGGCCATCGCGGCAGCATGGGAACAGGCCGGGGTGTGGGATGGCACACCCCCGCCAGCAGTACCCATCCCAGATGAACCTGCGAAGCCCCAGCGCATCGCCATTGCCGACGCGATCAAGGTCTTCTTGACTAACCGGCAAGGCGCGAAGATCGCAGCGGCCACATTGCGCAAGTATCGAACATTCACAAAGCAGCTCACCGATTTTTCGGACAAGCGCGGCTATGTGATGCTCGATCAATTCACAGCTGCCGATATCGACGTTTTTTATTCGGGCTGGAATCTCGGAGCGCGCGCCAAGGGCAAACGTCTCGGCACGCTACGAGCGTTCTTTCGGTTCTGCATGAATCGGGAATGGTTGTCGAAAAACCCGGTCAGTGCCGACATGAAGCCGCCGATGGGCGCGAATCGTGTTGCTAACAAAGCGCCATACACCGACGAGGAATTGCAGCGCATCATTGATGCCTGCGACCAGTTCGGCAGCGTCAAATGGTCTAACGGACTTGAACAGGGACAGGTCTATTCAGGCGAGGACCTAAAGGACTTCATTTGGGTGATGGTGTACACCGGCCTTCGCATTTCCGACGTCGGCCTGTTCCAGATGGACCGCCTCAAGGGCAACGAGGTTTTCCTCCGGGCCAAGAAGAACGGCGGCGAGGTATTCGCCTTCGTCCCCGACTGGCTGCGTGACCGGCTCAATGACCGCGCAAAGCGTTGCGGCGTGCGTCCGTTTGTCGTGGGTCAGTCAGACAAGCTCGAAACCGTCACCGACATGTGGCGCCGGAAAATCGGCAAGGTGTTTGAGCTGGCCGGCAAGTTCGACGAAACGCCGACGCCGCACCGGTTCCGTCACACTTTCGCGCGAATTCTTCTGCAGCGCGGCGTCCCTGTGGCGGATGTGGCGGACCTTCTCGGCGACGACGAAAGGACCGTGCGAGAGCACTATTCTCGGTGGGTACCGGAACGGCAAGCACGTCTGACGAAGATTCTCAAGGATGCGTTTGACGATAAGCCAAAGCCAAAGCTGGTAGCGATTCGGGCTGGCGCACTTGAGCGGCGTTAACCAGACGCGTGTGGATCCGGTGCGCGGCCGATTCAGGGACGCTGTAGATGGTGTGCGCCTTCTTCCGCCCCATCCGAATCTTGACCACGCCAGGATCGTCTTTGACGAGCTTGCGTACCGTCTCCCTGCCTAAGCCCCACAGACGAGCAAGGTCGCTGATGCGGTAGTGTTTTTCGAAGGTGGTGTTCTCAATCTGCAAACCTGCCACAACCAGTCTTCCTTGTAACTCCCCTATTTAGGACATGCTTGCGCGTGCACAGGTCCCCGGGTTCGAATCCCCGCCCCCGACAAGCCGAGATTCTTAGCCGCCATAACATGCCGAACCTTCACCGGTATTTCGGCAGTGAGTGCCGGCGCCGTGTCCGTCCCCGGTGATCGAGTCGCGGGAGAGCTCTTGGGATTCACACCCTTTTTATACGGCTTGTTCTGATTTTGCGCAAACAGACGAAACTCGGTGACCGGCGTCGTCGCTGAGGTCCGTACGAGTAGCTATCACGTCAAGAAGAGCCGCGGTCCGCACGTAGTGCAACTCGCGAGATGTCACGATGTCGCACCGCATCAGACGGGACTGTATTTTGTCGCTTGCTGGAGAACTGAGGTTTCGACAAATCCTGTGCATTTGGGCGATAGCCCTCACTGCCGGTATCCCCTGGGGCGAAGGTTCGTTTGATCGTTTACAGAAACATCCGCCACAATCGCGGAATGAACCATGTCGATCTCCTTAGGGAACTGCACCGTCGCGAATTGCCCGGCGGGGGTTGGAGTTTTTTCGGCGCATCCCAGGTGAGCCTGGAGACTACGTGCCTCGCCAACTTCTCCGTGATTTCGGAACGGCCTTCTGCGGCTCCGCAGGTTGTTCGACCGCTGCTGCGCGCGCAACTCTTAGACGGTAGTTGGCCGTCGTTCATCGGCGACGGAGAGTCCTCGTGGACAACGGCGCTCGCCATCTGCGTATTGAACTCAGCGAACGACTCGTCGGGCGCCAGAGAACGGGGTCAATCATGGCTCTTGAAAACCAAGGGTCGGGAGGGGGACTGGTTTTGGCGTTGGAAATTCAAGCTGGCGGACCGGGCGGTTCGATTCAACCCCGACCGTTACGGCTGGCCCTGGCTCCCCGGCTCCGCCAGTTGGATCATTCCCACGGCGTTCAGCGTCATCGCCATCAAACAGTTCACCGCCTGCAGCCGGTCGGAGACTTCAGAAGGGCGCATTCGCCTGGGTGTCGGAATGCTATTGGATCGAGTGTGCCTGGGAGGGGGGTGGAACTCTGGAAATAGCGTCGTTTACGGAGTGCCGCTTCCGGCCCACGTGGAGGCCACCGCAATCGCACTATTGGCATTGCAGGACGAGGAACGGACGCCGGTGATCCAGGCCAGTCTGGGCTGGCTCAAGCAGAGATCCTCCAGCATCGAGTCGGTGGAGAGTCTCGCCTGGTGCATTCTCAGCTTGTTCGTGTATAAAGAACCGGTCGAGCAGCTCAAGGCCAAGTTGGCTACGCTCGTCGGAGACGGCCGCGGCATTCGGGACAATGCCACTCTCGCCACCGCGATCCTGGCACTCAAGTGTGGAGAGATGATTCATCCCTTCGAGGTGCTGCGATGAATGTGGATCGGCGACGCTTCCTCGGCTCGGCGGCGGGCATGGCTGCGACAGCAGGCGTGGCGGCCGATTGGTTGTGGCCGAAGCATTCGGTGTCCTATCGAAGGCCTCGCTCATTTGTGGCGATTCTGAATGCCGCCGAATACAGCGAGAAGATCGAGACACTGCTCATGGACGGATTGCGGCTGTTTCGTCTGAATCTGCTTGGCAAGACGGTTCTCCTAAAGCCGAACCTGGTGGAAGATCTGCCGGGGCCGGTGAACACGAACTCGGCTCTGATCGGCGCGGCCGCACGCTGTTTCCTTCGTCTTGGAGCGACCCGGGTCGTGATCGGCGAGGGTCCCGGCCATCAACGCGACACGGAACTCGTAGTGCAGGCGGCGGACCTGAAACCTCATCTCGCGGACCGCCGGATCGAGTTCGTTGACCTCAACCGTAACGAGCTTGTGAAAGTGAAGCTGAAGGCAAATTACAGCGGCCTCGGCGAACTGTGGTTGCCGCGCTCGGTTCTCGATTCCGACTTCGTTGTTTCGATGCCCAAGGTGAAGACGCATCACTGGGCGGGGGTAACGCTGAGCCTGAAGAACATGTTCGGAATCGTGCCGGGAATGAAGTATGGCTGGCCGAAGAATCTCCTGCACTGGCATGGGATTCACGAAAGTATCCTCGATATCTGCGCGACGGTGCCGATCCATTTCGTGATCGCAGATGGCATCACGGCGATGGAAGGCAACGGCCCGCTGCAGGGAACCGCGCGTGAGCTTGGGAAGATTGTGCTCGCTGATGACCCGGTCGCCGCGGATGCAATTTGCGCGCGCTTGATGGGGTTCGATCCGCTCCGGGTCCAGCACTTGTCAGGAGGCGGGCGGTTCCTCGGTAATCTGGGCGCCGACCGGATCGCGATGTTGGCCGAACGGGCAGAAGCGCCCATACGTCCTTTCGCGGTGCTTCCCGATTTCCGCTACCTCCTTGCGCAGACGGACCTGTGACTCTGCCTGTCGAGTCGAGCGAAGTGTTGCGGGGACGCCTTCGTCAATCAAGTGGAATGAGTAAAAGTGGGTCCAGCTTATTGAGCTGTGTGAATACGCACGTGACCGGTCGCCAGTTGCCGGAGCCGGTGACTCGATGCGAGAGGGTTGAGGAAAACTGGGTCCACCCGAAGGAAAACCGCCCGCTCCTGGTTCCGTTGGGCGCGAAGCAAGAGGAACGAGTAAAAGTGGGTCCAGCGAAACAACGGCGGTGCCTTGTGTATCCAATCTCACCTCGGCTTCGCATGTTAAGCGAGGAATGAGTAAAAGTGGGTCCAGCAGAAGAAACTGGCGCCGTTCTTTCGTGTAGCTGAGTTAGAAGGTCTTGCATGAAAGACTCTGGTCGGGAAGAGGGCCTAAATAGGGGATTGGTCGGAGAACCTGGTAGCGATTCCGTCTTAACATGCCTTCAAGGAGTGCAGGCAAGTGTTCTCCTCGATCGAAGAGTTGTCCGAGAAACTGGAAGCTGCCAAGTATGTCACCGATCCCGTGACGCTGAAGGTGATCTATCTGGCGGCTCAAATGCAGAAGCCGGTCCTCGCGGAAGGACCTCCAGGCTCGGGGAAGACAGAACTCGCCAAGGTAGTTGCCATCGCAGCGGATACGACTATCGAGCGCCTGCAATGCTACGAGGGCATCAATGAGGAAAAGGCAATCGGCAAGTTCGATGAGTCGCTACAGCGTCTCTATCTGAATACGCTGGGCGGCGCAGCCCGGGCCGAATGGGCATCCCTGCGCCACGACCTGCATACGCTCGAGTTCTTCCAGGAAGGACCGCTGCTGCGGGCGCTTCTGTGCGAGAAACCGTGCGTCCTGCTGATCGACGAAATTGACAAAGTGGGAGAGGGATTCGAGGCGGAACTCCTGGAAATCCTGAGTGACTGGCAAATCTCCATCCCCAAGATCGGCACCATCAAAGCGAGAAGCCGGCCTTTCGTTGTGCTGACCTCGAACGAGGTTCGCCGGATTGGCGATCCGCTGCGGCGCCGCAGCCTATACCTTCGGTTCGAGCATCCGACGATCGAGAGGGAGACGCGAATTCTGGAAAAGCGAACGGCCGACGCCCACGCGGAGCTGCACGGACAGCTTGCCGGGTTCGCTCATGCGCTTCGGGGTTACACGCTTGAGAAGCCGCCCTCGATCGCCGAGATGGTGGATCTGGCGGAGGCGCTGAAAATCTTGGGCGTGCGCGAGATCAGCGCCGAATTGCGAGACGTATTGTTACCCCTGATTGCGAAGACACAGAACGATCGCAAGCGACTGATGTTGAGGGATGGGTTCGAGAGCCTCGTCTTCGATACACAGCGTTACAGCAGGGATTTTGACGAGGCAAAGAGTGGAGAAGAGGAGCCGGCATGCGCGGAGCGTCGGCGCTTTTAGGCATTGTCATCGTAGTAGGCCCGGCATTTGCGGGCGAGCCGATCAGCGCCCGCGAGTACGAGGAGCGGTGCGCCGATTACTACGCACGCCAGTATGGAGTTTCACCTGCCCTGGTTCGAGCGATCATTCAGGTCGAATCCGCGTGGCAACCGGGAATCGTGTCCCCGAAGGGAGCCATGGGTCTGATGCAATTGATGCCCGCGACTGCCCAGCACTTCGGCGTGGCCCATCCGTTTTATGTTCACGAGAACATTCGTGGTGGGGTCGCCTACCTGGCGGAACTTCAGGAGTTGTTCCATGGCGACCTTCGTCTGGTTATCGCTGCCTACGCGGCCGGCGAGGGGCCGGTTCTCACTCGGGGGCTCGACTATTCGTCAGCGGAGGTCTACGCCTACGTGCAACGGATCGGACAACAGTATCGCGCTGAATTGAGGAGTAAAGAAAGGAAATAGCATGCGCCATCTAAGCATCTGCATCTGCGCACTGAGCTTGCTGGAAATCGCTTCAGGGCAAACGAGGGAGCGTCCGAAGACGCCAACACCGGCGGCATTGGTTCCACCTGTAGCCAGCGGGGCAAAGCTGGACCCGGTAATCCTAACTCGCGCGAATCTTGATGAGAAGGTCATCACGCTTCGGCTGATTCCGCGGGTAGCAACCTCGATTCGGATGCCCGAACCCGTTAATTCGGTAGTCATTGGGGATCCGGAGCACTTCCAGGCCGAGCATTCGGAACATGAGCCGGAACTGGTGACCATAAAGCCGGTTTCCGCCGAACCGATGCAGACGAACCTGCTGATTACGACCACTTTGGGGCACCAGGCGAATCTCGTGCTGATCAGTTCCGGCCAGCAGAGCGGCGGGACACAGACGGTAGATCTCCTGCTGAAGTACGGAAAACCAACCGAGGGCAGCTTTCTCGTCGAGGAAGGTCCTGTTTTTGCATCGCTGGTCGCTGAAACGCAGCGGCTGGATGGCCCAGCCAAGCTCCCGGAACTGGTGTCGACCGGTCCGCAGATGACTTCAGTGACAGGGCCCGTAAAGGCAGCGTCCAGCGAAGCTCCCAGCGGCGCCGACGAGAAACCGGTCGCGGTATTGGACAAATTGCTCGACCGCCAGAAACGAGCGTCGCTCCCGATACTGTATGGACAGCATCCGGGCCAGATCGATGCCGGACCGCGAATCAAAGCGGGCGTCAGCGAAGTGCTTGACGAGGGACAGAATGTCGTCGTTCTGTTTTCCGCGGTGAACCCGGCGAGCCATGCGATCGAGATTCTGCCGCCACAGGTTCAGCTGGGAGGCAAGGTCAAGAAAAAGTGGACCACCGCGGAGCAGTTGCGCGTGATCGATTTCCGATTGAGCACACGGCGTTTGGGCGCCGGGCAGAGGGCGGATGGCGTCGTGGTTTTTGAAAGGCCAAGCTTTAAGGAATCGAACGAGACGCTCTTCTTGCAAGTCGCCGATTCCGGTGCGGTGGATCTTCCGGCGCTGGCGCCAATCGGTTTTGGGATTAGCAGTTTTCAAGGAGGTTCAGCCCATGAATCCCGATGACAGAACCAGGCGAACCGATCCGGAGCAGAGCCGCGACGGAAACATTCACGCCGAGCACGAGGTTGAAACCGAGGCGGCAGAAGTGCGTGAGCCGCAGCCGAACGGCTGGGTGGCCCAACTTCGACAAATCATGCAGCGCTCTCCGCAGGGCGCGGCCAGAACCAACATCAAGCGGCAGCAGCTCAAAGAAGACCGAACCAAAAGCTTTCTATTGCTGGCCGGGCTGACGGTCGTGCTTTCGCTCGCGTTCTTTGCGATGTTCTCGACGCCGAACAGTAGAAAGAACGTCTCGAGGGCGGACCATCCCAATCTCGGCCGCGCGCAAAACGCAGAGAACCCGGATACAAGCCACTCAGTGACGCCCTTACTGAGCGCCGACACGCGGCGTCCGGACGACAACGCAGGTAGCCTGAGCCCGGACGACATCCGCAATACGGCCAAGCAGCGCATGTTAGCCCATGCAAGTCCTTCCTTTGGAACTGCTCCGGAACCGCCGCCCGAGGCTCCCCGCCCCGAGCCAAAGGATTATGCTCTGAACAGGATTCAGTTCCCTGCGGAGACTCCGGAACAGACACCGCCTCCATCAGTTCCGACAGTTCCGAGTTCCGAGAAACCCACGAAGGCGTCGCTGGTGTTCGTCAGTGCGACATCGGGGACGCGCGGATCCGCTCCCGCAGGGAGCAATGCGCAACCGGCAGTGGCCGAACGGAACTGGGAGTTTATGGTGCTTCCCGCCGGCACTCGACTTGTGGCCCGCTTACAGACGCCAGTGAGTTCCGCGGTCAAGACTCCAGTTGTAGCGGCCATCGAATACAACTATGAGCGCGATGGCGAGATTGTGATTCCGGCTGGATCAAGGGCGTTTGGAGAGCTTAGCCAGGTCAACGAGCAAGGCTACGTCGGAATCCAGTTCCATTCGATCCAGTTGCCGGATGAGACCACACAGAAAATCGAGGGGCACGCGGTCGGATTGCAGTATCAGCCGCTACGCGGCGACGTTACCGGCCGTAACACGGGCAAGAGATTCCTGGTTCGGAGCCTGGCGGGTGTGGGCACCATTCTGGCCGCGACGGTTGGCGTTCAAGCCGGAACGGGGATCACCGAGTCCTTCTCGAATAACGTTCTGCTGCGAGAGCAGGTCGCAAACAATGTGGCGAACGCGGGACAACAACAACTGAACGACCAGGCCTATCGCCAAAACATCGTGGTGACAGTGCCGGGCAATACCCGCTTCTATATCGTACTGGCCCAGCCCGCCAGCAGCGCGAGCGCTGGCGCAGGTCCGGGGAGTCCAGTTCCCGGCAGCAATCCGGGCGGTATGCCGGGCTACGCAACCACCTCCACGCCGAGCGTACAAGAACTGCGGGAGTTGCTGGAATTGCGACAGGAGCTAACGCAGATGTATCAGCAGCAGCAGAAGAGCCAAATCGCACAGACGCCACCTGACCAGCAGTAGTTTCGCATCGGCGGCGGAGCGGCGACGGCTCATTTCGCCGACCTTCCAGATCGGATTAAAGTAGTGATGGCGAGAGTTGTATGTCTCCTTGGCCTGTTCTTTTCGCCGCTGCATTTGCCATGCGGCTCGTCCTGAGGGGGCCGGCAGCGAAGGGACCGTCCTGGGTTCAAAAAGCCTGCCGCGCAACCATCGCGTTTCTCGTCTACTCCGGCACCTTATACCTGTTGAAATGGAATCCATTCTGGAAGCTGATGCCGTCGATGGACTTCGGACAGCGAAACAAGGCGGAAGGCTTTCTGCTCATGATATCGACGCTCGTATGGTTCATCGCGACACTGCGAATCCTGTTTCGGGGCTTACGATTACCGGGTGTTCATGTCGGCTCCGGTGGGCTTGAGAACCGCCCACCCCAAAAGGGCAACGGTCGGCGAAGCCTCTCGTTGACGGACCTGATTCTCTTCTATCTCTTCATGCGCAAGTAAGCTGCGTGTCTTTCCACAGTTGGCGCGGAATCGCGGCAGTTCCCCAAGAAAGAGCCGCCGCAGTCTAGTTCTTCTCACCCGCTTGCATCCTCTCCGTGACACTCGGTGGGCGACCAAGACCGAATCGGTTTGCGCGAGTTTTCGAATCGGGTTATGTTTCTTCCACCCCCAAGCGGGGCAGAAAGGAGCAACAAATCCCGATGACACAAAACTCACGGTGGCGGAAAACCAGTGTTGCGGTCGTTCTTGCCGCGTTCGTCCTGGTGGTTCAAGCAGGTTTGATGGCCCAGAATCTCGGAACCGCCCCTCAGGTGAACGTGGCCGTCCAGGGTGAGCAGGCTACACAACCCGAAGGTACCTTCCTGAACCTGATCAACTGGATCGGCAACGTGATCGCGCCCGTCGGCGCCGGTGGCGCAGCGCTCATGGCAATCGGTTCGTTCGCCGTTGGCCGTGGATTCGCCAAATGGGTGTTCACCGCAATCGGACTGCTGTTGGTTTCAGGCTTGACCCGACTGCTCGAATACTGGATTGCCCAAGGCACGGCCGGAGTCACTTAAACCTGCGTTTGGCGGGCGCGGACCGGGATAGCCGGGGCGCCTGCCCACTTCTCCTGAAAGGAAACGACCATGGCTCCTCCACAACTGATTACGGACCTCATGCGATTGATGATGCTGCTGGCGCCTTCGGCCGCCATTATCTGCCTGGTGCTTGCGGGTCTAGGCCTGCGGCAGGGTTCCATCCCCGATGCACTGGTTGGCGGGAACTTTGCGAAGTGGATGTTCTGGGCGATCGTATTCCTCACTCTGCCGCAGCTCATCAGTTGGTTTCCTTCGTTTGGAGTGCCGGCGTCGCTGCCCGGTGGAGGCATCGGCACCGGATGGCTGGCGAACCTCCAAAGCGACCTCGCGAGCTTTGTGCAGAGTTTCGTGCTGAGAAGGCTTGCGACCAGCCTCGCGGCTTTTTTCGTCTTGCGAGCGATTCTCGCCACGGTTCAGGGCGGCCATCCGCTTCCCTCGATTCTCGCCGCAATGTTTCTGCTCGCGATTCAGACAACGCTGAGCCTGATCAACAGCTACAACAGCGGCACGTCATACGCCACGGCCGACGTCCTCGATAGCTGATGGAACTATGTTGCGGGGACTCTTTGCCCCATCGCTGCCGGGCTGGCCATCATCGGCGCGATCTGGAACTTCGTGTCACACAGGCCGGTGATGCCACTGATCGGCGCAGCGCTGGGTCTTCTGACGGTGTCGTCAGTCTGGAAGCTAATCAACTCGATGATGTAGCGGGCAACCAATATGTATTTCTCCAACGGACTACTTAACCTGACCGACTGGGCCGGTAACGTGATCATGCCGACTCTGGCGGCGCTGTTCATTGCGTTCGCGGTGATCCAGTATGCACGGGGCTATCACCATCTGTACTCGACGTGGGCGTACGGAGCGTTACTGTGCCTCCTCGTTTCCGGCCTTTTGCGCATGTTCGAGAGGTTCACAGGCCAGCTCGGATGGAACAACCCAGATCTCTACTGGAGCGCCCTCTTGAACTTGGTCGATTGGTTCGCGAATGTCATCCTGCCGGTTTACGCCGGGATGCAAGTGGCCGTGGGGGCGATGAAGTTCGGCGGACTGTTCGAAAACCAGCTCCACCATCAGTTCAGCCATGCGCGGCACTTCCTGGGAGCGATCCTGTGCCTCCTGGTCTCGGGGCTGCTCAGGCTCGGGGAGTTTTTCGTGACTAGGGGCACGGCTGGCGTCAGCTGAACAGGACTACCCGATGCGAGTTGATGAAACAACACGGAAGGATGGGCTCATGGCACTTACGGTGACGCCGGTTCCAAGAAACCTCACGACGAAAGTGACGTTTCTGTATCTGGAGTTCGAGGACTTGTTCGTGATCCTCGGCCTTGCAGTCGTAATGAATATGTTCGGCCGGTTCCTGCAGCGGGAGATGTTCGGTATTCCGATGAATGTTTTCCTGCAATATGTGGTCCCGGTGCTGAGCGTTCCGGCGCTCATCCTGTTCAAGTATGGGAAACCACGCGGATACCTGCAGGACTGGCTGTTGTTTCACATGAAGCCGCACGTGTATTGCGCCCTGGAGCCCGACTCGGAACAGCGCAGTGAATATCTGAAAGCGGAGGAGATCTAAATGCCGGTTACGCTGCGCCAATGGGAAACATCTCTGCGCCAACCGGCGCTCTGCGAACTCCTGCCGGTTCGAGACTATCTGGACGGCTGCATCATCCGCACGAACGGCTGCTTCGTGGCGGGCTACGCAGCAAGCGGCCTCAACACGTTCTTTCATGCGGATGAGACGCGAAATCGAACCAAAGAGGTGCTGGAGGCACTGGTTCGCTCCTTGCCCGAGCGGTCGATGCGGATGCAGGTTCGATACGAAGTAACGGACGGCAATGGCGACTTGACCGAGCGCTACGTCAATGAACAGCGAATCGACAACGCCGTTCTTCAGGCCCTCGATCGGGAGCGCCTCCGATTATGGAACGCGCGCCAGGAGGAGGGACGCTACTTGCAGCGAAGGCTGCATGTGTACTTCATCTGGAATCCCGACATCCACCACGACAGCCCGGATTTCGAGTGGCGGAGTACGCGCAAAAAGGCGAACAAGTGGAGCCTGTCGGCGAACAAGTGCATCCAGCGAACGCTGCGGGAACACGAGGATTGTTTGTCGGAGTTCGAGAGCCTGATGGCTGGCGCCCAATCGACGCTCGAAGCGACCGGGATGCAGCCGAAGCGCATGACCGATCAGGAAATGTTCCTCGAAGTCAAGCGGGCGATGAATCCTCTTCTGAGCGATAGGCGGCCCTATAGTCAAGGGCTCGCTTACGAAAGCGCACGGGCACAAATCGCGAATGTCAATATCGAGGACGAACAGGACGACTATCTGAAAGTCGGCGGTCTGCTCTACTCCTGGGTCAGCGTCAAGGAGATGCCGGACGCCACATTCCCCGGTATCACACGCGAACTGGTCCGGCAGGAGTTTCCGCTCGTCATCAGCGCGGAAATCGCGATTCCGGACCAAAGCAAGATCATGCGCTCTTATAAGCGGCGGCTTCTCCGCATGCAGGCGGCACAAAGAGACATTCATGGCGGTTTCAAGATCAATGTCGAGGCGCAGATCGCACAGGAGCAACTGATCCGGACTCTACAGGATGTCGTGTCCAGCTCGTTGAAGGTGTGCCACCTCAGTTTGGTTGTCGGCCTCCGAACGTCCAACCCGATCCGGAACTCGAAGGATCGGGAGGAAGCGGAACGAATTCTCGCGGACCGTCGTCAACGCGTCCTGCATGCGGTAGCTCGAATGAATGGAGCGCGCGGTGTTTCGGAGACGCTCGCGCAAAAACGGATTTACATCGGGACGCTCCCGGGGATGGCGGAGGAGACCAAACGGGAGCAGGAGTGCCTTACGCTGCACGCGGCGGACTTGTTGCCGGCAGAGGTTCCGTGGCAGGGATTGACCTCGGCTGCGATTCTGCTCGAAACTCCCTCGCGCCAGATGGTGCCCTTCTCGCCATTCGATGCAAGCCTGGGCGACGCCAACATGTTGATCATGGCCAAGAGCGGCGGGGGAAAGACCTTCATGGCCCAGTTGCTGCTGCTCATGCTGGGCCGGATGGGCACGCAGATTTCCATCCTGGAGCGCGGCGACTCCTACCGCCCGCTGGTAGAACTCATGGGTGGCCGGGTGATCGAAGTAAACCTCGACGGTAACGAGACTCTCAATCCCTGGGATCTCCCCCAAGGGGAAAAGGCGCCGTCGAAGGAGAAGATCGCGTTCCTGAAGAACCTGACCAGACACATGATCGGCGACGCGCCGGGCTCCGATACGAAACTCGTCGATAACGTCATCAGTGACGCCATCGGGAGGACCTACAAACGGGTCGGGCTTCGTTACGCGAATCCGGTGCCGACCTTCTCGGATCTCAGAGACGAACTCGCCCAATGGCAGGACGAAGAGAAGATGCAGCGCGTGATCGACGAAGCCAAGCTGGCGGCCATCAAACTACGGACGTGGACTGAGAAAGGCATATATAGCCGTCTGTTCGATCGCCGCTCCAATATCCGCACCGACAACAGCTGGTTGTTCTTCGATGTGGAGGGGCTCAGCTCGGACGCCCATCTCGAGACCGCGATGAGCATGCTGATCGCGAATGCGATGGCGGAGCGTGCGTCGGGCATGACTGGGCGACCGAGCATTACCGTACTCGATGAGTGCTGGTCTTTGCTGGATTCGCCGGTTCTGGCGCCAGAGGTCGTTCAGTTGTTCCGGACGGCGCGCAAGCGGAATTCGAGCGTCTGGGGCATCTCGCAGACGCTTGAGGATTTTGTGGGAACTCCGCAGCAGCCACGCCTGCATGGGCCGGGAATTGTGAAAAACGCAAACACGAAGCTAATCGGCCAGCAACCTGGAGACATGAGCGCGCTGGAGAGCCAGCTCCATCTGAATGAAGTGACGCTCTCGGCGATCAAACGCTTCAGCTCGCCGCAGAAGGGGCGCTACGCGGAGATGCTGCTTGTCCTGGGGGAGAAGGCGGAGACGACCCAGGTTGTTCGACTCGTTCCCACACCTGTCGATTATTGGATCTGCACAACCTATCCGCGCGAGCGCGCTTATCGAGCCTGGTACTTGAACCAGAAGCCGGAGCAGCCGCTGCTTGAGTGCTATGAGGAAGTGGCACGGAAGTTTCCGGAAGGCCTGACCGGCCTCCCGCAATTGGCTGAAGAACTGTCTGGCGCGGTGACCGCATCAAAATCCGTCCGCGCTTAGGAGGAGCGTATGTTGTTCATGACAGCGGTGTTCGGCGGCCTGATGCTCCTGAGCATCGAGAGCCGCCGCCGTGTGATCGCAATTCTAGTGATTGGCGCAATCGCGATGCTGGGGACCTCGCCGGCGCCAGCCCAGGTTCCGGCATTCTGCCTGCCGTGCGTCATTCAGGCCGTGCTCACCACCATCACGGTGACGATTGGAGGCCGGCTGACCCAGGTCAACGGCGTGCTAACCGTGATTCTGCGGCTCTTCCAGCAGACGGTGTGGCCGTCAAGCAAGACCCGCCTGGCGAAGTCGCAGATTCAATCGATCATCGCGCAGTTCCTCGGTGTGCTTCAGTCGATCATGTCGATCAACCCGCACACCGCCACGCTGCCTCACCCCGTCGCACTTGAGAACGTCATGCGCGATCGGAGCGCGGTCGACGTTTATGCCGTGCCGCCAGCCTACGTAAACACGTACCGTCCTGTGCCCCAAGCCGGCAACATCGCCCCCCAGGAACGCGACTTGACGGACATGGACGATGCCATGGCGCAGGACAACCTGATGATGTTGAAGGAAGCCGATCAGGCACAAGATCTTCAATTGCAACTGGCCAATCAGATCGAAAGCCTGGTGGGAAACCCCAGCATCGACATCTCGGCCCCAGGTACGTCTTCGCTGATCACAGCGGCAGCCGTATCCGGCGAAATCAGGAGCCAGGCGGTGACGCAAAAGATGCTGGCCGCCATGATTCGGCAAGAGGCGGCTCGCGTTGCACATGACAACGCGATCCGCAAACGCAACGCGGCCTACGCGGGCCAACTGCAAACAGACATGACTAACGTTCTGCAGCACAGGTGAAGGAGGGAAGACAATGAGTGCGCGATTCAATCAATGGATGAGTGGAGCGAAGGGCGGAGGCACACGGATATGCCGATGGATCCGTCGGCGTGCGGTCCTGCTAGCGTTTGCGATGCTGTTGGGCACGCTCGTTTTGCCCAAGAAGGTCCACGGACAGTTACCAGGCCCTTGCTGCGCTCTCTTGGCGGAGGGACTCGGAACGATCAACGTCACACTCGGCAGCGTGATTGCCGGCGGACTGCAGGCGATCTTCAACACACTGACGAACACCAACAACTTCCTGCAAACCAACGTGTGGCCGCCGCAAGCCACCGCGCAGGCCCTCGGGATGTCGGGCCAGATCCAGGGATTCTACTCGCAAATCGAGGCAATCCTGCAGATCCCGATCGCAACTGCGACGCTGCCCTATCCGAGGCAGCTCGAGAGTACTCTGCTGTCGCAGAATCCTGGGCAGATCGCCAGCACGACCGGAAACTACGCCAACGTGTACAACACAGTGCCGGCCCCTCAAAACGCATCTCCCGCCGTTCGCGACATGATCGACATGACCGACGCGATGGCACAGGACGCCATGGAGCGCTCGATCGCCATCGATGCTATCGCTGACCAGGAACTCTCCGCCGCCGACCAAATCAACACCAACGTACAGAGCGCAGCTCCCGGCACGGCACCGATCATCGAGGCGCAGGCCGACGCCTGGCTGATCAGAGCGCACGCCTACACGCAGGCCGCCTTGGCGGACCTGATGAGAGTGCGAGCAATCGACCTCGCTAACAGTGGCGCCAACCTGAAGCTCGGAAGCGGATGGGCGATGGTGACGCAACAGAACGTAACGACAACGCTGCAACATCGATAGCCATGTTCTACTTTCAGCAACTCTTCAACACGGCGATGAGCGGAATCGACTCTGGTGGCGCGACCTACGGCGCCGTTCAAATCGCGCAGTACATTCTCCTGGCCAGTCTGCTGTTCGGCGTCTACGAGGCTTGGGCTCGCGGTGGAGACACACACTTCCTGGGAGCGACGGCGGTTCGATTCTTCGCGGTAAGCCTCGTGATGCTCAACTACGGAAGCGCGTTCCGGGATGTAAACGGCATGTTCAACAACGTGGCAAACTTCATCAACGCCAGCACCGCGGGCGGCGGAGATGTCTTTGGTCAGTGGATGTCGGATTTGTCCAGCTACTGGAACAGCAACAACGGCATTCAGGCATTGTGGGGAATGATCACCGGTGCGTTCTCCGGCCTCCTCGAGTCCCTTTTGCTGCTGGTCGGGTACATCCTCTTCCCCATCACGTACGCGCTGTTCTCGCTGTTCTATGCGCTCTATGGCTCGATCCTATACGTGGTCGGACCGTTCGTGCTGGCGCTGTATCCCGCATTCGGCTTTGGCGTGATGGCCAGAAAGTACCTGGTCAATCTGATGATCTTCAACGCCTGGGGACTCTTGTATTCGATCTTCGGAGCGCTGATGGCCGCGATCAACATGAATTCGGTAGGCACCGTACTCAGCAGCGGAAACTTCGTAGGCGCTTTCAACGGCGTATCGGGATCGCTGCTTCTTGGTCTGGCCAGCATCCTGCTGTCGCTCTGCATCGCGCTTATCCCGTTTCTGGCGAGGCGAATTGTGGAGGGAGATGTCGGGCAAACCATGATCTCAGTGGTCAGCACGACCATGCTTGCCGCCAGAGGCGTCGGGTCGTTGTTCAGCGGCGGCGGAGGGGCTGGCGCGGGTGGGGCCGGCGGCGGCGGCAGTGGTGGGGCTGCGGGCAGCAGTGGTGGCGGCGGCGCCGCCGCGGCAGCGTGATGGCGCAAAAGGTGCGGGTTGGAGGCGGAGATGACGACTGGAAATAGTGGGCAGATCATGCCGGAGAAAGCCAGCTACACGCGGTATTACGAACACGACGGCATGCTGCGGGCGTACGCGAATCGCTCGATGGTGCTGGCAATGTTGTTTGCCGTTATCGCTCTAGGGTCTTTTGCATTCGCCGTGTATGTGCGGCTGCAGCCGCCCACCGTGATCCGGGTGGATGGTGGGGGCGAGGCGACGGTCGTGGCGGGCACGCCGGAGCCCGGCCACACCCGCGGGTTGAACTTCGTCGCGTCGGCCGCGGAGGCTGCGCCAGCGGAAGTGGAGGCCAAAGCGGTAGTCCGTCGATTTCTCGACCGCTACTTGAACTACACGCCCGCGACGGTGGACCGCCAGATGGCGGACGCACTGAACATGATGACGGGAAACTTCAAGGCGCTTGTTCTCGGCCGTCTGCGTGAGGACGAGACGATCAATAAGATCCAAGACGACCACATCGTCACGAATTTCACCATCCGAACGATCACGCCGGTGCAAGGCTCGCCGCTGACGTTCACAGCCTTTGGGGTGAAAGAGATTCACCGGTTGCAGAACAAGCAGGAGACGACAGACCAGATCGTGGGCCGTTATAACGTCCGGTTGGCGCTCGACCGGCGAACGGAATACAACCCGAGCGGCCTGCTGGTTGCCGACTACTGGGAGCAGCAGATGGTGGGGGACAAGAATACCGGTCTCTCACAGCCGGACGAACTGTCGCGCGAGGCAACGGGCAGGAGCCAATAGCGCAAAGGACGACGGACCAGAGGAGGTACACACCAATCATGGATCCGAAAGCAAGGCAAAACGGCGAGAACTCGAGTGCCTCCGGGCCGGCCAGACTTGGCGGTCTCGATCAACTCGACTGGCTGATGATCGTCATGGCCGTTCTCCTTGGAACTGTCGCCAAGCGATATCACTTTCTGGCGCTTCCCGATCACTTTCTCGAATGGATTCTTCCCTTCCTGCTGATGGTGGCCGGTTACAGGGCACGCCGCAAAGTCACCGAACTGATCGAGAGCCGACGGGCAAAGGCTAAGCGCCCTACCAGTAAGTGAAAGAGAGGCAGAGATGCGTTTATTGTTTCCCTCCAGCTATGACCGAGCCGACCTGCTGATGAGCGCCGGCTGCTGCACGTTCGTCAGTGCGGCATTGATCGTGGTGATTCCTCGCCTCGGGATTCTGCTGCTCGAACTCCTTTTGGGGCTCTTCTTCATTGGCTGTGCCCTCGTGGCGCGGAAGCGCCTCCGCAGGCAGGCACGGGCCAAGGACGGTTCCGACAAGTCAAAAGACGCAAGGACAGGGCGGCTCGACCGGTATGACGCTTTCATGATCCTCGCTGTGATCCTGGTTCAGACCAGCGCCGCAGGATCGTTGAGAAAGGCAGGACTGTCAGAAGGCACGGTGGGCATCCTGCCGCTCTTCCTGTTCGCGGCGGGCATTCTGCTGAAGCCACGCGCCGTCGAGTTTATGGAAGCCCGGCGAAAGAACAAACAGGCTGGCAGAGGCAGCACCAATGTGGCGGGTCTGGACTCAGCCGGTGCCGCTCCAATTGCGGCCAGTGAGGCCCGAGCACAGGCCGTCGTGCCTGCGGCCGCCCAGAATGGAGACCTCGAATGAAAAGCAGCGAACAAACGATCGCCAGCACCGGACCAGAATCGACCGCAGATTCGAAGAGCACCCAGCCTCCCGCCGTTGAGGGGAAAAGGGCGCGGGCCGTTAGGGACTCCCAGGCGACTCCGCCGAGGAGTGCGGTGTCACGGCGCCGGCGGATTCGGCATGACAATTCAGAGGCCGCTGGCGAGGAACGCTTCTTTCTGGCCAGCGGGAGCGGCAACGGCGACGTCCCGGCGCTCGGTCGCGAGTGTGGCTCCGAAGCCGAGGCCATCATCGATGCATTTCGCGAACGAGTGAACTTTTACACAGTGTCTGAGTTTCAGACCCGAGCCGATGTGGGTCCGTCGGGCGAACCGATCTTACGGAAGGATGGACTAAAGAAGACTAATCCGGCTTCTTAAACAAGGGAAACTTCGGTTTCCTTGAAGCACCCAGACTTTCTGGGATTCTGCTGTTCGGTAAGGGGCAGCGCAACTTCACTTGCAGTCAAAAAGGAGAAGCTCATGTCGGAAAGGAACCAGGTCGGCGTGATCTTGATCGTGGCGCTCTTGCTTGGGGCGTTCGTGGATCGAAGCACGGCCTTAAAGATAGTCGCTGGAGTAGCTCTGCTGTGGACGCTACAGAACCAACCAACTGTCTCCGAGTGTATCCGGAAGCTGTTCTCGTTACGGCGAGGGGGGCTTTCGGTTCGAGAGTATCGCGGAGGCACAACCACCGTTCACGCCTCCTAGGGTAGTGATGATTGTGGCGAGGTCGGCTCGTTTTCGACGATCCACCCTCACCAAGTAGACAACTGAATCGCATCAGCAAGTGGTCGGGCTCTTTGGAGCCAGGCCGGGAACCTCACCGTTTTCGGCAGGGCAGAAAGGGAGCACGGCGCCTTTTTCTGCTCTGTCATAACCAACCAGATCGGAGAAAAGGAGAACTTGAGATGTCTAACATGAACCGCGCGACAGATATTCTGCGCGTGAAACAGATCGCAATCGATGAGGACGGCAACGTGACGAAACGATTTCCCAGAATCGACGCGGAAGGGCAGTTGAAGAATACGCTGCTGTTCGCGATGCATCCGGAAATCTGTGTCCTTTCGATGCAAGTGCCAGCAGGTCTTCTGGACGCGTACGAACAAGCAAGGATCAGCCAGGTCCTGATGCGCGTGCGTCACGAGGGTCGGGAGTATTGTCTCATCGGCGCCAGCGGCTCGGCGAAAGACGGAAAGTTCTATGCCGTCGATGCCCAACATGAGAAGCTGATCGCCGACAGATTCCAAAAGTGGCCGCAGGCTGCCATCACGTACTTCGGCATTCTGGTTTCCGACTGCAAGGTCGTGATCCAGGAACCGGACGTCAACATGTTGGTTGTCGAAGATCACGCTTTGGGAACCAACGATTGCCGTGGATGGATTTCGGAGAGGCTGTTCCGCAAGCTCAACTTGCCGGATCATCGCTTCTACCAATTCCGCCTCGCCTTCGACCGGACCCAGGCGAAAGGCTCCTTCAAGGTTATGCAAGACGACGTCGCCGATCTGCTGAAGGCCGACGTCATTCTGCCTGAAAGCTCGGTTAAACCGAAGCTTGAGCTGGGTTTCCTCAATGAGTGCCAAAAGTGGTTTGCGGGCCTCGCGAGTGGAATCCAGGGCGTGCGGTTCCGGTCTCCCATTGTTCTGGGCATCCGGGACTACTCTCGCGAGTTGCAGTTCAAATCGAGCTACACGCTGACCGAACACGCGCCGCTAGCCTCTCTCAGGACCGAGATCATCCCTCGGGCGCTGGAAGAGGTCCGCGACGTGGTTTCCTCTGCCCTATCCGGCGACTACCAAAAGCTTTTGGAAGCGATTGGATCGTCTCCGGTGCAGCCAAAGGTGGAGGACGCTGAAGACGAGCAGTTCACTTCTTACGAGCACAGCATCGTCGAAGCCGTACTAAAAGCAGACGGCAGCGGCATGTTGGTCAAACACCCCTTCATCAACGGCAAGTTGCAACAGTTGCTGGCGAAGTGGGCGTTCAAGGTATCTACCGGTGGTGGCTTTCGGATGCCGGCGTTCGCGCTGGCGGACGATGGCTACCTGTTCGTTGACAACGGGCAGGTATTCGCGGGGTCGGACTGGATTCCGGAGAATTCGAGCATCAGCTCGCTCTCAGCCAGACGCGGCCTCGTGATTCGTTATCCCATCCGGATGAAGGAAGACCTTCTGCCAATCCGGATGCTCACGTTCGAGGATACTGTAAACCTCCTGGAGACGGTCCTTCGCGGGATCGGATGCAGGATGGATACGGCGAAGATTCCCGACCTGGTCGAGCGCCAACTGAGGCTTCCCGGCACCTTCTCGCTGCATTCGAAGACCGCGGAGCGCAATGGTGGCGATTTCGATTTCGACCTAGTCGCCGTTCTTCAAGACTCTGAGTTCCCCCGCTTTGTGCAGAGCCGCTTTGACATGCGCGAGGGGTATCAGAAAAAGAAGGACAAAAAGACCAAGATCAAGTCTCCCTGGTGGAACCTGGCGGACGTTGCCATGAAAGCCCGTGGCAATCAAATCGGCAGGATCACCAACCTGATCAGCGACTGTATCGCATCGGGGCGGAGCGACTGCGCCTACGAGCTGGTGGATCAGTTGCAAAACGCGCTGGACAGCCTCAAGCACAACGTCCAGGTGGATCAGGATGTGATCAAGCGGATTCGCGGCGAGGTTCCCAAGGCAGCGTGGCTGGCGACGAAAGAGGCCAAACGTATCTCCGATATGCCGATGGAAGTGCCGATCGGCAGCTCGGATATCGTTGGGCAGCTTTACAACCACGTCCGCAAGGAGATCGGCATTCTCTTCCAGGATGTTTTCCCGCTGCGCGATTTTGGCGGGATGATCCGGGGGGAGACTTTCGACCGGGATATGTACGAGGAATGCCGGAAGATCAACACGACCTTTGGCACCCTCGTGGGCGAACTCCGGAAACGAACTGAGAGGTGCCAGGCCGCTATCGGCGAAGCACAAGCGAAGTTCGATGCCGCGAGAGACCAGAGGGACGTTGACGTTCGCAAAAAGGCTTCGAAGGCACTCTACCGGGCAAAGGCTGCTCTCCGCGACAACGAAGAGCGCTGCCGGGAAGAGATGCGAAACTTCCACCGTTTTCTCGCCAACTGGGGAAACGGCAAGCGGAAGAACCGGAGAGGCTGGTGTCAGGCTTTGCACTCGATCGTAACAGGCACGCGGAGTGCGCAAGAGGGCAAGGCTACTGGCGCCATCGTCTTTCACGCCTTTCCGCAGGAGGCACTCGATAAGCTGCTCGAAGAGACTGGCGGACGCCCCATTCAGCTTCACTTGCCTGAACTGCCCGACGGAGAGATTGTGTTCGAGGACTCGGGGAATGTGTACCGGGTGGAGCGAATCCAACTCGAAAACGGGCAAGTCCAGGAGCGGCGGATTTTCCTGTTCCGATTGACGGAGCAAGGAAACATTATTCTCGACGGAGTGAGCGTAGATTCGGTACAACCGTTCCCTATGCAGGAAGGATCGGGAGAGATCCGGAATGGCATAGTGACGTTTTCGAATCTGCCACAGCACCCCGCCGTGCGCACGCGCAAGGCCAAGGTTCTGCGCAGTCGTGAAGACCGGCGGGAGTTTTTGACGGCCTGCGAGGAAACCCTTGGGTCGAGCTTTTCGGTGTTCGTGGACGGCGATCCAACGAGCATCCGGCAACTCGATACCGATGCCAAGAAGCAAACGTTTTTCGAATCCGCGCCGGTTCGCCCTTGGGAGTCCCGGCCGTTTCAAGGAGCGCGAGTACAGTGAGCAAGTCCCCGGGTGCCACTCGAAAGAGGGCCCCCGGGGATTCCAATGAAGACAGGAGAGGAGATCAAGAACATGAGACATCTTTTGATAGCAACCATGACGGTGACGCTAACGCTGCCGTCGATGCCGGCGCAGAAGATTGAAAACGAAACCGCATCACGGGAACGCGTGGTACGAGTGCAGACCGCAATGAACCATCTGACCGTTATCGAAGTGGGCGAGCCCGTTACCACAGTGGCAGTCGGTTCTCCGCAGTCTTTCAAGGTTGAGCGGCGAGAGAACAAGGTGTTCATCCAGCCACTCGTGGAGAACGTATCCACCAACCTATTTATATGGACGGCTTCGACCCGGCTCAGCTACGAACTTGTGCCCGCGATCGGCGATGCCGAGCAAATGGATTTCGCGATCGATTACCGCCAGCAGCAGCCGCAGGCACAAGTCACGCAGCCAAAGCCCTCGCAGCCGGCTGCCCCAGTACCCGCGGTGCCTGGAGAAATGTTGCTGAACAGCACGCCAGTTCGGTTGGTGGGCCTAGCGGTGGCGGCGAAGGCGAGCTTGGGCGTGCTCATCCGGGACGTCTATCGCCGGCAGGACGAGGTATTTATCCGTTATTCAATCGAGAACCGTTCGAGCCACACGTTTCGCACCGGCCAGCCGAGCGCGGTGTCCTTGACCGGTCTGAGATTCGATCGGTCGCTGTGGACATTCCAAAACTCGCAATTGGGCGTAAACGTCGCCTCTCGTCTGAAAGCGGATGACGCACCCATTCCCGTCAAGATCACGCATTCCGAGCCGGGAATTGCGGAAGTGGCTCCGGGCGAAGCCCGTCTCGGCGTTTTGGCGCTCGAACTCCCGCGGGCCAAGCCGGATGCGAAGACTGCGCAACCCACCGTCTTGCAGATTGTATTCCCGGTCGATCACTCGGGGAATCTGACCGCCACCCTGGTGCTGTAGCTTTTCTGGAGCGAGTCCGATGGAACCCGAGTACCAGACAGTCAGCCAGATGTACGAGCGTCTGGTGTCGATGATCCGCCAACACAACGACACCGGATTTCGGCTTGTCGTGACCGACGCGGTCCTTCAGCCGCGGAACCCATTCGAGGCGGCAAATAGGCGGCGGCCGAAACCGGCCGTCGCCATCGCTATCAGCCTGTTTGCCGTTCTTGCGCTGGTCTTTCTCTATTTCAGTTTCCAACACAGGGGGTAGCTGCCATGTCGATATTCAACCAAGAGATGTTGCCCGACTTGGCATCCACCGCCGACGGAATCACAAGTGAGCCCGAAGGTGCGTGTGGCGAGAACGAGCCAGATTCCCAGCTTCAGGAAATCCTCTTCTCGGAAGTGCTCACCTCCGTGTGCTACTGGTCGATGGTCCTCCTGTTAGCAATCGTTGGCGCCGGTCTGGTTTACTGGCGCCTAACGCATCCCGGCCCCTCGGCCGAGCCAGTCGGCGATCCGTTTGGCGTAACGACACCTGCATGGATGATCGTGTCGCTGCCGCCGCTCGGGGTTGTGGCCGCTCTCGGCCAAGCAGCGTGGTGCGCAGCGCGAGGCCAACGTGTCTGGAGAATGTTGGCGACAGCGGCCGGTCTCATTGCGGTCATGGGCGCGACCACGCTGCTCGAAACACACCTGGTGGCGCTCTAAAAGCGCATTCACCATAGCCCGGACAATTCTCAACCGTTCACGAGGTACATATATGATCCATCACTCTGAAAACCCGCGCCGCGAGATGAGCAACGGCGAAGCAGGCGTCGTTGGCGCGATACTCGGCTTCGGCCTAATTGCACTCGCGCTGTACCTGGCTGTCGCCCGGTATCACATTCGCAAAGAACAGCTTGTGGAAGCCGCGCTCTACCTGTTCATCATTACCGCCGCAATTGCGGTGCCGGTTTTGCGCAAGTTCTCCGGAAAGGGAGAGCGCAGCAAGCGTCCGCCGTTTGTCATCCCGGCACGCAAGGACGAGCGCGCCATCGAAGCCGCCTGGAACCAAAATGCAGTGCTGCTTGGATACGACATGGGCGAAAAGCCGTGGTTGTGGCCCGACGAGGTGCGCGTGATGCAAGGCATCGTACTCGGCATGACCGGATCGGGCAAGACCACCCTGCTAAAGAACATCATCACGCAGGACATTGCGCGTTTTGTTGGCCCACCCGAGGATCGTCACCACATCCCCATCGTCGTTTTCGACGGCAAGGGCGACCTCGAATTCTTCGAGGAGTTGTTGCCCCACATTCACCGTGCAGGACGGCAACACCAACTGCGGTTGCTTAATCCCTCGCGTCCCGAGTTCTCGGCACTGTACAACCCATTCTTCACGCGTGACGACAACTATATGGCACAGGTGAACATGATCTTCGGCAGCTTCAACCTGCACGATGAGTTCTTCGCCAAGCATCAGTTGAACTATCTCGGCGATATCGTCCGCGTCCTGTTCTACACCGGCGCCCGGTACAACTTCTACGACGTAATCGTGATGCTGCTCGACCAGGATGTGCTGAAAGAGCAAGTCGACAAGGCCATGCATCGTCTCGATCGCGACGGCGGCATCACAGCGCAGCAGCGCCTGAATTTCGAGATGAGCGTCAAGAACCTGATGCAGTCCCTCGAGGATCGCGAGCGTGTTCCGAAGATTCAAGGCCTGATCAACGAGTGCATGACCTTCCTGGACGACGAATTGTCCGCCGTCACCGGGCAATACGACGATCTGCTGTCGATTGAAGACGTAATCGACCAGGAGCTGATTCTGTTCGTGAGCCTGAACGCCAACAAGAATACCGAGCCAGTGCGGTCGCTCGGGAAGATGCTTTTGCAGAACATCCAACTCACTGTCGGAAAGCGTTACGAGGACCAGGCAGACCGGCGACGCCAGAACCGCCCTATCTTCTCCGTAGTGCTGGACGAGTTCGCGCCATTTGGATATCGCAATTTCGCTCAGATCCTGCAAACCGCGCGGGGCACAAACACTGCGTTCCTTTTCTCGATGCAAAGCCTTCCCCAACTCATGCAGGTCGGCCGCGGCTTCAAGGAGGAGGTTACCTCGGCGCCGAATACGACAATCACGCTCCGGACACGGGACGAAGAAACGGCCAAGTATTTCATCAAGGCTTCGGCCGAACAAGTCGTGACGCGCCGCAGCATCCAAAAGGAACGCGGGTTCTTCGGGTGGGGCAACTACGAGGAAACCGGACGTGCCACCGAGAGCCAGGATCGTGAAACGCGGTCACAGGATGAGTCCATCAAGAACCTGCCCAAAGGCCAGATGGAAATCCTGATGTCGGACGACACGCGCGGGACGTTACATTCCCTGCTGCAGATTCGGCCGCCGGGGGCAGTGGCGATCCCCGGATTCCAGCCGGCACTCTATCCCCGAATGTTGCACTCCCGCGCGGAATCGAGCGGAGCCAATCTCCGGTTCAAGGACCCGGAGTTGGCGCGCAAGTACCGGGTCCCTAATCGTTACGCTGGAGACTTTCGCAGATGAGAACGCACAGTGTGATCATTCTGGCCGCGTGCGCCGTGCTCGCACACGGCCAGCCTGCGGCGAATTCGGCACACAGAGCCGACCAGAAGAAGCAGCCCGCGGCGGGATTGTATCAAGGTCCGGCCAGCCCACGGCCGCATGAGGAGAAGGAAGACTTCTTTACGTCATCCACCAAACTGGTCAACAAAAACGACGTCGATTATGGAGCAATGCTCGAACGCCGGCGCCGGGCATTTCTGGACGCCAGCGCGGCCAATCCGTTCTTCTGGTATAGCGCGCTGACCACGGCACTCCTCCTGGTGCTGATGTTCGCCTACGGCGTGCGCGTGATGGACGGGAAACGAAAGCTCTGGCGCGCCGCCGAAATCCTCAATGACGTTTGGAACGATGCGCAGTACGCACGCGCGACGGCGAAGAAGGCGATCGAACGGCACAACTGCCATATGGAGGCGTGCAATCGGGTGATCGAGGCGCAGTTGAGCGGGCGTCCCAGTCCGGCTGCGCTTGCGACCACCGACGCCAATAATGAGCTCACTCGCGTTCGCAGTGAACTCGACAACGTCGACAGCGAGCGGAAGCTGATGAAGGCGAAGCTGGAGGCGAAGGAGAAGTTGGTTGACGACCTGTCGGCACGGCTGAGTGCTCTCGAAAAGGGCGAGCAGTTTGGGGACACGGTCACGGCAAGGGCAGAGAACGGAGCTGTTAACAGCGAATCCGAAAGCAGGCTCATAGCGCGCATCAATCAACTGACGCAACAGCTCGAGGCGGAAAAGCAGAAGAACCGCGCGCTGAAAGGAGCGTAGCCGTGCTGGTGACGCTAAAGGGATTCGGCGGAATCTGGGAGAAAGGGGTGACGACGCATCCCACATCGCCAAGACCGTCTGGCCGAGTCGCCTTTTACAACACGACTGGCGTCGTGGTCGACGGCAAGGTTCGATATCGCTGGCGCATCGGCGGCAAGCTCCGGTTTAACGCTATTGGAGGTTTCACTCCACATAACCCGTCCCGTTCGCTGAACCGTGTATTCGAGTGCAAGGACCCTGAAACCACTCGCGCCGGATGGACCCAGGTCCTGTTTCAGAAAATGTTGGCGGGTCCGGAACGGCCGGATCTCTACCTCTTCGTGGTGACAGCCCGGCAGACGGGACGGCTCGACATCCGCTCGCCATGGAAGGCAGATGCGGTTCAGGTCGTTGCCTTCAGCGAACACGCTGACGAACAGGAAGCGATGTTGTTGATGCCGGCGTACTCATGGGTGCGTGGGGAACTGGGCACGTTTTACGTCGAACCTGCCGCGAAGCAATTCTGGTCGGCGCAGCTTCGATTGGAAAGAGCGGGGATCGAGCAATAGAGAACTTGCCATGCGCTACGGAAAAGGCACGATCCAGCTCAGCCCCGTGCGGGACATCCCGTTGTTGCAGCAGATCCTTCGTTCCGGATTCGCCACAAGCGATCAGCTCTACGAATTCATGCAGCTCAACCAATCGGAGCGCTCGCGGCAAGCATTCGATCACCGGCTGCGGCGCCTGCTGGCTCACGGACTGATCGAGAAGCATCAGGGGGCGGCGCGGGGACGGGCACAAGTGTACGTGATAAGCAGAGAAGGTGCATCGCTGTTAATCGACATGGGGGAATTGTTCGCGGGACGGATCGGCATGGAAGCCGGCGAGCGGAGCTGCACCCACTGGCTGGATCTGAACGATCTGCACCTTGCCCTGGCAAAAGCACACATCCTGTTGCGATGGACACCCGCCTCCGAGATCTGCTCCCAGAACGACCTGACAGAGTTCAGGTACGCCAAGGATTACGATGCCGTCGTATCCGTGGAATCGGAAGGCAGAGAAATGCGGTTTGGGCTTGAATACGAACGAACGCCCAAAACATCCAGCAGATACGGCTGGATCGCAACCAAACTGGAGAAGGAGACGCTCGTCGACGCTGTTCTGTACCTGGTCCCCAACTACCACCTTCTGTGTATGATCCGGGACTGCATCAAACCAAAACGAGTTCAGGTATGCGTCGCGTTGTTTGCTGAATTCCTGGAAAGCTTTCTTGCTACACCAGTCATGATCGCAGGAACCATGCAACGTGACATTCCGTTTCAGGCCATTCTCGCCCGCGCATCCCAGGCGCGCGGTCGGCAGTGAGAGCGTGCGGAATCGCCTTTGCCGTCACTTTGCCCGCTGCATTGGCGATTCTATGCATGACTGAATAATCTGTAGCCCTCTCATAGCGCGAGACTTCGAAGCCGATTACCCTCCCCGTCATCTGTCGATGCCGGGTTCGGGTTGAATAGCCCGCCGTTTGGTGCAGTTGGCGGTGCGCCACTCGCACACGTCGCTGCCGCTCCGTGCGCAGTGCCGCACCGGCGTAGCTCTGGAGTTGCTAGTTCGTAGCGGCGGTGTTGTCGGCAGGCGCGCTTGGTGTGCGCTGCCTGGGCACATCCGCGGATTGCGTGTGTTACGTCCACTTGATGTGACCCGGACCCGGACGCCAAATGCAGATTTGCCAATCGCTCAGACGATGGGCGATAAGACGGCGCATTCCTACCGCAACCTCCAGCTAATCCCAACGAAAATGTCAGCTTGATTGAGGTTCGACGAAAAGCTCCCCAAGATGTCCCCGGCCAACCCAGAGATCGGCGTGGTGAACCATCGCGTATATCGCATCTGCGGCTCAAGGCGCAGGTGGCCCAGATCGAACCGAAGGCCTCCGCCGGCGACGAATCCCACGCTCGGGCTATAGCTCATCGTGAGGCTCAATGGAGAAGGCGGACTGAGGGTGATGTCGTCGCTCTGAAGGGTTCCAGTGAGGCGCCCTGACATCGTTCGCGGCGCAACTCCTGCTTCCACGAACGGATGAAAGACGAGCCATCGCAGCCGATATTTCAAAAGAAGCGGAAACTCCCAGGTGTTGTCGCGTTCGCCGGCGGTCGTATACAGCGTATCGTGGTAGAACGTGTAAAAGAAGCCCTGACGATGGTACAGCGCGTCGAACTCGACGCCGAGGCCATGAGGCAGGCCGATCTCAATCGCGGGCCCGACATCGTAAAATCGCGACTCCACTCTGAACACGGGCGCCCCGCTGACGAGTAGGTTCGACTCAGGCGTGTTGAAAGATACCACATCATCCGTGACGCGTCCGCCTCCAATTGCGCCGATGGCGATGGATTGGGCGGCGCAGATGCAGCAAGTTGCGAGATAAACAAGAAAACAGCGCATGAGGGGCGACTTGCAATTAGAATGCCAATTGCAGGCGCGCGACATTCGAGCATGCGCTCAACAACAGGAAGCCCACAGGGCAAGCTAGCATCCAAAGCGCCTTGCTGACATCATCAACCAACGCGTCCCGCAGAGGTGTCGCGGTCGGATGTTCGAGAGGGGCCACCCCGCCGAAGCACCGACGAAAGCACGCCGTTCAGATAGTTCATCCGAAGTCGCGCTCCGCCGATCGTCACGCCGGGCGGCGCTCGGAACATCCGGCCCAAGGTTGAACCGCGTCAGGGCCGCCTACGCCGAATGAATCCACACAAAGCATGCTCAAGCAAGTCGCATGGGGCTCTCGCTCTGGCCAAGTCACACGCGACTCGGAAGAGCCGGGCCGCACATGCGTCCCGTGAAACGCCGGTCACGTCAGTTGGGGCATCTGACGGTCCATCTTGACGGAAGTCGTGTCGTAGAAGTGACCAATTGACCGGCAAGCAGCGGATTTCCCCGGTCGCCTAATGCACATGTCGGAGACGCCCGACATGCCTGATCCCCAATGCGCTTTCCGTCAGGGCGAGCTCAGGCTACGACACCTTATCTACAGCACTACGCCAGATCAGCGCTAATCCCGGCCAGCCCTCAATCATTGGCCAACCTGCAACCCCCGTCCTGAGTTCATCAGCATCGAGATCGAACAATCTCAATGCATCCGACGTCACTCGGGACTTAACCGTTTGAACACCAGGAGGTTCAACATGCAAACGCACCAATCGGCGGCATTCACCGCCAATCCCATCCTCACACTCGAAGATCTCGGTTTGGAGCCAACTGTCAGCCTGGACGAAGCCAGCCGCGGGTTGGCCGAGCGCTCCGAGGCGCAGATCGTCCGCTGGATTCAATTTCCGGCGGGAGCGCTGTTCTTCGTTCTGGCCCAGGGAGACCCAAGCTCCGGAGCAGTTTACATATTTGACCGAAGAAGCGGGGTGTTCTACTTCGTGGTCTTCAACGACCAGAACTGGGGCGGCTACAGCGTGGCCGAGTACGAATCGCTCGAACGAACGCACCGGATTTCGCGGCTCGCGCAGCGGCCGTGGCTGCTCAACCGGAGGTGCGAATCGGGAGAGACACACTGACCGGCATCCTGACCCGGTTTCATTTGCGCGGGTTTTGAATTCGGGTTATCAAAAGGCAGGGCGAAAGGAGGAGCCATCATGGCGAACCGGCAACACGCAACTTCCACCAACGTGGAGGACTACTGGCAGTTGTTCGTCAACAGGCGCGCCTACGTCCTCCAAGCGAAGCGGCCGCACCCCGAAAGCGGCCGCTATTACTACTTTCGGCCGAAGGCTGGAAAGAACGGCGAGCCGGTCAGCTTAACGGCAGCGACGGTCCGCCGGCATCTTGAGGGTGATCTGACGCTCGGCGTATACGCGATGAATCCGGCGACCCAACGCTGCAAATGGATTGCCATGGACGGCGACTACAAGGAGTCGCTCAAACACCTCTGCGAGTTGCAGTGGGAATTGCAGCAACAGAAGGTGGAAGCGGCATTGGAGCAAAGCCGGCGCGGCGCGCACCTGTGGATCTTCGGGGAGCAACCGCTCCTGGCCCGACAATGCCGCCTCCTGATCTCCGGCTTGGCCGAGAAGCTCGGTATCCCGGTGAAGGGAGCGGGGACCGCCGAGGGAATCGAGGTATTCCCGAAACACGACGAACTGAAGGATGGCGACTTCGGCAATGCCCTCCGCGGGCCTCTGGGAATTCACCGCGCAATCAGTGCGAGGTTTTGGTTCTACGGCGCCGACTACAGTCTCGACAATCAACTGGCATTCCTCAAACGGGTGGCGAAGCTTTCCGAGGAGCGCTTGAGCGCCCTGCTCCAGAAGTTGGGACAGCGGAGCGAGCCGGAGAAGCGTGAGGTCACGCCGGCACCACGGTGGCAGTACCCGGCACAGCAAAGGCAGTTTCACATCCTGGACCACCTCGAGGTGCGGCGAAAAACCGGGAGGAATTGGATTACACGATGTCCTTCGTGCTCCGCGTCGGGTCGAGACAGCAGTGGGGACAACCTGGCCATCTCGGTTGACGAACCGCAGAAGTACATCTGCTGGGCTGGGTGCAGCAAGGAGATGATTCGCGCGGCTCTCGGATGCCCAATTCCGGAGAAGAGAGAGGCGGTTTATGCGACGGTGTAGCGCACGTTATGTTGGCGCGGGAAAGCAGGGTTCGGAGATGGAGCTTGAGCCCGCGAATTGGAAACCGCTGGAGCTTCGAATCGGAACCCGCTGCGCGGAGTTCATGTGGATGTGGCGCGAGAACGGTCTGGAGTATTACAAGCACTGCGACACTCGGAGGTATCTCATTCTGGACGCGACAGGGTGCTGCTATCTGCGCCGGGATGGCGACATGGTCCGGGTCAGTTTCCAGAAAGAGTTCCGCCGGGTTGTGGAGGCAATCGATGCTTGAGGTGTCTGTTGAGTAGATCGCCACGGTCGGTGCTCTGCTGACCCTTACTTTCGCGGCTGCCGCTGTCGTCACGAGCCGCCGCGGCATCCAGTTAGTTGTCATCGGCGTGGGGTTCTCATGGCTGCCTTTCGTCAGAGAGGCGGCGAGCAGATGGATTGCCGGTTAGCGAGGGGGCTATGAATGAAATGACGTGTGGGGAGTCCGTGGGACCGATCACGGTCCGGAAATGGATTGGGGATGTGTCGGCAGAGCGAGTCGGACAACTGTGGCGTTCGGAGGACCACGAGGCACTCCTTCGAACGATGCACGCTGCAGATGAGCTTACGCTTGCGCTCGTTGCGCTCGCCCGGCGCGAATCCCTCGATACGGGTGTGAACGACAAGGAAAGGACGGATGGCCATGGAGTCCGATCGAAGACTGAACCGATGGGGGTTGACGTTCACGCAGGCGGTGATTAACCGCTTGCGCAAAGTTGGAGTCTACGGACAGTCCCAGTTGAGCCTGGAACATCAGGGGCGCGCGAAACGATATGTCGTACGCGGCGTGGAATCGGGCGGAGCAACCGCAGAAGTTGGATACTACGTCAGCTTCGCCGGTGAAAACGGCGAGGCTATGTCATGGTTGCAGACGCTCGATTCCCTGACAGTCAATGGGCCGCATGCCGTGGTGATAGCGCCGGTGCTCACGCGGATCGAGATGTTGCGGATCGCCACTACATACGAGTTGTGCATTACGCGGCACCGCCCGGTCGCGGTCGAGGCTGGGCACCGCCCGAAGCTCCGCGCCGAAGAACTATTTCGCGGGGCGCAGGGGTATCTGGCGCTGGAACTCTGGGGCAAAGACAAGGATTTGAGCGGCTGTGTGCGACCGCAGTTCTTCACGCGCTCCGGCGAGGAGATCGAACTGCCCGCAGAATTCGCCGAGGCGGTAAAGGCCGTGACGGTTGGAACGACGTGCTTGGACTGCTCGCATCCACATTACTCGCGGTTAGTAGCGCCGCCGCCACCGTCGCCGCCCGGCGCAGAAGAAACCCTCACGGCCCCACACGACATTGTCGCGGAGGGCGGACTGAAGCAGCCTGTTGAAAGTGCTGGCGGAAGTCCTGTGGATGGTGCGTCGGTCGTGTAACCAGTGTGCTGTCGCCCCGCGCTGAATCGGACGGGGAAATGCACATCTGGAAGTTCAATCGACGGGTTCTGACGTTTCTTATTACCGCCGGGCGTGTTTCTGTCCGGATGTGGAATGCGGCAATGCCTGCACCCCACCGCGGGATGCGAAACGGGTAGCAGCGAAAACGACAAACCGCGCCGGGAGTTCGGCGGGCTAACGGCTGGCTGCCATCCAACTGAGCTTTGAGCGAGCTTGACGGGCTGAACGATCGGACGCGTGGGGTTCAACCGGCAGGAGGCACATCATGAACGTTGGAACGAGATCAGTCTTGTACGGAGCACATTGTGCAATTCTTCATCCCTGGTTTCTCGCCATCGCCTGGTGGAGACTCTATGGGTTCCCATGGGACGTCCGGTTGTGGGCCAGTTTCTGGCTGCACGACATCGGCTATTTTCAAAAGCCCGACATGGACGGAGCCGATGGAGAAACACATGTCGAGCTCGGCGCCAGAATCATGGCGCTGCTTTTTGGCGATACCTGGGGAGCATTCACAGCCGCCCATTCGCGCTATTGGGCGAAGCGGCACGGACGGCAAGTCTCCCGCCTTTGCGTGGCCGACAAACTAGCCTTCGTGCTGACCCCTGCCTGGTTGTATCTGCCTATGGCGAAGGCCACGGGCGAACTGGCGGAGTACATGTTGCGCGCCAAGGAGCGGCAGGCGGGCAGCGCACACTTTACGATCGTGGAATCCGCGCAACTGAATTCGCAGGATGCACTGGAATGGCTGGCCGGTCTAAAGAGTTACACGCGACGGTGGGTCGACGAGCATAAGGACGGCGGGGCCGACCATTGGACGGTGGCGGTGGGCGTGGCGTCGACGGCGCCTGCCATGCGAGCCCGCAGTGTGCTGGCCGCCGACGAGAGGGAGTAGCTGGAACCAGAAACGGTCCGTGGGTAGTTTTAGGCCAAGTGCAAGGCATGGGTGAATCCCTGCGTCACCTACTCCGGTTTCGCCAAGCGACATCATCGCAGCTCCGGCAACATTTGAGATCCCTTAGAACAACAGTGTATTGGATCAGGACGACCTGGTGTACGATCACCAGAAGCATCGCAACGCCGGCCAAGGCGAAGATAGCTGCTGCTGGCGCGAGCGCAACGGTATCCAAGTTTGTCGCTAACACCCCCAGTCGACGACTATAGAGCGCTGCTACCCCAACCAGTGAGGTGCGCCCATCGTAGCCGCCGTACAGCGGAATCAATTTGACTACATACGTCGCGGTTAGCACGTATCCAAACTCCAGGACCAGGAGGGCCGCCACGAACCTACCGAGCCGTGGCCAGCGAGCTGCACCAAGCAAGGCCAAGCCCAATAGAGGAGCCAAGATAGCCTGTGCGTACCAGGGACTTGGGCCGTTGGCAGCACCGTGAGTATAGATGTGGCTGACAACGGCGGCATATCCAAGCGCCAGCGCAAACAAGACGCAGTACAACAAGGTGACCCACTCAGCGCTGTAGTGCCGACTCGCCACCCACAACAGCAGGGCCGCCAAGCTTGTAGCGGTTATCAGGTTCAGAGTGTTTGCCGAGAACGTCGAAAAGGAATTGTTGCCGGTCCAGAGTGAGACCCGAACGCTCGACCAAACCACGGCCGGCCAGTCCACCGTGGGCGCCACACGCAGAACTGTGGGCAGGTCTACGCCGGCTCGCGCCTCCTGCGTTCCGGTAAGGACGCCATACCGGACAAGATTCCGTGCATACCATGGGTGGAATAGAAGCGGTTCTGCCAGAGGTGCCCCGTCGAGTGCCGGCGGGCATTCGCGCAATGGGCATAGCGGCAGTGCGCTTGTCCCAAACCGCGCGCCAGGGAATCCTCGCGTTCCGGCACCACGATCAGGTGCACGAGATATGGGGACAGGCTACGAAATCGCGCAATTTCGGCGTCTTATTTCGGAGTTTCGTAGCCTGTCCCCGTATCTCCCCGTATCTCCCATTAGGCTGAACAATCCTAAGCCTAGCAACAGAAATCTCCTCCACGTCCAGGGAACCCTTTGCCATTGTGGAAGAAGGTCGATCTTCATCGGACTCACTCCTATCTTTCCTGACGCCTACAAAAATGCGTCTGTCCCCCTTTTCTTCGGTTTCCCTCGCCGCCAAGTGGCGAGTTCACTATCCAAATCGTGCAAGTGCGATGCCAAGACTCCTGCATCCGGAGACCACCATTCCCTCAGTCTGCATTCGTCAAGCAGCTTTCGTGACTGAGCGGCTAGATCGCTAGCGAATCGTTTGAAATCGACCTCACCCACGGCGACCTCACGACCCCCGCTCGGACCCGCAAACATTCGCAACTGAAGTCTTCCGGATTGTGGCTGAGAAACCTCAACCGCGTATGGGCCATCCATAAACTGCACGCGTTCCCTCACGCTGTTGTTACCCAAGAGGCGCAAAATCGCAGCCGACCACCAGCCCAGGACCACGACTACGAAATCGCTCCATCCAACCCTCGGAAACTCAAAGTCGCCCGCCACCAACCAGATCCCGGCTATGGCTGGGCCCTGGGCGCGAACCTTGAGCATTCCGAGTTCCGTTACCAAACGGGTTTCTGTTGTCATTTGCTTCACCATTATTTGCCCACTGGGTAGGCTGTTTCGATTGTCCTTTCGGCCTTGTTAAGCCACATCTGTACAGTCATTCCGGTTCTCGTGATACCTTGAAGCAACACGCGTTCCCCCTGCACAGCCACGGTCGTCGCGGAACCATAAGCCTGTCGAATCGCTGCTAGTACTCCCTGCTTATTCAGGTTCAAAAACAGATCCCTGCCCTCCGTGAGACTGCCTCCAGGCATGTGCCGCTCAGCAATGTGTTCCCAGTCAACGGTTAGCTTCCTCCAAGAGGGAAGGTTCACTGCCTTGGATAGCGTAGCCTCTACGGCGTCGGCCGCTTCAGCGACGGCGGGAGTCTCGTCGCCTCCACCTGTCTCAGCCCATATCGCCGCCCCGAAGACCAAGCTGATGCCGGGAGCGGTGTTGAGGAAATCGCTCACGTCGGACATCGCATCGCCGACCGCCTTAACGGCTTTCTTCCCTGTGGCTGCAATCTTCGACCCAGTCTTCTGCGACGGCGCGGGATCAGCCTTGGACTGATCCGACTCATCCATGGCCGAGTCATTGTGCCCTGCACCGCCGGGGCAAGGGGTGTTATATCCAGACTGAGGGACGTCTAGGCAGAGAGAGCTGTGCCCGGTCGGGTCGACCATACCCAGTGGGTTGTTACGAACGTACGCATACAGATTCCAAGTCTGGGGATCTGCTGGGCGTTGGCCGATAAGCGGCGCGTCCGCACTTGTGAACCTCCCCTGCGCCGCCGAGAAGTACCTGGCGCCGAAGAAGTCCAACCCCGTCTCCGCATCCCGTTCTTTGCCGGTGAACTTCTGATTCACTACGTCCGGGGGCGCCGGGTACTGCGCCGGGCTTCCCATCTGCTCGTAACACGGCTGCGTGCGCCCGTCGATTCCGAACGGGATCTCCTCGCCGAAGGGCAGGTAATCGAAACAGTTCTTCGGACTCCCCGACGCGTCCGCAATCAGGCGCGTGCTGCCCAAATGGTCCACGCTCAAGTATTGCGTGCCGGCCGCCGGGTCCACTGCCGTGCTGTACTCCGCCGCCAGGTCTCCCTTGGCGTCATGCACGTACGTGGTGACCGTACCCGACGCTGCGGTCTTCTGCACGCGCCGCCCTTCTCCGTCATAGACGAAGCTCGCTCCGCCCTGGCCGGCCACACTGGCAGTCACCAGCCGGTTCTCGCCGTCGTAGTAGAACGTGCTCCCCGGTGAGTTGTACGGACTCGACGCCATCGCCGTGGCCGTCTGGTTGCCCGCACAATCATATTGATCGCCGTAGCTTGAGCTATGGGGCGTAGTGCAGCTACCCGCCGATCCGCGAACCCATTGGTTCTTCGCGTTGAACTGGCTCACGCTCTGCGGCGTGTAACCCGCGTTCGGCATCGTTATGTTTTGGCTGCCGAGCCACCAGGCGCCCGCTGTCACCGCCCGGTTGCCGAAAGCATCGTACCCGTAGGTCTGCGACCAGGCGCTGCCCTCGGCCGCCGAGCTCAGCCGGTTCGCCGGGTCCGCGTAGGAGAAGTTCTGGGTCAGCGAGCTGGTTAGCCCGCTGGAACGCTGAATGGTGTGGGTGGCGATATTGCCATTGTTGTTCGCATCCGCTCCGTAAGTCCAGCCCAGATTCATGAGCTGCGTGCCACCGCCGGCGGTAACGGTCAGGCTCGTCGGCTGCTGCCGCGGGTTGAAGCCCCAACTCTCCCCCAGGACTTTGTTGTTCAGGCTATTGTTCAGGGTGAGGTTCTGGATCGCGCCCTGCGGAGCATACTGCACGTTCGTAGCATACGGCGTGGTGATGCTGTTCGCAACTCCGGTCACCGTGTAGATGCGGCCGGACGGGTCATAGGTATACGTCACCACGCGCAAGGAGGGGTACGTGATGGTGGCCAGCGCCCCGGAGAGGTCGTAGGTGTACGAAGGGAAACCGTACGCCGGGCCGGCGCCGATCTGCTGGCTGCTCGCCGTGACGCGGCCCATGGCGTCGAAGCAGGAATAATTGTTGGTGACGGCCGGCGTGGTCCCCAGCGTGTTGGCGGTCACCGTGATCAAGCGGCCTTTCTGGTTGCAGCCGCTGCCGTTGTCGCCGTAGCTGTAATTCACCGAAGGCGTTATGCCGTCGCTGTAGGATTTGCCGGTGATCCGGTTCATTCCGTCGTACGCCGCAAACGTCAGGGTCCGCACAGGGTCGATACGTGCGCTGAGGTTCCCGCTCGCGTCGTACTGGTATTTGATCGTCCCGCTTTCGGGATTGATGGCTTGCACCAGGCGCTTGAAGGAATCGTAGGTAAAAGTGCGCGAAAGAGTGAAGCCGTTGCTGCCGGGGTCGGTCTGCGTGACGGAGTTGAGATCGTCCAACACGTCGTAGCCATAGGTGGTGGTGTAGGT
>Ga0074045_10000085_pt1 | contig 79049 bp, 72 predicted proteins | sample BogForMeECP23OM2_FD_94442 | JGI IMG/M metagenome (GOLD analysis project Ga0074045, IMG submission 94442) | Bog forest soil microbial communities from Calvert Island, British Columbia, Canada - Bog Forest MetaG ECP23OM2 | ecosystem: Environmental > Terrestrial > Soil > Wetlands ... | reverse complement strand
GAAGCGCCACAAGTGCCTATGCAGGCACCTCCGCAGTGAGAAGCCCAATAAAATCGAGGTTGGCACAGCTTCTTGGATTTGGGGGCCGGAACCTAGTGTATAAAATCGAAGGCTAATTCAGGTTGATACCAAACAGCAAATCGGAAATGACGCTGGAGGCGAATCGCGTCGCGGCGAACGACGCCGGAATGCCGATGGCAACTCCCGCGAGGACTAGCAGAAGTGTCTCGCGCAGGACCATGCGAAGAACGTTGGCGCGTTGCGCACCCAGGGCCATGCGAATGGCGATCTCTGAAGTCCGGCGCGCAACGGCATAGGACAAAATGCCGTAGAGCCCCACAGAAGCGAGCAACAACGCCGCTAGGCCGAAAAAGCCTGCGAGCTTGGCGAAGAGGCGCTCCTGAAGGAGTGCGTCATCGATCTCCTGAGTTTCGGTTTCGATGGCGAAGAGGGGCACGCTGCGGTCAATCGAGGCCACTGCGGCGCGCACGGCGGGAACCAGCGAGAGGGGATCCCCGGCTGAGCGCAATTCGAAAAACAAATAGGGAATTTCACTCTCCTGTGCGAAGGGACGATAGACTGTGGCGGGAGTCTCGTCACGCAACGAGCCGTACTTGGCGTCGCGCGCGATGCCGACGATTTCCATGTCCTGATTTGCAGGGTCTGAGTCGAAACCAATGTGCTGACCCATGGGATCTCGATCAGAAAAGTAGCGCTTCACAAATGCCTGGTTTACGACCGCTACTTTGGGTGCTCGTTCGGTGTCATGTTCGTTGAAGTCACGACCGCGAAGCAAGGCAATCTTCATCGTCGCAAAAAACCTCGGCCCAGTTGGCATCACGGCGACGCCCATCTGATCGGGTGGCAGTGTGAGACCTGGCAATCGGAGAGTGCGGCCGCGCCTTCCATCGTTGATCGGCTCATGAAAAGAGGCCGTTGCCGATTCGACGCCGGGCAAAGCAGTAAGGCGCTGGCAAACGCGGAAGAAAAAATCGTTCAGCGCTGCTTCTTTGTACCCGCTCTTTGTGGGATTCAGCCCAAACAGCAGCACGTTGCGTGTATCGAAACCAGTGTCCACATTCTTGAGCTTCACCAGAGTGCGCACGAAAAGACCGGCTCCGAACAGGAGAACGAGCGAGAAGGCGACCTGTGAGACGACCAGCGCCTTGCCCAGACCCAGGCGCAGGCCCGCTGTAGAGAGGGTTCGGGGGCTTTGCTTCAAGCCGGGCGCCAGGTCGGTGCGAGCGGTGCACCAAGCCGGGGCCAGTCCGAATAGGATGGCCGTGAAAAGACAAGCCCCGGTTGTGAAACCGACGACGCGCAAGTCCGGACTGACACTCAACGAAATCGTGCCACCTGTGGAGGAGATGAGAGAGATGAGCAGGCTGGTGCCCCAATAGGCAAAAACACAACCCACGGCACCACCCAGGAGCGCTAGGACAATGCTCTCGGTGAGCAACTGGCGAATGAGACGCCCGCGGGAAGCGCCTAGCGAAAGACGCAAACCGACTTCCCTGCCGCGCGAAGTGGCCCGTGCAAGGAGCAGGTTCGCAACATTGGCGCAAGCGATTAGCAAGACCAGACTGACCAAGCCCATGAGGATGAAGAGCGGAGCTGAAAACTGATGACGAAGCCGGCCGAATCCCTGTCCCGCGCGGCCAAGTTCGAGTGAAGGGACAACGGCCGGTTCACCCGGCCGTGACGGAATGGCCTCTGTTGCGGCGGGCTTGAAAATGACGTCGAGAGCCGCCGCAGCCTGCGCGCGAGAGACTGCCGGTTTCAAACGCCCCATGATCTCGACCCACCAGTGATCGGCCGCAGTAAACATAGAGGCCTTAGGATCCAAGTTGGGTTCGACGAGCGGCTGCGTGGACAGCGGCACCCAGACGTCAGTATTGGAACCGGTCGTCAAGCCGAAAAAGTTAGGTTCGGTCACACCAATGATGTTGAAAGGAACTCGGGCAATGACGACGGCCTTGTCGGCAATGTCTGTCCGTGCCCCGAAACGACGCTTCCAGTAGCCATCGCTTATGACGCACACCGGCTGCGCGGCAGGACTATCATCGGCCTCTGAGAACAGCCTGCCCGCGACGGGCCGCACACCGAGGGTCGTGAAGATGCTGCCGCTTGCCATCTGAGCGCGCGCCAGGCCGGGCTCGCCGTCCGCTACAACATTCACGTCGCCGCCAAGGTCGGCGAAGGCAAAAAGGCCCGATAAGACCTCATTGCGCGCGCGAAGTTGCTGAAAGGCGGAATAGGAAAAAGAGAAGCCGACCTCTTTACTGTTTTCAGGCCAGGAACTTCCGTCATACCAGAGGCCGTGTAGGCCGCGCTCTCGAGGGACCGACCATTGAAGCAGTGCAAGCTCCTGCGGATTCTTCACCGGCAACATCTTGAACAAAATCGCATCGATGAGGGCGAATATGGCCGTGTTGGCTCCGATGCCCAGGGCGAGGGAAAGCACGACAACTGTGGTGAAGCCCGGCGATTTGCGCAACATGCGCCAGCCGAAGCGCAAATCCTGCCAGCAGGTTTCGACGAAGGATTCCCAGCCCGCAGAGCGGACGACTTCCTTCGTAATTTCGAAGCTCCCGCGCTCCAGGCGCACCGCGCGAAGCGCATCCTTGCGGCTCATCCCCTCCTTCATCTTTTCCTCGGCGGCCATATCGAGGAAGCCGCGCAGTTCTTCGTCCAACTCCTCGACGCGTTCCTTTCGGAACAACCATCGGACTCTGCTCGCTATGCTTCTCAGCAATGACATGATGCGCTTACGACGCCTCCAAGATTCTGGCGATTGCCGCCACTTGTCTTCCCCATTCTCGTGTTTCGCTGTTGAGCCTCTTTTGCCCTTGTGCTGTTAAGGCGTAGTACTTTGCTCGCCTGCTGTTCTCCGTGGCCTTCCATTCGCCTCGGATCAGGCCATCTCGTTGCAGCCGCTGCACGGCTACAAACAGCGAGCCTGCATTGAGGCGGAAAACGCCTTGGCTCATCTGTTCGAGCCGCACAGCGATCCCGTATCCGTGCATAGGTTCGAGCGCCAGCATTTTTAGAATGAGCATGTCTAGTGTGCCTTGGACGAGATCACTCGGCTTGTCCGCCACGATTCCTCCTTAGCGTCAGGAGGAAGAATACGCTTCTCCTACTGATTGTCAAGAGGAGAACCGTGGAACAGGAGACCGCGTAAACCGCTCAAGTCCTGATAACAGCGTAATCGTAGATTTGAATCCACCGCTAAAGGCTGCCGGTCACTTGTTAGTCGCAAGACGCACTCCCCTCCCTGCGACTTTCTTGCGACATTTCACCATTCACTTCAGGGTAGTCCCTCGGAGAGCCAGACCCCACGCCACAGAGGTAAATTGATTTCCAGTCCTGATCCGTTGTTCTCCGAAGCGCGTTGCAAAGATTCTTCTTACTGCTGGTACGAATGACGACCCGCCAGTCAGAAACACCGCATCTACGTTTGTCGGGTGAACCCCGCTTGCTTTAAGCAAGGAATCCAAACAGGACTCAATCTGCTTTAGTTCCTCGGAGATCCAGGCTTCAAAAGAGGAACGCTCCACTCTGGCCGTAAGATCAACTGCTCCATCAGAGAAACGAAAAGTTGCTGCTACTTTGTTCGATAGATCGTACTTCACTGCCTGAACAGACTGGTGCAATTGATATCCCAGATCCTCTTTTATGAGATGGATCAAAGCGGCGATTCTCTCAGGTTCAATAGCATCAGTCTTGATGCGGGTGAGCAAGTCCATCAGGTCTTTTGTCCTCAGAAATGAGAGATGGTGCCATCGTTCCAACTTGCCATAGATCCATGAGGGTATCGGTAAGAGCCTCTTCATCGAACGCATGTCCGTTCCGGCACCCAGCGCGGGAGACATAAGATGTCGAATGAGCTTGGCATCAAATGAATCGCCTGCCACGCCGACTCCGGCGTTACCTAGAAGGTCCGCTGCGCTCCTACCCATACGACGGATACTTGGACCAACCCGCACCAAGGAAAAATCACTGGTGCCGCCTCCGAAGTCTCCAATCAGAATGAGTTCATCGTGATCAAGCGTCGACTCGTAGTAGTGCGCTGCCGCTATCGGCTCAAATTCGAATTGTATAGACTCATATCCGGCAATCTTGAATGCCTTTCTGAGACGATTTTCCGCATACCAATCCTCTTCCTCGGTCTCAGCTCCGACAAAACGTACTGGCCTGCCAACGACGGCTTTCGAAATGGGGGCACCGAATTGGGAAGCGGCTTTTTCACGCAGGTCTCTCAGGATACGCGCGATCAGCTCCTCGAGCGTGTATTTCCGGCCAAAAACGTCCGTACTCTGGAGGCTGCGATTACTCAGAAAGGACTTCAGCGATTGAATCAGTCGGCCCTTGTGGTCCGCAGAGAGGTAGTGTTCAATACCTTCGGGTCCGCTCCACGACTTGAGTACATTGACACCCCGCTCTTTCATTTGCTCGAGATAGAGAAGCGACCGATAGGCGGCCGTTACTTCGCCCATGGATGGGAAGAGAGCAAGCTCAACCTCGCCAGTATCATTGGCCCGAGCAATCGAACTATTCGTTGTGCCAAAGTCGATACCAATCGCAGCCGTGGTCATTCTTATGGATTTTAAAGGCCACGTACTTCGCCAGCAACCAACAACTAACTCCACCATCGCGCCTACCGAAACCGTTTTCGATTCGGGTTGCGGTTCTTCTATCTCTTTCAGTTATCATCGCTCTCGGAAATAGGCGAGAACGTTAGCAAGGCCTGATTAAGAGCGTCAGAAAAGTCTTGACGTTCTCTCCTCCATGAACCCCAACCCTCCAAACCACTAGCTAGTGCCTGGGGAACAGCGTTTCCGTAGATGGGGAAATCCGCGGCTGACCCCCGGCCGGTCAAATGGACGTGAACGCCACTTACCAGGCGCCATTGAAACATTCTCACCAAATCGTTACTGTTGAACTCATAAGTCTGGAAATCTTCGATGGATCTCGTACCACTCGATGAGCAATGTCAGCTGTTTATTTCCCCGTCGATCGATGACTGGAAGCCGATTGAGGATCATGGCATTACTGCGGTGATAGACCTGGACGGTAACCTCGACTTGGGCATTCCAAACATTCCCAATCACATGCTCTATATCTACTTTCCCATCTGCGATGAGGACCTGCCGGATTTGAACAAGCTGCACGCGCTGGCGAAGCTCGGGGCTCGATTGGTGGCCAACGGCGAGAAAGTTCTGGCGCACTGTGGCATGGGTTTCAACCGGTCGGCTCTGGTCGCGGGATTGGTGCTGACCTATCTCGGGATGAAAGGTGAGGATGCCGTGGCGCTTCTGAGGGACAAACGGCCCGGCGCGTTGTTCAACGAAAACTTTGCCGCCTATCTCATGGCGCTGCCGTCCAACACCACTGCACCGAGCTCGTGCTAGAACTTGTCCGCTTTCCCAAATCAGGCCTTTGCAATCTCGAGTAGCTAACTTAGACCATCCGGCTTCGGGCGCAAACGCTCAGACTTGGCAGGGAACCCCTGACGGCCTATACTTCCGTCTCGCGCCCACGGATGCTGGAAGGGCACAGGTATTGCGTTGATTTCTCTCAACACCCCTCACCGATCGGCCAGCCACGCTAGCGGCTTCACTTGAATTTCCACCTAGAGGCGCCCGGCGGCCGCCTTCCGATTTCCGCCACACACTGCGAAACTAAATTGCATTAGCCCGCAATCACGAGAATCTCTCATCGTCACAGAACTGCGCGATCGAGCAGAGGGGGATCCATGCCGGACATCCAGGCCGCTTTAGCTGCAAACGAAAAGCTTTCGCAGGAAATGCTTCGCGCAGGCGGCGACTCGATCGATCAGTCGAGGCGATTCCCGCGGGAAAACCTTGAGGCGCTCGGCAAGTCCGGCGTGCTCGGCCTGCTGATCCCCGCGCAATACGGGGGAACCGGCGCAGGGCTCGCCGAAATGTCGCACATTCTAGCAGTGCAGGCTCAGAGCTGCGCATCCACGGCCATGGTCACGCTTATGCATTTCTGCGCGACTGCCGTGATCGCCGCTAAAGGCAGCGATGCTCTGAAGAAGGAAATCCTGCCGGCGTGCGCCCGCGGCGAACATATCACCACACTGGCTTTCAGCGAGGCAGGCTCGGGGGGCCATTTTTACGCGCCAGTTAGTGAAGTGCGTCTAAACGGAGGGAAGAAAACGCTCAGCGCGGCCAAGAGTTTCGTCACCAGTGCCGGGGAGGCGGACAGCTACGTCGTCTCCGCACGCAAAGCCGGCGCCAGCGCGCCCACCGAGACCAACATCTACCTGATCTCCAAGAACACAGCCGGATTATCAACACAAGGGCGCTTCGAGGGACTGGGGCTCGCCGGCAATGCCAGCGCGCCAATGTCGCTAACCGATGTGGCGATCGATGACACCGCGCGCTTGGGGCCGGAGGGCAGCGGGTTTCAGAGCATGCTTGAAGTTGTGTTGCCGCATTTCCAAATCGGCGTTGCTTCGGTTTCCATGAGCCTGGCGAAGGCGGCGCATCTAACGATTGTCGGGCGCATGGGGGCGCGCAAATACGAACACGCCGGTGGCGCCGCGCTCGCATCGATCCCGCGCGTCCAATTCCTCATTGCCGAGATCACGCTTGCGGTGAATTCCGGGGAAGCCTACTTGCGGGAAACAATTCGCAAGGCGCTGGCCGCCGATCCCGCAGCGATACTCGATGTGCTCGGTGTCAAGGTTGTTGCCGCGGATGCCTGTCTGGCCGCTGTTTCTCGGGCGATGACTCTGGGCGGCGGATGGGCGTTCGGTCGGCGTGGGGGCCTTGCGAGAATTTTCCGCGACGCGCAGGCGGCCGCCGTGATGGCACCGTCGAGCGACGTTCTTAAAGATTTTATCGGCAAACTGAGTCTCGGGCTGCCGCTGTTCTAGCGGCCCGCCGAAATTTGCAGGGGAGGAACAATGTCGGGGTCATCCGCAGGCGAACCGCTGCGCATTGGAGCCGTGGCGTACGATCCCAAAGTGGTGACGATTTGGGAGGGATTTAAAGAATATTTTGCTAAACATGGAGTGGAAATCGATTACGTCCTCTATTCGACGTATGACGATCAAGTCGCTGCCAACCTTTCCGGCGTCGTGGACGTCGCGTGGAATTCGCCGCTGGCCTGGGTGAAAAGTCAGATCGCCAGCCGGGGAGCTTGCCGCGCCATAGCCATGCGCGATTCCGACCGGGACCTCACGACGAAAATCATTGTGCGCGCGAATTCGACTCTTTCGACGCTAACGGATCTGAAGGGCAAGACGCTGGCGGTTGGCGCTTCGGATTCTCCGCAGGCCACACTGATTCCGCTGGCGATGGTGGCCGAATCCGGGGTCGATTCACGGCGCGATTGCCGCGTGCTCTATCACAACGTCATGGTCGGCAAGCACGGCGATCATGTCGGCGGCGAGCGAGACGCCGCAAAGGCGCTGGCTTCTGGCGCTGCAGATGCTGCCTGTGTCCTGGACGCAAATTACGCCGTATTTATTAACGAAGGCACCCTCGATCCGGGAACGACGCGCGTGCTCGCTACCACTTCGCCCTTCGACCACTGCAATTTCACGACGCGAGACGACCTGCCAGGGCACCGCGTGAAGCCGTTTCTCGATATGTTGCTGGGCATGTCATTTCACGATCCGGAGGTCCGCGTCTTCATGGAAATGGAAGGATTGAAGAAATGGCTGCCGGCGCGGACCAGCGGTTATGCGCAGCTGGAAAGGGCCGTCGAGCGTTTCAATTTTTACGGCGCCTCCGCTCCGTCGCTCGGAAGCTGAGAATTCCTCCGGCTATCAACCATGCCCGACTCTACGCCTAAATCGCGGCTTGATCTCGAGGACCTGGCGCTGCACGAAGGCGCGACAGTCCTGCTGCGCCGCAGTCTTTCGCATTTGGACGCGGGTGATTGGTGCGAAGTTCGCGGCGATTCGGCGGGATTCGCCAGCGAGCTCGCGGCCTGGTGCCGAAAGGAGGGGCTTCGCTGCGAGTCAGTGCAAGGGGTCGCCGGAATGTCCCGGATCGAATCCGCGGGGACTGCTCCCGTGGTTCATACTTCGCGCGTTGAGGTTTGCGAAACCGCCGCGCTGAACTGGGGGCTAGCACCGCGCGGCGCACGTATCGAAAAAGGCGGACCCGACTTCGGCTTTACCCTACGGCAGAAACGGGACGTGTGGGCGCGCGAACTGAGCACGATCTACTCGCAGGCGGCTGCGAATCAGTGGTCGGCTTCTCGCGACATTCCCTGGTGCGATCTTCCGAAGCTCTCCGCCGAAGTCGAATCCGCAGTCGGGCAGATCATGACTTTTCTCACCGAAAATGAATTCGCCGCGCTGTACGTTCCAGCTCGCTTTATACCGCGCATCCATCCGCATTACCGCGAGGTCGTGGAAGTGCTGGCTATGCAGGTTGTGGACGAGGCTCGCCACGCCGAAGCCTTCACACGACGCGCCGAAGCAGGCGGTGCGGGTCTGGGCACTACCGCGACTAGTGGGCAGCTGTCTCTGAAGACTCTGCTCGAAGAACCAGATTTTGCGACGGCGACGTTTCTGCTTTGCGTTATGGGCGAAGGCACATTTCTTACGCTGCTAAAATTTCTCGGCGAACACGCGCTCGATCCGGTGACCGCCACTCTCGCGCGGCTGGCTCATCGAGACGAAGCGCGTCATGTGGCCTTCGGCACTGAACACATGCGGTATGTTTTCGAGCGCGAGCCCGGCATGCGGCTTTCGATGGCCGGCGCAGTCGAGCGGCGCAGCCAGATGCTCGCCTCAATCTCGGGACTGAGCTCCTACGTACACGATGCACTGGTGGTTTTCGCCGGAGGCGGGATTTCGGTCCCGCAGATACGCAAAGGTTCGCGGTGTGTGGCCGAATTGCAGCGCGAGATGGATCACACACGGCGGGAACGTTTGCAGTTGCTTGGCTTTGAGCCTGCCGTAGCGACAGCGATGTCCGCGTATCACACGAAGAATTTCATGTGAATCGAGCCAGGTCGGGCCAAGTCTTAGCCGCGGACGATGATGTTTCCTGCCATGTTCGGCTCGTCGAACAACGCTTTCCCGACTCAACTCCTTCCATGAGTCCGGTTGGAGGAGATATGGCGACACCGAGTTCTGTTCGAGTTCCGATCTCTTCGCCCGCCGTATATAGAAACATGGGGGGTGTCGTCATTCCTACGGAAGTTTGTCTTCCAGTTCACTGGCCAGCTTGTGTACGTCGGTTGTTTTAGCAAATGACTGAACCTCTTGCTTGGAGGAGTCCACGTTCACGCCCATGGGTTGGCAGAGTTTCTGCAACATCTGAAGGATAGTTGTGAGTACCTGTTCAGAAAGCACACCGACCTTGACTGATTAACACGAAGATTGTCAAAAACACGCTTTCAGAGGAGACGACGAGGGCTAGGACGCCGAAATGGATCAAAGCGCTTGAGTCCCGGGATCACGTGGAGATTTACCAGGCTCCAGCCAAAGATCAGAACCAAATGAGCCAGAGGGAATCCCATATTGCCGACAAGTCTTGTAATTGCGTCGCTAAGCCGCTCAGTGGAAGTCCGGCGATCAAGGGCGTCATGTTCCAGCTTGGCGATTGCCTCAATGTTGTATTGCGTAGGATTCTCAGCAGCTCGGCGTGGCAATGGATTGTCCATGGGTTCACTCCTAGAAATCCGCTTGTGGGAAATTGCTTTTGATTCGACTCGGTATCGTCCGACCCCATTTCTGGGCCAATGACCAGCGACCAGGAATATATCCCATACCGACCGAGTGGGCTCCCGCGCATCTGATTTAGAGGCTGCATATGCCTGCGAAGTCTGCGGGCTGACATGGGAGATACGCTATGAGGGCAGTGGTCCTGCAAGAGTACGGTGGTCCTGAGAAGCTGAAATTCGAAGACCACGTTCCCGAACCGAAGATTAGCGGGGGTACGGTGCTGATCGCGGCAGCCGCTGCGAGCGTAAATCCGATGCAAGCCCGATTGGAAAGATTCATTGTGGAAATCATATAAATTCATACAAATGAGGTTGCAGGAAAGAAAGATCGGTGTAGAATCTGGCCAATTTGCGGTTGAGGGCACGTCCGAGTCACAACAGAGTCAGGTTGCGGTTCTTGTCCACGCTCAGTTTTCTAGAAGATCGGTGCAATCGCGGTCCGTGCAGCGGCGATTGCTTTGTGGTATTTCCAAGTACGTCAAATTCTTCGTACTCGAGGGATCTCCATGAAATTCGCTTTCAGAGAAGTTCTGGTTCTGCTGATTTTCGTCCTTTGCTCTTTACCTTCTAGCGCGCAAGAAACACAGGGTGCCATTACGGGTACGGTGACCGATCCCTCGGGAGCCGCCGTGCCGGATGCCACAGTAAAAGCGCTCAACACGGCGACCAATCTTGAGGTAGTGGCGCACACGAAGTCGAACGGTTCCTATCTGGTTCCGGAGCTTCCGGCTGGGACCTACAAGGTGACGATCACCAAAGAGGGCTTCAAAACCGAATCACACACGGAAGTTCTGGTGAATGGCAATCGTACGACGACTGTGGATGCCACGCTGGCTGTGGGTGCGGTCAGTTCCGTTGTGGAAGTAAACGCAGTGCCGTTGATGAATCAGGTGGACACCACGAACGGCTATGTGGTGGATTCACAAACTATTGAGGAAACGCCGCTGGGAACGGGCAGCTTTACGCAGTTGGCGATTCTGAGTCCCGGGGTTCACGCCGATTTTCTGGGCGGTTCCGGCTCAAACTCCGGCCTGGGCAATCAGGCGATATTCGCGAATGGAAACCGGGACACCAGCAATAGCTTTTCGTTGAATGGCATCAGCACAAACAATTTGTTCAATGGCAACTCCACCAGCCAGGTGGGAGAGAACCGCTTCGTGTTGAACACTGGTGAGAATTTCGGCTCGGGCGGCACAATCCAGACCAGCACATCGGTCTATGGAGCGATCGGACAGGCACTCCCGACGCCGCCCACGGACGCGATCCAGGAGATCGCAGTCAACGCATCGATGTACGATGCGTCGCAGGGCAACAACAGCGGCGCGCACATCAGCGTGCTGACAAAATCGGGCACGAATGCGATCCACGGAAGCGTCTGGGAACAGTTTCAGAACAGCGCCATGAACGCAACGCCATTCTTCTACAATGCGGCGGGAATCCCGGAACCTTTCCTCAATCGAAACCAGTTTGGGGCGACGTTGGGCGGGCCGATCAAGAAGGACAAACTATTTTACTTTTTCTCGTACCAGGGAGTCCGCATCGCCGATCAAGAGACCTCGACAAAAGACGTGACCGTCCCGCTAGGTCTGACCAATGATCGCAGCGCCCAAGGCATCGCCAATGCGATCAACAGCTCGTTCCTTCCCGGGTGCGGTCCGGGTCAGAATCCTGCCAATCCCTGTTTTCAACCGAGTCAGGTCAGTACTCAGGCGATGAACCTGTTGAATGCCAAGCTGCCCAACCAGCAATATCTGATTCCAAGCGCTCAAATTACCGACCCGACCAAGGCCTCCACCCTCGGATATGATGCCGTGGTGCAGGGGCCTAGCTCCAAGGCAAACGTGGACCAGGGAATCGCCGGGGTGGATTATGTGGTGAACACCAAGGATCGCTTGTCGGGTAAATATTACATCCAGAATAATCCAACGACGAACCCGTTCGGCGCAGTTGGTTCGCTGCTGGGCTTCGCGCAGCAACTTTCGGCCGGCAGCCAGGTATTTTCCCTCACGAACACCGTTGCCCTTTCTGGAAATCTCACCTGGGATCAGCACTTCGGCTTCACGCGCATGAGGGCTTACGCGCAGACGGAACAGGGTTTCACGCCGAGTCAAATGGGCATTAGTCTGCTGGGTTCGGCGACGTTCCCACAGTTCGAAATCACCAATGCGGATCCGACGATTGCAAACGGCCTGCAATTTGGCCCCAGCCCGAGCTTTGGCGACGCCGGTATGTACCAGAATCAGTGGGAATACGGAACTTCGCTGAATATGGTGAAGGGCCGACACACGATCAGTTTCGGCTTGCTGTGGGACCACACGCAGCTGAACGTCATCAACAACAATACAAACACGGACATACTCACGTTCACGTCCTTTCAAACGTTTGTGGAAGGGAACGTGCGCGGAGGAACGGCATTCTCGGGTTCGGCAAATCGCTACTACCGGGCCAACACCGTGGGCGCGTACGCCAGCGACAACTTCAAGATTCGCAATAACCTGACGTTGACATTAGGACTGCGTTGGGATTTCGACGGGCCGCTTTCGGAGAAGTACGGGAGACTGACCGCGTTTGACCCTTCGAAGTACAGCTACGTACAGTGCAAAGTGAACGGCGTTCCGAGCGACCCCGCACTGAACACCTGTGACGCCGGAACGGATGTAATCACGAACTCCGGTCTTTTGATCGCGGGCAACAACGCGGAAGCCCACACTCCAGGGGCCAGCAACAACCTAATGGAGCAGCGCCAGTGGGGTTTTGCGCCGCGCATCGGGATTGCGTGGACACCTATTTCGAAAATGACGGTGCGCGCCGGTTACGGCATTTACTATGATCGCGGTGAGCTTTTCAGTTACCTTTCGCCAAGTGCCGGCTCTGGCTTCAACGGTCCGTTTGGAGTGACCTTGGCGCCACCGTTTGTTCAGCCGATTGCTGCCGCGAAAGGAGCATTGTTAGCGCAACCGTTTGGCTCAACACCGCCGCCACCCCCCCCAGACAGCGCCGCGGGCTTTCTTGCGTTGTTGCCCAACCTGGAACAAACGGCATGCGGTTTCCCCGGATGCTGGCCAACGGGCAACCTGTATGGTCCTTTCCTGTTTGGCGGGTACGACATCCATAACAAACTGCCCTACACGCAGAACTGGACATTCGATATTCAATTTCAGCCCAGCAGCAGTTGGCTGTTCGATATCGGATATGTGGGCAACCACGGCAACCATTTGGTATTGCCCATTCCCTTCAACCAGCCGACTATCGCAACGCCGCAGAATACCGTGAACGGCCAGACCTCTTCCTATGGTGGTGTGAGCCCGCTTACTCTTGACAACGAGCCGGTGTTCACAAACCAATTTGCCGGCAACGCGCCGATTCGAGTGCCCTACCCCGGCTACGACATGAATTCGGTCCTGTACAAGGCCGAGGGAATCTCCAACTACAATGCACTTCAACTTCAAGCACGCAAGCGGCTGTCCTTCGGGCTGCAATTCACCGCCTCGTATACTTGGTCGCATGCGCTAGATGAGCAAAGCGGGCTGGGCCTCTTTTTCACTGGGAACAATCCGCTGGTGCCAAAATCAAACTATGCGTCGGCGGATTTCGATCAGACGCATGTGTTTCTGGTGAACTACAGCTATCAGATTCCCAACCTCGTCAAGAACAAAGCTTTGGGTGAGGTGGCCAATGGCTGGATCATTGGCGGGCAGACTGTCGCCCAAAGCGGCCAGCCATACAGCGTGTATGATTTTTCGGGTTCGGTGGGAAGCCTGTATTTCGGCACCAGCAACTATATCGGGAACCCACTGGTGCCGCTCAAAGCCGGGGTTAGTCCTAAGCAGGCACAACTGCAGGGCACCACTGGCGTTAATGCGGGGAGTCCTGTGCTTAATGCCAACGATTTTGCACCGCAGTTTGTCGCGCCTGGCACGAACGGAGTTCCGCCGTGCGACGCCAGTGGATGCGATCTTTACGAGTCGCTCTACGGGAGTACGGGCCGAAATGTGTTCCGCGGGCCCTTCCAGGTGCGCTTCGATATGAGCTTGGCCAAGGAGTTTCCCATCAAGGAGCGCTTCCGGCTTCGCTTTGAAGCTGACGCGTTTAATATCTTCAACCATCCCTCTTTCGACGCGCCGAATAACAACGTGACGTTCTTTCCCAACTTCACCGGTCCGCCTGCGAACCCGCCACAAGGCAGCTTGGGAGTGATTCAACATACGATTGGAAGCCCTCGGTTCCTGCAGCTGGCCCTGCGCCTGACTTTCTAGGCCAGCCACATCGTTCGTCGGACGGGCCGCCTCGGCGGCTCTCCCTTTCCTTTATTCCTGATTTTGCTTACACCCTTCGCAGAGTAGAATCTGTTGGCCATGCGAACTTGGCGGATGTCTGATGTTGGGTTGCGGGCGTGGGCTTTGCCAATGCTCGCGACAGTATCGCTTCTGTCCGTTCGTCTGTTGCCGGCTCGCCAGCAGCCAGTGGCGGACCCGCAGCCCGCGGCGGGGGTAGTTCGAACCACAACGCGGCTCGTTCAAATCAGCGTGATTGCCACAGACAAGATGGGTGAACCGGCCGCGGACCTGACACCGGCTGACTTCCTGGTGCTCGATAACGACCGTCCTCAAAAGATCCAAATCTTCCAGAAAGAAACCAATCAGCCTCCGGCAAATCCACGACGTCCCTTGCCGCCGGACACCTACACTAACCGGATCCACGAGACCGGCGGTCCGAACGTCACCATGCTTCTCCTCGATGGCCTGAATACTGAAGTCAACGATCAGGCGTACGCGCGGCAACAAGCGATCAAGTTTCTGCAGCAGATCCACCCCCACGATCGCCTTGCCATTTACACCTTGGCGCGGGATCTGCACGTTCTGCAGGGCCTTACTGGTGATTCTGCCAAGCTCGTCGAGGCGCTCGGCAAGCACGCGGGGCAAAATACCATGGATTTGGATGCCTCCACGCCCACGCAGATCGAGACGGGAAGCGATACCATGGATGCGCTGCTGCAGGATGCCTTTCGGCGCGAGGCAAATATGTACATCCAGGACCGCGTGCGCATTACCGTGGCCGCCCTGGTCGAGATCGCAAACTACGCTGCGGCGTTCCCAGGCCGCAAGAATCTGTTGTGGGTCTCCGGGAGTTTTCCGTTCAGCGTGGGGTACGAAAACCTGCAGAGTATTGTGCAAATGGTCAACGATCCGAAGCGCGAAGCGAACATATCCAGCGAACAACTGATCTTCGCTGAGGATATCGAAAGAGCAGCGCGCGCGCTGAACGATGCGAACATCGCTGTTTATCCAGTGGATGCGCGTGGCCTGCTGGGCTTGAACATGAATGCGGCCCAAGGGTCGAACAAGAGTCCGAGTTATGGCGCCATGAATAGCGGACAGCAAAGAGGGATTTCGGCCAGCCGTGGAGGCCGAGGCAGATTTCCGAACGGTCCTAAAACTGGCAATCCAAGCCAAAATTCATCCGCGACGCAGGCTCCGACCGATGCAATCTTGAGGTCGGATGGCACCACTTTTGAAACCATGGATGCGCTTGCGGACGGAACCGGTGGCAAGGCCTTTTACAATTCGAACGACCTCTTCTCCTCGCTTCGCAGCGCCATTGACGATTCCCGGCTGACATACGAAATCGGATACTATCCGTCGGACGTTAAGTGGGACGGCAGTTTTCATACAGTCACAGTGCAGCTCAAGAAACCAGACCTCATCGTTCGCGCCCGGAAAGGGTATTTTGCGCTCCCTGAACCCGCACCGAACGCGGAAACCTTGCGTGCGGTTTTGGCCAATGCGGTGCTCAGCCCTCTCGAATCCACGGGACTGGACTTGGCTGTGCGCGTCAAGGCAACGCCGCGCGACAATGGAGCCGCTGTTAGCGCGATGATATTTTTCGATCCCCGATCAATTCAATTCGACGTCAAGGACGGGCATTTTGCGGGGACCGCTAATATGTTGGTGGCGCAGCTCAACGACAAAAACCAGATACTCAACGCGGCGCAGCAGTCATTTCCTTTGAATCTCTCCCTCAGTCAGTACGAACAGTTCTTGAAGCAGCAGGTAGAATTCACACAGGAAATAGCCATTCTGCCAAATGCGGCGCAATTGCGGGTGGTCCTGTGCGACGGCAAGAGCGGCAAAGTCGGCGCTGTGGCGATCCCTGTGGCAAAGTATCTGTCGCCGAAATCCGAGCGCCACTAACGATGGTTCACCGGAATGAAGCGGGGCGAGCGCGCTGGTCGTCATCTATTTCATCTTTGCCGTCTGCTGACTGCCTCGATTGGCGCGCGGTTCTTATTGCTTGCTGGATGTTTGGTCGCTCCTGGACAATCGTGATCTCGTATGCGCAAAGTGAATTCATCCCGGAGAAGTTTAGGGGTACGGGAACTTGTCTCCTCTCTGAAGGCGCAACCGGCTTAGCACGAGCGAGAATCATAGCTGTCACAGACCCCGGGTCGAGGTCTCTGTAAGCGGAAATGTCTCCGGACTCCCATCGCCACCCAGGCGAGAATTATTTGCGCGCACTCGGAAAGTGGTTTGAAAAGTGTCAGCGCAAAGAAACGGTTGCGAAACTGCTTGGTCCGGTCTTTGAGAAGGTACTGTCGGCCTCGCAAGTTTGATCCTGCCTTTTTACTCTGGGCCCCGATCTGCCAAAGGAAAGGCCATCGACCAAAACTGCGGCGTCGGGCAATCGAATTCAAAGGCAACAGCGAAAGATCCATTCCGGGAACTTCTTACTTGGATAACGCTGCAATCTTGTCGCACACCCATAGCTGGATTCGTGAGTAGGAATTTTTGCCCTTCTCGCACTCTAAGGCCCATCTCGAGCAGACCGCCGTGAGGATTTACAGAAATTGTAAACGCTTCGAGGCAAACCAGCTTGCCCTGTTCGATCTCGGTCTCTACGATCACGCGTATCTGCAGCCACACACGCTCGCTACGCCTCCCGTTCACTGTCTCAAGCCGCGCACTCCTGCCGTTGCGCTCGCGTCACGGGTCAATTTAATTCCATTCACGAAGACACCCTCAGGTAGCTCCTTCCGAACCACGCAGCGAGTCTCCGAGTCTGCATCGCATAGTCGTTCGTTCGGGCCCACCGTGTGATCCCACTTCGCGGCTAGAGTGTCATCGGAGCCGATAGACATCCTTAGCGAACATGCCACTTGCTTTGTAATCCAAGCGTTTCTCAGGAGAGGCGGCGGGATCGAACCACCACTCATCCGAGGCGTTCCGTTCCGGGGAAGTTGGCGCACGGCGCGGATCAAGTTCGGGGAATTCCGATTTCGTCATGGCCGGGAAGCAAACTATTTGGCTCTGCAGCTAACTGTCCTCAATTGAAAGAACTTAGAAAGAATCCTGAGTCGTTCATCCTTGGTTCGCGGTGTCGGTGGTTGACGAGCCAGCCTGCGGGGGATAAGACGTAGGCTGAAAAGCTCCGCCATGCTCGGCAGACTTTTCCGGCACTTGAGTTCGGAAGACTGAATCGCAGATCGTCTATTTCGAGCGTCCGAGAATCTTTTGCTCGGAATCCCAAGCATTTTCGCATTTTCCTCTGGTCTTAGCGTCTGAGTTCTTACACTGCACGATGCCAACGAACTGCTTCGCAAAGGGTTTGTTGAATTTCACCTAATCTTCCTGAGGAGAGATCAATGATATTTTCAAGCACATACCGTAATCTGAGCGCTCTGGCTATCCTTCTTGTTGCGGCTTTCTGCGCCTGTTCCTCGGTTGGCGGTGACAAACGACCCGGGTTGACGACGGCCCCGTTCGACCAATCAGGGGGTGTGGCGGTGCTTCAGGCCGACGGAGGGGCTCCTCCTCCGCCCCTTCCCCCCACCCGGCCGCGAAATACGGCCTAAAGTTCCGCAAGTCTAGCCCAACCTCCGTGTCACCGAAGGCCGCTTGCGGTTGAGAGGGGGAGAATGTCCCGCTCTCCCTCTCGTCTCGTGCTAATATCTGGCGGCAGGCTGGAGTCTCAGCACGAAGGCTTTGTAGTTATGCTCACTATGGCGATCTGGTGGCTGGCGATCTTGCTGGAGGCCGTGCTGCTGATTCGCGGGATCCAGGAAAAGCTAGTTCGCCGCTTTCCTATCTTTTACTCTTACCTCCTATTCGTTTTTGTCGAGGAGTTTCTGCGTTTTACTGTTTATCGGTGGTTCGCAAGCCGTTACTCTCAAGTCTACTGGGCTACTCAGTTTCTTAGCCTGGTGATCGGCTCTGCAGTAATCTTCGAAATCTACCGAGTCGGACTCCGCTCGTTCCCAGGAACCGCAAGGATGGCGCGCTATTTGCTCTTAATCGTCTTCGGAGCCGTCTTTGCGAAGACGCTGGCCAATCCCTCAGGAGGTCTTTTCTGGTGGCTGGAGAAAAGCTCACTGATGCTGGAACGTAATCTGCGGATTGTGCAGGGATTGGCAATTCTTTCGCTCGTTTTGCTTTTCCTGTGGTACGCGATTCCTTTTGGCAAGAACCTAAAGGGCATCCTGTTCGGCTATGGTCTGTTTATCGCGATGAGCATCATTCAACTCACCTTGTCCGACAGCTGGGGCGACATCAGGCTGTTCTGGCCCTACGTGCAACCTGTTTCCTATCTACTGGTGCTGGGTTTATGGGCGACCGCTCTATGGTGCGCGGAACCTGCTCCTGAAGGAAAGCCGGCAACGCAACTCGAAGACGATTATGAGGTGCTGGTGGCCTCCACTCAAACTCAACTTCGGAGCGCACTCGCCCGTCTTGGATGGACGGCTCGCCTATGATGTCGACAGCCATCTTTGTTGCCGTTGCCACCCTTCTCGTTCTTTTCCTGCTCTTGATGACAAAGCGCCAGGAAGCGGAAGAACAAGAGCGTGACCAAGCGACTGCGGCGACTCGATGTGAGTGTCGCGACGTTCTTCAACGCCCGGAATTAGTTCTGCGAATATTTTCCCGCGAAGACCGGGAATTCGTCTTTCAGATTGGTTCGCCACGATTGCAGCGAATCTACCAAGAGGAACGGCGAAAGGTTGCGTTGCATTGGGTTCGCAAGACTTCCCATGAGGTAAGCAGGATTATGCGTACTCACCGGTTGATCGCCCGCCTGAGTCGCAATTTGGATGTAGCTGCTGAGGCGAAGTTGCTCTGGCAATACCTAGAGCTCCGATTCATCTGCGGGCTGCTGGTGATACTTATAGAGACGCTTGGGCCGCATGCCCTTCATGATCTTGCGTCTTGTGCCCGGGAGCTTTCTCAACTGATCAGTCAGACGCTGCCTGATGCCGCGGCAGCAAGTAGCGTCGCATCGTCAGAAAACCCGGGAACCCCATGAGCGACTCTGCCAAACTCGTGACTCTGAGTAGTGCCTATGACGACCTTCAGCATCGTACGCTTTCCGGCATCCCGTGCGACCTTGCGCGCCTGATCTACCTTGCTTCCACGCGTGACTACAACAGCGGGGTGTATCATCACGAAGGACTCTCCGCGCGATACGGGCCGGAGTCCACCCGCGTGGCCCTGCGAGCCGCCCACAAAGATATTTTCTACCGGTTGATGGCCCTCTCTTTGGAGGAATTGGTCAACGAACTTGGGATTTATGTGCGTATCTCGCGCGAGGCACCAACCGGATTCATCCATGCCTGGCAGGAACTAGAGCCCTACCGCGTTGCGGTCCCTATGGAAGTAGATTCAACGATGGTGCAACTGTTCCACTCCAACATCAGACTTGCTTTGGAGGTTTTGAGATTCCGTCAGGAGCACAGTCAGCCGTATCCGTCAGCCTCATCGCTACAGCCGTTACTTGGCCGATAATTTCGGCGTCTTTCCCATAATCCAGGCGGCGGACGCTACACGGAGAGAGTGGATGCGGCAGGAGCAATAAGTGGCCCTCCTGCAATTCACACCAGGAACAAGCATATCCATCGCGCAACTCGACAAAATAGACCGGGCGGTCGAATTCGGTCCGCCAGCGAAATGGCTGAATCTTGCGCACTCGTTGATCGATCTGAACGAAGGAACCGGGTCGCAGAAGAGGGTAAAGCGTGAAATCCCTGAGCCCGATATAGCCATACAGGCTGTTGCGCACATCCAGGTGTTGAAGAAAAGCAATCGGCACTTCCCCCCAAATCTCAACCATACGAGCCAACAGGTTCGTATTCTCGAGATCGAAGGAGCGGTCAAATCGCACCGGGAACGACACGGTCTTTTCCGCATCGTATACTTCCAGCGTCGTCAGATGCGTATTAGGCAACTGCGCTAGAAGTTGATGGTGGGTTGCCTTCTGCAGGTTTACACCAAAGTAGAGCAGGAGCTCGGTGAATTTGATGTGATAGATGGCGGCTAAGGAATAGAGCTTGAAAATGCTCGGGACGGAATCCGAGTTCTCCAACTGAGTGAGCCATGCGTTGGAAATCTGAAATTCCGGGTTCTTCTCTTCCTCTGCGATTTTTTGACTCAAGCTCTCAACATCGCGCGTCGTAATCCCCAGGCGAATTCGCAATCTTCTAAGCGAGTCTCCGGGGGGCGGTAAATTCATAGGGCCCTCATATTACTCCATTCGACCGTGAAGCGTGAGATTTCGGCAGAGAACTTAACGGAAGTGGGACTTGGAAAAGTGTGACTGAACAATAAGTTAGAGGCAAAATCGGAAAAAGCTCCAACCCACAATTGCATTATTGTGTCATTTCCGAATGCATTCCGACTGCGTTCAGGAATTCTCCTTGCGCTCCTCGAGCCCCATCGCTGTCTTCCTGCGTGTAGACTCAACTCCGCCCAGTCGCCGAAATTGCTGATCCCAGAAAAGAAGAAATATCCAGTGCCCCCAAAGAGGTTGAAGACTTATCAACAGAAAGAAACGCAATCGCACGGATGAGCTTCTCGTGCTGCGCAGTGCAATCCAAAAGACCATGCCCGCTGCGAGATTCGCCAGAGTTCCGCCCGCGGCAACCAGTCGCGAGTCGAAGTCGCGGGACCAGGCGCACGGAATTAATCGCCCCGCTTCGCCTCGGTACGGGTGCCTCGGGGCAGAAACAAACGGCGGTAGGCGCGGCGGCGCTGATTCGATGGCGGGTCGTAACTGAGAGACGACCCGCTCAACTTCCGTGCTCGGAGGGAAGCTCTTCCTTTGAGTCTCGGCGCCCATCCTTTTTGTTCTCGGTCGAGGAGTTTTGTCTAAAGAGCTTCGCCGCCTTTATAACAGTGTGCCGTGCATAATAGAGCGGGTCGCTTTTGTAGGTCGCTCGGGACTGAGCAATCCGGCGGATGACTTCTTCGGGGGTTTGGCCACGAGCCAGTGCGCGCTTCGCAAAAGCCCAGTCGTATTCGGACTGGCTCCGGTTGGCCCGCGAAGAACCGGCTCGTTTGGCGCGCTCGTGATCGTTGTAGCGCGGCGGGTCCTCGGAGTCGATGTCTAATTTGAAGTCAGGTAGGCGATAGATCTGCGCGGATTCTTTGCGAACCTCGACAAAGAAGTTTGTTTCATATTTCTTGTTGGCAAAACCGGGCAGACGCAACACGCGCGTCGCGTCGGTGGCAGCGGGATCTCCGCCGCACTCCCGGGCCATCGCGTGCAGAAGGGCTTCCGCCTCACGAAGACCCATTGCTTCGACCTTCCACACGATCTGGAATTTCCCCGGTGAACTGGTGAGGACGTAGTTCGGTTTCGGCACCGCACGCGAGTTTTCAACCGAGTTCAGAGCCTCCTGCCCTCCGTGATCCAGATCGAGGTACACGTGCCGGATTGATTTAATGTCTTTCTTCGTCCGGGTTAAGGCATGTTTTCGCAGCGGGTTCATCCCTATATAAATGTCTGACCCGGTCACGTTTTTATAGCGCAGCCACGCCTGAAACTCGGGACTCGACGCTTTCACTGCGCTGGTGATGCGCTGAAGGATTTCGCCGAGGTCGCGATTTAGCACCAGCATCGCGATCCGGTCAATTGGCTCGAAGTTGTCAAGAATGTATTCCGAAGCGGACGGAAAGGACGAACCTGAATTCTTGGCGGTCGTCATTCAAAACTCCTTGTGACTGTCAAAAATGAAGCGTTCGTCGTAGTCCGGATCATACTCTTGGATTTCGACAACTCCTGCTGCCAAACGGACCATCCTCTGCCTAGCGAACATGCTCCACCTTATTCGAGGTCAGTCTTGCCCCCGATCTGGACCAATTCGGCTCTGGGGCTATGCCGCGGCTGCTCAAGGTCCACCTTCTTGCCCCTTGAATAGATTTCCTGACGACCCCGCGTTCTGTACCATTGCGCCAGGGCCGTCTGGCTTTGATGCTCCACGACCTTTCGCCAACCGCCGCCGTTGTAAGCACAGAAACTAATTTCACCTTCTCGGGTGGCAACCGGAGTTGACGAGCTTGCCAGCGCCGCGAAGTCATAATTGAAGGCGTCTTGAAACCACATAGCGCCCGAGGCCATAATTCTCCAGCGTCTGTGATAGGAATAGGCCTGCTCGGACCAATCCTCGCCGTTACCGGCAACCCGGTAGAAACAATCCTCAAGTAACCCGCGAAACTGCTCAGGACCGAAACCAGTGGGAGCCTTCCTGGAATCGAAATTGCGGAGTAAGGAAAGCGTGACAAGGGCCTTAGTGGTTTTCGGCCCCCTCGCTGAATCGGTGATTTCCACAAGGTCCCGTGTGAATTGCTCGAAGTTGAAGAACACTGGAATCGGGACGACCTCCTTATTCTGTGTGTCTACAAGCAGAGGGCTGAATATCCCGTGGTCAGGATGGCTATCCACGAAGAGGCTACCCAGCTGCGCCCAAGGGTTTAAAACGTCGCACAGGTGGGCGAAAATTCCGTAGGTCGAGACCGGGAACCAATCGCGCAACGGCTGCCAGTCAAAGGCACTTTGCTCCCGCAGATCGTAGGCGAGTTGCGAAAGCGGGTACCGGCGAGCATAGCGCGCTTCCGTGGAGATGTTCTCGTCCCTACCGGTGAACATCACGGGCTGAAACAGGAGCCCGTGGATTTTGTCTATATTCTGAACCGCGAAGCGTACCAGCTCGCCTATCCCGTCGTTGTTGAGGCCGTTCACCACCGTAACTTGGAGAGTCGTGCGCATTCCAGACGCGGCAATGTTCTCTAGTGCTTTGAGCTTTACTTCCATGTAATTTCCCAAGCCGCGGTGCTGGTTCTTTTCGTCGGAGACCCCATCGCATTGCAGATAAACGGCGTGCAGACCGGCTGCCTTGGCTTGGACAGCAAAGTCTAGGCTCTCGGCAAAGCGCAAACCATTCGTGGCAACGTGGAGACGGTGGAAACCCATGCTTTTCGCGTGTCGAAGAGCCTCAAAGAAAATCGGGGAGAGCGTAGGCTCCCCACCGGAGAAGAGCACGTTGATTTCGCGCTGGGGTCTAAAAGAAGCAGCGTTGCGGAAGAGCGTCTCTACCTGTTCCATGCTTAATTCATGGACGTAGCTGGCAGCGTTCGCATCCATAAAACACGGAGAGCACATCATGTTGCAGCGGTTGGTAAGATCAACGATCAGGTGTGATCCGCGGCCTGAACTGATGCTGTTTGGCCCGTGATTGTGCACGTGGTCGTCGTCGACACATTCGAAATCCCTACCGAACGCAAGACCTTCCATCTTTCGAAAGAAATCAGGGTGATTGGAAAGCGTATCCTCGAACGGCCCATGCCTCCGGCACGACTTGCGCATAACGATACGGTTTCCGTCCTCAACGATCTCCGCCTCAACGATCCCCGGGTGATCGCGGAAATCAGCGACGTCGCGCTCACCGCGAAGGAATGCTTCTACGGCTTCACGATTGCAGTCAGGGCACAGAGAGAACGTTCTCCTCGGGACACCCGTCTCCATCTGCGTTCGTTGTTTTCGCTTCAGAAGAGGCCCAGGAGCCCATCCTGGGCTAGGTAGTTCCCCTTCTGGTAGCACAGTGTTAATCGGTCGGAGTAGTTTCCAAACAAGCTTCGCGGCTGCACAAACTGAATCCACCCTTGAAATAGACATGGAATCCCCTCCACGACCGCGCGTATTCCGCAGGCATCAGGCCTTCTGGATGTGGCTGGGCTGACGACGAATACGCGCTCGCTCAGCTCCTGTCAAGTAGATTTTTGTGGAACCACGATTCGCAGAGTCGGATGCCGGGCAGTAAGGCGTCGTCAGAACCCGCATTCCGGGCCTCCTAGCTTTGAGTCGGGGCAGGGACGGGGAGCGGGATTCGCTCCAGGAAGCCTCGCTGATGCCAGTAGGGATAGGTAGGCACAAACTCACTTGCGGCATCGAGCCTGGCCACTTGTTCCGGAGTCAGCTTCCATCCTGTAGCTGCGAGGTTCTGCCGCAGTTGCTCTTCGTTGCGCGCGCCGAGTATCACGCTCGAAACGGTCGGCCGTCGAAGGAGCCAATTCAGCGCGATTTGCGGAACAGTTTTTCCAGTCTCCTTTGCAACCGCGTCGATCGCATCGACAACCTTGTAGAGATACTCTCGGGGTACTTGCGGCCCCATTTCCGCCGTCTTGTGCAAGCGACTTTGCTCCGGCAACGGCTGGCCGCTTCGAATTTTGCCAGTCAACCGTCCCCAACCGAGTGGACTCCAAACCAACGCACCGACCTTTTGGTCGACCGCGAGCGGCAACAACTCCGACTCATATTCTCGTCCGATCAGTGAATAGTAGACCTGGTGGGCCACGTATCGCCCCCAGCCGTAGCGCTGGGAAATCGCCAGGGACTTCATCAGATGCCAGCCAGAAAAGTTCGAGCACGCAATGTAGCGGACCTTCCCACCACGAACCAGCGTGTCGAGCGTTTCCAGGGTCTCCTCGACCGGCGTCAGTTCGTCGAAACCATGCATGTGGTAGATGTCGATATAGTCCGTCCGCAAGCGCCGCAGGCTCGCGTCACACGCACGGAGAATATGATGACGAGACGAGCCAACATCGTTCGGTCCGTCACCCAAGCGAAATGTCGTTTTCGAGGAAATCAACAGGTCCTGCCGCTTTCCTGCGACAGCCTTGCCCAAAATCTCTTCCGACAAGCCGTTGGAATAAATGTCTGCCGTATCGAAGAGGTTGATGCCAGCGTCCAAACAAATATCGATCAGGCGCTTGGCTTCATTTACATCGGTCTCTCCCCATGCCCGGAAGAACTCCGTCCCTCCTCCAAACGTGGCCGCGCCAAAGCTCAGCTCTGACACTTTTAGCCCTGAATATCCCAATTGACGGTAGTCCATGGTTTGCTCCTTTTTTCGGCTTGCTAGCGCCATCCGCAACGCTCCAGCCTCCGCCGAGTGCCTTGAGCGACAGCACCCTAGCATCCACACGACATCGCAAGATGTCCAGACCATTCGCTCATTCTGTGGAGCCACGGTCTGCGCGTTGCCCTGGAGACAAGTGTTGACACCTTCTTTGTGGACCTCGTGGACCTCGAGAGCGGCTGCTATTTGTGGGGAAACAAGATAGAATTAGCGCCCCAGTATTGCTCTTAAGTCGCCGACCGTTTTTCTTGGCCGCCTGCTGAACGGCAAGGAGATCGAGTGATCAACGCAAAAGAGCCAATGCGAAACTTCGCCGCCCGCAGAAAACCCCGGCTGGCTTGTCTGGGACCTGTAAGAACACAGAACATCCTCCGTGGAAGAGTTCTTGTTCCTCTGCTGTTTGGTTGCATTCTGCTAGGTTGCAGGTCGACGAAACCCTCGCAAACCCCCAGCATCGAATTCAGCAAGATTCCGCCGGCGGCGCAAGGTGGCAGAGAACGGGTTGACACAATCTCGGGTCGTGTCGCAGGCGCACATCCGGGACAGCGGATCGTCGTGTATGCCAGGAGCGGACCGTGGTGGGTGCAGCCGTGGCCCGACAAACCATTTATTCCCATTCAAGCAGACTCTACGTGGAGCACAGAAACTCATCTCGGATTCGAGTATGCGGCAATGCTGGTTGAACCGACATATCATCCACCTCCCACGATGGATATTGCGCCTGCAAGCGGCGGTTCAATCGTTGCCGTGATGATCGTGAAGGGCATCGGCGCTCCTGAACTTGCACCGGTAAAAACTGTTCACTTCAGTGGCTACGACTGGAAAGTACGGACCATTGCCAGCGATCGCGGCGGAATGAACAATCTGTACGACGGAAATAATGCGTGGACCGACGCAAATGGAGCCCTCCATCTTCGTATCCAAAAGAAAGAAGGGAAGTGGTCCTGCGCGGAAGTGGTTATGACACGAAGTTTGGGGTACGGAACCTACAATGTTGTGGTGCGGGACATTTCCCATCTGGAGCCAGCCGCCGTTTTCAGTACAACCACATTCGACGATTGGGGCGGAGACCAGCATTATCGCGAAATAGACATGGAGATCAGCAAATGGGGCGATGCCGAAAGGAAGAACAATGCGCAGTACGGCATTCAGCCGTTTTTCGTGCCGGGCAATGTGGCTCCATTCGTAGCTCCGACAGGGACTTTGACGCATTCACTGCATTGGGAATCGGGTCGCGCCAGTTTTCAAACCGTTCGCGGCTCGTCGATTAAACCCGGAACTCCCGTTGTTTTCGAGCACGTCTTTACGACGGGAGTACCAACGCCTGGCCAGGAGACTTTTCAACTCTTGTTTTACGTTGTTGCCAGCGAGAAAAGCCCGCTGAAAAAAGAAAATGAGGTTGTAGTTGAGAAATTCGAATACTTTCCGTGATGCGAATCGTAAGCGACATAGCCGCCACAGAATCACGTTGATGGGCTTTGTGGCAGCGTATTGCGCATTCACAGCCCAAGCGATCGACCCACATCGTGAGCTTTCACAATATATGCGGGACCACTGGGGCAGCGAAAAAGGCTTTACTGGCGGCGCTGTTACTGCCGTAGCGCAAACCGCAGACGGCTATCTCTGGATCGGCACCGAACGAGGTCTGATTCGCTTCGACGGACTGAGCTTTCGAACATTCCCGCTGGCAACTCCAACAGTTTTCCCTATCGGTGCGGTCCAGCAACTGGTCGCCGATTCGCAGGGCGATCTTTGGATTCTGTTGCAGAGCACCAAGATTTTGCGTTATCACCTCGGAAAATTTGAGCTTGGCCGAGAGGAAGCCGAGTTTGGCATCACTGCGATCACCAAGCGGCTGGACGGCAGGATTCTGTTCTCGTCGCTGGCTCTGGGCCCTCTTACTTACCATGACGAGAAATTCGAAATCCTGGATCCCGCTGCGGCTAGTGCGAATTTCTCGTCCGTGCCAGACGCGGACGAGCTTTCCACACGGCTCAGTTGGGCAACTGGCGTAACCCCTCATCGTTTTGCGGAACCAAACTCCGCAGTTATTTCGATGGCGCAAAGTTCGGAAGGAAAGCTCTGGCTCGGAACACGCGATAAAGGCCTTTTCTACATGAGCGATGGAAAAGTCTATGCAGCTGGGAAAACGCCTTCGGCAGCACCGATCAACTGCTTATTAGCACTTTCCAATCGCGAACTGTGGATCGGCACGGATCGCGGCGTGCTGCGATGGAATGGAACCGCAATCACTTCTCAGGGAGTTCCTCCTGCGCTGGCTCACTTGCCAGTGCGCGCCATGATTCGTGACCACGATTCAAATATCTGGGTCGGCACATCCGGCGGACTGATCCGCGTGAACGCTGACGGAGTCTTGCTTGATGCACCGAACTCGCACGCCAACGGTGCGGTCACGGCGCTTTTTGAGGATCGCGAAGGAAATATCTGGATCGGAAGCCCTCGAGGGATTGATCGTCTTCGCGACAGTGCTTTCGTCACCTACTCGGCGGGCGATCTGAAGACGGAAAGCGGGGGCCCGATTTATGTGGATGAGCACGAACGGGTTTGGTTCGCACCGTACGAAGGCGGCTTGCAATGGTTGGCCGGCGGAAAAAGTGGCGACGTAGTTAGCGCGGGTCTCGCGCAAGATGTCGTCTACTCGATTGCGGGAAGGAATGACGGGTTGTGGCTGGGCAGGCAGCGAGGAGGCCTGACGCATCTGACCCAGGGAGGGGCGACAGCAAAAACTTACACGCACGCCGATGGCTTAGCGCAAAACGGAGTTTACGCGGTGTATCAGAGTCGCAACGGAACGGTCTGGGCAGGCACGCTGAGTGCTGGCGTGAGCGCGTTGAAGAATGGCCATTTCGTGTCATACACCACGGCCGACGGAATGTCCTCGAATACCATAGCGGCTATCGCTGAAGATTCCAATGGCACGATGTGGTTCGCGACCCCGAGCGGGATCGACTCTCTCAGTCAAGGCCGATGGAGCGCGTTGCGAAAAGGTGAGGGTTTGCCTTCCGACAACGTGAATTGCCTCCTTTTCGATTCGTCGGATGTTCTATGGGCTGGTACGTCGGCAGGGCTCGCGTATATGCGTTCCGGAAAGGTCCAGAATGTTTCCGGATTGGCCCCGGATTTGGGTGAGCAGATCTTGGGAATCGCCGAGGATGGAAAAGGATGGTTGTGGATCTCCACATCTGGTCACGTGTTGCGACTCGAGCGCAACAAAATTCTCGACGGTTCGTTGAAGGAATCAGACGTCCGCGAATACGGGTTGGAAGACGGATTGATGGGCGTGGAAGGTGTGAAACGCTTTCAGTCTGTATTCGGCGATCACAACGGAAAGATCTGGTTCTCGATGAATCGAGGGCTTTCTGTGGTTGACCCTGCGCGTGCAAGTTCTGGTTCTCCTCCGGCGCTCGTCCACATCGATGGGGTTAGCCTGGATGGCAACCCCGTGAATATGGGTGATTCCCTGCGCCTCAGCGGGCCGCATCGCAGAATCATCTTTAACTATGCGGCGCTCAGCCTTTCGGTTCCGGAGCGCGTGCAATACAAATACAAACTCGACAGCGTTGACGACACTTGGAGCAATCCCGTTACTTCGCGCGAAGTGACGTACAACAACCTGAACTCCGGCAAGTACCGCTTCCGCTTAATGGCCACCAACAGTGAAGGGGTTTGGAATAGCTCCGAGCTCGATCTGCCGGTAGAGATCACGCCCCAGTATTGGCAAACCTGGTGGTTTCGACTTACGGCTGGGATGCTAGGCTTGCTAGCGGTGTTCCTGATTTACCGCTTACGGATCAGCACCGTCGCCGCAAGAATGAATATGCGATTTGAAGAGCGGCTCACAGAGCGTACGCGAATCGCGCAGGAACTGCACGATACCCTGTTGCAGGGCTTTCTCAGCGCCTCCATGCAACTGCACGTTGCCAATGATCGTTTGCCCGAAACTTCGGAAGCAAAACCACTCGTCGAACGCACGCTTCAGTTGATGACGCGGGTCATCGACGAAGGCCGCAACGCTGTCAGGGGGTTGCGCTCATCCGATGTTTCCGATCAGAACCTGGAACAAGCGTTTTCCCGATTGCAACAGGAACTGTCTCCTGCAAGCGACTCAGAGTTCCGCGTAATCGTTGAAGGTGCGCCGCGCCAATTGCGTCCAATCATTCGCGATGACATCTATCATATCGGTCGCGAGGCTTTGGCAAACTCCTTCCGCCATTCACGAGCTACTGAAATCGTGGTCGAAATTGAGTACACTGTGAATCTTTTCCGGGTTATGGTGCGCGACAATGGTATCGGCATTAATGCTGACGTTTTGCGCAAAGGCCGCGACGGCCATTGGGGACTGTCCGGCATGCGCGAGCGTGCGGAACGCATCGGCGCACGGCTGCGAGTTCTAAGCCGAGCTGCCGCTGGAACCGAAATGGAGCTGTCCGTTCCGGGCAGCATCGCCTTCGCTTCGCAGCCTTCCAAAGGCAGCAAATTGTGGTTTTCCAGGTTGTACGCGAAAAAGAGCAGCGACGCTAAGGCGGTAGCAGAGAGCGAGCAACTCCCATGAGTGCAGCGAACGGCATCCGGATTCTGAGTGTGGACGATCATCCGCTACTGCGAGAAGGAATCGCGGCGGTCATTAACAATCAACGAGACATGTGTGTTGTTGCCGACGCCTCTAGCGCCAAGGATGCCATCGAACAATTTCGCAAGCACCAGCCCGACGTCACGCTTATGGATCTACGCCTTCCGGACAAAAGCGGGATCGATACGATGATCTCGATCCGGTCGGAATTTCCAGAGGCGCGCATAATCATGCTGACGACGTTTGAGGGCGACGTTGAGATCCAGCGTGCCTTGGAGGCTGGCGCCCGCGCCTATTTGTTAAAAAGCATGCCTCCGAAGGAGTTGGTGGAAGTGATTCGCCAGGTTCACGCGGGCAAAAAGCGCGTTCCTCCGCAGCTTGCCGCGCAGCTCGCTGAACACATGAGCGATGAAGCCCTGACCAGCCGCGAAATCGAGGTTCTTAGCCAGATTGCCGAAGGCAACCGCAATCGGGACATCGGCGAAAAGCTCTTTATTACCGAGGAGACCGTCAAAGTTCACATCAAGAACATCATGGGAAAACTCGGAGCCAGCGACCGCACGCAAGCCGTGGCGATCGCAATTCGTCGCGGAATTATCCACCTGTAAGTTCTGAAAGTAATTCAGCTTAGTACCCCTAAAGCGTTAGGAAAAGATACCGGAATGTGGGGAATCGCCGCGCCGATTTGTCATCTACCGTTGTTCGTTAGGCACGTTGGCGTTTGACGGGAGATCAATCTGCAAAGGCTGTTTTCTGCGTTTCCAAGCGGCGCTCCGGGCGCTGGACTCTTAGTCTTGCGAGCAGCCGCCGGTTCTACGCTTGCAGCCCAAGGCATTATCCATCTTTTTTCGCGTTCGAGTCTGAGCGTGAGTGCTTTGGCAATGAGCATCTTCCTCACGTTGACCGGCGTCTTCATGCTGATCGGATTTTTGACGCCGATCGTCAGCCCGCTGGCAGCGTTGGAGTGTGCTGCCGCCCTCGTCTGGACCACATTGCCGTGGGGCTTGCTGACCTCAAATTTCGTCGTTTTTCGACTGATTGCGATGTTTATCGCGGTTGCTCTAATTGGACCCGGCGCTTATTCCGTGGATGCGCAAATCTTCGGCTGGAAAGAAATCGTGATTCCCACGGCTATGCCGCATAAAGAAGAAGAGAAGTAAAGAGCAATAAGGTGGCCGTTTCAATTGTCCGCAGCCAGGCACTCGGAGTTGCGGCCCGTAGACCCCTCCAATAGTGGTAGAGCAATCCCACCCTTGCGGTGTATCAAAAAACTATTCTATCCCGTGATGTTTCCCTTTTTCCATTCTGCGAGTGTGTCCCTGCCGAGCCAATCTTGTAGGAGATCCCGGGCGATCCAGAAGGAGAACAGAAATTGTTAGCCATCTCAGCAAAGTCAGCGCGCATCAACTGCATTTCGAGCAGCAATCTCGATACCGTGCCGGAAGAGCATCTTCTCTCAGCGGCGCGAGAAGGTAATCAGGCGGCTTACGGTGAAATGTGTAAGCGCCACTCGAAGAAGATTCTGCACACCACTCTTCGCATCACGCGGAACTACGAAGACGCCGAGGATGCACTTCAGGAATGCTTCCTGAAGGCCATGATTCATATCAGGGATTTCGACGGCAGGTCCCAGTTCTCGACCTGGCTTACGCGTATTGCCATCAATGCCGCTCTCATGAAGATCCGCGCGAAACGGAAGTGCCGGGAATCGTCAATTGAAACCACAGAGGAATTTAGCGGACAGCAACAGGTAATTGAACTACCCGATCGCTCGTTGAATCCTGAAGACATCTATTCCGAGGGTGAGAATGCGACGATTCTGCGAGAGGCGCTCCATACGCTCCGCCCGCGCATCCGCGCAGCGATCGAAATCTGTCATCTCCAGGAACGTTCCCTGACGGAGACTTCTCGGCAACTGGGCATCTCCATAGCAGCCACAAAAGGGCGCGTGTTCCACGCCAAGGCCGCCCTCAGGAAATCTCGACTCCTGAGACGAATCGTTTCTGGGAAAGTTCAACGCGCAGCGTAAAAGCTCTTAGTTGGCAGTCCCCTCGAGCGAAAAACCTTAAATCCAGGAGCAATGAAGATGGCAACGATTACGGCCCAAGACGGTACGCGCATTTATTACAAGGACTGGGGGAAGGGCCAACCTATTGTTTTTTCGCATGGCTGGCCGCTCAGCGCAGATGACTGGGATGGACAGATGCTGTTCTTCGGGCAACGAGGCTATCGCGTCATCGCACACGACCGGCGGGGGCATGGGCGCTCGGATCAGACCTGGGACGGCAATGAAATGGACAGCTACGCCGACGATCTCGCCACGCTATTTGAAAAACTCGATCTGAAGGACGCGATAATGGTCGGGCACTCAACGGGTGGCGGCGAGGTTGCTCGCTACCTGGGCCGGCATGGCGCGAAGCGTGCTGCCAAAGCCGTGCTCATCAGCTCCGTACCGCCGCTCATGCTCAAGACAGACAAGAATCCCGGCGGCCTGCCCCTGTCGGCTTTTGATGAACTCCGCGCAGCGCTCGCCGCCAATCGCCCGCAGTTCTACAGAGACATTACCCTTCCCTTTTACGGGTACAACCGGCCGGGCGCAAAAATCTCCGAGGGCCTTCGAGAACACTGGTGGCTTCAGGGAATGATGGGAGGAGTAAAGGCTCACTACGATTGCATTAAGGCATTCTCCGAAACCGACTTCACCGAGGACCTGAAGAAGATCGACATCCCTGTGCTGGTGATGCACGGTGACGACGATCAGATTGTGCCGATTGTTGCCGCTGGCCTTCTGTCCGCGAAAATCCTTAAGAACGCAACGCTCAAGGTCTATCCGGGCTTTCCTCATGGCATGCCCGCAACCAATGCCGACCAAATCAACGCCGATTTGTTGACCTTTTTTGAAGGGACCGCAACAGCAGCAGCTTCTTAATCAGAATCAGTTCATGCATCCGGCCCGCGCAGCGAAAATGCATACGGTTTTGACGCCGGCCGGGGAACAACGATGTAGATAAATTGAATTCGGGCCTCGCTATTTTTTGCGTTGTCATATGGCTTTGAAATGCCGGTTCACAGCCATGCAAGGAAGTGAGAACAAATAGCTGCCTCTGGAGCAGTGAAGGAGTCAGGTGATGATTCACGCTGGTGAAATCCAAAAAGGCAATGGGCAAATCCAATTCTCCCTGACGGTTCTAGAAACCGCACAACTGCGGCCGAAACTGAAACTGGTCAATGCCAACCCCGCACCTTCGTTCACACGCAACAGCAGCAATCTCTCTGGCTCTCAAGTGCTTGTCGGATGCCTATCCGCGTTATGCCAGGTTGGCCTGCGGTTCTGGGCATTTCTGCATTTCCGGCTATTTGAACAATGAGACAAAATGTCATAACGGCGTGCGCTGTGAGGGATCAGAAGTTCAAAATGTGGAGGAGAAGGCCGGCGAGGCTGGCGCCGACGAGCGGACCAGCCACCGGAATGGTCGCGTAGTTCCAGTCCGAGTTCCACTTGCCTGCAATGGGAAGAACCGCGTGAGCGATGCGCGGACCAAGATCGCGAGCGGGATTGATGGCATAGCCAGTAGTGGCGCCAAGCGAAAGACCGATTGCCCAGACCACACACCCTGCGAGGTAGGGACCAAGACCCGCAACGAGACCGTCCTTTGATACTGTTTTTGAGAAAATTGCTGCGGAAACAAATACCAGGACGAACGCGCCGATGATCTCGCTGATGAGATTCGCGGCGAGATTTCCAATCGCTGGCGCCGTGCAGAATACCCCCAACTTCAAAGAGGCATCGGGGGTTTCCTTCCCATGAGGCAGGAAATGCAGCCAAACGAGAGTTGCACCCACAAAAGCGCCCAACATCTGGGCCGCCGCGAAAGGAACGAGCTTGGAGTAATCACTTGAGGAGAGAGCGAATCCGAGGGTGACGGCAGGGGGTTGATAAAGGCGTCCTTGCTACCGCAGGCAATCGCAGCGAAGACTCCGGCCATGACGCGAACGCCAGGGCCCGTCGTGATCACTATCCAGCCGGAACCCTCGGCCTTCGATCGCTTCAACAGCACGCTGGCCACCACGCCATCACCCAACAAAACCAGCACGAGAGTTCCCATGAATTCTCCGAAAAATGGTGAAAGCATAAACGACCCTCCCTTTCCTTGAAATTCTATCAGGTGATTAGGAGTACCTCTTTTCTACTGGTAGGGCCAACTCTATGCGGCCCTGTTAAACGAGCGAGTTACTGCCTTCTTCCATTCCTGGTAAAGATGCTCACGTGTGTCGTGGTCCATCTGAGGCTTCCAGGTATGATCCACGCCCCAATTGCCGCGGAGTTCATGGAGATCTTTATGGCATCCGACAGCAAGCCCAGCGGCGATCACGCCGCGAGCGCACCGCTGATGGCGATGCTTCCTTCCAGGGCGTTCTGCGCGGGTTTCGCGCCGAGCCTGAACGCAAGCGTAGTAATCGGCGATACCTTGGTATTAGTCGAGACCACAAGCGGCTTCACACTTCCGTTTCCATCCACTCCGCAGATATTGGCAGTTAGCTCAGCATGCCGATTCTCGCGCTCCGGATCTACATTTGGACAGCGCCACGGCTTCCAACGATAATTACGACACCGCGGACAGCTGCATTTGCAAAGGACTGTCCGCTCGAATTCGCAAAAAGATGAATACGCACTCGCGAAAATCTACATCCTTTCTTCTTCACGGCCATCCAACGCGGTGAGAACCAATAACTGCCTCTAGAGCAGTCAAGGAGTCAGGCGATGATTCGCACTGGTGAAATCCGAAAGGGCAATGCCCAAATCCAATTCTCCCTGACGGTTCTGGAAGCCACACAACTGCGACCGAAACTCAAACTGGTCGCTACCAACCCGGCACCTTCGTTGACACGCAGCGGAATCAATCTCTCTGGCACCCAAGTGCTTGTCGGATGCTTATCCGCATTATGCTCGGTTGGCCTGCTGCTATGGGCATTTCTGCATCTCTGGATGTTTGAACAATGAAGGAAGGGTTATAGCGGCGTGCAGTGTGACTTTGTTGGCGTAATCAGTGCCGATCAATGATGCCGCGCCAACTCGAGATCGGCGCGCGCAGAGGTGCGATTTTACCACCGTATTCGCAGAGCAATTCTGCCGAGTATGTGTGCCTGCCGAAGCCTGGCGTGCGCTCGAGCGGCTCGCGCGAGTGGATAGGCGGCCGCGCTCGGTACGCGGAGCTTGGCTTCTGCTACAGCACTTGTCGAGTGCGGTGGCTTTCATGGTTGCCGGGACCGGGGGATTGCGGTGCGCGGCTTTGGCAGTCATGGTTCGATCACGTCTCGAAATTGCTGAGGCATCTCTCATTGCAAATTAAACGAAATGATCAGAGGCAGCTAGGTCCTAACCGCTCAATCGGTTAGGGAAATTGAAAGGTTGTCCCAGAGCGCGCAAATCATCAAGAGACAGTCAAACGCTGCCGGTGGGCTGACCCCAGAACGTCCCGGTAACAGCACGGTGTATGGTGGAAAACATCGAAATTGGATAGAATCCGCGGCTGCGTCTCTGGGGGCAAAAGCTAGTGATCGCAGGGCATTTTTCGTTGGTACATTGTGTTGGCCTTTTGACAGTGTGAGGACGGCAAGAAGATGGCATCTGTCACGTCCAAGGGAGCAGTTACCCGGAAGGATGGGGCGCCGATCTCAGAGATTGATGTTCTCTGGATGACGGCCGGGCTTGGTTGCGATGGAGATACCATCGCGGTAACCGCCGCAACCCAGCCGAGTATCGAAGACCTCGTCCTCGGCGCTTTTCCGTGGATACCCAAAGTAAATTTCCATAATCCGTTCCTGGCCTACGAAAACGGAGACGAATTCGTGCGGTATTTTCGGGATGCGGCCGAAGGAAAAGGTTTGCCTTTTATTTTGGTGGTAGAAGGCTCGATTCCAAACGAGAAGAACAAGAGTGAAGGATATTGGGCGACGTTCGGCACGGATGCGAAGACCGGCCAGCCGATCACCACGTGCGAGTGGATCGACCGGCTGGCGTCCAATGCCTGGGCGGTGGTTGCCGCGGGGACTTGCGCGACCTATGGCGGTATCCACGCGATGGAAGGCAATCCAACCGGTTGCATGGGATTGCCGGATTACCTCGGTTGGAGCTGGAAGTCGAGCGCGGACATTCCGATCGTTTGCGTTCCTGGATGCCCGGTCCAGCCAGACAATTTCACCGAGGTGTTGCTGTATTTGCTGAACCTGGCGGCCGGGCGCGCGCCGATGATTCCTCTGGATGATGCGCTGAGGCCGACGTGGCTGTTTGGAGCCACGGTTCATGAAGGGTGTGATCGCGGCGGGTATTACGAGCAGGCGGAGTTCGCAGAAGAATATGGATCGCCGACGTGCATCGTGAAACTGGGATGCTGGGGGCCAGTGGTGCAATGCAACGTGGGCAAGCGAGGGTGGATGGCAGGAATCGGCGGATGTCCAAACGTTGGCGGTATCTGTATTGGGTGCACCATGCCGGGGTTTCCCGACAAATTCATGCCATTCATGAACCAGCCGCCGGGGTCGCTGCTGTCATCTAATGCAGTGACGACTTATGGGCGCGCAATCCACGCATTGCGCCGGTTCACGCAGGCGTCGCTCAATAAAGAGCCGTCCTGGAGGAACCGCCCAAAAGAATGAGTGCGTTGCAGATGCAAAGCGAGCGGCAAGCAGTGGAATCTGTCTGTTTGGGAAGTGTTCGGCGGCACAAGAGGTGAGGAGTGGGGCTGGATTTTCTCACGCAAGCGAAGGGTAAAAACGACGGCACGCAAGGGATCGCCGCCGACAAGCTATTCGGCAATCTATCAGAAGCGGAAAAAGCTCTTCAGGAACTCGCTGACGTTTTTTTTCAGCAACAGACTTGCGCCGCAGATCTTAAGCTCACAGGGAAAACGGGATCCAAACGAACTTCCGAAGCGCCTTCGCTAAATATGGAAGCGACATACCGCGCGCTCGTGGAGCAAATCCCCGCGGTCGTGTTCATGGCTTACCTGGACAAGGGCATCGGCGAAGCATACGTAAGCCCGCAGATTGAAGCGGCGCTGGGTTTTTCGCAGCGAGAATGGCTGGAAGACCCCGTGCGGTGGTACCAGCAGATTCATCCGGACGACAAGACGCGATGGAGCACGGAGGCCGCGGAGATGTTCCTCTCCGGAAAACCATTGCGATCCGTGTACCGGGTGATGGCGCGCGATGGGCGTGTGCTGTGGTTTCAGTGCGAAGCCAAGATGATTCGGCAGGAAGATGGCCGGCCGTGGTTTATCCACGGTGTGGGAGTCGATGTCACGGAACTCAAGCAAGCGGAAGGAGCTTTGCACCAGGAGCGCAACCTGTTGTCCGGAATCCTGGATACCGTGGGCGCGCTTGTCGTGGTGCTGGATCGCGAGGGGCGGATCATCCGTTTCAACCGGGCCTGCGAGGAATTGACAGGTTACGGCTCGGACGAAGCACAGGGCCAGCCCATCTGGGAGCTGTTCCTGGCTGGCGACGACGTCGCACAGTTCAAAACATTGTTCCAGCAGATCTGTGAAAAGGTGTCGCGGACGGAGTACGAGAGCTGCTGGGTTACCCGCGATGGCAGCTTCAGAACGATTGCGTGGTCGGCGGCGGCTCTTCCAGGCGCGAAACACACGCCAAAATATATCATTGCGTCAGGCATCGACATCACCGAACAAAAACGCGCGCAGACAAAGTTCCGCGGCCTGCTGGAGGCAGCTCCCGATGCTGTCGTGGTCATCAACCAAAAGGGCAAAATTGTGCTGGTGAATGCCCAGACGGAAAAGTTGTTCGGTTACGGCCGAGAGGAACTTCTGGGAGAGGAAATCGAGAAACTGGTGCCGGAAAGATTGCGGGGCAAACATCCGGGTCATCGCCAGAATTTCTTCGCTGAGCCCCGGGTACGGCCTATGGGCGCGGGGCTCGAGCTGTACGGGCTGCACAAGGACGGGAGCGAATTCCCGGTGGAGATAAGTCTTAGTCCACTGGAGACCGAAGAGGGCGTACTTGTTTCCAGCGCGATCCGCGATATCAGCGAGCGTAAACGGCTGGAGAAAACGATCCTGAAAATCAGCGAACGAGAACAGCGCAGAATCGGACAGGATCTGCACGACGGATTGGGGCAGCACTTGACGGGCATCGCGTTCATGAGCAAGGTGCTGGAAGAAAAACTTTCCGAGGCGTCCGTGCCGGAATCGGGCGATGCGGCCAAGATCGTGCGGCTGGTCAACGACGCGATTCGAAAGACCAAGGAGCTGTCCCGTGGTCTTCTTCCCGTGGTATCCGAAGCCAACGGATTGATGTCGGCGCTCAAGCAACGCGCCGGGGAACTGGAGGACCTGTTTCAAATCAGCTGTCGTTTTGCGTGCGACGAGCCTGTCCTGATCGACGACGTGAATGTGGCCACGCACCTTTACCACATCGCTCAGGAAGCGGTGAACAACGCGATCCGTCACGGCAAATCGAGAAACATCGTGATTGGATTGAGGAGCCAGAACGGCGTTGGCGTTTTGACGATTCAAGATGATGGTGGGGGATTCCCGAAGAAGCAGGTAAGCCACCCGGGAGTCGGGCTGAGCATCATGAACTACCGTGCCAATATGGTGGGCGGTTCGCTGAAGGTGTCGCCGAGCGAAGACCGCGGAATAACGGTGACTTGCCTGTTCCCGATTCCCAGCGCTGAATAGGAGCCGCATGCCATGGCGACGAAACCGCAATTCGCTTCACAGACAAAGAAATGCAGGGTGCTGCTGGTCGACGACCACCCCATCGTGCGGCAAGGACTTGCATTACTAATCGATCGCGAACCGGACCTAGCCGTTTGCGGGGAAGCCGAGGGTGCGCACACCGCGTTTCACGCCATCATTACACTGAAGCCCGACATTGTGGTCCTGGACATTTCCCTCAGTGGCCCTGACGGCCTGGACGTACTCAAGGAAATACGTTCGAAGACCGCGAGCCTGCCCGTGCTAATTCTCTCGATGCATGACGAATCGATCTACGCGGAGCGGGCCATGCGCGCCGGCGCGAACGGCTACATTATGAAACAGGAGGCGACCGAGAAGGTGTTGGTTGCCATTCGAAGAATTCTGCAAGGCGAAGTTTATCTGAGCGACCGGCTGACGAATACCATGTTGCAGCAGTATGTCCGGGGAGCCGCCCCCGCCAAGAGGTCACCGCTTGTGAACCTGACGGACCGGGAGCTGGAAGTCTTTCGCTTGATTGGGGAAGGACACGGAACACGGCAGATCGCAGACGAGTTGCACCTGAGTGTGAAGACGATCGAATCGTATCAAGCGCACATCAAAGAGAAACTGGCGTTGCGGAATGCCCGCGAGCTGGTGCAGCACGCCATCGAATGGACCGTGAATCTCAAAGGCGGGTACTAAATCGGGTTTGTTCGACGCATGGTCGGATCGGGGATTCCCCTACAGCAGAAATCGCCCATCCCCTATAAGTAATTCGGCTTGTTCCCGATTGTCGAATTTCAATGCAATTGTAATTCTCTCCATCGAAATTCTGGATAGCGACGCGGTATATCCCGGATCGGATCACGCGCTTCCTACGGGAAGCCGTGGTTTTTTCCTGTACATGGTGAGCGCAGGGAAGTTTTGACTTCTTCTATGTGCACAGCCGTCTCTGCGGGGACATGCCGGAGCCCGAAAGGAGAGACCAGCAATGACATCCGAAGCAGTGCCTTATGGCCGAAAAACACAAAAACCCTCGCCCGTCAGCGACGTACATATTTTATGGATTACGGCCGGGCTAGGTTGCGACGGAGACTCCGTCTCGATTACGGCGGCGACGCAACCCAGCATTGAGGACGTGTTACTCGGTGCGATTCCGGGCTTGCCCCGGGTGCATTTGCACAACCCAGTGCTCGCGTATGAAAACGGGGACGATTTCCTGAAGTATTGGTATCAAGCGGAGCAAGGGAAGCTGGATCCGTTCGTGCTGGTGGTGGAAGGTTCGATTCCTAACGAGAAGATCAAGAAAGAGGGCTACTGGGCGGCCCTCGGAACTGATCCGAAGACCAATCAGCCAATCACGACCAATACATGGATTGATCGGCTGGCGCCCAAAGCGCTGGCTGTCGTGGGTTGCGGTACATGCGCCACGTACGGCGGAATCCATGCGATGCAGGGAAATCCCACCGGAGCGATGGGTTTGGCCGATTATCTGGGCTGGGAGTGGAGGTCGAAGGCGGGCTTGCCGATTGTGAACGTGCCCGGTTGCCCAGTCCAGCCCGACAATTTCATGGAAACGGTGCTGTACCTCCTGTACCAGGTGGCGGGACTGGCGCCGATGATTCCGCTCGATGATCAGTTGCGCCCGAAATGGCTGTTTGGCGCCACCGTCCATGACGGATGCGACCGCGCTGGCTATTACGAGCAAGGTGATTTCGCGGAAGTGTATGGTTCGGCGAAATGCATCGTGAAACTGGGCTGCTGGGGACCGGTTGTGAATTGCAATGTGCCGAAACGCGGCTGGATGGCGGGCCTCGGCGGCTGCCCCAACGTCGGCGGAATCTGCATCGGGTGCACGATGCCAGGCTTCCCGGACAAGTTCATGCCGTTCATGGATGAGCCACCGGGCGCGAAGGTCTCTGCCGCAAGCATCACGATGTACGGCAAGGCGATCCGATCGTTGCGGTCGTTTACCAACGAGACCGTAAACAAGGAACCGAAATGGCGGCACGCTCGCGCGGAATTGACCACTGGGTATAGATCCGGGGCGTACTAACAGGAAAGGAGCGGAAATCATGGGAACCGTGACATCTACGACAAAAGGAACGCCTACCGGTGCAAGAAAACTGGTGGAGATGAATTGGGATCCGATTACTCGAATTGTTGGCAGCCTGGGGATTTTCACGAAGATCGATTTTGATAACCGGCAAGTGGCGGAGTGTCACAGCACATCGTCGATCTTCCGCGGGTACAGCATCTTCATGAAGGGGAAGGATCCGCGCGATGCGCACTTCATTACCAGCCGCATCTGCGGGATCTGCGGCGATAACCATGCGACCTGCGCCACATATGCGCAGAATATGGCCTTTGGCGTGCGCCCGCCGGCACTGGGCGAGTGGATCGTGAATCTCGGCGAGGCCGCCGAGTACATGTTTGACCACAACATTTTCCAGGACAACCTGGTCGGCGTGGATTTCTGCGAGCAGATGGTGAAGGAGACGAATCCCGGCGTATATGCCAAGGCGGAGAAGACGACCGCGCCGCATTCAGACCTCCATGGGTTTCGGACGATTGCGGACATCATGAAAGCGCTCAATCCGTTCACGGGATCGTTCTATCGCGAAGCGTTGCAGATGAGCCGCATGACGCGAGAAATGTTCTGCCTGATGGAAGGGCGGCATGTGCATCCGTCCACGTTGTACCCGGGCGGAGTAGGAACCGTGCCGACGATTCAGCTTTTCACCGACTATATTGTGCGGCTGATGAAGTACGTGGAATTCATGAAGAAGGTGGTTCCGCTGCACGATGACCTGTTTGATTTCTTCTATGCAGCGCTTCCCGGCTACGAAGAAGTGGGCCGGCGGCGCGTGTTGCTGGGCTGCTGGGGTTCGTTCAACAACCCCGCGGTGTGCGATTACACCTACAAGAAAATGACCGAGTGGGGCCGGGCGATGTATGTCACGCCCGGAGTGGTGGTGGACGACAAGCTGGTGACCACGGACCTGGTGGACATTAACCTGAATATCCGCATCCTGCTGGGAAGCTCCTACTATGACGGATGGGAGCACTCCGAGAAGTTCGTGCACACGGATCCATTAGGCAATCCCGTGGATCAGAACCATCCTTGGAACCAGACGACGATTCCCAGACCGCAAAAGCGCGACTTTGCCGGCAAGTACACCTGGGTCATGTCGCCCCGCTGGTTCGATAAGAGGACCGGTGATCATTTGGCGCTGGACACAGGTGGCGGACCAATCGCACGGCTGTGGGCGACGGCGCTGGCTGGCCTGGTGGATATTGGCTACATCAAAGCAACAGGGCGAAGCGTAAAGATGTATCTGCCAAAAACAGTTTCGCTGCCCGAAGTCGAGTTCGAATGGAAGATTCCGAAGTGGAGCAACGCCATCGAACGCGACCGCGCGCGGACATATTTCCAGGTATACGCGGCTGCCGCTGCTCTTTATTTTGCTGAGCAGGCGCTGGCGGAGTTGCACGCAGGCAGAACAAAAACGTGGTCGGAATTCACGGTGCCGCAGGATGCCATTGGTTGCGGCTTCCACGAGGCAGTGCGCGGTGTTCTGTCTCATCACGTGGTCATTCGCGACGGCAAGATTGCGAACTACCATCCTTACCCACCGACACCGTGGAACGCGAATCCGCGGGACATTTATGGAACACCTGGACCGTACGAGGATGCGGTGCAGAATACGCCCATTTTCGAAGAGAACGGCCCGGACAAGTTCAAAGGCATTGACATTATGCGGGCGGTGCGGAGTTTCGATCCCTGCTTGCCATGCGGCGTACACATGTATCTCGGCAACGGCAAGGTCCTGGAGACGCACCACTCGCCGATGTTCGGTTTGCACTCTTGACGTAACAACACGTCGAGCCAAGGCGGGTGGTGCGTGAAAGAGGAGGGAGGGGCGGCTTGGGCGGGCCGAGTTTGCCTCCTCGATTGCGGCCACCCGCTTTGTAATGTGCTCGAAGGAGACTATGGCGCAGGATACGGCACTGCAGAGGCGCATTCAGCGCATCGGGACAATCGTCGAGCAATTGGAATCGGCGGCGGATGCGAATTCGCGCGCCCTGGCGAAAGAGCTTCTGGAATCGCTGATGGCACTGCATGGAGCGGGGCTCGAGCGGATCCTGGAGCTTGCCCGAGAGGCAGGAGAAACCGGACATACCCTCATCGGAAAGTGCGGGCGGGACGAACTTGTGAGCAGCTTGCTGCTGCTGTATGGATTGCATCCGGACGACCTGAATACTCGCGTCACGCGCGCACTCGAGAAATCGCAGAGCTTCCTTGATTCGCACGCGGCTCGAGCACAGCTAACCTCGGTCCAAGACGACGGGACGGTTACAGTGCGACTTCATTTGAAGCCCAACGGCGGCTGCGGCTCTTCGGCCGCGGCAGTGAAATCCACCCTGGAAACTGCTCTGCAGAATGCCGCGCCGGATGCGCCTGCGATCGTTGTGGAAGAGACTGGTGTCGCGCCGGCCGGTTTCGTATCCGTGGCACAACTCGCGAGCGGCCAAGCGATCGCGGCGTTGTCGGTGCCACGTGCGCAGCGGAGCGGAGACTAGCATGCCTCCCGCGCTTCCACCCCGACAGGAAAGCGCGTTTGCCGCACTCCGGCAATTTGCGCGCAAGCGGACCGTGCTAGAGCGATGCGAGATGTGCAGCCGGGAACTCCCTTCCGAACATGAGCATCTGGTCGAGCCGGAGAACCGCAAACTGATTTGCGCTTGCAATGCCTGCGCCATTCTGTTTGAGGGACAGAGCGGCACAAAATACAAACGCGTCCCGCGCCGAGTGTTGTTTTTACGGGAATTTCAACTGACTGATGCGCAGTGGGACGGGTTGATGGTGCCGATTGAAATGGCGTTCTTTTTCAGAAGCACGCCGCAAGGAAAAGTGATTGCGCTTTACCCCAGCCCCGCGGGACCGACGGAATCGCTGCTTTCATTAGACACCTGGACAGACATCGTGGAGATGAACCCGATCCTGAATGAGATGGCGGCAGACGTGAGCGCGCTGCTGGTGAACCGGGTTGGGCATGCCCGGGGCGCTTCGCCTGCCGAGTATTATCTCGTGCCGATCGACGAGTGCTACAAGTTGGTGGGACTGATCCGCACCCACTGGCGCGGGCTTTCCGGTGGAACGGAAGTGTGGCGGGAGATTGGCGCATTTTTTGCGGCCCTCAAGAAGAGAGCCGGCTTGGGCAGCGGGGGCGCGCATGCCTGATCTGCGACTCAGCATCGAAGATGCGGATGTGGTGCACAATGCAGCTGCGCCGATGCTGGCGTTCAAGCTGCGAATTGCCAACAACCCGAGCGAAGAGATTATTCACACGGTTGTGCTGAAAGCCCAAATTCAGATCGAAGTGACGCGCCGGAAATACGACGCCAAGGAACAGGCAAGACTGCAGGATTTGTTCGGCGAGCCCGACCGCTGGGGACAGACGTTGCGAAACATGTTGTGGACGCACGCGAGCTTAGTGGTGCCGCGTTTTACCGGCAGCACGCTGGTAGACATTCCGGTGCCCTGCACATTTGATTTCAACGTGGCGGCAACCAAATACTTTCATGGTCTGACGAGCGGAGATTTGCCGCTGTGCTTGCAATTCAGTGGCACGGTGTTCTATCAGGGACCGGACGGATCGCTCCAGGTTTCTCCCATTTCCTGGGACAAGGAAGCCAAGTACCGGTTGCCAGTGAAGGTGTGGCGAGACCTGATGGAGACGTATTACCCGAATTCCGCGTGGCTTGCTTTACGAAAAGACGCGTTCGAAAAGCTCTATCAGTACAAGGTGCGCGAGGGGATTCCGAGCTGGGAAGAAGCGCTGGAGAGGGCCTTAAACGCTCTTTCGGAAACGGTGCGCTCATGAATGCCGCGCTGGTAGACAGGGTCGTGAAGGCCGTGCTGTACGAAGGCTACATGCTTTATCCCTACCGGCCCTCCGCGGTGAAGAACCGGCAGAGATTCAACTTCGGGGTTGTTTACCCGCGAGCGTACCGCGAGGCGCAAGGTGGCACGGACCCAGGCATGATGCAAACGGAGTGCCCGGTCGAAGGCGATGAGCACGCTCAGTGTGTGGTAAGCGTGCGGTTTCTGCGCTTGGTGGCGCGGTCAATCAAAAAACTCCTGGTACCGCTCAGTGAATTGTCCTCAGTAACCGAAGGCATTATCGCAGCGGTCGAAACATTGCAAGTCAATGGCAAGACTTTGCTGGGCTGGCAGGAGGCTATCGAGGAAGTGATTGAAGTTACGGAGTGCAATCTATCGGCACTTGCCGCCCAGCCGATGCAATGGCCGTTCCGGTTATCCGCGAAGCAGCACAGAGAAGCGATTCGGGATGAGCGCGGATTGATTGCAGGGATGGTTCAGAGAGACAAAGCCAGCATTGCAGGAAGAATTGAGCTCGCTACCGAACCGTTGCAGCGTGGCTTGTTCAAGCTTAGAGTGCGCATTTTTAATGAATCGCGAATGGAAGGTTCTACTCCGGTGACGCGCGAGAAAGCGCTCGAAAGGTCGCTGGTATCAGCGCACACCATTTTGGAAGTGCGGCCGGGAGCATTTATTTCACTTGTCGACCCGCCAGAGATGTATCTCGATTCCGTGCGGGCATGCCGGAACATAGGAACCTGGCCGATCCTAGTCGGCGAAGAAGGTCAACGGGACACCATGCTGTCCTCGCCCATCATCCTTTACGACTATCCGCAGGTTGCCCCAGAAAGTCCGGGGGATTTGTTTGATGGCGCGGAGATCGATGAAATTCTGTCGCTGCGCATTATGACCTTGACGGAAGAAGAGAAACGAGAAATGCGTGAGTCCGATGAGCGCGCGCGGCTGATCCTGGAACGTACGGAATCGATGCCGGAGGAACAATGGCTGAAGCTTCACGGGGCGATGCGCGGAATGCGTGCCGTGAAGGGGGAGGCGCCATGAACGAATGGGAATGGCAACTCCTGGAAGATAAGACTCCGCTCGAGTCCATCGACATTCAGGGAGTCCAGATCCGGCGCGGCGATCGAGTACGGCTGCGCCCGCACGCCGGCGGCGATGTGTTCGACCTCGCGCTCCAGGGGAAGATCGCGGCCATTGCATCCATTGAGCAAGACTACGAGGGGAAACTGCATATCTGCGTGGTGCTTGACGACGACCCGGGCAGAGACATCGGTCTGGTGCGACAGCCAGGCCACCGTTTTTTCTTTGCCCCCGGCGAAGTGGAGGCACTCGGCAAAGACGAACAGGCACAGCGTGTGGAAACAAAACAGATACTCATCGCAGGGATTGGCAACATTTTTCTGGCGGACGATGGTTTCGGGGTCGAAGTTGCGAGCCGGCTTGCGAATCGATCCTTTCCGGCGGGTGTGCGGGTGGCGGACTTTGGGATTCGAGGATTTGACCTGGCATACGCGTTGATGGAGGGGTACGAAACCACAATTCTGGTGGACGCTTATCCCGGCGCAGGCGAGCCAGGCACGCTTTTCGTTGTCCAGCCGGACTGCGAGGAGTTGAATGCTGCAGCAACGCAACCTGGATTTGTCGAGCCGCATGCGATGAATCCTCTGAGTGTGCTGCGAATGGCGACAAGCATGGGCGGGCAACTGAAACGGATCCTGCTGGTTGGCTGCGTTCCGGCAACGCTCGGGCCGGAAGAAGGCGAGATGGGGCTGAGTGCGCCCGTGGCAGCCGCGGTTGATGAGGCGGTGAAACTCATCGACTCGCTAGTGACGCGAATTCTTGCAGGGCAATGGCCTGCAAAGAAATGAAATGGACTCTCATCTCTCAAAGGAGACTCCCATGGCAGTTGAAATCATGCATCGGACGGACGAATTGAACGGAACTGACAAGGAAACGCTTTACATGCTCGGAGGTGTGGCGCTGGTCATATTTGGAGCCGGACTAGTGCTGGCCAATCCGACCGTGCGCCGCTATCTGGGGCAGGTGGGGCTGGGCAATCTTGCATCGGCGGCGCTGCCGGACCTGGAACGATATTTTCGTCTTCGTGCCATGTAAAGCAGGGTCCAGATCATGCCAGCAGGTACGCAGAGAGGACTTGCGCCAGTGAAATTTCTCATTGATGCGGCTGCCAGCCGTTTTACCGTGCAAGCCTTTGCTACCGGGCTGCTCTCCGCGTTTGGCCACAATCCCACGATCGGGATTCGTGACTGCGACGGAGAAGTTCAGTTTGCCAGCGACGGGTATCAAGACGCGCAGGTGCGCGTGACTGTGCGGACCACCGGGATGGAAGTGCTTGACGAAATGAAGAAGGATGATCGCAAGAAACTGGAACAAGAGATGAACGAGAAAGTTCTGGAGGTTGGGCGCTTCCCGACCGCGGTGTTTGAGAGCAAACAGATAGCAGTTGACAAGCTCGGCGATAGCCTGGTCCACGCACGGGTGACCGGGGAGCTTTCGTTTCACGGCGTCACGCGGACCCACGCTCTGGAAGCCCGCGTTACGAACCTGGAAAGTATTCTGCGCATCTCCGGCGATTTCTCGTTACGGCAATCGGACTACGGCATCAAGCCGACTTCGTTTGCTGCCGGAGCGCTGCGTCTGAAAGACGAAGTGAAATTCAATTTTGAACTGCTCGCCCGAAAGCAGGAATAAGCGGGATGCGGCGAATGGTGGAAACAAGATATTGGTAACCGGAGTTGAATTGTGTGCCTGGCGATACCGGCAAAAATTGTTGAGATGGATCCGCAAAACGCGCACTTAGCCGTTGTTGACGTGGTTGGTGTGCGCCGCAAAGTGGATTTGGGACTCTTGCAGGATGAACCGCCAAGTCGCGGGGACTGGGTGCTGGTCCACGTGGGTTTTGCGATGAGCAAGATCAGCGAAGCCGAGGCGCTGGATCAGATGCGGACCCTCTGTCTGCTGGGCGAGACGGAGGCCGCCCTGCAGGAAGTGAGAGGCTACGGTTTGGAAAATGAAGAGCTGGACCAACCGGGTCAAGGGCGGAAGCAATGAAATTTGTTGATGAATTCCGAGCGCCCGAATTGATTGCCAAAGCCGGCGAAGAGATCCGCAGGCTCGCCGATGCCAACCGGCATTACCGGATCATGGAAGTGTGCGGCGGACATACGCATGCGATTTATCGATTTGGATTGAAGGATTTGCTTCCGGCTAATGTGGAATTGATCCATGGTCCCGGCTGCCCGGTGTGTGTTCTACCGATGGGAAGAATCGATGACGGCCTGTCGCTGGCGGCGGAGCCGAATTTCATTTTTGCGGCATTTGGCGACATGATGCGCGTTCCGGGAACACACGGAAGCCCGCTGGAATACAAGGCGCGTGGCATGGATTTCCGCATCGTGTATTCGCCGGCGGATGCGCTCAAATTGGCGCGCAGCAATCCACAGAAACACGTCATGTTTTTCGCAATCGGGTTTGAGACCACCGCGCCTTCCACCGCGCTGACGCTGATGCGCGCGAAAGCGGAAGGTCTCTGTAATTTCTCGGTATTTTGCAATCACGTCACCATCATTCCGGCCATTCGCGCGATTCTGGATTCGCCGGACATGCGCTTGGACGGCTTTGTCGGGCCGGGGCATGTTTCCACGGTGATCGGTTGCCGGCCGTACGCGTGGATTTCCGGCGATGAAGGCAAGCCAGTAGTGGTCTCGGGCTTCGAACCGCTGGATATTCTGCAATCCATCGTGATGCTTCTGCGCCAGTTGCGGAGAGGCGAAGCGCACGTCGAGAACCAGTACAAACGCGTGGTTCCGTGGGAAGGGAATCGCGCAGCACTCCGCGCCATGGGGGAAGTGTTTGAACTCCGTCCCTATTTTGAGTGGCGCGGGCTGGGATTCATCTCGCAGTCGGCGCTGAAGATTCGCGCAAGCTACGCGCAGTGGGACGCCGAGCAGCGGTTCACCGTTCCTGGCGTGCGAGTGACTGACCCGAAAGCGGCGCAATGCGGCGAGGTGCTGAAGGGCGTGCTGAAGCCGGCGCAATGCAAACTGTTTGGTCGCGAGTGCACACCGGAGCAACCGGTCGGCGCGTTGATGGTTTCGTCGGAAGGATCCTGCGCGGCCTACTACAACTACGAGCATCGCAAGCCCGTGACCATCGCGAGCGCCGCGGCGATTTGAGCGAGTGAGAATCCATGGCCACGCCAGCTTCCAAGATCAAATTCCGCGAACCGCAAATCGAAATGGCGCACGGCGCGGGTGGAAAGGCCAGCCGAAGACTGGTGGAAGGATTGTTCGCGCCACTTTTGTTTGGTACTTCGCAGGGCCCGCTGGGGGATGCAGCGCATATCCAAATCAACGGAACACGAATGGCCATGACCACAGACAGTTTCGTGGTCAATCCTTTGCGTTTTCCCGGCGGCTCCATCGGTGAGTTGGCGATTAACGGCACAGTGAACGATCTCGCGGTGTCCGGGGCGAGGGCGGAAGCGATCGTGGTCAGTTACGTTCTGGAGGCCGGGCTGCCGACGGATGTTCTGGAGGCGGAAGTTCGCGCCATGGCCGACGCTGCGGATCGAGCCGGGGTCACGATCGCCGGCGGTGACACGAAAGTTGTGGAGCACGGCAAAGCGGACGGCATGTACATCACGACGACAGGAATTGGGCGGCTGCTTTCGGGAGCGGAAATATCGCCGCAGTCGGTACGGCCGGGAGACCAAGTACTGCTGTCCGGCCCGATTGGCGATCACGGCATCACGATTTTGTTGGCGCGGGGAGAGCTCGACCTGGAAGCCGATCTGCGTTCCGACACGCGGCCGGTGTTTCCGCTCATCCAGGCGCTAGTGCGGGAAGCCGGAGCAGGAGTTCGCTGGATGCGCGATCCCACGCGGGGCGGCGTCGCCACCTCGCTGAACGAATTGGCGCGAGATTGCGGCCTGGGAATTGTTCTTTTCGAAGAAAAGGTTCCGGTTCACGATTCCGTGCGCGGCGCCTGCGAGATCCTCGGCCTCGATCCCTTGCACATAGCGAATGAAGGACAATTTCTCGCCGTGATTTCTTGCGAGCTCGCGGAAACCGCGCTCGAGGTCTTGCACGCGATTCCTGGAGGCGAAGAAGCAGTCATCATCGGCCAAGTTCGCGAACAGCCCGCAAGCATGGTGTCCGTGACGACTCTTTATGGCGGAAACCGCCTGGTAGACATGCTGGTGGGCGATCCCCTGCCGCGGATTTGTTAGGGAGCCACATGACGATGGGCCTTGCACTGACGACACAACTCGAACGGCGCTTGCTTGCGCGCAATCACGCGCTGGAAACATTTTTCGCCAGAGAAGCCCATCGATTGGCCGAGGCTTGCCGCGAAATGTCGGAGCGGTTTCTTCGCGGTGGCCGGCTGCTGGCTTTTGGGCGCGGACCCTACACGACAGACGCGCAGCACGTCTCCGTGGAATTCGTGCATCCGGTGATTGTAGGAAAGCGCGCGCTTCCGGCCCTGGATCTTTCTTTAGCCTTCGAGCCGTGGCTGAAAGCGCTGACGCAACCCGACGACATTGTCATGGGCTTCGGGCCGCCCGGCGGCGACCGCGAGGTTTGGGCCGCGCTGGACGAGGCGCGCCGGCGCCACGCGATGACGTTTGCTTTGCCCGGGGTAGAAGGTTCTTATTTCAGCGCTGCCGCCACCGAGGACCCGTTCATTCACCAGGAATTAATTGAGGTGCTCTATCACACGCTTTGGGAGACAGTACATGTTTTTTTCGAGCACCGGGAATTAGGGCATGACGTCGGTGAAGCGGGCTTTCTGTATCCATTTCTTGGCAAGGACAAACAAGAAACGTTTGATGTGGTCACGGAAGTTGCTGCTTCCATCCAGATGAAAGTGCGGGATGATTCGCGGCTGCGCGCACAGGCTGCGAAGGAAGAATTAGAAAAGATCGGCGCTGCGGTGGTGGCCATTCGCGAGCGCCTCGACCGGGGCGGCAAGTTGATTATTTTTGGGAATGGCGGATCGGCGACCGACGCCAACGACTGGGCGATCGATTGCGTCATGCCACCCGCCGGACACCGGCCGATCCCCGCTGTTTCTCTGTCCATGGAGCCGGCAAATCTTTCCGCGATCGCTAATGACGTTGGCACCGACTTGATTTTCCAGCGGCAGCTGATCGCGCAGGCGCGACCTAACGATGTGGCCATCGGAATTTCCACCAGCGGCGGATCGAAAAACATCGTGATGGCGCTCGGAGAGGCGCGAAAGAGAAAACTGCTGACGGTTGCGCTGCTGGGTTATGACGGAGGCGAAGTTGTGCGTCGCGGCTTGGCCGATTTTCCGCTGATTGTCCGCTCCGATTACATTCCGCGTATCCAGGAAGTGCAAGCGTCGATTTACCACCTCCTTTGCGAGGCGCTGGAGGGCGATGCCCATGTCTAATCTGGAACTCTACGGAACGGCGAGTTGCCCGCACACCAGCGAGATGCGTGAATGGCTGGAATTCAGAGGAAGCGCGTTCAAGGAGTACGACGTCGAAATGGACGCTGAAGCTCGCGAACGGATGCAGCAGTTGGCTCGCCCGCCTTATACCGTTCCGATGCTGGTCGAGGACGGCAAAGTAATTCAGATCGGATGGCAGGGCCACGGCTGTGTGGTCAGCGGAAAAGGTCCGGGCGCATAAGGTGAGGATCGCGAATGCATGAACTCTCGATCGCGGTGAGCATCGTCGAGATGGCACAGGAGGAAGCGGAAAGCCGCGGGCACGCGCAAGTCGAGGCCGTGCATCTGCGTCTGGGGCTTCTGTCCGGTGTCGTGAAGCAGGCGCTGCTTTCCTGCTACGAAATGGCGTGCGAGGCCACGCCTCTCGAGGGTTCGCAACTATTGATTGAGGAAATTCCCGTTGAGGTCTTCTGCCCGCAATGTGCAGTTCCCCGGGCAATTCGGTCGATTCAGTGGTTTTGCTGTCCCGAGTGTGGCACGTCAACACCCACGGTGCTGCGTGGGAAAGAGCTGGAAGTCGTTGCGCTGGAGATCAAGGAATGAACGCCGAAACTCGACTGCTGGAAGTTCGAAAGAACGTCCTCAAGCAAAACGACCTGATCGCTCGCGCGTTACGTCAACGGTTTCGTGAAGCAGGCGTGCTGGCGGTCAGCCTGGTCTCCAGTCCGGGTTCGGGCAAGACTGCTTTTCTCGAGAAAATGCTGGCAATGTTGCGCTCTCGCCATCGAGTAGCGGCACTGGTGGGAGATCTGGCCACGGAAAATGATGCCGCTCGACTGGCGCGGAGCCATGCTCCGGTGAAGCAGATCATTACCGGCACGATCTGCCATCTTGAGGCCGCCATGGTGCAGAATGCACTCGAAGGCTGGGATCTAAACCAACTGGATTTCTTGTTCATTGAAAACGTCGGAAACCTGGTCTGCCCATCGTCCTACGATCTTGGCGAAGATTTGCGCTTGGTGCTGCTGTCGGTAACCGAAGGCGAGGACAAGCCTCTGAAGTACCCGACGATTTTCAACAGCGCGGATGTTGCCATCATCACAAAATGGGATCTGGCCGCCGCCGTTGAATTTGACGAAGCAGCCGTGAAGAGCAATATCCAGGCCGTGCGGCCGGGCATGGAAGTGTTTACGCTGTCGGCCAAAACAGACGAGGGAATAGCCGAGTGCATCAAGTTTCTGGAATTGTGGCGCAAGTGGTCTCGTCCCGCTATCGCGATCTAGGTCACTGGAAAGCTCCTGCCTGAGCCCGTGCACATGTTTCGCCTGCGCACCCTCGGGTGACCTGATCTAAAGAGGAGAATCTACAGAATTCTACCGATCCCACAACGTTCGACTCTCAGCCGAGAATGGATGGTTATCAGCAGCCGGCTGAGGGAGAAGATTCGGTGAGCGCAGCCACGCCAGGAATACAACGGAGTTTGCGAGCGCTTGAATGGCTGAACTTTTTTCTTGCGGATGCGCAAACCGGACTCGGACCTTTCCTGGCTGCCTATCTTGCTTCCAACGGTTGGAATCCTGCCGGTGTGGGATACGCGTTGACGTTTGGCGGCTTGGTCGCCGTCGGTCTCCAGACTCCGGCAGGAGCGGTGATCGACGCGGTGCATCGGAAACGGGCATTGCTCGCGCTGAACCTGGGACTGCTGGTAGCCGGAGCGATTCTGCTGATGGGGCGTCTCAGCGCGGCGACCCTGTGTTCCGCGCAGTTTCTGATTGGCGGGTCGGGCGCTTTTCTGGGACCTACCGTTGCGGCGATCACACTCGGGGTCGTCGGCGCGGCGGCGTTCGACAGGCAATTTGGAAAGAATCAGGCATTCAATTCTGCCGGCAATGTTTTCACCGCGTTGTTCGTAGCCTATGTCAGCTACAAATTGGGTTATCGTGCGATTTTTGTAGTCGCCGCGCTGCTCGCGATTCCTGCCGCGGCGTCTCTGTTTGCTGTGGATGCCCGGCAGATCGACTATGCCCGGGCTCGGGGATCCATTCGAAAACCGGGCCACGCGAACGCGCCAGCGGAAGGACTGTCTTCGCTGCTGAAGGACCGCGTGCTTCTCTATTTCCTCGCATGCGTCTTTCTCTTTCACCTGGCCAACGCCGCGATGTTGCCGCAACTGGGAGAGATGTTATCGAAGGACAAACCAAAAGCGGCTGCCCCGTTTATGTCCGCGTGCATTATCGTCACGCAACTGGTCATAACGATTACGGCGGCCCGGATTGGCAAACGGGCCGCCGGGAAGGGGCGAAAACCTCTGCTGCTTCTGGGATTCGGTGTCCTTCCCATTCGCGGAGTTCTTTACACGCTTACGCATTCGGCCAGCGCCTTGATTGCCATCCAGATTCTCGACGGCGTGGCGAACGCCATATTCATTGTTGTCTCGATTCTTGTAATTAATCACAGAACTCAAGGAACGGGCCGTTTCAATATTGCCGCGGGCGCACTCGCGACCATGGTTGGCATCGGCGCCGCACTCAGCAACACCATCGGCGGCGTGTTGATTCAGCGCCTCGGTTACCGCGCATCATTTCTTGGCCTCGCCGGAATCGCCTTGCTCGCTCATGCGCTGCTGTGGTTCGCGATTCCCGAGACTCTGCGTGATGCCAAAGATTTGACGTCGGAGCCTGAAGGAAAACTCACAGCCCAAGAAAAAGCCTTTGCAGACTGACATCGTCGCTATCACGAGTCCGGCTGGCAACGCCGCGGGGTAATGCATAATCAGGAGCGTGCCCGATTCCATGCCCATGGCCCACGTTTCCCCGCTGCTGATCTGGATAATTTCGCTCGCCAGCATACTGCGTATGCTGCTGCGGCCGCGACGCATTGCGGAAGCGTATTGGGCGTGCGGTGGCGCGATTCTCCTGATCCTCATGCGTCTGATTCCGTTGCCACCGGCAATGCACGCTGTGCGAGAAGGGTGGGACGTCTACCTTTTTCTGATGGGAATGATGATTCTTGCGGAAGTGGCGCGGGAGGAAGGCGTGTTTGAGTGGGTGGCGGACGTGGCGGCGCAACACGCCAGAAACTCGCCGGCGAGACTGTTTGCGCTGATCTACCTGGTCGGCACGGTTGTTACCGCGCTCCTTTCGAATGACGCGACGGCGGTCGTGTTGACCCCGGCTGTGCTCGCGGTGGTTCGCAGAGCCAGGGTGGACCCCAAGCCATATCTGCTGGCGTGCGCGTTCATTTCGAACGCAGCGAGTTTTGTTTTCCCCATTTCGAATCCAGCCAATCTGGTGGTTTTTGGCCAGCGCATGCCACCGCTTGTGTTGTGGCTGCGGATTTTTCTGCTGCCTTCGGTAGCTTCCATCCTGGTCACGTACCTGTGCCTGCGCTGGCTTTCACGGAAAAAACTGCGTGGAGAAATGCGCGGTGAAGCAGAGCGGGTGCCACTTTCAGCGGAAGGAAAGCTGGCTCTTGTGGGACTTGCAGTTGCCGCCGTGGCGCTGATTGCGTCGTCGGCGTTGGGCCTTTCGCTGGGCGCGCCAACTTGCGTCGCCGCCCTTCTCGCGATGGCTGTGGTGACCTGGCGGAATCGAAGCATTCCGCTGAGGGTCGCAAAGGGCGTGTCCTGGTCGGTCCTGCCATTGGTGGCTGGACTATTTGTCATTGTGGAAGCGTTGCAGAATGCGGGGTTGCGCCATCTGGGACTAGCGGGACTGCGAACCCTCGCGGAGACGACCAGCTGGTTAGCCAAAGGAGCGGCGGCTTTTGTGGCGGCGCTTCTTTCGAACGGAATGAACAATCTGCCGGTCGCGTTGATAAGCGGCGCCGCCATCCGCCACGCGCAGGAGACCAGCATTGTGGCCCACGCCATTCTGATCGGCGTTGACCTCGGGCCCAATCTTTCCGTGACCGGCTCGCTCGCGACGATTCTCTGGCTCATTGCGCTGCGGCGCGAGAAGGTTGAGATCACAGCCTGGGAATTCTTCAAAATTGGTGCGATCGCCATGCCCGTGGCGCTGATCGCCAGCTTGCTGTTTTTGTGCAATTGAATCGAGGCGCCGCAGGTGCCGGAATTTGACGAATTTTCTGGAATAAAAGAGTAAGATTCCGTCACTGCCCTGGCGGCTGCCGGAGCCGCGGGAACCAGCAGCAGGACTCCAACAGCGTACGCCCACGTTGTGAAACCGCCGAGTCGCAGTCACGCTCCTGCAAAACAACTGATCGACGAACGTATGCGAACAGCTATCGGAGAATTCGATTTGCGCCAGATCGCGGGTGGTCGGATAACAATTCTACGAACGCTCGCGATCGCGGCGGCTCTTACACCGTGGCCATGGAACTTTGCACGCGGGCAGGATCTTGCGCCCCGAGCCTATGTGATTACGCCGCTGCACTCGAATGCCATTACGCTGACCTATTCGTACTACACCGGAGGGCTGCAGTTTGACGGTGCGGTGCCGATCTCCGGAGCCACTGCGAACATAAGCGTTCCGGTCATCACTTATTACCACGCGCTGAACTTCTTCGGGCGCTCGGCGAACATCCTGGCCTCTCTGCCGTATGGTGTGGGAAATCTCCAAGGAATGGTGCAGGGCGCGGAGGGCCACTTGTACCGCTCCGGTTTGCTGGATTCGGTTTACCGCCTTTCCGTCAACCTGAAGGGCGGACCGGCGATGCCGATCGAAGCGATGCAAAAATGGCACCAGAAAACGTTGATTGGGGTGAGCCTGAGAGTCGTGGCGCCAACCGGGCAGTACGATCCCACCAAGTTGATCAACTGGGGCAACAACCGTTGGGCATTCAAGCCGGAAGTTGGTTACTCGCGGCGCCGGAAGAGCTGGCTGATCGATGCGTACGCGGGAGCATGGTTCTACACCACGAATCCGGAATTCTTTTCCCGCAATCAGTTTTTTCCTGGTACGCGGTCACAGTCGGAAAATCCCGTTGCGGTATTTGAAGCGCATCTAAGCTATGACTTCAAGCCGCGCCTGTGGATCTCACTCGACGGAAATTTCTGGTATGGAGGCGAGACAACCCTGGGTGGGGTAGCGAATCCAAAAACGACGGAGCGGAACTCCCGGATCGGGGCGACCGCCTCGATTCCCATCTCCAAGCATCAATCGCTGAAATTCAGTTACAACAACGGCGCCTACATCTACTATGGCGGCAACTTTCAGAACCTTTCGGTGGCGTGGCAGTATTCCTGGATTGGCTGGCCGAAATAAGCAGCCGAAGCTTGCTTGATGATTCCCGGGTTGCGAGCGCCAGCCAGAGTCTAAACATTCCTCCCCCCGGGGCAGAACCGCTCCAACAGTAATAACCGAGTGAGCGGTAGTTTTATTCCCACTAAATGCTGTTTCTTTGAGGGTCAGAAAGCCGCTGGTGCGGGAATAAACCCCATTTACATCAGGTCTACATATATGAAACACGCCCGAACGCGGCGCAGGTGCTGATCCGATCTTGTCGGTCCTGCGCCGCCTGACACAGGGAGATCGGCCGGGCGAGAGTCAGGGTGCGTAAGCAGCATCATGAAGTCGAGGAGGAATTATGGCTGAGAAGACCAAGGACGAACTGCTGCACGATCACAATAACGACGGAATAGACCGGCGCGGATTTTTGAAATGCATGGCCTGGGCAGGAACTGGTGCGCTCTGCATCATGCAGGGCGGCGTGCTGAAGTCCTACAGCCTGAGCCAGATGTCGCAGCTGGGAGGAAAAACGCCGTCAGGTGAGTTGAGCTTCGCGCAGATCAGCGACAGCCACATGGGATTTAACAAGGCGGCAAACCCCGATGTCGCGGGTACGCTGCAAGCCGCGGTGGACAAAATCAATGGGCTGTCGACAAAACCAGAATTCCTCCTGCATACCGGCGACATCAGCCACCTTTCGAAACCAGAAGAGTTCGATACCGTGGACCAGATCCTGAAGGGCGCGGTGGCCAAGGATGTCTTCTTTGTGCCCGGCGAGCACGACATGCTGAACGATGAAGGCAAGCAGTATCTCGAGCGCTACGGAAAAAGCAGCAAGGGCGCGGGATGGTACAGCTTCGACAAGCAGGGCGTGCATTTCATCGCTCTGGTGAACGTGTTGAATCTGAAGGCGGGAGGACTGGGCACGCTGGGTCAGGAGCAGCTCGCATGGATGGAAAATGACGTCAAGCAGCTGAAATCCAGCACGCCAGTGGTGGTGTTCGCGCACATTCCTCTGTGGACGGTTTATCCGGAGTGGGGCTGGGGCACGGAAGACAGCGCGCAAGCACTGGCGTACTTGAAGAAATTCGGCTCGGTGACGGTGCTGAATGGGCACATTCACCAGACGATGCAAAAGGTAGAAGGAAACGTGACATTTCACACCGCCGCGTCGACAGCATTTCCGCAACCGCAGCCTGGCAAGGCCGACTCCCCGGGGCCGATGAAGGTTCCGGCGGAACAATTGAAGAGCGTGCTGGGGATTACCGACGTGAACTACGTGAAGGGTCAGCATGCGCTGGCGGTAGTTGATTCAACGCTCGGCTGAAGCGTCCCGGTAAAAGAATCCATTGTGAGGAAATCCAGAAAGGAACGAAAGATGATGAAGCTACGTGTGTGTATGGCAGGTGTGATGGTGGCGATCGTGGCGATGACCGGGTTACTGGCTGGATCGTCCAAGGTTGCGGCGAAGGCTCAGCAGCCGGCGGCGGCAACCGCGGAGGTGAAGATCGATAATTTCAGTTTTGGGCCCGGGACGGTGACTGTTGCGGTAGGAACGACCGTTGTGTGGACCAATCGCGATGACATTCCCCACACGGTGGTCAGCACAGATGGCGTGTTCAAGTCCAAGGTATTGGATACCGACGAAAAGTTCTCCTACACATTTGACAAGGCCGGAACGTTTCCGTACTTCTGCTCCCTTCATCCGAAGATGACCGGCAAGGTTGTGGTGCAGTGAGTGAGCGATGAGCGCAAACCCGTTCGACCTCAAGACCGTGCTTCTGGCAAAGCACGCGCAGCACGTGGTGCTCATTCACTTCCCGATCGCTCTGTTTATCGCGGCGGTGGCGTTCGATTTTTTCGCGCACTGGACAAAAAACCTCACGCTGGCTGCGGCTGCGTATTTCAATCTATTGCTGGCTGCTCTTTCCACTGTGCCCGTCGTGGCTAGCGGTCTTGCCGCGTGGCAACTGGCATTGGAGGGCCAAAAGCTGAAAGGCATCCTGTTAGGACACCTGGTTTTCGGTTGCACCTCCAGCGTGCTGATCTGGCTGGTTTTTTGGATCCACCAGCGTGTGCGGCGCCATCCGCAGCTGCCCTTGCCAAACTTCCGCTTGCCGATCGAAGCAATCGCGGTATTGCTGGTAGGGTGGACGGGGCATCTGGGCGGATTTCTGAGCGGGGTGAGTGGGCCGGGTTAGCGACCCCGAAGCGTTGCGGCTTTCCGCTTGGGTTTCCGCAGATTCCTTCGTACCATTTCGCCATGCGCAAGTATCCACCCGGCCCCGAACAGGGATTTTTCGACGGCCTGCGCAGCCCCCTGCGCCGGGATCCCTTGACGTTCATGACGCGAGTGACGCGCGAATACGGCGATGTTGTGGGCTTGCGTTTCTTCAATATTCGAACTTTCCTGATCACGCATCCTGAGCAAATCGAAGACGTGCTCATCAACAACACCAGGAAATTTATCAAAGGCCGCGTGCTCCGAGCCAACCGGCACCTGTTCGGCAACGGCCTGCTGACCAGCGAAGGCGACTTCTGGCTTCGACAACGCCGCATGATGCAGCCCGCCTTTCACCGTTCGCGCATCGCCCAGTACGCCTCGACGATGACCGACTGCGCAACACGCCTGCTGGAGTCGTGGAAGCCGGGCCAGCAGATCGATCTGCATGACGCCATGATGCGCCTCACCCTGCAAGTCGTCGGCAAGGCGCTCTTCAGCGCGGATGTGGAACGCGATGCCCCGCAAGTCAGTGAGACCCTACAGGTTCTTCTCGAATACACCGCTGATTTTCGGCGATTGGTGATGACCCCCAAGTGGCTGCCCACGAGGCAGAACTTGCAGGCAAAGCGCGCCGTGCGCCAATTGACCGCAATCATCGACCGCATTATTCAGCAGCACCGCGAAACGCGTGAAGACAACGGCGATCTGCTGTCCATGCTTCTCCAGGCGCAGGATGAAGACGGTTCCGGAATGACCCCGCAACAACTCCGCGACGAAGCGCTCACCCTGTTTCTCGCCGGGCACGAAACCACGGCCAGCACGCTATCGTGGACGTGGTGGCTGCTGGCGCAACATCCACGAGTCGAAGGGAAACTTTACGCGGAACTCGACGCCGTCCTCAACGGGCGCGTTCCCACGCTTGACGATCTTCCGCGACTCACTTACACGAGCCACATTCTTTCCGAGTCCATGCGCCTGTACCCTCCCGCATGGGCGATCGCGCGGTTGGCCATCGAGGATCACGAACTCGCCGGCTATCCGGTCCCTAAAGGAACCGGCATCGCGGCCATCCCGTGGGTCGTGCACCGTGATCCTCGTTGGTACGAAAAACCCGATGAATTTATTCCGGAACGCTGGGAGGGCGATCTGCTGAAGAAAATTCCCCGCTTCGCGTATTTTCCCTTCAGCTTTGGCGCGCGGCAGTGCATCGGCAATTCCTTCGCGCTGATGGAAGCCAACCTGGTTCTGGCCAGCATTGCGCAACAATTCCGGTTCCGGCTGCTTCCTGGCCACCCGGTTGTTCCCCTGGCTTCCATCACCCTCCGGCCACGGCATGGCCTCCATGTCGTTACAGAAGCTCGAGCGGCTTCCTAACTTGTGCAGACGTGACGCGTGGTTCGTGACCCGTGACTCGCAATATGTCGTTCGTGCCAGCGCAGACACCGCCGCACGAGGTGGCCGTGGATCTTAAATGTAGCGTTCGCTTTTCAGCTAGTCCCGCTCATCGCTGCTGGCATAAAAGCGAGGGTCACACGCAAAACAGGACGCACGCTCCAAGGAACGCGCGTCCTGCAAGGAAAAAAGACAGCCAGCGGAGCCGGATGTCACGAGCGGCGTTGCCTCAGGACTTGCGTTTGGGCGCCTTCTTATTGAGTGTTTCGAGAAGCAGTTTTGCAGCAGGCGGAGGCGGAACTGCGCCCTTCAGCACGATGTCCTTCGCGGGAATTTCCTTGCCATAGAGGTTCTTGTTGGCGTCATTGTCCGGGCGAAGCGTGGAACCTTCGAGCGAGACACCCGCGAAAACGCCGCGAGCGCGGGAATAGCTAAGGATTTCCGCGCGCATGGTGGCATCGGTGGCGGCGGAAACTTCGCGACCCTTCGGGCCGGCAGCGGCGGAGGCGTCGGCGCCTAGTTTGACCTTACTGGTAAGAATTCCCTGTGCCCCGCGATCGTTCATTACCAGAAGAACGAAGTCCGTAGCCTGACCACCAATCTGCAGACCGAAGCTGCCACCTTCCAGAGCGATCATGGTGGGCGCGCCCCACTTTCCCGTAAAGTTCTCGCCGCTACGGCAGGTCATGACGCCGCGCCCGTAGCTGCCACCGACAATGAAAGCGGCTTTGACGACAGAAGGAAGTACGATGACGCAGTAGGCCTTGTCGAGCAGATCCTGCGGGATGTCTTCCGGTATATTTAAAATCTCGCTCATCACGGTGCCGGAGTTTTCAACACGCTCCACTTCCTTCTTATTGTCGGCAAAGGAATAGGCTGCCAAAAACAGGGTTGCAACAAGCAAAACGGAAAACCTTTTCATTGCGGTGCTCCTCGATGAGATTAACGTCGGGCCGATTCGCGTTCGGCGGGCGGACGGTATAGAGCGGGCAACGACCGACGGGATTATATGACTGCAGCCGGTGAAGCCGATAGGGAAAAAGTGCCGCCGCGGCGAAGGCGGCTGAGAGGAAGCGGAGATCGATCGCACAGTATACTGAACTGTAACTACAGGAATCTCGTTAGATTTCTCGGCAGCACTCCCTGGTTTCGAAAAATAGCTTTGATGAAGAAGAAATAACATCTTGACAACGACAGTCCGCAGGCGTAAAGAGTGAGACACTTTTCGGTGGTGGACCGAAGGCCCTGTGGGGGGCTCTTTTTCATTAAATAGGAGTGTATATGGGTGTCCTTGCAAGAGGAAGGCGGGTGGCCCTTTTCGTTTTGCTGTGTAATTTGATGCCATCCGGAGTTTGGGGGGTGTCCAAATCGATGGGCCGTACACAGGAGGGTGTGAGATGACAGCCAGGCGAATTTTTCCATTTTTTTGCGGAGTGGTCCTTCTGTTGGCATTAAGTCCGTTGCTCATGTACGGACAGACAGCCGGCACCGGATATGTCTCGGGGACGGTAACGGATCCATCCGGGGCGGCGGTTGCCGGAGCGACCGTAACGATGACGGACCTCGCAACGAACGCAGAGAGAACGGAAACAACGAACGATACCGGAAGATATAACTTCCCCAATGTTGAACCTGGAAAGTACAACATCACCATCAGCAAGACCGGATTTCGTCAGGTGAAATTCAGCGATCAGGAAGTGGTTGTTGGAGAATCGCGGACCTTTGACGCCAAGATGGAAATTGGCACATCGACAGAGACCGTGGAAGTAGTGGCCACCAACACGGAACTCCAGACCATGAACGCGACGATTGGCACTACGGTCACGGGAGTGGCCCTGTCATCGCTACCGACTCTTGGGCGTGACGTCAGTACCTTCGTTGGGTTGCAGGCTGGTGTAACGCCTGAAGGAAGCGTCGCGGGAGCGGTGTACGACCAGAACTCCTTCCAGCTGGACGGCGGGAATAACTCCAACGACATGGACGGTTCGAACAACGTCTATACGCCCAGCACTGCGGGGGACCCCACCGGCGGTTTGACTAATTACAATTTCACAGGCACTGGCGGCGGTGGACCAACCGGCGTAATGCCCACACCGGTAGACAGTATTGAAGAGTTCAAGGTGGGCACGACGAACCAGACGGCCGACTTCAACAGCTCTGCTGGCGCGCAAGTGTCCATGGTGACCAAGCGCGGCACGAACCAGTGGCACGGCACCGGTTACGAGTATTATCTGGATAACGGCCTGAACGCGAACAGCTGGACGAATAACGCTTCTGGGACTCCACTCCCCAGCTACCATTACAACCGCTTTGGGGGAGCGGGCGGCGGTCCGATCATCCCCAAGGAAATTCTCGGAGGGAAGTGGTACTTTTTTGGCAATTACGAGGGATTTCGCTGGAACAACGCGGCAACCACCAATAGAGCCGTGCCGTCGGAAGCGATGAAGCAGGGAATTCTGCAATTTAATGGTCAGGCCTACAACCTCAACCCGGTGGCCGTGACCTACAATGGTCCCGCCACTGCCGTTCTTACGCCGGGCCAGGTGGTGCAACCGGCCATTTGCCCGGGCCCCAGCGGCACCGGCGTCCCATGCGACCCCCGGGGTTTAGGAATCAGCCCTGTGGTTCAGCAGATGTGGCAGAAATACGAGCCGGCATCGAATATTCCCGTCACTTTTGGCAGCAGTGGCGCCGTTACCAGCGGCTGTTTAGGTAATAGCAGGTGCGATGGTCTGAATGTGCTGATGTTCCAAGCCAACGTGTTGCTTCCCTACACCGATAACTTTGCAGTCGGCAGGCTGGATCACGACTTCGGAGCCAAGTGGCATTTTTATGCAACTTATCACTATTATAAACTGCTTAGATCCGTAACGAACCAGATAGACATCGGAGGATTCTTTCCCGGCGACAAGCTGGGTGTGCCCGCGTCCGTTGCCAACCGCCCTCAGGACCCTTGGTACCTGACGGGCGGTCTGACGACAAACGTAACGAATAACGTCAGTAATGACTTCCACTATAACTTTTTGCGGAACTATTGGGCGTGGACTACCAACGCTCAGCCGCCGCAGATAGCAGGAGTCGGCGGAGCGCTGGAGCCCAATGGCGAGTCTGCTACCACCGTGCTATCGCCGTACAACGTGAACACGCAGAACGTCCGCACGCGGTTCTGGGACGGACATAATAATATGGTCCGGGACGACGTGTCGTGGACCAAAGGAACACATTTCATCACGTTTGGTGGTACCTATCAGCGTAACTATGACTGGCACGAGCGCACCGACAACGGCGGTGGCATCAACTACAACTCCGTTTACCAGATGGGACTGCCAGGCTACACGGACATGACTGGATATGTACCCACGGGAGTCACTTCCAGCAATTGGGGCCGGGACTACGGAATCGTGTTGGGAATACCCAGCATCGACCAAATCGCCTACACGCGCACGGGTTCAAATCTGACGCTGAATCCTCCCAATACGCCGGCCTTTGATCAGAGCACCATTCCTTTCTATAACCTGTATATCGGCGACTCCTGGCGGGTAAAGCCCTCGTTCACCCTGACCTACGGCTTAGGCTGGACCTTGGAGATGCCGCCGACGGAAAAAAACGGAAAACAGGTCGCGGTGGTGGGTCCCGATGGCAAACAACTCGACGTACAGACCTATCTCAACGACCGGAAAGAGGCCGCGCTTGCGGGCCAGGTTTACAATCCGGACATTGGGTTTGCTTTGCTCAGTAATGTGGTCGGGCATCCCAAGTACATCTACAACCCCTTCTACAAGGAGTTCAGCCCGCGTGTGGCAGCAGCGTGGGACCCAAGCTTCGACAGCGGTTTGCTGGGTGACCTGTTTGGTCGCAACAAGACGGTGGTGCGCGGCGGGTACAGCATCCTCTATGGACGCCTGAACGGCGTCGATCTGGTGCTGGTGCCACTGCTCGGCACGGGCCTGATCCAGGCCACACAGTGCAACAGCCCGCTGATGAACGGCAGCTGTGGGGGATCAGCCGGGTCGACACCTGGCAACGCTTTCCGTCTCGGTCCTACTGCGAATGGATTCGATGGCCTGGCGGCGCCTCTCTTGCAGCCGAGCAAGACCTTGCCCCAGCCGTATTATCCGGGGATCAGCGGCATTGCCTCGGGCGCCGGTGAAGGCTTGGATCCGAATTTCCGGCCGAACATGAGCCAGCAATGGGACCTGACGATACAGCGGCAGATCAACCCCAAGGTGACGCTGGAAGTTGGCTATATTGGGCGGAAAATCACCCACGAATACCAGCCGATAAACATAAACGCTGTCCCGTACATGCTGACCATCAACGGTCAGTCATTTGCCAAAGCGTATGGTCAGATGGTGTGGCAGTACTGCGGCGGTGCCCAGGGCCTTGCAGGCGGAAACTGCGGCGGACCCGGAGGCAGCGTCGTCAGTCCGAATTCGTTAACGCCACAGCCGTTCTTCGAGAAATCCCTGAGTCCTGGCTACTGCCTTGGATATGCGAGCTGCACAGCAGCAGTCGCTGCGAAAGAAGGCCTTACGGGTAACGGAAACATCGAACTGAATGCGGTGTGGAACCTCTACAGTGACCTCGACAATGGGGGCTTCGATACGTCCATCGTCCCGCGCAGCATGATGAACACTCCGATACCGGGGTCGCCCAATGGCGCCAACGGACAGCTGACTTCCGGCTTGGCCATGAACGCCAGCGTTGGCTACTCTAACTACAACGGCGGATTTGTCCAGATAAAGACGTCGGACTGGCACGGCTTGACGATGCAGTCTAACTTCACGATGAGCAAGGCACTGGGTACCGGGGCCAATGTGCAAGCGACCAGCGAATTCACGGTACCGGACCCCTACAATCTGAACTCGGCGTATGGCTTGCAAAACTGGGACCGCAAATTCGTCTGGAACACGTGGATCGTGTACCAAGTCCCGTTCTTCAAGGAGCAACACGGGATCCTGGGAAGAATTGCGGGTGGCTGGTCGATCGCACCTATATTGACTCTTGGCAGCGGATTGCCCGACTATGTGGCTCCGACAGACAATAACATTGGCTTCCTCTACGAAGGCGCCCAGTCCTTTGGGGCAGCAGACGGCCAGAGCTTCGGCGCTTACCAGAACGCCGTGAACATGTGCGGGCAGTTCGGCAATTCGCGAGTTAACAATCCCGTGCCCAACACTCTGGGCTTGGGTACGAACGGCTTCGGACCAAGCATGTTCAACAATCCTGCTGCGGTCTATAACTGCTTCCGAGACCCCATTCTTGGGATTGATGGCAGTTCCGGAGGGGGATACGGCACAATTCGCGGCCAGATGTTTTGGAACGTGGACATCAGCTTGATAAAGAACATCAGGATCACGGAGCGGGTAGCCTCTGAATTCACCTTCAACGTGTACAACCTATTCAACCATCCGCAGTTCGGCGATAGCTTTAACCAGCTGGGGGATCAGGGAGACTTTGGCGCCCTGGAAGCTCAGGCCAACAACCCGCGAGCCATGCAGTTTGGTCTGCGGATCCGCTTCTAACCCACTTCCACGGTTCGCAAGGACCGCGCATCAAGCAACGACTGCAAAGAACGGAGAGGGCCGTTAGGCTCTCTCCGTTTCTTTTGTTGAAGCAAGAATACGGAAGTCCCCTGTCGCGGCGACGGCCGCGCTCGCGATGAATCGATGCCCAGTTCCACCTTATACTGTGGTTCGCCGAGCGCGGGTGTCGGAAACCGCATCGACCTAATCACGTAAGAGAGCCTTGCTATGACTGATCTCGTGCAACTCACAAGAGACAAAGACATCGCCATCATCACCATCAACAATCCTCCGGTGAACGCTCTGAGCCCCGGTGTCCCCGAGGGGATTTCGGAAGCGTTTGACCAGATCGGGCAGGACGCGAGCATCCAGGCCGCGGTGCTGATCGGCGGCGGCCGGACCTTCGTGGCCGGCGCGGACATCAAGGAATTCGGCAAGATGACGTCCGGCAAGCCACGCGGCGCAGGACTTCTTCCTTTGCTCTTGAAGATCGAAGACAGCAGCAAGCCGGTGATTATGGCGATCCACGGAACGGCACTCGGCGGCGGATTGGAGTTGGCCATGGCCGGGCACTATCGCGTTGCTGCGGCCGGTGCGCAGGTCGGCCAACCGGAAGTGAAACTCGGACCGATCCCCGGGGCGGGTGGCACGCAGCGGCTGCCGCGGCTGGCAGGTGTCGGGAAGGCCGTCGAGATGTGTGTGGGCGGGAACTCTATTAAGGCCGAGGAGGCCTTGAAATTCGGCATCATCGATCGAATCGTCGAAGGAGATCTGCTCGCGGGAGCGGTTGCGTTTGCGCGCGAAGTGGCCAATCGGCCCGCGCCAAAAACCCGCGAACGCAAGAAAAAACTCGGCGGCGCGATGGAGAACGCGCTGATCTTTTCCTCCGCGCGGGAGGCGGCCGCGAAGAAGCAGCGCGGCCTGCTGGCTCCGGTTGCCGCGATCGATGCAATTGAGGCGGCTACGAAACTTTCATTCGAAGAGGGCTGCAAGGTGGAACAGAAGCTTTTTCTGGACTGCCTTTTTTCCGAGCAAGCCAAGTCCCTCATTCACGTTTTCTTCAGCGAGCGCGAGGTCAGCAAGATTCCCGACATTCCCAAAGAGACTGCCGTGATTCCCATAAAGTGTGCCGCGGTGGTTGGCGCGGGCACCATGGGCGGTGGCATCGCCATGGTATTGGCGAATGCTGGCATGCCCGTGCCTATTAAGGATGCGGACCAGGCCGCGCTCGATCGCGGATTAGCCACGATCCGGTCGAATTATGAGCATTCCGTCAACCGCGGCCGTTTCTCGCAGGAAGTTGCCGAAGAGCGCTTGAAGCGCATCACGCCAACGCTAAGCTACGACGACTTCTCAAAAGTGGATCTGGTGATTGAAGCCGTTTTCGAAGGCATGGCCCTCAAGAAGGAAGTGTTCAGGGAACTGGATCGTGTTTGCAAAGCAGGCGCGATTCTTGCCAGTAACACATCAACGTTGAGCATCGATGAGATCGCTTCGGCAACTTCGCGGCCGGAGTTTGTCATCGGCACGCGTTTCTTCAGTCCCGCGAACGTCATGCGCTTACTGGAGATCGTCCGTGGCAAGAATACTTCCAAGGAAGTGATCGCCACGTGCATGCAGTTGTCAAAAACACTTGGCAAGGTGGGCGTGCTGGTTGGCAACTGCCGGGGTTTTGTCGGCAATCGCATGTTTGGTCCATACCGCCGCGAGGCGCAGTTCCTCGTCGAAGAAGGTGCGGGGATTTCCGCTCCAGCCCCGCAAGGTCGCCGGTCGCCAAAGGGTCCCATGGCCATTCCGAAGTCGCTGAGCGTAGGCTGGCGCATCAGGAAAGAACATCGTCATCTGGAAACGCCGGGCATTCGTCAGCCGTTCCGCGAAGACCGGCTTTGTGAACTCGGCAGGTACGGACAAAAAACCGGAGCGGGCTGGTACATATATGATGAGCAGCGCCGCGCGATGCCAGATCCCCAAGTCGATGAGCTTGTCCGAAAATGGGCCCAGGAAGCGGGCATTGCGCAGCGACAAATCTCCGCCTCGGAAATCACCGACCGTTGCATCTACGCCCTGGTCAACGAAGGCGCGCATATTCTGCGAGAGGGCTGCGCCCTGCGCGCCTCCGATATCGACATTATTTATCTAAATGGCTACGGCTTCCCGGCGCATCGCGGCGGCCCCATGTGGTACGCGGACACCGTCGGCCTCAAGCAGGTCTACGAGCGAGTCTCCGAATTGCATCGCCAGCACGGAGAAATCTGGCGGCCCGCCCCGCTACTGCAACAACTTGCAGAGCAGAGCGAGTGTTTCGCGGATTTTGGCAAGGAAGAAGGAGCGGCGGCGTAGGCACCCTTCCGCTCGATTAAGATCCTGCCGTAAGGACGGGCTCTACTTTTTCATCTTCTTTTTTCTGTTCTTACAGAGCATCTCGAGAAGGTATTTAACTGAGGCGCATTCCTGAATTACAGCTTCGAGTTTCGGAATTGTCGTGCTCAACTCATTTTCTTCTACCACCCCGTCCGCGAGCGTATTGGCAATGCTTTCCAACGCCGAACCCACATCTTTCATGAGGTTGGAGATGACCAGGAATTCTTTTTCCGAGGTCTGTTGCGGGTCGGGGATTTTGAATGCCACTCTTCCTGCCTGTGATTCGAGGAGATCCAAGGGTTCAAAGTTCTTCAAAAGAACGCAGATTTGCGGCACCAGTTCCGCCGGGATGGGGCGATCGCCCCTTAGCCAATACATTAACGACCGATAATTTGTCCCCAGTTGCTGCGCCAGAAGCCGCGTATCGTATTCGGCTTTGGCTTCAACAATCTGGCTAAGTACCGTTGGTAGCGTTTTTGCACCCACAGGTTGGCTCCCCGTCGAAGTTTTGTCAGTTCAATAACGGCATCATTTTGAACCGTGAAAATGTGCATTGTAGCTGAATTGCACGCTTCCACTATAGGGGCTTTAATGGGTCCATCAAGACAAGCCCGGATTCAGCTTCCAGTAAGTGCTGCAAGCCAGTGGGAAGAAAGCGAAGCTGCCACGGTCCGGGAGCCCAAAGGGGGTGCACCAATGATCCACGAAAGCACCAGGCACGACTGCACTAAGGCGATTGTCTTTGCTTGTTTATTAGTAACGGCACCGTAACAATTTCCTTATTGAAAGGATACGTACCTAGGGTCTACGATGGGTCCAAGTATCCAGGTCCCAATCGTTACAGGTCTGTAATCCGCAGGATACAAGCCGGCAGCTCCGCCGGCGATTCGGTGCTAAAGACTGATCGCGCTCCGTCTCGTGGTGTCCTTTCTGGCGTGGGTTTCGAACCGAGACGTGAGCTTGCGGCCGTTTGCAGGCAGAAGTGAGAGTGTGACCAATGCCATTCATGGATCTAATCAAGAAAGCAATTTTCGAGGAAGAGCCGCAGTCGCAGCCGCAGGCTGCAAAACCGGCGCCAGCACCGCTGGCTGCGCGCGTGTCACAAACGCCGCCGACACCGGCGTCCGTTCCGATGACCGGGCGTGACAATCAGTTCTATGCGCGCCTGGCGAAGCAGACCGAACTCGCCGCCGTTCCGGAGCTGGCGAAGATCGAGCAGTACGCCGCGCCGCTGGCACCGGTGATTCCCGACAAATCGCTGCGCTACAAGGCCGCGCTGGCCACGGCGCAAGCGCAGGGCGGATTAACTAAGGATGCGATCCTGCGGGGCTTTGACAGCTTGCTGAATCTTCTGGATTCCTCGGCCAGCACGTTTAACCGGCAAACCGATGAGGTGGGCAAAACCGAGGTGGATGCCAAGCTGGGACAGATCAACGAAATGAACGACACCATTCAGCAAAAACAGAAAGAGATCGCGGACCTGCAGCAGCAAATGAAGTCGATGCAATCACAAGCGGAAGTGTCGCGAAGCAAGCTACAAGAAGCCAAGAGCAATTTTCTGTCGGCACTGGATCGCCGGCGCGCCGAGATTCAGCAGCAACGCAAAGAATTCGAAACGATTTTGGGGTGAGGAGACCTTATGGCAACCAATCCGAGTTCCCCTGTAATGCAAGGCTTGAAGAATTTCTGGCAACGGCCGGAAGGCACCGTCGGGAAGGTCGTGCTGGTGCTCGCAGGTGTTGCTGCGGCTTATGGATTCGTGCAGATTCTGCCGTTCCTGATCGCCGCCGCTACCGACACGCTGCACCTGGCGGTCCTGATCGGCGCGATCCTTCTGCTGATCTTCATCGTGTCTGACCGGCGCGTGTGGACGCTGGGCAGACTTATCTTTCAGAGCATCATGCGGTTTCTGACGGGCCTGTTCATCGAACTGGATCCTATCGGCATTCTGAAGAACTACATCGCGGAGATGAAAAAGAATCTCGCGATCATGGATGAGCAGCTCGGAAACCTGAACGGCTCGATTCGCACGTTGCAGAACCAGATCGACACGAACCAGAAAGAAGCCGAGCACAGCATGGCCCTGGCCAACCAGGCTGACAAGAAGATCGCCGCGGGCGGACTGACAGCTCTCGATCAGCAGCAGAACCTGTCTGCGAAAGTCACCAACCAGCGGCACGCCGCCAGCCTCGTCAATATCGACAAGTCTCTTACCGATTTGCGCGACAAGCTGAAGATCCTCTACGAACAGTTGATTCGTTGGCGCGCCACCGCCGAGTTTCAGGTTACCGACAAGGAGAACCGCGTCAGTGAAGAAGAGATGCGGCGCAAGGCGCTCAAGAAGGCTTATTCCGTGTTCCAGGCGGCCAAGAAGATCTTTCGCGGCGACCCGGTGGCCAACCAGATTTACGACCAGACATTGGAATACCTGGCGGATGACGCCGGACAGATGCTCGGCGAAATGGAAGACTTCAACCGCCTGGCCAACAAGTTGATGACCAACATGGATCTGGAAACAGGAGCCGTCAACGACGAGGCCATCAAGCAACTGACGGAGTTCCAACAGAAGCTTTTGCCGGCAGCAGTCACACCGGTGCCGGCCGTTGCGGGAGACCAGCTTTCTCCTGTTCCAGCAGTAAAGAAAGACGATTACAGCGATTTGATCAAGTAGTGAGCACGGCGGAGGGAAGTTCAAATGTTTAACAACACGATTTCGACACCAGTAACGGGGCATCACTTGAAGCCAGGAGCAAAGATCGTTCTGCTCCTGCTTGTGGGTGCGGTTTTGTTCTTCGGTTTCCGGACAGCAGTGAGCCGCGGGTGGATTCCAGCCCCGGGCATCGCGAAGTCCATCATCCCGACCAAGGCCAACCTGCCGGATTTGAAGGAAGCGGTCGTGGCCAACGTGGAACCGGCGATTTATCCCGATGCGTCCCCGGCGTCAGTGAAGGCCCCGCTGATGCGCGTGGAACTGTGGGCCTGGAACGCGCAGATGGGTTTCATCTACGCCAACGGCGGCGCGGATACCACGCATAACAGCTTGATGGAAAAGCACAACGCAAACGTGAAGCTCATCCGGCAGGATGACACCAGCCAGATGCAGAACGATTTGATTGCCTGCGCCAAGGAGCTTCACGATGGCGCCAGTCAATGTTCCGCGGGCGCAAACTACGTGTTGATCATGGGCGACGGCTCAGGCCAGTTCTTCGCGGCGGTCAATCCGCAACTCAAGAAGCTGGACAATGGAGCCGGCGAATACATCGCGCAGGTGATTGGCTCAACCGGCTATTCCCGGGGTGAAGACAAACTGATGGGCCCGCCGGAATGGAAGGCTGACCCGCAAGCCTCCAAGGGCGGACTGGTGGCCGGAGTACTCCGTGACGGCGACTGGAACATCGCCATGAAGTGGGCGGCGGACAACCAGATCAAAAACAATCCTGACGAAAAGACCTGGGATCCCGAAGCGCTCAATTGGGTGAACGCGCCGGACTACATCAAGGCGGCGGAAATTTATAACGCCAACACGTGCGAGGACCGCAAGGTAGTGCACGACGGGCGGCTGACCGGGGAAACCAAGAACGTCTGCGTCAACGGCGTGGTCACCTGGACGCCGGGCGACGTCAACGTGGCACACGGGCGCGGTGGATTGGTCTCCATCGTTTCTTCAAAGCAGTACCGCTCGCAGATGCCGGACGTGATCATCGGAATCAAGAAGTTCAACCAGGACCATCGCAACGAAGTCCAGGGAATGCTGGCGGCCAGTTTCGAAGCCTCCGATCAACTCAAGGCTTTCCCGGAAGCGCTGAAGCGCGCCGCGGCCATCAGTGCCAAGGTCTACAACGAACAGAATGGCGATTACTGGCTGAAGTACTACCAGGGAACACGCGAACAAGACAAAACCGGGAACATGGTCGAACTCGGTGGCTCCGCCGTGAACAACTTGAACGACAATCTTCTGCTGTTTGGGTTGCAGCCGGGCGCCAATAACAATTTCCGTTCCACCTATACCGTGTTCGGAAACATTGCCACACAGCAATATCCTGAGCTCTTTAAGGATGCGAACAAAATCCCCGATGTAAAAGAAATTCTGGATACTTCCTATGTTCTCGGAGCGTCTTCGATGCTTTCGCAGACCGGCGCGGAAGCCGATGTTGCCAGCTTCAGTTCCAGCGGAGATACCGGCACCGTCGTCTCGAAGCGCGACTGGAGCATCGAGTTCGATACCGGCAAGGCATCGTTCACCGCGGATGGCGAACGCAAGATGTATGAGATCAAGGACGACCTGGCGATTGCCGGCGCCTTGTTCGTCACTTTAAACGGAAACACCGACAATACCGGAACCAAGGAAGGGAATATGGACCTGGCGGAGCGGCGCGCTCAAGCGGTCAGGGATTGGTTGCAACGGAAAGCTCCATCCAACTTCCCCGACAGCCGTTTCCGTATTCATGCCTATGGCGACTCCAAGCCAATCGCATCCAACGCTAGCGCCGAGGGCCGGGCGAAAAACCGGCGTGTCGAGATCATCCTTTCGGGCAAGGAATAGGAGTTCCGGTGAATCCCATCAAGCAAGCAGCGGGAACGATTGAGGCGGGCACAACCGCCGCCTCAATTCGTCCGGCGTCGGCTCCTGGCGGAGAGAGTTTTTGGCATGAGTTGCTCGGAGCGTTCTCTCCGAACCGGGTAATTTCCAAGCCGGCTTTCCGGTTCATTATTGTGTTCCAGATCGCTGTCTTGCTGATGGTGTGGGCGACCTCGACGTATGTATTTCTGCCGAAACCGATGGACGTGTGGCGCGCGTTTGTCGACTTATGGAATCACGAAGGCCTGGGCCAGGAGTTGATCGTCAGCTTCTTGCTAAACGTGCAAGCCATGGCGTGGGCCACGGTGATTTCCCTGGGCCTTGCGTACCTGACCGTCGTTCCTTTCTTCCAGCCGATCGTGCAAGCCATCTCCAAGGGCCGGTTCCTGGGTATGGTCGGCCTCACATTTTTCTTCACGGTCATTTTTGCCAGCGGTCACCGCCTGAAAGTCAGTCTGCTGGTTTTTGGCGTCGCGGTGTTCTTCGTAACCAGCATGATCGACGTCGTTGCGCAGGTCCCCAAGGAAAAATTTGACTTGGCGCGCACGCTACGCATGGGTGAGTGGCGCGTCGTCTGGGAAGTGATAATACTTGGCAGGGCCGACGCCGCTTTCGACGCGATGCGCCAGAACGCCGCGATGGGCTGGATGATGCTTACGATGGTCGAGGGCATTTCGCGCTCCGAAGGCGGCGTGGGTGCTTTGCTCCTGAACCAGAACAAGCATTTTCGGCTGGAGGCGGTGTTTGCCATCCAAATCGCAATTTTAGTGATTGGATTGTTGCAAGACTACGTGCTGGGGCTCGCCAAGAGTTTCCTTTTCCCCTACGCGGGTTTGCAGCTCGAGAAGAGATAGCAGTTCATTTGTGAGGACCACCAGTGCCCGAGCGCTCGACCTACGGCGATACGCTTCTCAAGGTTGACCACGTCAGCCTCTCCTACGAGGACAACGTGATCCTCCGCGACGTCAATGCGGAGATCCGCGACATCGTGCGTGCCGGTCACACCCAAGGCCAAGTCGTAGGTTTTCTGGGGCCCTCGGGAATCGGCAAAACGCAACTGTTTCGCATCATCGCGGGGCTCAATCATCCTACCTCAGGGCAAGTGCTTGTAACTTCCACGCTGACTCCCGTGAAGGCAGGAATGGTCGGGGTGGTTGCGCAGAATTATCCGCTGTTCGAAAACCGCACGATTTTCAGCAACCTGATGGTGGCCGCAAAGCAAATGGAAAAAACGCACGACGCGGCTCACGAAAAGGTGACCAAATACCTAGAGCGGCTGGATATGGTCGACCAGGCGCAACTGTTCCCGGCGCAGATTTCCGGCGGCCAGCGGCAAAGAATCGCCATCGCTCAGCAGCTTTTGTGCAGCGAACATTTTCTGCTGATGGACGAACCATTTTCCGGGCTCGACTTGGTGATGGAAGCAAAGGTCTGCGAGTTAATCAATGAGATTGCCTGTCTGGATGAGTTGAACACCATCATCGTCGTCACTCACGATGTGACGGCGGCCGCGACTGTCGCGGACCATTTGTGGCTGATGGGCCGCGATCGCGACGCCGCGGGGAATATTGTTCCCGGCGCGCGCATTCAGGAAACCTACGACCTGATTGAACGGGATCTGTGCTGGCATCCAGGCATCACAAATTCCCCTGCGTTTTTGGAATTTGTCCGCGAAGTGAAGGAAAGATTTCAGACCCTCTAGGATCCAGGCTCGCTTGTGACCGGGATCCGCGCTACTTGCGATGCGGACTTAAAGCTCGCGCCATCAGTCCGAGTCCCCCGACAAACAGGATCAGCATCACCAGGGTATTGAAGAGGCTGGTCGGCCTGAAATAGAGGTGCATGTTTGCGATCACACCGGCGAGGATGAAAAGAGTGCCGGCGACGGCAAGAAGCCAACCAGCCAGGCTTCGGCCATTCCAGAAAAGCAGACCCATGCCGATCAGCAGCGGTACCAATGTTATTCCGAACGTGTTGGCGCCGTAGAAACTCCAGTACGAGCCGACCACGCTGACCTGGTTGGCCAGAAAATATCCCCCGAGACAAGTACTAATGAAACCGATCACAAAATGACCGAGGCCGCCGGGTGTGCCTCCAACATCACCAATCGAATGGTTCTCCATGGTTGGAGGATAACATCCACAGCCGGTCAGTTAGCGTATTTCTCGAGGAACATTGCTGATACACAACCTTCAGGGCGCATCGGCGCCGACCGGATCACCTTCAGACCGTTCGATTAACAATGCCCTCGGCTCACTCAGGAAAGATTCATCGCCGATGAGCTTGGATACTTCGGAAGCAAAAGGTTCATCGCGGCAGCGAAGGCTAACGCCACGGCGAGGGTCACCAATAAAGAGGAATAAGAGCCGGTCAAATCAAACGCACGGCCCAGTATCACTGGACCAATGGCACCGGCCGCGGCATAGAAAGTCCAGGTGAGACCGTAAAGCGTGGAAAAAGCGCGCAGCCCAAAATAGCGAGTTAGCAAGTACGGCGTGATCGCTGCTTCGCCGCCAGCCCCGATGCCAATGAGTGCAGCCGCAACGCAGCCGACAGGAAAACTATTTGCTCGCGCCAGCAGGAAAATGCCCGCTGCGGTAATCAGGTTCACGACCAGGGCGACGCGCGCTCCAAACAATCGGTCCAGCAGCCAACCGACGCCGATCCTTCCAAGCAAGCTGGAACCGCCGAGCATGGACGCGCATAAGGCCGCATCCCTCGGCGTAATTCCCCGGTCCGTCAGCAATGCAGACAAATGTGTGATCGCACCATTCATGCTGATCGAACTCACGAAAAGGACCGCGACGATGATCCAGAAAGCCGGGGAGCGCAGGCCTTGCGGCCAGGTCATCCCGGAATGTGAAACAGGAGCAGACTCATGCAGGACCAGGCCACGCTCCCGGATATAGCGCCAACTCAGCGGTAGACCAAGCAGCAAAGCAAGACCGCCGAGGGCAAGGTACGCCGTCCTCCAGCCCGCTCGGCTGATCATACTTTGCGCAACAACCGGAAGGATCATCGCGCCCAAACCCGCGCCCACCATTACGAAAGCGAGTGCCGTCCCCAAACGTCGCTGGAACCAGGTGGAAATCGATCGCGAATAAGCCAGATGCGCTGCACCGTTTCCGACCAAACCCAGGACGACGCAGGTCGCGTAGAACTGCCACAGATGGGAGTGCAAGAACGCCAGCGAAATAATCGCGCAACAATACACCGTCATGCAGGGAAGGATGATACGGCGGGGACCAAAGCGGTCAATCCATCGGCCCAGTAGCGGGGAGATCAGGCCCAGCGTGACGGCGGCGAGTCCGAATCCGAGCGAGATGGCTTCGCGGTTCCAACCGAATTCCGCGCTCAGCGGTTTCACAAAAACCGCGAATGTGTAAACGAACAGCGAGCCGAAACCCGCCATCACGCCGAGGCACGCTGCCAGCACCACGCGCCAGCCGTAATAACCGGGATCAAATTCGGTCAGAGCGGGCGTCGATTCCTCGGTTTGTAATGCCTGTGGCAATCCCTTCGTCCTCCCTCTGCGGTACGTTGCTCAGGACCAAATGCGATCGTGGTATGCCAACGCCGATGGCCGCGAGGCCTTGTTTCTCAAGACGCCATCTCATATTGGCCTACAGAGGCTATGAGGAACGCCCTAGCAAGTCAGTAGTATTTTCGTAGTAGGTCGGTCGAAACGTTGGACGCCGAGCCGAAAGTTCCGTGCCGATGGTTCAGCGAAACCTCGAAAAAGCGGCCCCTCGTAATACGTAAAGGCCCGTAATTTAATGGATTGCAAACGGCTCGGACATTGCAACTGAGCCTATGCGACGCGGTCAACTGGGTGTGGGCGCTATTTTCCTGGACCTGCATCTATAGGTAGCGAAGAAACGGAGAAACGCAAAAATGAACGAATTATTGACCCTCGCTGAAAAGCCCATGGCGGTCTCGAGCGATGGAACAAGGCTAAGTCCATTAAAGGTCGCCGCGTCGATTACGGGAGCAATCTGGTATGTCGCCGAACCGCACTGAACGCTTACTACTACGCACAGCATTCTTCGACTGGCGTCGTTAATGTCGCAGGGGCCGCAATCAGTCCGCAGCCGCTGCATTTGGTTTGTTCGGTCAGCTCCAAACCGTTTTAGGAACAGTTCGCGCAGGGTGAAGTGCGTTGGATTCACGATCACAATCACGGTATTGGGCTGCGGAAAGCGTTCTGTGTTAGGCGAGTCGAACTGACCGGGATTGACCTCGGATTGCGCATAAACGCCAGGAATCGCAAGTGCTGCGAATCCCGCCAACACAAGCAACCGGCTGATGAATTTTGCGGCCTTCATGGCAAATAATCTCCTGCCCAAGCGACCTTCGAATCGCGTGAACGCATCCCCAAGTCGCGTTTGTGCCTTGCGAGCAGGCCGACGTCAATGCCCGCGCGTTTCTTTGCTGATACTCTTTGAATTCTCCACTCAACCCATTCACTCTAAGCAAGTTATAGACGCTCCCCCTACATCATGAGGAGTGGTAGACTTTGCAACGGAATTGGCCTGCCCAGCACCATGAGTTCAACGATGCACGGCCTTATTTACTTCGCTGACTTCGTGGTCGACCAGCGCGCTGGTGAATTGCGCAAGGCCGGAGTGAAGGTTCGCCTCCAGGAACAACCTTTCCGCGTGCTCGCAGCCCTTTTGGAGGCCTCCGGTGAAGTGGTCACACGCGAGGAGTTACGCACCCGGCTTTGGCCGGCGGACACCTTCGTGGACTTCGATCACCGTCTGGCGGCAGCGGTCAACAAAATACGGGATGCTTTGGACGACTCGGCTCAGAGTCCCAGATTTATTGAGACCGTCGGTCGACGTGGCTACCGATTTTTGCTTCCGGTCGAATGGGGCGGACGATTAGCTGAGCCGAACGACAACGGCCAAACGAAAGACGTGGCCGCGCCGCCGCCGGTCCTTGTACCCGTTGCCCGCGGAATCAGCTGGCGGCGCAGCGTCTTGGCAGCAGGCGCGCTGGCGCTTTTGCTGGCGACTGGTTTCTTGGCGCTGCGTCAGTGGGCGCGGCCGGATGCGACTTCCTCTGCCGTGCCCCGCATCTCTTCCATCGCGGTACTGCCCCTGGAAAATCTCTCCAGCGATCCTGAGCAGCAATATTTTGTGGAGGGCATGACCGACGAGATCACCACGGACTTGGCCAAGCTGCCCGGACTTCGCGTGATCTCCCGTACGTCGGCGATGCAATACAAAGACACGCATAAGACCATGCCGCAGATCGCTCGCGAATTGAACGTCGACGCCGTGGTCGAAGGCACAGTCTTGCGCGAGGGGAACCGTGTGCGCATCCGCACCCAGCTTATCTATGCGCCCGCGGATCGCCACGTCTGGGCGCAGGCTTATGAGCGTGACCTGAAGGACGTACTGAGTTTGCAAGCCAGCCTGGCTCAGGACATCGCCAGTGAAATTCAGCTCAAGTTGACGTCACAGCAGCGGGCGGACTTGCGAGCGGCGCGTTCCGTTGACCCCGAGGCGCACGAGCTGTATTTAAAAGGGCGCTATTTCTGGAACAAACGCGATCAAGCAGGGTTCACGAAGGCTATCGACTACTTCCAGCAAGCAATCGCCAAGGATCCTACGTACGCCGCGGCCTACGCAGGCTTGGCCGATTCCTATGCCTTGTCAGGAGGCTTCGGCATTCTCCCTGTGGAGCAGGCCATGCCCAGAGCGCAGGCCGCTGCGGAAAAAGCGTTAGAGCTCGACGGCAATCTCGCCGAAGCGCACGCCTCACTTGGGCTCATCGCTCCGTTCAACAATTGGAATTGGGCGGATGCTGCGCGGCACTACGAGCGCGCGATTGAGCTGAATCCCAACTACGCCACGGCTCATCACTGGTATGCCGAGGGCTATCTGATGCCAGTGGGACGAGCCGACGAGGCCATTGCTGAAATGCGAAAGGCGCAAGGACTGGATCCCCTCTCGGCGGTGATTGCGACCGATTTGGGAAAGGAACTCTATTTCGTCCATAAGTACGACCAGGCTCTTGTCGAACTTCACCGCGCCTTGGAACTCGATCCAAACTTCGTCAGCGCACACAATTGGATTTCAGACACTCTTCTTGAAAAGCGAATGTACAACGACGCCATCGCTGAACTGGAAAAGACCAAGGCAGTGAAGGAACAACGAATCTACATCAGACAAACCGCTTATCTGTACGCGCGCATGGGCCGGCGGGCGGAGGCGCGAGCCGCACTGGCAAAATCGCTGCAGCTTTCAAAGGGCAAACAAGTCAGTTCCGGTGCGGTCGCCCTGACTTATGCGGCTCTTGGCGACAAGGATGAATCCTTTAGGTGGCTGGAAAAAGCATATACGGAGAGATCTTCTTTCATGACTTCGCTCAAGTACTGGGCAGTTTTTGACCCACTGCGCAGCGACCCCCCGCTTTGCCGACCTCGTTCGCCGCGTGGGCCTTCCGCAATGAGAGAACCCGACTGAGGTCCGGCACACGATCTGCAGCTGGGACGCTCTAATGCGATTGAAAATCAACAATTTGCGCGGGGATTCGAAAAGTATCGAGAGAGAAACGCGTGAGCATTGACGCCCACTATTCACCGGAGCGACAAATACGGGTCGCCGTGGCCTGCTTCCTGAAATCACGCTTTGCCGCCGCGGACGGCATTGGGAGAAAGAAATGGCGAATCAAGCGACGGCCATTCATGGGGTCATGGAAGGTGGCGGTTCTTACAATCGGCATGCCCGGATTCCCGCGGGAGGTGGCATCCTGGCATTGCCATTCCTCGAACAGGCGGTCAGAAATGTCGCGCTCGACAGCGGGGGGCAACCGGTCGTCATTGCTGACTACGGATGCTCGCAAGGCAAGAACTCCCTCACTCCCATGCGCACCGCCATCAAAGCCTTGCGCCAACGGCTTGGCCCCGATCGAGCGATTTTCGTCGTGCATGTCGATCAGGCCGCAAACGATTTCAACACGCTCTTCGAGGTGCTCCATAGAGACCCGGAACGTTATGGCGTTGAGGATCCGGCCATATTTTCCTCAGCGATCGGAAGGTCGTTCTACGAGGCCGTGTTTCCGAGTGAACACGTCCATCTCGGTTGGTCGTCGTATGCGGCGGTGTGGTTGAGCCGCATTCCCATGCTGATTCCGGGACATTTTGTGGTACTGGCCAGCACCGGCGACGTGCGCGCGGCATTCCAGCGACAGGCCGCTAATGACTGGAAATTGTTCCTGTCGCTGCGAGCCAGCGAG
>Ga0074045_10000084_pt1 | contig 79404 bp, 67 predicted proteins | sample BogForMeECP23OM2_FD_94442 | JGI IMG/M metagenome (GOLD analysis project Ga0074045, IMG submission 94442) | Bog forest soil microbial communities from Calvert Island, British Columbia, Canada - Bog Forest MetaG ECP23OM2 | ecosystem: Environmental > Terrestrial > Soil > Wetlands ... | reverse complement strand
TGGCGCCGATCGCGAAGATTGGACTCGTGGCCTCACTGCTCCTGGTTTCGGTGCCGATTTCAAGAATTCTCTTCGCAAGCCCGGGCCTTGGCACATGGGCATGGGTGGTTTTGGCGAATGCCTTCCCGCGCACAGCAATTTCGTCGAAATTGACAAAGAACGACTCGACGCTTGGGGCATCCCCACCCTTAAAATCAGTTGCGAGTGGGGAGAGAACGAACGCGCCATGTCACGCGACATCGCTCTTCAGGCCGCGGAGATGCTCGCCGCTTCCGGTGCCCGCGAAATCTCCGTCTACCAGTCCATCACTCCTCCCGGCCGCGGCATCCACGAAATGGGCACCGCTCGCATGGGTCGCGATCCCAAAACTTCCGTACTCAACGCCAACAATCAGGCTCACGACGTCCGCAATCTCTTCGTCTCCGACGGCGCTTGCATGACTTCCTCCTCTTGTGTGAATCCTTCTCTCACCTACATGGCACTCACTGCTCGCGCCTGCGACTACGCCGTTTCCAAAATGAAGAAAGGTGAATGGTAGCGAACGCTCTCCATGGCTCAGGTTCAGCACACCCGCAAATCCTACGACGTCTGCGTGATCGGCTCTGGCGCGGGCGGTGGCATGGCCGCGAAAATCCTTACCGAAGGCGGCCTCAGCGTCGTCATGCTCGAAGCTGGTCCGCAGGTCTATCCCGAGAAGGACTACAAGATGTTCATGTGGCCCTACGATCTCTTGCATCGCGGTGTCGGCGTTGGCGGAAGAGCCGCGGCCGACTTCAGCGAGTTCCTTGCGCCCAACGGCTCGTGGAAAATTTCCGGCGAGCCGTACACCTCGGCTCCGGGCTCCAATTTTCAGTGGTTCCGCTCTCGCATCGTTGGCGGACGCACCAATCACTGGGGTCGCATCGCTCTGCGTTTTGCACCCGCCGACTTCAAGTCCAAAACGCGCGACGGCCTTGGCGAAGACTGGCCCATCACCTACGAGGATCTTTCGCCTTACTACGACAAAGTCGAGAGCTATATCGGCGTTTTTGGCACCACGGAGAATGTGCCCAGCGCGCCCGACGGCGTCTTTCTTCCTCCTCCCAAACCCCGCTGCAACGAAGTCCTCATCAAGAGGGCTTGCAACAAACTCGATATCACCTGCATTCCCTCTCGCCTCGCCGTTCTCACCAAGCCTCTCAACGGCCGCCCTCCCTGCCACTACTGCGGCCAGTGCGGGCGCGGGTGCGGCACCGCATCCAATTTCAGCTCCAGCCAGGTGCTCATTCCTCCCGCGATGCAGACCGGCAAACTCACTTTGATCACAGGCGCGATGGCGCGCGAAATCCTCGTCGGCCCCGATGGCAGAGCTACTGGCGTTTCTTACATCCATAAAGCCACGCGTACCGAAAAGCGTGTGCTCGCCCGCGCCGTCGTCGTTGCGGCAAGCTCTTGTGAATCCGCTCGTCTTCTCCTCAATTCCCAATCCAAATTGTTCCCCGACGGTCTTGCCAACTCTTCCGGTTGGGTCGGCCGCCACCTCACAGACTCCGTCGGAAGCGACGGCTGGGGCTACGTTCCTGAAATGGCCAAAATCCCGCCTCACAATCACGATGGCGTCGGCGGCATGCACATGTACATTCCCTGGTGGAAGTACGACCGCAAGAATGATTTTCCACGCGGCTACCACATTGAGATTGGCGGTGGACGCGAACTCCCCAGTGCCGGAATGTTCGACGATTTGTGCGACGAGGTCGAGGGCTACGGCCTCAATTTGAAGCGCACCTGCCGCCAGCGTTACGGCACTACCATTGGGTTTGCCGGACGCGGCGAAATGATTGCCAATCCCGACACTTACTGCGAAATCGATCCCGATCTCGTGGACGAGTGGGGCATTCCGGTGTTGCGTTTTCACTTCAAATGGAGCGAATACGAAATCCGCCAAGCCAAGGACATGCAGGAGACTTTCAAATCCATCATCGAAACCATGGGCGGCGAATATCAGACCAAAACCGAAATCGATGGCCCTTACCCTTTTGGTATCGAAGCAGGCGGCAAGGTCATTCATGAAGTTGGCACCGCGCGCATGGGCGCCGATCCCAAAACATCCGTGTTGAATTCCTATTGCCAGGCCCACGACGTCAAAAACCTTTTCGTCACCGATGGTGCCCCGCTGGTTACCAATCCCGACAAAAATCCCACCCTCACCATCATGGCCCTTTCCTGGCGCACCTCCGACCATCTGTTAGCCAAAGCCCGCAGCGGGAGCCTTTAAACATGAATGCGCGCGACGTGCCGAAGAGCATTGGTTTTGCGCTGCTTCACGGCTTCAGCCGTCTCGGCAACTACCACCAAGATTGTCATTCCGAACGGAGTCTGCGCAGTGAGGAATCTCTCTTGAATTGTGCCAAAGAAAGATCCCTCGCTAAAAAACAGGAGTAAGCCACATGTCCGGAATTTCCCGACGCGATTTGCTCAGAAATCTCACCGTCAGCGCGGCCGCAGGCTCCGTCCTCCGGGTCATTCCCGCGGAAGCGGCGGCGCTCGCCCACCAGATGGTGCACGAAGCGAAGGCCGCGTCTCTGGCAGGGAAGTACACGCCTAATTTTTTTCCTCCTCACCAGTATGCCACTCTGGTCATCCTTTGCGGCACCATCATTCCCAAGGATGAAAAATCCGGCGGAGCCGTTGAAGCTGGCGCACCCGAATTTATCGATCTCCTCACTAGCGAAAATGAGCTGCTCCGACCGATACGGCGCTTCCTTTCTCGATTCCACACCCCCGCAGCAAAAAGAAGTTCTCGACCTCATCGCCTTTCGCAAAAACGCCGCTTCCGATCCTTCGCTCAGCCAAGGCCTCGCTTTCTTTGCACGCCTTCGTCAGATGACCTGCGACGGCTTCTACACCAGCAAGATCGGCATCGAAGATCTCCAATACATTGGCAACACCGCTCTCGCATCATTCCCCGGTTGCCCCCCATTCCCTGAATCCTGAGCGTTTTGGCCGAAGGGAGCGCACCTATGCTGCTTGCAAAATGCCTCACCACTTCTGCTCTCGCCGCTGCCCTGGCTTTGTTAGTTACGCCTGCCGCTCGCGCTCAGTCCGCCTCTGCTGCCGTCACGCCTGGCAAAGCAGACACCGCGCAGCGCATCCAGCGGATTGAGCACAGCGCCGCCGTTGTTCCCCAAGCCGAAGGCAAACCGCCGATCACCCTTTCCCTCCCGGATCTCATGGAGAAGTTCAAAGTCCCCGCCCTCAGCATTGCTGTCATCGACAATTTCCAGATCGTCTGGGCCAAGGGCTACGGCGTCGTCGCGCCTGACTCGAAATCTCCGGTCACCGCCAAAACCCTGTTCCAGGCTGGTTCCATCAGCAAACCCGTCGCCGCCACCGCAGCGTTGCATATGGTGGAGCAAGGAAAACTCGTCTTGGACGAAAACGTCAACGACAAACTCAAAGCATGGAAAGTCCCCGACAATGAATTTACGCAAACGGAAAAAGTGACGCTCCGCCGCCTGATGTCCCACACCGCCGGCCTCACCGTTCACGGCTTCCCCGGCTATGACGTCGACGCTCCCCTCCCGACCACCGTTCAAATCCTCAACGGCGAAAAGCCTGCCAACACCGCTCCAATTCGCGTCGATATCGTCCCCGGAACGAAATTCCGTTATTCTGGCGGCGGCGTCACCATCGAGCAATTGTTAATGACGGACGTCAGCGGCAGGCCCTTTCCTGTTCTGCTTCGCGAAACGGTCCTCGACAAAATCGGTATGCCCGACAGCAGCTACGAACAACCACTCCCCCCAACCCGCGCCGCCGCAACCGCCGGAGGAGCCTACTGGGATGGCAAGCCGGTCCACGGAAAATGGCACATTTATCCCGAAATGGCTGCCGCCGGACTCTGGACCACTCCCACCGACCTGGCTCATTTCGCCATCGAAATTGCTCTCTCGAAAAATGGCAAATCGAATCGTGTCTTGTCCCAGAAGATGACCAATGAAATGCTCACTCCGGTTCTGGAGGAGTCGGGGCTCGGTTTCTTTATGGACCAGCAGAATCCCGGACAGTTTGGCCACAACGGCGCCGACGAGGGCTTTCAAGCGCTGCTCACCATGAACGCCGACACCGGCAAAGGCCTGGTCATCATGGCCGATTCCGACAATGGTATTTCCGTCGCTGATTTCGTGCTTCGCAGCGTCGCTACGGAATATTCCTGGAATCACAAATTTGCCAATAACCTCACGTCGGAATTGATCCTCCTCGCGCTGGTCAATGGTTCGCCCGCGGCCTTGCAACGCTATGATGAAGTAAAGAAGACAAGTGCCGCCGAGGGTCTCGACGAAAGCACTCTGAACAGTCTGGGTTACACGCTCCTCTCTTCCGGCAGAACTTCCGACGCCATCGCCGTCTTTCTGCGCAACGTCCAGGAATATCCAAAATCCGGAAATGTCTACGACAGCCTCGGCGAGGCCTACATGAAAAATGGCCAGAAGGATCTGGCCATTGAAAGTTACGAGAAGTCCTTGCAACTCGATCCCAAAAATCAAAACGCCGTAGAAATGCTCAAAAAGCTGAAAGAAACGAAATAAACGACGGCCAGCGAACAAAAACTCGCCGATTATCGGTGCGCGAATTCCGGCAGAAAGCTCACATACATCATCACCACCTGGAATCCTGCTGAGAGCACAAACACAACACCTCCTGTGAGCAGGCCCGTGCCCTGTATTCTCGGCCCGCAGCCCACAATCCCGAGCAGTGAACTAATCCCCACAACCAGCGTCATCGCAATCTCAACAGGCGAGAAGTGTCCGTGAATAACCTGGGCCCAGCCCAACAGGTACAGCCAGATCAGGCTCATCAGAATCAGCCAAAGCAGAAACAACGGCAGCGCCAACCACCGCGCTATTGGCGCTCCCAGGTAGCCCAGGATCGCGCCTATCCACAGTGGCAACGTTTGCACCACGTGACGCAGTTCCGTTCGGCTGACGAATCCCACCACGTACAGCGCAGCAATCACCGCAACGCAGCAAACGGCAGTCATCCGGTCGCGCAAGTTCGCGTGTTGTTGCATACCTCTTTCTCCTTTTTCGATTCTGGTCGCCGCTCGGGAGGGTCCGTTATTCTTTGGGAGCCAGCACGTAGCCATACGTCAGCATCGCTACTCCGATCAGCAGCGGCACCAAGCCTGCCAGATACGCTGGCTCGTCGTGCTCCAGCCCGCGAATCATTACCATCACACCAATACCCACAGCTGCCGTAATCAAGCCCCCTAGCTTGACGCCTTCGCGTTTATGCCGTAGCGCGATTCTTTCTTGTTCGCGAAGCAACTCCACCGCTGCGTTTGCTCCGGCCCCCGAAGATTCCACGAGCTTCTTGGCTGTCTCGTTCTGGTAGTATGCTTCTCTCTCTTTTTTCCTTGCGTCCGTCCATACCGATACCGCAAGGAAAGAGAACAACGCCACACTTCCCACCGCCAAAAACAGGAATAGCGCCACACCTGAACTCATGACATCCTCCTCTGTCCGGTACATCCGTTCTATCTGGTCCGACAGGCAGGCGAGACCTTCGGTTGCATTTTCTTTGCCGCCTACCAGCGAAAAATAATGCAACCCCTCGCAAGACCGATTGGTCGTACCTATCGAGGCGTAAGTGTGAGCGCTGCAGAAGATCAGGCCGATGTTGATCGCGTTCTCGCCGGAAACCTCCAAGCCTTTGAGGGCATCGTGCGCCGCTGGCAAGGTCCGCTCATGAACTTGGCCTATCGGTTTTGCGGAGATCGCGGCCGCGCCGAGGAAATGGCTCAGGAGGCCTTCTCGCGTGCCTTTAACGCGCTTGGCCAGTGGCGCCGGGAAGCCATGTTCTCGACCTGGCTTTTCTCCCTCACCACGCGACTCTACTGTTCCCAGTTGCGCCGCATCCCCGTCAGCTCCATATCGTTGGACGACATTCCGGAGCCGCGGAATTCCCAACGGACCGACGCCGCTCTTGAGGAAGAAGAGACCAATCGCACACTGCGCCGTGCACTCGACACTCTGCCGCCCAAATATCGCGAACCGCTGCTGCTCTATTATTTCCACGAGCTGGACATCACCGCGGCCGCCCACAGTCTTGGATTGCCAGAGGGCACATTGAAGGCGCGACTCTCTCGCGGACGCGATCTCTTGCGCGCCAAGCTCGCGCAAGTCTCGCCTGCGTGGCAGCGGAAGGAGGCGTGATGAATCACGATGACTTGGACCGGCTGTTGAGTCACGAATCAGAGATTGTCCCGTCCTCCGGTTTCACTGCTTCCGTAATGAATGCGGTGCGCGTGCAAGCTCAGGCGCCCCCGCCGATCCCTTTCCCGTGGAAGCGCGCTTTGCCGGGAATCGCTGCGGCAGTTCTCTCGCTCGCGTGGATCGTTTTTGCCTGCGTTGCTGCGTTCTCCTCGAACGGTGGTGGAGCAGCACCAGTGCTGAGCGTCTCGCCCGCAATTCAGCCCTTGTGGCACGCCGCATCCTGGGTGTTGATAGCCCTGGTCACGACGGTGGTGTCCCTGCTCTTCTCATGGCGGTTTGTCTCCCGCCTCGCATAACGCCCACGAGCATGTCATCTGAGGGACGCGTTGTTTATGCGCTGGCGTGTCACCCCGGGGCGCGCATCGTTTGCGCGCCAGGCTGTCATCCTTCGGGACGCGCAGTTCGCGTCCCGAAGGTCAACCGATACATTGTTAAAAAGTCCCACATATCGGGCCCCATCAAGAGGAACTCCGCTATCGCGTGCAATCACAATTCGACCGACGTAGACGCCTTCGCCTCGCGCAATTCCCCTTCCCACCGTGCAATCACCGCGCTGGCCAGGCAGTTGCCCGTCACGTTACACGAAGTGCGCGCCATGTCGATCAGCGTGTCCACGCCCAGCAGAATGAAGATGGGCTCGTAGGGAAGATGAAACGTGGAGGCCGTGGCCATCAGCACCACCAAAACGGCGCGCGGCACGCCTGCCACTCCTTTGCTCGTCACCATCAGCGCAAACACCATGAACAATTGCTGCATCCACCCCATGTGAATCCCCGCGGCCTGCGCCACGAAGATCGACGCCATCGCCAGGTACAAGGTCGATCCATCCAGATTAAAGCTGTATCCCGCCGGAATCACGAACGCCACAATTTCCCGTGGCACTCCGAATTCCTCCATGCACTCCATCGCGCGCGGTAACGCCGCCTCCGAAGTGCTCGTGGCAAATGCGATCGTTGCCGGCTCGGCCACATATTTCAGGAACCGTCCCAGTGGCAGCCCCGCCAGCAGCAGGATCGGCAGCAAAACAAAAACCAGAAACACCAGCAGGGCGCCATACGCGGTTAACAATAATTTCCCCAGTGGCAGCAGCACGCTGATTCCCATATGCCCCACGGTGTACGCCATCGCCGCTCCCACTCCAATCGGCGCGTAGTACATCACAATATTCGTGAATTTGAACATGGCCTGCGTCAAGGACTCCGCCACGCTCAACATCGGTTGCCGCAGATTCTCCGAAACGCGCGTCAGCGCAATGCCAAACAACACCGCGAACACCGCCACCTGCAAGATCTGGTTTTCTCCTACCGCCTTAACGATGTTTTCCGGAAACACATGCAAAAGAAATTCGTCCCACTTCAGGGGCGCCTCGTTCTGCGGCCCCTGCTCCGTCGAAGCCGACGGCAGCGCCAGCCCTTCTCCGGCGCGCGTCAGGTTGATGGCGCCCACGCCAATAAACAGTGCAATCGTCGTCACCACTTCAAAATAAATCAGGCTCTTCAGCCCAATGCGTCCCACCTTCTTAAGGTCGCCGTGCCCCGCAATGCCCGTCACCAGCGTCCCCAGTATCAACGGCGCCACAATTACCTTGATCAGCCGCAGAAAAATGTCGCTCAGCACCCGCAAATGCCCCGCAAACCCGGGCCAATCCAGCCCGACCTCCAATCCCACGAACATCGCGAAGAAAATCCCGAAGGTCAGTGAACGCCGCTGAATTCCCGCAACCGCGAGCGCCGCCAGTCCCACCCAGCGCATTGCGGCAAACGCAACTCGCCCATGCCCCGCAGCCATCAGCGCGCTGCCTATTCCGAAGAGCAGCAATCCAGCAGTAAGTGTTATGGGAAAGACCTTCGAAGTTTCCTTCGCCAATGTGCCGACCTCAGGTTTCTTTTTGTGGAGCGAGTGGCGACATCATAGCCTGCCCTAGCTCGCCGCGCACAACTGTTCTCTGATACCGCTCAAACAGTAGCTCATCCCCTTAGGGATGAGGGTGTCCCGTGCGCGGGCAACCACTTGAAATTCGTGGGAATCGGAAGTCGCGACCCTGCCAACGGTGGGAAACACCTCAGCCCTGAAAGGCCTGAGCTACAGTACCGAACACTTCCCCGATAAACAATGAGCGTCTAGATCCGTCTAGATCAGCTCGTACAATGCCCGGAGGCCCCACACGCCGCCTTCGCGTGTGGGTTGTTTGCCTAGTTTCGAGGGGGTCCGGAGATCAGTCGACGTAACGGTATGTAGCGCAATCGATCCGTTAAAATGTCAGCTGCGATAAATATTTATAGCTCGCCGCAATGTCGGAGAACGCTTCCTTCGGCGCATCATTCTCCACAAAGTAGTGTTGGATTCCTCCAATGTTCCCCGCCGCAAAGATGCGCTTCCAGTCGATGATCCCGTCGCCCACCGAGGTCAACCCCTTCTCCACTTCCGCCATATTCAACGAAGCTAGCTGCTCCGGCTTCACGTTCGGCAATTTCTTCATGTCTTTCACATGTACTAGCGGGAAGCGCCCCGGATATTTCTTGAAATATGCCACGGGATCCTGCCCCGCCACGCTGATCCAGCACAAATCCATCTCCATCTTCACGTTGTTCGCGTCCGTCGATTCCAGCAGAAAGTCATACGGAAATTTCCCGCCGAGTTGTGCATCGGGAATGAACTCCCAGTAGTGGTTGTGGTACGCGAACTGGATTCCCGCTTTCTTGCTGGCCTCGCCCACCTTGTTAAACGTTTCGGCCACGCGCTTGTAGCCGTCCGCTGTCCGCATCTTGTCGTCGATGTACGGGCACACCAGAAATGTTTGCCCGATCACATGAGCGGCGTCCAGCGTTTCCGGCAACTTCTTCTCCACCACGTCGTAGCTTTCGTGACTCGATGGCGAGGTGAGGCCGTTCTTGTCTAGAATCGCGCGCACATCCTTCGGCGAATGGCTAAAGTAGCCCGCGAATTCCATTTCCTTGTAGCCCACGGCGGCCACCTTGGCGATTGTCCCTTCGAAGTCCTTCTTCATGGCGTCGCGGACGGTATAAAGCTGCAGGCCGACCTTGGAAATCTTGTGTTCATCGGCGAAAGTTTTTGTGGGGAGCGAGGTGAGCACTGCGGTTGCGACGGATGTTTCAATAAATGTTCGTCGGTTCATGCGGCGATTGTACACCAAACGCTCCCGCCAGAACGCAACAAACAACTTCCACGGTAAACGAAAAAGCCTCCCGAGAACATCGCGAGGCTTTTTCCTTGATTTGACTGAACCCGAGGAAGCAGCAAGCGATGCCTGCTGCCCCCTCGGTCCTGGGCGGAAAACTAAAACTGAAATCGCAAACCAAGTTGCATAATGCGAGGCAAGTGTGCGCCGTTTAGTACCAGGAAGCCGCCGCAGGTCGGATCACTGCCCGCCAACAGAGCGGCGCCTGGATTGCACCCCATTCCCAAGTTACCTCCTGCGCCGCCAGCCCCACCGGGGTTAGTGCCGCTGAAGGAATCCAGTTGTGTGTGGTTGAATGTGTTAAACGTCTCCCAACGGAACTCGAAGGCATAACGCTCCTTGAACTCGAAGGTCTTGAAGAGCCCCATATCGAAGTTCAGCCGCCCGGGCATCCTCAGCATGTTGCGGGCTGCATCGCCAAACGTCAGGCCGACAGGCAGCGTAAACGCCGTCGGGTTGTAGAGAAGTTTCCCAAATAATCCCGTTGCTCCGAACGCCTGCTGTACTGCCGCGGGCACTACATTGGGATTACCGACAACATCGGGAAAGGACGCGATGCCGACGCCGTTCGCCACGCCGGCGTTGTCCGAATACTGTGTTCCGTTGGAAACGCTAAACGGAGCGCCAGTCATCGCCACGGTTATGCCGGACCACTGCCAGCCGCCGAGCAACGTGTGTTTCCAGCCGGTGTCATGCCTATAGAAGGGCAATGCATAAACGTAACTCATCGAGAACGACTGGCGGATGTCGAAATTGGAGCTCGCCCGATAAAGATTCGGATTGTAGGAATTGGCGAAGCCTCCGTCATAGCGATCGGAGGAATCATCGATCGAGTGGCTCCACGAGTAGCTGGCGCTGAATGTCAGGTCACCCATCGTTCGGCGGGCGGTCGCTTGCAGCGCATTATAGCTGGAATTAGCCGTGTTCTCGAGCCGGGTGATGCTGCCCATACCGGCGTAGGGGCGATAGTAAGCCGCAGCTGGATTTCCACACGCGATGAACAGATTCACGGCAGGCTGTCCGGTTACAAACGTGCCATTCGCGATCGTCACGCCGGTGGGAAGGCCACTGCTTGGATCCAGCACAAAATTCGCGTTGTTCGGCTGGCAGTCGTTGGCGGTAATGGGAGCGCCCGATGCCAGATACGGATTTTGACTTGCCGGCACCGGTTGCAATTGGTTCAGATCGTATTGCCGTGTCAGATGTGTGCCCTTGCTCCCCACATAAGCAAGAGACGTCACGATGTGTGCGGGCAGTTCATGCTCCACGCTCAAGTTCCACTGCTGCATATAGGGCCATTGCACCTGTGAAGGAATTGACGTGGCGCTGAATGGGCTGGGAGCGCCCTGTGAGCCCAAGCCTACCGTTGGGTAACCCGTTTGGGCGCTCACGCTGCCGTTCTGGACCAAGGGAGATGGTTGTGTCTCCAGCGATTCGGAGTTGGCTTCATTTCCATTCGTGTGCTCAAAGAATATGCCGTACCCCCCCCGAATCGACCATTTGCCATTCCCCGAGGGATCGTACGCAAAGCCGATGCGCGGGCCAGGATTCACATACTTGTTCTTCATGCAGCCTGTCGGTCCCATCACAATCCCCGGATAGTTTTGATTAATTGCGCCGCACTGTTCGAATCCGTTGTACCGGTTCGTGGTGGGAAGCAAAAGTTGGGAATTTACAGGATCATTGTAAGGATAGAGTGCTGGGCTGCCATTCAGCGACTGGTAGACGGTAGGAGAAAAATTGAATTCCTTCATTTGCTTCTCCTGATATCGGCCAAAGAGGCTCCAGCGCAGACCCAAGTTGAGCGTGAGTTTCCTGGTGACCCGCCAGTCGTCCTGGAAAAAGGGCTCAAAGTTTTTGTAACGATTGTAGAAATAAACCTCCGCGCTGGTCTGTGCGTAGGTGTTCACCTGACCGAGCTGCAGGTCCGCAAAGGGGTTTCCCGTCGTATTTGGGTTATTGATGGAGTAGGCGAGTTGGCCCTGAATATCTGCCGAGGACGACTCGTTTTTCTGCGCGAAAACCAGGTAGCCGCCAAAGAACATCGTGTGGTTGCCGTAGATGTATGTCATGATGTCTCTGTACGTGTATGTGGGGTTTGCGTTCTTCCACGGAAAATACCCCGTGTCCACCGCGAACCCCCCGGTACCGTAAACAGGGCCATTGGTGTTGCCGACAGAAAAAGCTGGGATCTTGTCAGCCTTGGCGAACTGGGCCGGAAACAACGGCAAGAGGTCGATACCCCCGGAAGGCAAGCTCACGTTTGTGATGTTCGACAGGAAAATGTGGTCGGCGGTATAGCTGGCGACAAATTCGTTCAGCAGGTTTGGTTTGATTGTCGACGTCAGGCGCACGACAAAGCTCGTCGTCGGCCCCACAAAGTTCGTGTTCGTATTGTCAAAACTGTTGGCATACGCCCCCCAGAGCGGGCCTTGGTTAATTGTCGACCACGAGTCGTGGATGTAACGAACGGTTAGCCGTTCATTCTCAGAGAAGTTCTGGTCCACGCGGATCAGTTCTTCCCGCCAATTTGTCGGATAGCTCGGATTCGCTATGTAAGCTGGTAACTGACTCCCGGTGGCTTGCCCCGTGGCGTATGTCCCCAACGTGTTATTCGCCTTGGGAATCATCGACAACAGAGCAGGCACCGTCGTCGAGGTCGTTGCTGGTAGAGTGTTGTTCACGAACGGCGTCCCGGGACTTCCCGATTGATAGGGGCAGTCTGGAAAAGCCGTCGGACTGAATGTTGCTCCCGTATACACCGGGCATACATCGTTGAAATTGCCGGAGCGCTCCGCATCCGAGGGCACGTTTTGGCTAATGGTGTTACCGGGAACGATCTCCTTCCGCCACTCCTGTGACCAGAAGAAAAACGTCTTCTTCTTGTCCGAATTGTAGTGGTGCGGAATGAAGACGGGCCCGCCGAAGGTGTACCCAAAATCATTCTTCTTATATTCGGGTCGCGCCACGCCCTGCCCGTTGTTCTGCCAGGAGTTAGCGTTGAAGTCCTCATTGCGGACGTACTCGAAGGCGCTCCCATGAAAGCTGCTCGTCCCGGACTTGGTTTCCACTTCCACCGTGCCCGACCCATTGCGACCGTACTGTGCACCGTAATTTGAAGTCAAGACCTTGAATTCCGCGATCGCTTCCGGGTTCGGATAGACGTTTAATGTGGCGTTGGAGCCGTTGTCCATGTTGTCGCCGCCGTCCAGTTCCCAGTTGTTGTACTCCGTGCGGCCTCCATTGATGCTGTAAGCCACGTTGCCCGCCACGCCCACCAATCCTTCGTCCTGTCCCGTCTGATTAACCACACCGGGCGAAAGCGTTACCAGTTGTGTGAAATTCCGTCCGTTCAATATGAGTTCGTTGATCTGTTTGCCCGTAATTGTGCTGCCGATTTCCGCGTTCGTGGTATCCACCTGCGCTACGCTCTCCCCGGTCACAATCACTTCTTCCGTCACTGCTCCCACCGTGAGCGTTATGTCTACGCGCCTCTTCTGCGCCACCTCCAGCACCACACCCTTGGCCTGGAATTTCTGAAATCCCTTGGCCGTCACCGTTATGTCATAACTACCCGACGGCAGCGCGGGAACCACAAAGGCCCCGTCTTCATTGGTCTCCGTGGTTCGCGTCAGGTTACCCCCGGCGTTGGTTACCACGACTCTTGCGCCGGTCACTGCGGCGCCCGATTTGTCCATTACCGTACCGCCGATCACGCTGACGTCCTGAGCACACGCGTGAAATGGAATTGTTAGCAGGAGCGCAAGCACCCCCAACCAAATGCCCAACCGCTCCGTCAAAATCGTGTTTACAGAATTGCAATATCTCTCCACGATGAGACCTCCAGACTCCACAAGGTTTGGCTAGACGTTCACGGACATGAAGGAGGAATAGAGACGAGGTTACACACTTACCTGGTTTAACCGACTCGCGACCACTCGCCTGAAATCCCTCGGTCCTCGACGGACCTCGACCACCCCAAAAACACCTATTAAATCGGATTAATAGCGGATAGTGTGCACCCTGTCAAGCCCTAAATAAAAACTCGCCGCACGCCAGCCACGTATTGAACCAGACACTCGCTGTTTGCCCTTGTTTCTTCACTCTCGCTTGAACCTTCCTCCCACACTGTCGCACACTAGCTGTGCATGTCCGGGCCGCCTAACTTCCGCTCTCTCACCGCCGTCATCGTCGCCTTGCTTCTTTTGCCCGCGCCTCTTGCCCCCTCGCAAGCCAAACAACCGGCAAGCGTTGCTGATGCTCAGGCCCTTTTTCAGAAGGGTCAGGCCGCACTGCAATCCGGAGATCTCGACGCCGCGGAAAAAGCTTTCCGCCAGGTTCTCATCGCCGACCCCAACGCCGGCGCCGCCTTTGCCAACCTCGGGGTTATCTCCATGCGCCGCAAGGACTGGGACGCTGCCCTCCGAAACTTGAAGAAAGCGGAAAAGCTCTCCCCGAAGGTCCCGGGTATTCGCCTGAATGTCGCCCTCGTTGAATTCCGTCAGGGCAACTACCGCGAAGCCATCCCCTACCTGCAATCCGTCGTGCGCGATGATCCCAGCTCCACCCAGGCTTACTATCTTCTCGGGCTGTGCCAGGTCTTCACCTTGAACTACACGGCCGCGGTCAACACTCTCGGTTCTTTGTGGCCTCAACTGTCCGCCGATGTTATGTACCTTTATGTGCTCGGCATGGCCGCGGATCGGGCCGGAGACAAATCTCTCTACGACAAAGCCATGAAGCAGCTGGTTGCCGTTGGTGGCGATTCTCCCGAGCTCCACCTCATTCTCGGCAAATCCTATCTACAGCACCAGGAGTACGACCTCGCGCTCGCCCAACTCCAGAAAACTCTCGCCGCCAACCCTACTCTCCCTTTCCTGCATTTCAATCTCGGCCTGGTCTATCTCGAACTCGGCCAACTCGATAAAGCTGAACAGGAATTTCGCCAGGACATTGCCATCGAGCCCGACCTCGCCGACAACTATGTCCAGCTCGGCAACCTCTACCTCCGCAGCCAGAAAGAAGCTGACGCCGAACGGGAATTTCGCGAAGCCCTCAAGCGCGACCCTCGCCAAGTCAACGCGCTCTTCAGTCTCGCCAAGCTTTACCAAGCTCAGCAGAAGTTTGACCAAGCCCTAAAGGAAATCGATGCCGCCGTCAAACTTGTTCCCGACAGCGGCAAAGTTCATTTCCTTCGCGCCCAGATCCTCCAGCATCTCGGCAAAAAGGACGAAGCCAAACTCGAGTTCGCTACCGCCAAAAAACTTATGGATCTTCAGGTCGACAAAGATCGTGAAGAACTAGAAGAGCGCTACCTACCCAGCCCCGAACTAAAGCAGTCGTCTCCCAACTGAACAATTAATTTCCTGGCTGAACGAATCCGTGTCCCGACCGAACGAATCGGGCCTCCCAACCACAAAGGAACCCGTCTCCCAAGGATCCGCTCTTCCACCGAATGGTCCCAGGAGAATTTGTCATTTCACTGATCACGGACTACTGAGGACTGAGAACTTCAATGCCCCACGCCCCTCCTCCAACCTCTCTGCCACACTCACCAGAACTTCCTCCTCATACGGTCGCCCAATCAACTGCACATTGATTGGCAATCCCTCCGGCGACTGCCCCATCGGCACCGACATGCCCGGAAAGCCTGTCAGGTTCATCCACTGGCAAAACCGCATTGTGTCGCGGTAATTGTGCCCGTCTCCTGCCTGATAATTTCCCGCTCCATGCCGGAATGCAGGCCCCGACGACACTGGCGAAAGCAAAAGCCCCACGCCGCCCATCTGCCGCAGAATATCCTCGCGCACCAGATCCCGCTCGGTGCACGATTCCATGAACGATTCCAGCGTCACCCTAGGCTCCCCGCGCACCACTCCCAGATATTCCTGAAGCATCGGGCTCAACAATCCCTCCTGCCCCTTCGTCCCTTCCATCAACAATTTTCCAATCACTGGACCAAAGAAAAACCACCACAGCTCCAGTGCCCGATCCAGTTTCTGCAAAGGGAAGCGCTCCACACGGAATCCCTGTTCCTCCAGAAGTTTTCCAGCGCGCTCTACCGCCGCCAGCGTTTCCGGCGTCGCCTTCCCCAGCGCCGCACTCTCCAGCATCCCCACGCGCAGTCCCCGTAACTCCAGCGGCACAATCTCGCGAACCGGCACCGGCGCACTCAGCGCATCTCCCGGATCCGCTCCGGCCATCACCACGAACAACGCTCGCACATCCGCCGCAGTCCGCGCCATCGGTCCTACCACGCCAATCCACCCAAATGCGCCTGCTCCCGGCGGATAGTGTCCCGTCGCCGCGATCCGTCCCGGCGTTGGCTTCAGTCCGCAAATTCCGCAGAAGTGCGCGGGCACGCGAATCGATCCGCCTCCGTCGCTTCCCACTCCACCCATCGAGCATCCGCTCGCAATCGCTGCCGCCTCTCCTCCGCTCGATCCTCCCGACGAGTACTCCAGGTTCCATGGGTTCGACGTTTTCCCGTTCACCCGATTATTCGTTTCGTAGGCCATCAAAAATTCCGGCGTATTCGTGTTCCCCAGCAGAATTGCCCCCGCAGCCTCCAGCCTCGCCACCGCAACCGCGTCTTTCACTGGCACATAATCTTTCCGCAAAAGCGATCCCGCAGGACAAGGCCAGCCCGCCACGTCCATGCTCGACTTGATCGTCAGCGGAATCCCCTGGAGTGGCAGTAATGCCTCTCCCCGCTGGATCGCCGCCTCTGCAGCCCGCGCCTTCGCGATTGCCGACTCCTCGTCCAGGTGTACAAACGCGTTCAGCTTCGGCTGCAATTCGCGCGCGCGCTTCAAATGTGGCGTCACCACCTCCACCGGCGACAGTTCTTTCTTGCCGTAGCTCTTTAGCACTTCCGCAATCGAAAATTCGCTAAGGTCTTTCATAGGGTCACTCGAGGACGGTACCGGGGACACCGGTCGGCGTCAATCCGGATTCCACAGCGCCACGCTGACCTTCAAATTGCCGCTATAAAAACGGTTGACGACTCGCTTGGTAGCCAAGACAATCAATGGTGTGCTGGGTCAGCATTCGCCAGCCCTTTGTCGCGCATCCAGAAAGAATTTCCGTTGATGCCTCTCAAAATTCCTGTTTCCCGTGCTTTTTTGCTCACTCTCTCCGGCATCCTCCTCTTCGCCGGTCTCGGTTGCTTGTCAGAGCTGCTTTCGAATGCCGCGCAAACTCCGCCTGCCTCTCGCCCAACCGCTTCTACCGAAGTTCTGCGGCTCAACACTCTTGGCGTCGCTTTCCTCAACCAGCAGAAAGGTGCGGAAGCGCAAAAGTATTTTGAGAAGGCTCTTGCTCTCGATCCGAAATTCGCCGTCGCCCGAGTGAATCTTGGCATCGCGCTCCTCAGTCAACAGAAACTGGAGCAGGGCCGCGCTGCTCTCGAACAAGCCGGCGCCGAACTTCCCAACGATCCTTACGCCTGGTACAACCTCGGTCTCGCCTATAAAGATCTTAACGAACCGCAAAAGGGAATTGAGGCTTTCCAGCACGTCACACAAATCGCGCCCGACGAGCCCGACGCCTATTACTTCATCGGCTTTCTCGAGTCGCAACTGCAGAAGTATGAGGATGCCATCGCCGCATTCAAAAAAGCTCTCTCCCTCGCCCCCTATCACGCCTCCGCTCAATTCGGTCTCGCTCGCGCCTACCAGCGCAAGGGCGAGACCGACGGCGCTCGTGAAGCCATGAAGCTTTTCCAGAAAAACAAGGAAGCCCACCTTGGCGATCCCTTCGGCGCTGGCTACGGCGAACAAGGCAAATTCTCTCTCGGCGAATTTGTGCATGGCGCGGAAGCAAATGCTCCGCCGGAGATTTCCGTTCACTATGTTCAGGACTCGCTCACGAAGAGCGCCTCCGGCGCTGCCTCGCCGCTCCCCGCCAGTCGGGGTGCCTGTTTCATCGATTTCGATGGCGACGGCAAGCCCGATCTTTTTCTCGTCGCTACGCAAAAAGGAAGTAGCCGCCTGCTCCACAATCTCGGCGAAGGAAAGTTCGAGGACGTCACCGACAAAGCCGGTCTCGCCGATGTTGGTGAAGGCTTCGGCTGCGCGGCTGGTGATTTCGACAACGATGGCCGCGCCGATCTGGCTGTCTGCGAATCTTCCGGCATTCGTCTTTTCCATAATGAGGGCAGAGGCAAATTCGTCGACGTCACCGAAAAAGTTGGCATTCGTCGCGAGCCCGGCTGTGTTGCCGCCACGTTCGTCGACTATGACCACGATGGCGACCTCGATCTCTATCTCACCATGGCTCCGGCCGCGCTTCCCCAAAAACGCACCAACCGCCTGTGGCGCAACAATGGAAATTCCACTTTCACTGACATCTCCGACGCAACCGGATTGGGCGTCCCCGCTACCGGCGCCGGCGTCGCCAACACCGATTTCAATAACGATCGCGCCGTCGATTTCGTCCTCGCCGGCGGCTCCGAAGGCGCTGGAATCTATCTGAATCCTCGCGAAGGCAAATTTATTCCGCTTTCGGCCGTCAACTTCGCAAAAGAAAAGCTCCCTCCGGCAGTCGGTGTCACCGTTTTCGATTTTGACAAAGACGGCTTCATGGATATCGCCTTCACCCACGCCGGTGCGCCTGGCCTTTCGCTCTGGCGCAATATCCAGGGAAAAAAGCTCGAACGTGTTCCGCTCCCGGACTTCGGCTGGAAAAAAGGTTGGGGCCTCACTTGGGTTGACTACGACAACGACGGCTGGCTCGATCTGGTGGCCGTTGGCGAATCCGCAAGCGGTGCCGGTGAAATTCGCCTGCTGCGCAACCTCGGCGATGCTGGCTGGGCCGATGTCACAAAGAAAGCTCAGCTCGACACTCTGAAACTATCTCAACCTCGCGCCGTAGCTTTCGCCGATCTGAAAGGCAATGGCAGTCCGGACCTGATTGTTACCCAGGATGGCGCTCCTCCTCTCCTCCTCCAAAACATCGGTGCCAACAAAAATAATTGGATCGCCGTTGACCTCAAGGGCCTCAACGACAACAAAAGCGGCATTGGCACCAAAGTTGAACTCTTCGCCGGACCTCTCTACCAAAAATTTGAACTATCTTCCGCCTCGGGCTATCTCAGCCAGAACGGCACTCCACTGCACGTTGGTCTCGGCTCGCAAAAAGTTGCTGACGCCATTCGCCTCCTTTGGCCCACGGGGGTTCCGCAAGATGAAGTTGACCTCGCCGCCATGAAAGTCGTTCCTGTCGGGGAACTCGACCGGCGCGGCAGTTCTTGCCCCATTCTCTTCTCCTGGAATGGCAAGGAATACGAATTCATCGCCGACATGATTGGCCCAGGCGTTGTCGGTCACTGGATCGCCCCCGGCGAACGCGACCTCCCCGACCCCGACGAATATCTGAAGGTTTCGGCCAAAAGTGTTCGCGAGAAAAACGGCCTTCTCAGCTTCCGCTTTATGGAGCCCATGGAAGAAACCGTGTACCTCGATCACGTGCGCCTGCTGGCCATCGATCATCCGGCCAATGTTGAAGTCAATCCCAACGAGCGCTTTGTCAGCAATCCTCCTTTTCCCGAATTCCGCGTTGTGGCCACCCAAAATTCACGCATCCCTTCCGGCGCGTGGGACGACCGCGGCAACAACGTTCTTCCTCTGTTGGCCAAAAAGGATCGCAAGTATGTCACCGATTTCCCCGATGTCCCCTTCACCGGCTTCGCCAAACTCCACTGGATCGAACTCGATCTCGGCCCTTGGGATTCCGCAAAGCCTCTGCGTCTCATCATGGATGGCTACACCGATTACTTCACAGCAACTTCCATGTACGCAGCCGATCAAGCCGGCATCAAGGTCATCGCCCCTTACGTCGAAGCGCAAAACGCGCAAGGCAATTGGGTCCGCGTCATCGAAGACATGGGCTTTCCCGCCGGTCTCGCGCGCACCATGGTGGCTGATCTCTCCGGGAAGATCCCTCCCGGCACGAAGCGCATCCGCATTATCACCAACCTGAAAATTTACTGGGATTCCATTCGCATCGACCAAACTCCTGAGCTGCACGATATTCGCGTCACCGAAGTCCCCCTGGCCGCTGCGGAACTCGCCTATCTCGGCTATCCGCGCGAAATCCGCCTTAAGCCCGCCAGCGACACGGTCTATTCCTACTCGCATTTAAGTCCGACAGGCCCTTACGCGCGCGCCGCCGGCAACTATACCCGTTATGGCGACGTGAAATCCCTATTGACTGCTTCCGACGACAAGTTCGCCATCTTCAGCTCCGGCGAAGGCGTCAATCTCGACTTCGATCCGCGCGATCTTCCGACTCTTTCCCCCGGCTGGGTGCGCGACTACTTTCTCTACGCCGATGGTTTCGAGAAGGATCTCGATTTCTACGCCGCGCACGCCTTCACCGTTGAACCGCTTCCCAAGCATGGCCTGCTCTCATACCCTTATCCCGCCGGCAACGAATATCCGGTGGACAACGATCATCTCGGTTACCAATTGGAATACAACATCCGCACGCGCTCCGATCGTCTCCCGAAGAATCTGCGCTACGACTATCTAGCGCCGAAGTGAGGAAAACATCATGGCGAGAACCGGAGTCATCACCATTCGGGATGTCGCCCGGGAAAGTGGCTATTCCGCGTCCACCGTCTCCATCGTTCTGAACGGCGCGCCACTATCACGCTACATTCCTTCGGACACCAAAGCGCGCATCGAAGTGGTCGCTAAGCGTCTCGGCTATCGTCCCAATCCTCTCGCGCGCTCGTTGCGCAGCCAGCGTTCCAACATCGTTGGTGTCATGGTTTTCGACATCACCGATCCTTTTTGCACGCCCATTCTTCGCGGCCTCGAAAATTCTCTCTACCAGGCTAACTATCTTTCCTTCCTCGCCGACGCCCACAACGAAACTCACCGCTTCGAGCGCTATCTCGAAATGCTTCTCGATCGCCGCGTCGAAGGCCTCATCATCGTTGCCAACTGGCTGGTCACAGACATCAAGCTGCTCGGCGATCTCACCGAACGCCAGGTCCCCACGGTCGTTGCCGGCCGCGAAGTCGAAAGCGAACTGGGCAGCACCGTTTCTGTCGACAATGAAGTGGGCGCCTCGGCCGCCCTCGAACATCTCTACAAACTCGGCCACCGCGAAATCGCCTTTCTCCGCGGCCCCAAAGCACTCACCAGTAGCGGCCAGCGTTGGAAGGGAATCAGGAATTTTGCGCAATCCGTCGGCCTGCCTCTCGATCCCAAGCGCATCGCCGAACTCCCCGAGTCCCTCGGCGCAAACTCCAGCTTCGAAGCCGGCTTGCAACTCACCGCGGAGTTGTTGCGGCGCGGCAAGCCCTTCACCGCCCTGTTGGCGTACGACGATGTCACCGCTCTCGGGGCTTTACGCGCGCTCAAAAATAAAGGCCTGCGCGTTCCTGAAGATTGCTCTGTGATTGGTTTTGACGACGTCTCTCAGGCCGGCCTTTCCGTGCCCTCGCTAACCACTGTCCGTCAGCCCATGGAAGCCATGGGTGCCATGTGCGCCGGCATCCTTCTCGAGGCCATCAAAGCCGTCGACCAGAACCGCGAATTCTCTGCAGTCCGCCGCAAAATCCCCGCCGAACTGGTCGTCCGCGAATCCACCCGCCCCCTCATTTGATTGTGTTTTTCGTAAGGGGTCGGCCTTCAGGTCCGACATTACAACACGCAACAGAACTGGGCTTCAGCCCCTGAGGATTCTGAACTCGTCTTCACTCCCCCACCGTCACCCACATCTTCTTCTGCGCGCTCTCCGCAATCGCTTCGCACATCACCAATTCATGGTGCCCTGTCTCGAACGTCGGAAAACTCTTGGGCGCCTTAAAATCTCCCGCCGCCACATATGCATAAAAATCCTTGAACAACTGCACGAACGTGTCGGGATACCCTTCCGCGTGTCCCGCCGGATAGGCCGCATACCCGCGTGATTCCGGCGACTGCAGCGACGGATCCTTCGGCATTACCTCGCTGGCTTGGTCGCGCCTCCCGATCCATAAGTTGTTGGGTTCCTCCGAATCAAATACCAGCGACGCTTTGCTCCCATCAACCTCGAACCACAGCCGCGCCTTCCGTCCGGCGCTCACCTGCGACACCGTCACCACTCCGTGCGCGTCGTTGTCAAAATGCAGCAGCACCGACGCGTAATCATCCGTCGTGATCAGCACTTCTTCCGTGTGCCCCTCGGCCTTTTGAAACGATTCCACTCGTCCCTTCGGTTTGCGCCGCGTGGGCAGCACCGTCGCCAGGTCCGCGCACAATTCCGAAACCTTGCTCCCGGTCATCCACATCGTCAGATCCAGCCAGTGCGTTCCGATGTCCGACACCGCGCGCAATTCGCCGCCCAATTTCGACTCCAACCGCCAGTTCCAGTCCGTCGGAAACAGCAGCCAGTCCTGCAGAAAACTTCCATGCACCAGCCGTACTTCTCCGATCGCTCCCTTTCGAATCAGCGCCCGCGCTTCCTGGCACAACGGGTAGTAACGCAAATTGTAGGCCACTCCGCCGACCCGATTCGTCTCCTTCACCAGCGATACCAGGGCCGCGGATTCCCGCGAATCCAGCGTCAACGGCTTCTCGCACAGCACGTGTTTCCCCGCGCGCAGCAACTGGCTCGATTCCTGAAAGTGCAGATAATTCGGCGTACACAAATGCACCACCTGCACACTTTCGTCCGCCGCCAATTCTTCCAGCGATCCATACGCCCGCGGCAAGCCCAACGATTCCGCCAGGGCCTTCGTTCGCTCCGCGGAACTGCCCAATATCCCCTGGATCGAAATCCCCAGTCGTCGCAACGCGTCCAGGTGCGCCCTGCCCACAAATCCCAATCCCATAATCGCTGCATTTGGTCTCTGCATGTTCATACCCCTTGTAGTGGCCGACCTTTAGGTCCGTTCCGTGCGGGTCGGCTCGGTGCTTTTCATTTTGTAGCGACCGCCTTTTGCCCGCCCGACGCAGGAGGGAAGCGGTCCGCCACGTTTATCTGAAAACAGCGACAAGTTCTCGACTCTACATCTTCCTTCTTCAAGCTGTAGGTTTCCTCTGTGTCCTGTGTGGTGAAAGCTTTTTCCGCCAGCGTTACGGATGCCCAGTCCCCCGAAACGCCTCCACCGGATCCAAATAACTCTGCGTCCAAAACGCTTCCCGCGAAACCTCGCCCTTCGCCATTCTCTGGATCTCCGCCAATGTCGCTCCCGCGATCCCGCCGTCCGCCGAATCGAAAATCACTACGATTCCCTCCGGTGCCGGATTCGCCCCCGCCGCTTCCTTCAGTCCCTTCTGAAAAAGCGCCAGCGAATAATTTAACCGCACCGCCGGTCCCGATTCCTTCGGATTCTGCGACACCGGCTGCACCGTATAAATCTTCACCGTCTTTCCCTTCAGTGCCGCCCAATCTCCCGGAAACGGGCTCGTTTCTTCCCGCTCGATCCGGACTCCCGCGAATTTTTCTTCCGCGCTCGCCGTTGCAGACGACTCCAGCCTGGCGGCAATCTTTTCCGGCACATCCACGCTGCTCCGCAACAGATACCCCCGCGAATCGCCCGAAATACTTACGTGAATCCACTCTGTGTCGCCATCCAGAAACTCGAACTCGTCGTTCGCCGCCGCTTGAAACAACACTCGCGAATTTTCCGCGGCCTTCGCGTACATCGGCGTCGCCGCTTTCTTCACCACCACCAGATTCTGCGGGTGCGCTTGGTTGCTCCTGATCTCCTGCAATCCCTGCAACTCCTCGGTTAGTCGCTTCACGCGGCGCTCGCTGGCCTCTCTCTGCGCCCGCAGCGCCGTCACTTCATCCGCCGAACGTGGTGCACTCCCTCCCGTGATTGCCATCGGACCGCCCGGAATTCCCGAAAGATCCAGCTTGGCCCCCGGTGTTTGTACCGTTGACGCGCTGCCAACCCGCAGCCCGCTTGGCTTCCCACCAAGCTTCTCGTCGAGTCGATCCAGCAAATCCAACTCCAGCCGCCCATTCGACGCCAACACTTCATATCCGGATTTGGCCACGTCCCGGTCGGCATACCACGCCGTTATCTTCGCGGACAACCGCACCACGGTCGCGCCCGCCTCTCCCGGCAGCAGCTCAATTGTGAATTGGTAAAATCCGCGCTCGTATTGATCCAGCGGCTTTGTTCCCACCGCTACGAACCCATCCAGTATCGGCAGCTTTTGCCCGGAATATGCCTGCAAATCGTTCAGCGCCTGTTCCACTTCCGCTTTCGGTTTGGCGAAACTCCGCGCGTACGGCACTACCTGTGCCGCCGCAAAATGACCGCCCCCCACAAGCGTCGCCGCCAGCAAAATCGTTTGCGCCGCTCTTCTCGAGCCCTGCGTCAAGGAAGTTGCTCCAGTCGCTCTTCCGGTATCCACCCGCGCTGCCCTTCCGGCGTTTCCACCCCCAGCCAGTGCGGCGTCACGATCAGCACCAGCACTTCGGCGTATGCCGAAAGCGGCTGCAGTGTTGCCGCAGATTGAAACGGCGCCGCCTTCAAATCCGCCCCGGGAGCCCTCACCCGCCGCTCCACCTCGTGCCTCACCGTTTTCACTTCCTCCTCGAGTTGCTTTTCTGTGGTCTGCGCGTTGCTCAGCCGCGACGTTTCGTCATCTCGCTGCCGCACGTACGTCTGGTGCACCACCTCCGCGCTTTCTCTCCGCCGCTTCGCATCCGCGGCCTCTTGCGCGGCTTCTTGTGCCGCTTTCAAGCGGTCCTTCAACTCTTGCATCTCCGCCTTTTCCACCGTTCCATCCGATATGTGCACCGTATGGTGTGCCGATTCAACGTACACCGCATCGATTCGCACCCTCGTGCGATTCTGATTCACCGCGATCACCACAAAACGCAACCCAATCGTCCCTTGATCGGCGCTCTCCAGAAAATGCCGCGGCGCAATCGCGTTCTTCCGGATCTTGTAATAAACGTCGCCCGTTCCCGTCCACGGCTCAAACAACGGCGTCGACTCGACCGCCTCCGCCCCCGACAACACCGGCTCCTTGTCAAAAATCTTCGTGCCGTGGATGATCAGGTCCTTCTCCTCGTCCAACACTGCTTGCCGCACTTCCTCGGTTGTTGCCGGGAATTCCCGCACCATTCACGCGCCGGCGGCTTGCCCATTCCCCGCTCCAGCAGCGGCGAAAACGCTCATCGAAGGGCAACACCACCAGGCAAAGCGCCATTCCAGCCCGCCGCCAGCCAGTTCGAATTTTCCGTCGCGAAACCATTTCAGTTTTCCCGCCCTCTTTGTTAACCCCAAATCTTCTTCTCTGTCAAATCGCTCGTCACTCTCATCGACTTTTTCGGCGGTACCATAACTTACTTATGCACAATTTTTTTCGATTCACGCAAAAAATCTCTTGCATTCCTGTTTTCTACAGGAGTAGCATCCTCCCCGGTTCAGGGACTGAAGACTCTGCAACCCTTTCTTGACGGAGAAAGGGTGGCTCGGTTTTCGGTGGATTAGTGGAGCACAGTTACCGCAGTTGTTCTCTAGCTATTTGGGGTAGCCAGAGAAATCCTCGGACTGTTTGTCTTCACACCACTCTCCCTTCTCGAAGCTTACAACGCTCTTTGTTCGTGGGTTGTCTGCTCGACGTTCTTCGCCAGACGTTTTGAGGAGGCAGTATGGAACGGTGGTGTTCTTCCGCACTCAGGAGTGGATTGCCACGCGCGTGCGCCGCTCTAGCCTATGAACGGAGTCTGCGGAGCGAGGAATCTCTCCTGGCTTCTGCTAGAAGCAATTTCAGTCTTGCTCGGAGGGTTCTGCGACGAAGGCAAACTAGATTTCAGCGACTCTGCAGTTTCCTGATCCCAGATGTCTGATATCTTTCTCAGGAGCAACGCGTCATGAACCTCACCACTCATCTCGGGCGATTAGCAACCTTACTGCTCCTTCCGACCGTCACCTTCGCCCAGAACTGCGCCCTTTGCTATACCCAGGCCGCCGCCTCCGGCTCTCGCATGATTCAGGCCCTCCGCAGTGGTATCCTCGTCCTCGTCTTTCCCCCCATGATCATCTGCATCGCCATCACCTGGATGGCCTACAAGAAACGCAACCAATTCAACGACGACCACCAGAATGACGACCACTAGCCTTTGTAGCGGCCGCCTTCCGAGACGGGCGATTTTGTCTCTTGCTCATCAAAAAGCTTCTCTCTTGATGTTCAGGAGCCTTGCCGTTGCGGACCGACATTTGTGCTCTCGGACGGCCTCAGAAGGCCGTCCCTACACCATCCGTCCGGCCTTTGTAGCGGCTGCCTTCTGAGCCGGGCGCTTTTGCCTCTCCTCGCAAGAAAGTGAGATGTGATTCTGAGCGCATCCGACGAGGATGCCGGAAGAATCTCACCCTCCCCGATTCCACCGGGACCAATCGTCCGGCAACTCCCCGTTTCCTGATCTCTGATCCCTGATATCTGATATCTTCTGCTGCAATGCCCACTCTCGCCCGCAAACTCACCCTCGCCAACTATTTTGCCCTCGGCTTTGGCACCATGATCGGCACCGGCTGGGTCGTCCTCATGGACGACTGGCTGGCACGCGGCGGCCCTCTTGGCGCCATGCTCGGCTTCGGCCTAGGCGGCATCCTTCTTCTTCCTGTCGGCTACATCTACGGCCAATGGGTTCGCCGCCTTCCCGACGCCGCCGGCGAAGCGGCCTACACCGCGCAAGTCTTCCCTCCGCTCGTCAGCTATTTCACCGGCTGGATCATGCTTCTCGCCTACTTCATCGTCTGCCCTTGGGAAGCCGTGGTCGTTGGAAAGCTTGCCGCCTACATTTTTCCCCAGCTCGATACCTTCGAACTCTATCGCGTTGCCGGCCAGCCCGTTTTTCTTCCTCGCCTCGTTCTCGGCCTGGCCGTCACTCTGCTCCTCGCTTTCCTCAACTATCGCGGTATCCGCGCCAGCGCCACGTTTCAGAGTTGGGCCACCTCCTGTGTACTGGCCATCTTTCTCCTCCTCGTCGTCATCAGCGCGCGCACCGGCTCAACCGCAAATCTCAAGCCGCTCTTCAGCCACGCTCCGCTCGCTTCCATCTTTCTGGCCCTGCAAATCGTGCCCTACTTCGTCACCGGCTTTGAATCCGTCCCCAAAGCCGCCGAAGAAGCGCATCCCGGTTTCCCACCGCAGAACTTCTTCAAGGCAATTTCTATGGCTCTGCTCGTCGGCGCAGGCTTCTATGTTCTTGCCGTTGGCGCCGTCTCCTACATTGCTCCCTGGCAGAGCCTCCTCGGACGCCGCTTTGCCACAGCCATCGCCTTCGAGCACGGCACTCACAGCGTCTGGCTGGTTCGCGTGATCCTGGCCATTTGTCTTCTCGCGCTTTTCCAAATCTTCAACGGCAACTTTGTCGCTTCGACTCGCCTCGTGTTTGCTTTCGGCCGTCGCGGCACCATCCATCCCGCGTTCGCCTCCATTCATCCCAACTACCTCTCGCCCACCGTGGCCATCTTTGGAGTCACCTTCGGAACCCTCATCGGACTGCTTCTTGGCGACGCCATCCTCGTTCCCGTCACCGAGGTCGGTTCCATGGCCTCGGCTTTCGGATGGTTCGCCACCTGTCTATCCTTCTTTCTTGTCGAGCCGTCTCCTCGCCTGCGCCTCATCGCCACTCTCGGCATCCTCATCTCTCTTCTCTTCATGTTGATGAAGCTTCTCCCTATCTTCCCCGGCCACTTCTCCGTTGCCGAATGGATTGCCCTCTCCTCCTGGCTAGCCATCGGCCTGCTCCTCCATCGCGGCCCCAAGCCCTGGTAGCGTCCACGCCCAGGTTCTGTACTGGCCGACCTTCAGCGTCTGTGTGAGAGCGTCTGTTTTTCGGGAGGGCACGACTTCAGTCGTGCCGTAACTCCCGAAAATTCAATGCGGCCCTGGCCGCTGAGGCGTCGTTTTTTGGTTCTCACGGAGTCTTCAGGTCGGTCTCCTGGGTTTCTCCCTCTTTTGTAAGGACCGCCTTCTGAGGCGGTCCGCTCCTGGGTTTGCTTTTGTTTTGTCATCCCGAGCAACGCGAGGGATCGTGGCAAAATTTCTGTTCTACCTCAATCACTGCAATCCTCATGCGCCTTCTCGCCTCTCCACCCTCGTGTATACTTTCCTATGCACTCTCTCTTACACATTCCATGATTCCTTACCTACACCTGGGTCCTTTCCAAATTCCCACCTTCGGCCTGATGGTCGCGCTTTCTCTCATCGTCGCCGCCTACATTCTGCATGCCGATTTCGTCCGCCGCGGCCTGAAAGCCGATGCCTTCAGCATGATCACCCTGGCTGGCGTTGCGGGCATCGCGGGCGCCAAGCTTTACCATCTCCTCGAATCTCCCGCTGAATTCTTCGCCAATCCCATCGCGCTGATCTTCACTCGCTACGGCTTTGCCTGGTTCGGTGGATTCTTCGGCGGCTTCGGCGCCATGCTCTATCTCGGCCATCGCGCCAAACTCCCCTTCTGGCAATTCCTCGACGCCTGCACTCCTGCCGCCTCTTTCGGTTACGCCATCGGCCGCATCGGCTGCTTTCTTTCCGGCGATGGCGACTATGGCAGGCCCACCAATCTCCCCTGGGGTATGAGCTTTCCCAACGGTGTTGTTCCCACCACGCAAACCTGTGTCGAGTGGGGCGCCTCTGCGAATTGCAAGGTTCATCCTGCGCCGCTCTACGAACTCCTCATCTGGTCCGCCATCGGCGCTTTGCTCTGGTACCTCGGCTCACTCTGGCTCCGCAATCCAAGATCCGCCGGCCAACTCTTCGCTCTCTACCTTATTCTTACCGGCATTGCCCGCTTCCTCGTCGAAATCATCCGTATCAACCCGCGCTCCTTCTTCGGCATGTCCAATGCTCAAACCGCCAGCGTCCTTTCTGTCCTGGCCGGCGCAGTCCTGTTCTTCTGGCTCCGAACCAGGTCGCAGCCCAATCCCGCAAAATCCAAATTCCGCCCCTGACGCACTAACGCGCGAACCAACGCCGCGAATCTCTTCCGTGTGGGACCGGGAGTGCCTTTGCGGCGCGAAAGAAGATAGCCCGCTGCGTAAGCGCGGGGGGTCTGAGCTGGATAACTTATCAAGCACCGTAGGTGCGGCACTCTCTTCAATCGCTAACCTTCGACTGCCAATTCCTCTTCTGTTCCGACCGCGTGTCTGGTGATAGAGTGGCCGTGGACGTAATGCCGCAGTACACAATCCTTCAGACGGAGCCCAATCGTGGATCAGGAAAAGCGCAGGTCACCCAGATATTTCTTTTTCGTCAGTGCCGAACTTACAGAAGAGCATTCTCAGGTCCGCGTCCCTTCTCGCGTCAGCGAACTCTCCTTGCACGGATGCTACCTCGACATGATGAATCCGTTTCCTGTGAATACCGTCGTCGTCCTGACAATCGCATCTGGCGACGCCCTGTTCCAGACCCGCGCAAAGACCGTTCATTCCACTCCAAACATCGGCGCCGGCGTAACTTTCCTCGAGCACACCCCGGAATCTCAACCGATCCTCAATCGCTGGCTTGAACGAGCCGCCCAAGTCTGAAAGTCCCCGCTTCCCCTCAGCCTTGTACAGGTGGCTTTACGCCGCCACCCTGTCCCCCGTCATCCGCGTGCCTCAGAGTGTATGTTTTTTCTTGGGTTGTCTTTGTAGTGGCCGACCTTCAGGTCGGTTAGGTTACTCTCGGCTTTGTAACGGCGGGTTTACACCGCGATCCTGATTGTCCTCATTCCTAATCTGTCATCCCGAGCGCAGCGAACCGGATTTTTCTTCGCGTCGTCTTTGGGCGGGTCGGTTCGCGCAGCGAGGGATCTCTCTTCCTCTTAGGCGGGCTTGAACACAACCGCGATGACGACTTTGGGCGCTCCATGCTTGCGGTTTCGGTTTCTGCAAGGGTGGGTCCTGGGTTTCTCTTTGTCTCACTCCCCCTGCTCATATTTCTCGATTTGTTGAATCTCGCTCCATCGCTATTTCAACAGACCATACACATCCACCTCGCCTCGTGTCGCCACATACACGCGTCCATTCACCACCACCGGGATCACAAATCGCGTGGCCAACGCTGCCCGATCGCGTGTGCTGTTCTGTTCCGAGCTGTAAATCGGCTGCTCAATGTTGGTTGCATCGAATGCATACAGCACCGCTCGCTGCTCATCGCCATTCCGTGTTTTTGTTGCCACCGCCCACACAACCGCATTCTCGGCGTTGCTCGCCGAAACTGAAGGCGTAACGCCGGGATTCGCGAACTTCATTCGTGACGATTTGTTCAAAATGAGACGGCCTTTTTCGATGGCGTAGTCTCGCAGGTAGTCATCGCTGCAAGCAAAGAAAACGTGCCCATTCCAGTACGCCATCGCTCCGTAGCCTCCCCCTCTCATCCCGATCCGCTGCACTACAGCATCGCCTTCGCTGTGGAACTGGCCCATCTCGTCGCGATCGATCACGTAGATCTCTGCGCCCTTGGTGGGTTGCAGCAGCAGGTGACGATGTGGCCCAGGCTGGTCCGGCAAAAGTGTCGGGCCGCTCGAGCCCAGATCGGCGTCCGTATTGTTTAGGTGAGCTTGATCATACGGAGTGAAGTAGTCGCGAATTACCAGCGAAGATCCTTCGAGGGCAAGCTTCAGCACTGAGTCGCCATAATCGCGCCCTCCCGTTGCTGCATCGAACGTTCCGTTGCCGGTCGGCACGTAAATGTCGCCGCTCGCGTCGACCCCTGGCCCTGTGTCGCTCGCCCAGATCCCGCCTTCCTCGCCGTCGGGAGTGACGTTCAGCACCGCCTTTTGCACGAGCGTCTCCGCATCGTACGCCATCACCCAGCCATGGTAGGGCGCGCGGTCGCACGACGACGCCCAGGTCAGAATCACAGCGCCATTCACCAGCACCAACGAAGCGCGCGGATTTTCCAGCAACGCATCAAAACGCACTTGCCCACCTGAAGAACCAGCGCCTTTTCCTGGGACGGATGCGGTAATCAGCTTGGGACCGCCGGACTTTTCCACCCCCGTGGTGATCGCCAGCGCGTGCAAATACTGAAAATATTCGCTGTCGCTAAATGTGTGGCTGATCTTTGTGCGCGCCAGCACATAGAGCGTGCCCGTTTTCAGGTCGATCGCTGGCGTTGAAGTGATTCCGATTTCCAGCCGGATGAAAGGGCATTGCACGTCTCCTGCGGAAAGAGGCGAATCGCCCCGCTTTTTGTCCAGCAAGCTGACTTGCCACAATGGCGGATCGCCTGGGCGCTCCGCATCAAACGCGTACACGCTGTCGTGCTCGCTCGCGACGAAAATCACGTCATGTTTTCCCTTGCCGGGAATCTCCACGGTTGGCACGAACAACGGCTGCGCATAAACCGCCCCGTCAACTTTGAACGCGCCTAGCTTCCCGAACTGATTCGCGTTCACGTTTTGTGGCGTCAGGATCTTTTCGCCTAGTGTGGCGCCGGTGCGCAAATTGTCGTACTGCGAATTGAGAACTTGCGCGGCAATGGTAGTTGAACTGCCGAGAACAACCTCAAGCACCACGCAGCATATCGCGGAATGTTTCATGAGTGAATCCTTCGAGCATCAGGGTCGCACCAGGCAGGACCGCAACCCGAATCTCGCGCCAGCTGGCAAAACGAGTCCCTCATAGGGGCGGGTCCACAGCATTAGACGCCACTCCGCCAGAATTGTTTCCACCCGGGTGGGCCGGACGTAAACTCCAGGATGATTTTGCGTGCCCCATCCTTGCGGGTTTGCTTGATGCAAGGGTGGCTCTCGGGTTTCCCGCGACTCTCCGGCAAACACGGTTGGAGTGCGGGAGCTTGCCCCCGCTTTTACCGATGAACGGTCACTGCAAAGGTCGATTGGAAAGCGCCACAACTCCCCAACGGGCGGCGGCGAGCCGCTGCTCTCCAAAAAGGAAAGTTGACACTTCAGGTGGAACTCGTGGTTCTTCTTCACGAGTCACAGGTCACGAGCCACGAATCACTATTCCAGCAAATTCCTCAGCACATACTGCAGAATCCCGCCGTGCTGATAATACAAAAGTTCCTCCGGCGTATCCACGCGAACCGTCGCCACGAATTTCTTTTCTTTTCCATCCGGCGCCTTCGCGCGCACCGTCACATCTCCTCGGGGCGTCATCGAAGCCACTCCTTCGATGTCAAACACTTCATGCCCCGTCAGGCCCAGCGATTCGCGAGTCTCGCCTGATTTGAACTCCAGCGGCAGCACGCCCATGCCAACCAGATTGCTCCTGTGAATGCGCTCGAAGCTCTCCGCGATCACCGCGCGCGCCCCCAGCAATCGCGTGCCTTTTGCGGCCCAGTCGCGCGACGACCCTGATCCATATTCTTTCCCCGCCACCACCACCAGCGGCACGCCCTCTTCGCGATATTTCACCGCGGCGTCGTAGATGAACATCTTCTCGCCGTCCGGCAAGTGCAACGTCCAGCTTCCCTCCGTGCCCGGCGCTAGCTGGTTACGCAGCCGGATATTCGCGAACGTGCCGCGCATCATGACTTCATGATTTCCGCGCCGCGCGCCATACGAATTGAATTCGTGCGGCTTCACGCCATGCGCAATCAGATATTTTCCCGCGGGAGAATCAACCGCAATCGAGCCAGCAGGCGAAATGTGATCCGTGGTTACGCTGTCGCCCAGCACCGCCAGCACCCGCGCTCCGTGAATGTCCGCCAGAGGTGCCGGCTTCTTCGGCATGTTCTCGAAGTACGGCGGCAGTTTGATGTACGTCGAATTCGCATCCCACTGATAAAGGTCGCCCTCCGGAACCGGCATCGCCTTCCAGTGCGCGTCGCCTTCAAACACCTCGCTGTACGTTTTGCGATACTGCTCCTTGGTCACTGCCGAGCGCACCGTTGTTTCCACTTCCTGCGCCGTCGGCCAAATATCCCGCAGGTACACGGGTTTCCCGGCCGTATCGTTTCCCAACGCTTCGGTGGTCAAATCCATGTCCATGCGTCCCGCAAGCGCATACGCAACCACCAGCGGCGGCGAGGCCAGATAATTCGCGCGCACCAGCGGGTGCACGCGCCCTTCAAAGTTGCGGTTTCCGCTGAGCACCGCCACCGCCACCAGGTTGTTTTCTTTGATCGCGGCGCCAATCGCTTCCGGCAGCGGTCCACTATTCCCGATGCAGGTTGTGCAGCCGTAGCCAACCAGGTGGAATTTCAGTTTTTCCAAATAGCTCATCAATCCCGATGCATTCAAATAATCGGTAACAACTTTGGAGCCTGGCGCAAGGCTGGTCTTCACCCACGGCTTCACCTGCAAGCCGCGCTCAACCGCCTTTTTCGCCAACAAACCCGCGCCCAGCATCAACGACGGATTCGATGTATTTGTGCAACTCGTAATCGCGGCGATCACCACCGCGCCGCTCGACAACTCAAACGCGTCGCCGTTGTTTTTCACCGCAACGTGCTTCGTGGGCTGTCCTTCCACCACTTTCGTGAACGACGACTTCGCATTCTTCAACGCCACGCGATCCTGCGGACGCTTCGGTCCCGCCACCGTCGCTTCCACGCTGCCCAGATCCAGTTCCAAAACGTCGCTATAAGCCGGGTCCGGCGTCGCATCCGTGCGGAACAGCGTTTGCTCCTTGCAATACGCCTCCACCAGGGCAATTTGTTCGTGCGATCGCGCCGTGAATCGTAAATACGAAAGCGTTTCGTCGTCCACAGGGAAGAAACCCATCGTTGCGCCATATTCCGGCGCCATGTTGGCAATGGTGGCGCGGTCGGGCACGCTCAAGCTCGTTAAGCCTGACCCGAAAAACTCCACGAACTTCCCGACGACGCCTTTCTTTCGCAGGATTTCCGTAACGGTCAACACCAGATCCGTTGCCGTCGCGCCTTCCTTCAAGCGCCCGTGGAACTTGAACCCGAGCACTTGCGGCACCAGCATCGAGAGCGGCTGGCCCAACATTGCCGCCTCTGCTTCAATTCCGCCAACGCCCCACCCGAACACGCCGAGCGAATTCACCATCGTGGTGTGTGAGTCCGTGCCCACCAGTGAATCCGGAAAGGCTTCCAGCCGGTTGCCGTTCGGCATCGAGCAAACCACCCGCGCCAGAAATTCGATGTTCACCTGGTGGCAGATGCCCGTGTCCGGCGGCACAACTTTAAAATTGCGAAACGCTGTCTGCCCCCAACGCAAAAATGCATAACGCTCCACGTTGCGCTGAAATTCCAACTCGGCATTCAGTCCAAACGAATTCGCGCCGCCGAAACTGTCCACTTGCACCGAGTGATCGATCACCAGTTCCGCCGGAAACAGCGGATTGATGCGCTTCGGATGTCCACCCATCTTGTGCATGGCTTCGCGCATCGTCGCCAGGTCCACAATCGCGGGCACGCCAGTAAAGTCCTGAAGCAAAATACGTGCCGGCATAAACGCGATTTCTTTTTCCGGCCCGTTCGGCGTCCACTTTGCCAGCGATTTGATGTCCTCCGCGTGCACAAATCGCCCGTCCTCAAATCGCAGCAGGTTTTCTAGCAGGATGCGGAGAGAAAAGGGAAGTTTCTCGATGTGGCTCAGGCCTTGCTCTTCCAGTTTTTCCAGGCGCTGAATCTCGAAGACTTGCGCGCCGACATTCAGTTTGTCGCGCGTACCGAAGGAATTTGCTGCGGAGATGGGCATTCCATCCATCCTTTCAGGTGCTGATAGAGCTTCTATAATAACCGAAATCGTGGCGAGTCGCGGAGCCGCTATAATAGATCATCGTGAATATTGTGCTTATCTCAACGTACGAGATGGGCCGGCAGCCGTTTGGTCTGGCTTCGCCCGCGGCATGGTTGCGCCAGCGCGGCCACCAGGTCACTTGCCTGGATCTTTCGCGTGCTCCGCTGAATGAACAGGCCGTCCGCGAAGCCGGGCTGATCGCCTTCTACGCCCCGATGCACACGGCCTCACGGCTGATTCTGCAATTGCTGGAACCGCTGCGACGCATGAATCCCCAGGCGCATTTTTCTGCCTTCGGTTTGTACGCCACGCTCACCGCGGAGAGTTTTGCCGCCCATGGCGTGAAAAGCCTGTTGGGCGGCGAATTCGAACAGGCCCTGGTCGATCTGGCGGAGCGCCTGTCCGCAACTCCGTCGCTTGATTCGCTCGATTCAAGTGTCTCACTGGCTCGTTTGCGTTTTCAAATGCCCGACCGCGACGGCTTGCCGCCGCTCCGGTCCTACGCGCATTTGGTTTTGCCAGGTGGAGAGCATCGTGTCGCCGGTTACACCGAAGCGAGCCGCGGCTGCAAGCATCTTTGCCGCCACTGCCCGATTGTGCCGGTCTACAACGGCGTCTTTCGGATTGTCGATCGCGAAGTTGTGCTCGCGGACATCCGTCAACAAGTTGCTGCCGGCGCGCAGCACCTCACCTTTGGCGACCCTGACTTCTTTAATGGTGTGGGCCACGCGATACCGCTGGTGGAAGCCCTGCATGGCGAATTCCCGCAGCTTAGCTACGACGTAACGATCAAGGTCGAGCATCTTCTGAAACATGCTTGCCTACTGCCCTCGCTGCGGGCAACCGGATGCCTGTTCATTGTTTCCGCCGTGGAATCGCTGGACGATGCCACGCTGCCAAAACTCCAAAAGAATCACGCCCGAGCGGATTTCTTTCGCGTCGTGGACGAATGCCGTCGCGCTGGCATCACGCTGCAACCTACCTTCGTCCCGTTTACGCCGTGGACAACATTTCGCCAGTACCTTGACCTGTTGGAACAATTGCAGCGCCTTGAATTGATTGAGGCGGTGGCGCCCATTCAATTGGGAATCCGTTTGTTGATTCCACCTGCGTCCAAGCTGTTTGAGCTAGACGAGATTCGGAAACTCGTCGGTCCTTTTGATGCTCAGGCCCTGGTCTATCCCTGGAAGCATGCTAATCCGGGCGTCGACGCTCTCGCCGAAGAAGTGCAGGACATCGTTGCCTCGAGCGAAAAACTGCAGCGCGGCCGCGCTGCCACATTCCAGCGAATCTGGCGCGCTGCGAATCTCGCCGCCGGTAACTCCGTGCAGGAACCGGTGGTGCCACTGCTTGCTTCGCGTGCCACCGTGCCGTACCTCAATGAGCCCTGGTACTGTTGAGCAGAGCCCACGCGGGACCAGTTGGTCCCCATCGCAAAGGCCAAAGAAGCGGTGCGCCAGGCCGAAACTTTTGTCTGAGAGATTTGTGCGAGAATGAAATCGACCGCCGACTAAGCCTATGAGCGCGCGCAAACGCCTCTTACTGTTCGCCACAAAACTCGGTTACCAGACCCGCATGTTCGATGCTGCTGCGGAAAAGCTCGGCGTTGACCTGGCCTTCGTGACCGATCGCTGCAACCGTCTTGACGATCCTTGGAACGATCATGCGATTGGTGTTCATTTCGAGAACGCCGAGGCAGCGGCACATTCCGTGCTGCAAGCGCAGCGCGAACTGCCTGTCGACGGCATTCTCGCGGTTGGCGATCGCCCGGGACCTGCCGCGGCTTACGTCGCGCGCGCTCTCGGAATCCTCCACAATCATCCATCTGGTGTCGAAGCGTGCCGCAACAAACTCCGAACGCGTGAAGTTCTGCGCGATGCCGGTCTTCCCGTGCCGGCATTTCGCAGCGTTGCGTTGCACCCGTCCCCCGAGCCTGCTCTGCTCGGCATTGCCTTTCCCTGCGTGCTCAAGCCGCTTTCGCTTTCCGCGAGCCAGGGAGTTTTGCGCGCCAACAATCGCGACGAATTTCTTGCCGGGACAATTCGGCTGAAGCATCTGCTCGAATCGCCGGAGATTCGCGCCACGCACGAGCCCGGCCTGGATCGCATGCTGGTGGAAAGCTATCTTCCGGGCAGGGAAGTAGCCGTCGAGGGGCTGGTCACGGAGGGCGAGCCGCGCATCCTGGCGATTTTTGACAAGCCCGATCCTCTCGAAGGCCCGTATTTCGAGGAGACGATTTACGTGACGCCGTCGCGTTTGGCTGCCAAAGAGCAACATGCCATCCAAGAGTCGTTTCTGGATTCGGTGCGCGCACTCGGGTTGACCCACGGACCGGTTCACGCGGAATTCCGCTTGAATGACGACGGCGTATGGCCGGTTGAACTGGCGCCGCGCCCCATCGGTGGGCTCTGCGCGCAAGCTTTGCGGTTCAAGATTCCTGACACGACGGAACTGATCGGCCTGGAAGAACTCCTGTTGCGGCATGCGCTCAATCTGCCCGGCTCCCGCGCCGAACGCGAGTCTGCTGCGTCGGGCGTCATGATGATCCCGGTTCCTGAAAGCGGCATTCTGGAAAAAGTCGAGGGGCAAGAGGACGCCAAGCGTTTGGCGGGCATCACCAGCCTGGAAATTACAGCGCGACCCCACGACTACGTGGCAGCGTGGCCGGAAGGTTCGAGCTACCTTGGCTTCCTGTTTGCGCGCGCCAATGATCCGGCGAGCGTCGAAGCTGCCTTACGCCAAGCCCACGCCAGGCTGCATTTCAAGCTCACCCAGCGCCTTCCCGTCGAACACCCGTTGACCGGCAAGGCACAAACTGATCGCTAGCGTAGTTCACCCTTGTCCTGGTCGGACATGAAGAGGTGAGAGCACGATTCCACGGTTCACCAAAAAAGCCGACGATGTCATTCTGAGGGCATCCGACACGGATGCTCGAAGAATCTCAACTTCAACATTCATCATGAGTTCGCTACACGAGATTGTCCGGAGGCCCGCCGGTTAGGACTACCCCTTGGCTTTGGGCGGCACGTATCCTTCCGGCAGCTTCGCGCCTTCGCCAAAGAAGAATTGTTCCATCTGCTCTTCCATGATTTTCTGGGAATTCGGGTCGAGCGGATTCAGGCGATATTCGTTCATCACCATCTTGGAATACTCCAGCCAGAGCTTCCATGCGTCCTTAGAGACGTTCTCATACACGCGCTTGCCGATTTCGCCTTTCCACGGCACGCGATCCAGTCCCGGCATTTCTTTCCCGAATTTCACACAATGCACCATACGCGTTCCGGGCTTCACCGGTTCGCTGGGCGCGGGCGTTGGGTCGCAGCTATCGTTTGCCATGAATGCCTCCACCAAGCTTCATTCTCCGCCAGCCCATCCATTCGTTGCAAGCCGGTTCGGGCCAATCCGCGAGCGCCTATTGTGACAGGTTCCTTGCGGCCAGTGACCTCCGCCTTCATCTTTTTCCTTCCGTCCCGACGGCACTTCTGATATTTCTCTATGGCTTCTCTTGGAGGCTGTACTTGCCGGCGATCACCACCCTGTTCTGGGACATCGGTGGCGTCATCCTGACCAACGGTTGGGACCGCGAATCCCGGCGAGCAGCCGCGCAAGCCTTCCAGCTCGACTGGGAGGATTTCCAGGATCGCCACGATCTTTCGTTCCCTGCATTTGATTCCGGCCAGATCACCCTCGATCAGTATCTGGACCGCACCCTCTTTTACCGGCCGCGTACTTTTACGCGCGAAGAGTTCACCGCTTTCATGTTTGCGCAATCCAGGGAATATCCCGAGACGCGCGCCGTCCTTTCGGAAGCCGCGCGCACCGGCAAATACCTGATCGCCTCCATCAACAACGAGCCCTTGGAGCTTAACAATTACCGCATCGAGGCCTTCAAACTGCGAAAAGACTTCACCGCGTTTTTCAGTTCCTGTTACCTCCATTCGCGCAAGCCGGAAGAGACCATATTCCGTATCGCTCTGGAAGTGACTCAGCGGCCCGCGGAAGAATGCGTCTTCATTGACGACCGCCCTTTGAACCTCGAGAACCCCCGCCGCCTGGGCATGAACGTGGTTCACCATCAGAACGCCCCGCAACTCCTTGCCGACCTGAAATCCCTTGGGATTGGGGTATAGTTTTCCAGCTGTTTGGCATCCAATTTTGTGCCGTATTCCCCCAGGAGGGGTTCATGCCCGAAGAAAACAATCGCTCAGGCTCCATCTATGGCGGCGTTGCTGAACCTGTTACTGTGGTCCTGTTTGGTGCTTCGGGCGACCTTGCGAAACGCAAAGTGATCCCCGCGATGTTCGATCTGGCGCAGTACAAGGCGCTGGGCGAACGCTACGCGATCGTCGGCTTCGCGCGCACGCCCATGACCGATGAATCTTTCCGCTCGATGGCTGGCGAGGCGGCCAAAACTATCGGCGAAGGTGGCCCTCCGGATCCGGCCAAGTGGGATGACTTGGCGGCAAATCTCTTCTATACCGCCGGCGATTACAACGACCAGAACGCCTATGCGCAACTGGCCAAACGCCTGGCGGAACTCGAACAGCAAAAGCAGCTGGGCGGCAATCGGCTGTTCTATTTGTCCACGCCGCCGGAAGTATATCCCAGCATCGTCGAACAACTGGGCCGCGCCGGCCTTGCGCATCCCTCGAATCCCAATTCGTGGGTGCGGATCATCATTGAGAAGCCGTTTGGACGCGACCTGGCCACCGCGAAAGAACTGAACAAAATCGTTCTGAATGTCTTTGAGGAAAAACAGGTTTACCGCATCGATCACTACCTCGGCAAAGACACGGTGCAGAATTTGCTGGTCCTCCGCTTTGGGAACGGCATCTTCGAGCCGCTGTGGAATCGCAATTACGTGGATCACGTCCAGATCACCGCATCCGAAACGCTGGGTGTGGAGCGTCGCGGCGGCTTTTACGAGACCGCGGGCGCGCTGCGCGACATGATTCAGAGCCACGTTTTGCAACTCACCTCGCTGGTGGCCGTCGAACCGCCCGCATCGTTTGACGCCACCGCCGTGCGCAATGAGAAGCTCAAGGTGTTGCAGTCAATTCGTCCGTTCAATCTGGAAATGGTGGCGCAGTGGGTGGTGCGCGGCCAGTATGCGCCAGGCAAGGTCGCCGACAAGATGGTACCGGGCTATCGCGAGGAGCACGGGGTAAATCCAAACTCCCGTACGGAAACGTTCGTCGCCATGCGCTTGCTGATCGACAATTGGCGCTGGGCCGGGGTCCCCTTCTATCTGCGAACCGGCAAACGCCTGGCCAAGCGCACCACCGAGATCATGATCCAGTTCAAGCGCGCCCCACACATCGTCTTTCGCGAACGCGACGTGCAGCCAAACCGCCTCATCCTCAATATTCAACCCGACGAAGGAATTTCTGTCTCGTTTGGCGCCAAAAAGCCCGGGACGGAAATGAACATTGGCAACGTAGAAATGAATTTCAGCTATTGCGAGGCCTTTGGCGGCGTTACCCGCAGCGCCTACGCCACGCTGCTGAATGACTGCGTGCGCGGCGACGCTACGCTGTTCGATCGCGGCGATTCGGTGGAAGCGGCATGGTGGCTGATTGAGCCCGTCCTGGATGTATGGAGCGCTGCGAAGACCGCCACCGTTCCTTCTTACCCCTCGGGAAGCTGGGGGCCGAAAGAGTCCGACCAGCTACTCGAACGCGACGGCCGCCAGTGGTATAACCCCTAGGGTCAGGCAAGAAGAAGACCGCGCTTAGGCTCGAGGTACGGTCGACGCACGCGGTTTCCTACGACTAGGTAAGCCCTTGCGCTTTTCCCTGCTATCCTATTAAATCGGTTTAACGGGTGTTGTTCCTTCGGAGGATCTGTGATTCTGGCTGGTGATGTTGGCGGGACCAAGTGCAACCTTGCGCTCTTCTCCCGCAAAAATGGCGAGCTCGAACTGATCTACAAGCAGCGTTTCGCGAGCAAGGATTTCTCCAAGTTCGACCTGATCGTCAAGGAATTTTACCGCCACGCCGGGCCCTACCTCGGTAACGAGAAAATCGAAGCGGCGGGCTTTGGGATTGCCGGACCGGTAGTCGGCAATCGCATCCATGCCACGAATCTCCCGTGGGTGATCGACGCGGATTCCTTGGCGGAAGAAGTGAAAGTCAAGCCCATCGTGCTGATGAATGATCTCGGCGCGTGGGGACACAGCATCGATCACCTGGCTCCGAACGAGATGGTCGTCCTGAATGTTGGCAAGCCGTATCCCGGTGGCACTCGTGCCTTGATTGCGGCCGGAACGGGCTTGGGGCAATCCATTTTGTTTTGGGACGACACGCGTTATCGCGTTGTGCCCTCGGAAGGCGGCCATTCGGATTTCGCTCCGCGCACAGCGCAGCAAATTGAACTCCTCAAGTTCATGAGCCGCCGCTACCCCCAGGTTAGTTGGGAGTTGATTTTGTCGGGCCGCGGCTTCCGTACCATTCATGAATTTCTGGCCCCGACGGTCAGGCATCCTATTTTTGAGGATCCCGATGCCGACCCTGCGCCGTTCATCACCAAGGGTGGGCTTGAGAAGACCTGCCCCATTTGCGTGCAAACGCTGGATCTGTGGACCGTGCTGTATGGCGCGGAAGCCGGCAACCTGGCGCTGAAAGTACTTTCGCTTGGCGGCATGTACGTGGCCGGCGGAATCGCCCTCAAAATCTTGCCGAAGATGAAGGATGGCTCATTCGTCGAGTCGTTCAAGGACAAATGGCTGTTCGCGAATTTGCTGAGCGATATTCCTGTGTCGGTAGTGTTGAACGAAGACGCCCCGCTGATCGGGGCAGCCCACGAAGCGCTCGGCGCCATGTCCTTGGCTGCTAGCTCTTCCTAGGCTGGTGACGTCGGCTCCATTTCTTCGCTCTCCCCCAACTTTACACATATTTGCTAAACTATCGGCTCGGCACCCCGGTCGTTCTGACCGCTATCCTTCATATCGCAAGTCCTGCTGCCCGGTGCATCGCTGGCAGAGGCACGGAGCCTTACCCATGAGCAGTACAGCCACCACATCGGCCGTCGAAATCCAGAACTACGTCAATGGCGCCTGGCGCAAATCTTCCACCACGGAATTCCTGAATGTCACGAACCCGGCTTCCGGCGAACTGATTGCGCGCACACCCATCTCCACGAAAGCCGACGTCGACGCGGTGGTAGAAGCCGCCGCCGCCGCCTTTCCCGCATGGCGCCGCACCCCGGCCGGCGAACGGATTCAGTACCTCTTCAAGCTGAAGTTTCTGCTCGAAGACCACGTCGACGAGCTCGCCAAGCTGATCACCGTGGAAAACGGCAAAACTTTCGGCGAGGCCAAAGCCGAGTTGCGGCGCGGCATCGAAAACGTTGAGGTGGCCTGCGGCATTCCCATGATGATGCAGGGCTACAACCTCGAGGACATCACGCCCGGCGTTGACGAGATGCTGATCCGCCAGCCGCTCGGCGTGGTTGCCGCCATCACCCCGTTCAATTTTCCTGCCATGATTCCGTTCTGGTTTCTGCCCTACGCCGTGGCATGTGGCAATACCTTCGTGCTGAAGCCCAGCGAGCGGGTGCCGCTAAGCGTGCGCCGCGCCATGGAGCTCATCGAACAGACGGGCATTCCCAAGGGCGTGGTCAACGTCATCAACGGGGGCCGGGAAGTTGTCGACGCCCTTTGCGATCATCCCGATATTCGCGCCGTCAGCTTCGTCGGTTCGACGCCCGTGGCCAAGCACGTTTACCAACGCTCCGCGGCCAGCGGTAAACGCATGCAGTGCCAGGGTGGTGCCAAAAATCACGTGATTGTGCTTCCCGATGCGGACATGCATCTGGCCAAACAGATCATCAGCGATTCCGCCTTCGGTTGCGCGGGGCAGCGCTGCCTGGCGGTGTCGGTGGCCGTGACCATTGGCGAAGCGCAGAAAACCTTTCGCGACGCCATTGCCGATGCCGCATCTTCCATCAAGGTTGGCTTTGGGCTCGACTCCGGCGTGCAGATGGGGCCGGTGATCAGCAAAGACAGCAAACAGCGCATTGAATCGCTAATCGCCACAGGAGTCAGCGATGGAGCAAAACCGATCGTCGACGGTCGCAACACGAAAGTCGCGAGCTACGAAAATGGGAATTTCGTGAAGCCCACAATTCTGGATGGCGTTCCGTCTTCCAGTTCGCTCGCCAGCACGGAGATTTTTGGACCGGTGCTGAGCCTGATTCATGCCGATTCCATCGATGAAGCCATCGAGTTCATCCGCAAGAGCCCCTATGGCAACCAGGCTTCGCTTTTCACAACCAGTGGCGCAGCGGCGCGCAAGTTCCGCTACGAAGCGCCGGCCGGAAACATCGGAATCAACATCGGCGTCGCCGCGCCCATGGCCTATTTCCCCTTCAATGGATGGAAAGAAAGCTTCTTCGGTATATTGCACGCCCAAGGCAAAGACGCGGTGGAGTTTTACACCGACTCCAAAATCGTGATTGAGCGCTGGTCGCGCCAGGAAACCCGCAAGTTCTGACCGCGCCGACGTGTCCCGGACTTTGAATTGATAATTTCCTGCCATGACGAGCAAACCTCTTCGTCTTTACGTTAATCCGCAGCTCGAATGCGCCGAAACACTGGCGTCGCACTACTACACCGATCCCTCGATGCTCACCCTCGAGAAGGAGCGCATCTTCCGCCGCACCTGGCAGCTTGTTGGCACGTTGAGCCAAAGCTGCGGCGAAGGGCACGGAGTGAGGCGCACTATCGCTGACCCCGAAACATATTTCACCTTCGATGTGACCGGCGAACCGGTCGTGGTCACGCGCGACAAAGCCGGCACTCTCCGCGCCTTCAGCAACGTGTGCCGTCACCGCGCTGGACCTATCGCGCAAGGCGCGGGCTGTAAGCAAGTCCTGAACTGCGCCTATCACGGCTGGACCTACACGCTCGGCGGCCGTCTGATCGGCACTCCCGAAATCGACGGCATGGAATTGTTCGATCGCTCCGCCATGGGCATGGTGCCACTGCGCTGCGAAACCTGGAAGCAATTCATCTTCGTCAATTTTGATCAGCAAGCCCCGGCACTGTCCGAATTTCTCGGCAACATTCCCAAACAGGCGAGCGAATTTCCATTCGCAGGCTTGGCACTTGCCGAGCGCCGCGATTACATCGTGAACTGCAACTGGAAGGTGTACGTCGACAATTACCTCGATTCCTACCACATCCCCGTCGTTCATCCCGGGCTCATGAAGGAGATTGATTACCCGCGCTACCGCGCCGAAACCTTTCGCTACTACTCACAACAGCTGGGGCCGGTGAAGGAGCTGAAGCCCAACGACGCAGCGGAACGCGTCTATCCTCCGGGAATCGGGCTGAAAGAAGCGCTCTACTTCTGGGTATTCCCGAATCTGATGCTGAATTTGTATCCGAATAACGTCCAGGTGAATCTGATTGTGCCGCTGTCTCACGAAAAGACGCTGACCATCTTCGAGTGGTATTTTCACGACGCGCACTCAGAAAAAACTCGCGAACGCGCCGCCAAGGCCATCGGATTCAGTGACACGGTTCAGCGGGAAGACATGCACATTTGCGAAGCCGTGCAGCGCGGCCTGCAATCAGCCACCTACGACCGTGGCCGCTATTCCGTCAAGCGCGAAAACGGCGTCCACCACTTCCACATGCTTCTCGCCGAATTCCTTCGCTAGAAGCCGTCCCGTAAATGGCCATCGGCAGGGCACGCCTTCAGTGCTTGCAGAAAAACTCGTTTCTCCGGAATCGCGAGGGCACGGCTTCAGCCGTGCCGAAAGATCGAGGTAAAACGAGGGCTTCAGCCCCTGAGGCTTCGGGATTCCCCTGTGCTCTGATTATAAAGTGAGTGAGTTCTAGGGCGCAGCATCGCTGCGCCCTGCTGAGGCAAATTGAAAGGCCGGCAGTTCTTTATGGATGCGCCGGCGCCGGAGTTGGTGCTGGCGCAGTTGTGGCCGGCTTGTTCATGTCGAAGTTCACCTTCGGAGCCTGCCGCGCGCCCTCTTCCGTCTTGAAGTACGCGTCGTTCCGCGCGAATCCGCCAAGACTTGCCACCAGACTATTCGGGAACAGCGAAATGTACGTGTTGTAGTCCTGCACCGTTTCGTTGTAACGGCGCCGCTCGACAGCGATACGGTTTTCCGTTCCCGCCAATTCATCCTGCAAACGCATGAAGTTTTCGTTGGATTTCAATTGCGGGTAGTTTTCCACGATCACCAGCAAGCGGCTCAACGCAGAGTCCAATTGCCCGTTTGCCGCGATCTTCTCGGACGGGCTCTTCGCCCCAACCAAAGCGGCGCGCGCCGCAGCGATGTCGCCAAACACCTTTTGCTCCTGAGACGCGTAGCCTTTCACGGTTTCCACCAGGTTAGGGATCAGATCCGCGCGGCGCTGCAGAACCACGTCCACCTGGGCCCACGCGGCGTTCACGGCCTCGCGCTTGATGGCCATCTGGTTTCGACGGCTGACGTACGCGCTTCCCAGAATAAATGCCAGGATCAACAGAATCACCAAAATCACGATTCCCGCTTTCATATCCACCTCGATTGATTGAGTTTCAAAATCCTACTGTCCCGTTCGCTGCCACTCCCGCTTCGGCACCATGCCATCCAGCGCAATTATCACTTTTTCCAGCGCGCGCATATATCCGTCATATGCTTTGAACGGATCCTCGTGCTGCGCGCCCGTGTCGCGATAGGCATACACGTCCGCGAACGCCGCTGCATCCGCTCCCGTCGTGTCTGCAATGCGCCCGAAAAGTCGTGCCGTATCCTGGGGCGGCTCTTCCCCGAAGGCCAGCAAGGTGTGGCGCAGCAGCGTTACCGCGCTGGAGATGGTGCGCTTCATCACGGTGTTGAATTCCATCTCGTTCCGTCCCGCGTGAAGCACGTGCTGCCGCAGCTTCAGCAATAGCTGCCGCAACTCGTGCTCGACTTCCACGCGGTGCAGATTCATCGGGATTTCCAGGTCCGCCACCACGTCTTTCCCAAACAGCACGCGATGCGAGCGTTTGATGTCCAGGCTTTCAATGGCGAAGACGTCCGTAGAACGGCGCAACTCTTCGGTCAGAAAGAACAGCGGCGCAGGTTCGTGCTTCTCGTGCGTCCACCAGGTGACAACCGGCGCGAGACGCTGCAGTTCGCTCAAGTCGATCACCGTTACGGCGCAAAGAATATTCAGGTCCGACGCGCCGGGCCGGAAATCTCCACGCGCCGCGGAACCATACAGGATTACCGACTCCAGATTCTTGCCGCTGGCTTCTTTCAGGCGGCTTACCAGTTCGGTCAGCTTGTTTTCCATCGTTGTCACCTGCGCTTAGAAAATCTTTGCTACCAACCTCCGCCTGCTCCGCCGCCGCCGCTGCCGCCCCCGCCAAATCCTCCGAAGCCGCCTCCTCCTCCGCCCCAGCCTCCTCCTCCACCCCATCCGCCGCTCGAGCCGCCCCAACCTCCGCCACCTCTTCTTCCGCCCATCGCGCCGATTACCGGCCCGATCCACCAGCCGCTGCCCATTCCTCCGGTTCTTCCGCTGCCCGTGTAGTTGTTGCGATTGCCGCCTCCGCTTCCGAACAGGATGACGAGCAGGATAATCCCTAGAATCAGCCACACCCACAATCCACCAGAGTCGTGGTGCTGCGCCGGCTGTCGCATCTGCGGCATGCCGGTCAATGTCACACCCTTGTCGTCGGCGATATATTTCGCCAAGTGCCACGCACCGGCTACGATCCCCGCGTTGTAATCGCCCTGCCGGAAATAAGGAACCATGGCGCGGCCCGCGTCGCCTGCTCGCGCATCGTTAATCACCGGTTCCAGTCCGTAGCCCACTTCCGTCCAGTACTTCCGGTCGTTGGGAGCCACAAGCAGCAGCACTCCGTTGTCTTGTTTCTTCTTGCCGATACCGAATTGCTTGAACGCGTTGTTGCCATAAGTTTGTGCGTCGTTGCCATCCAGCGATTTCACCGTGAGGATGGCGAGCTGCGCGCCGGTTTTCTGCTCGAGTTCCGTGGAGAGCGCTTCCAACTGCGCTTTGGTCTCCGGCTTTATCACCCCGGCAAGATCCGTGACGTAGCCTGTCGGCTGAATTTTCTTCAGATCGTCGGCGAGCGTGACGCCGCTCACGGCTAGTACGATCCACGCGATACACGACGCCACGATTGTTCTTCGAAGGTTCATTTGTGCTTCAGCTCAAGCCCGTTTGCAGGTTCCGCAGCTCCTCACTAAGTCATCTTTCATTCGATGAAGAGCTGCGTGTATGCCCTTCCCTTCACATGGTATAACGCAGAAAGCTATGGCGGAATTGCGGGCGGCGGGAGCGAATTATGCGGCTAGCCACTCAGCCGCTGCGCGAATTCTCTCACAACTCACGCGAAAAAATCCGCATGGAATTTTTCAACGCTCGGGTTGGGCTTCGCCGGCTTAAGCACGCCCGAATTGTATTCCACTGGTACCGCGCGTGCTTCCTTCCTTCTGCCCCGGGGATCCACAGTCAAGGAGCGAAAGTACGACCAGGCGACCTTTTCGCCGTTTGGCCGCACCTGGTCTTGGGTTCTATCCATCCAAAGGTCTGTGGGAATGTATGGTCCGCTTTCCTCTCGCGCGATCCGACTGTTTTTTTCGGAGGATCTTGCCCTACGAGGAGTTCGAGTCCTTCCCGAAGCCTGTCGAGGAGTTCTTTGACCTCATCGCCCGCCGCCCCCTCGAGCTTTGGAAAAGAGGCCGTGGCGTGAGTTCGAGAATCTCTGCAAGACCGAGCCGGAGCTGATGCGGCCCATCTACCTGAAGTTGTATGAGACCGACGAGGCCCTGGTGGCTCGTGCCGAAGTGCCTGGCTTCACGGAAAAGGAACTGAGTATCGTTGCCGAGCCGAGGCGCCCGGTCATCATCGGCAAACGGGAATGCCAGGAAAAAGCCAAAATCGAAGAGAAGAAAGAATCTCCGCGCCACACGGAGAGAATGCACATTGATAAGACCGTGAAGTTCCCGGTCGAAATCAGACCAGAAGGCGTGGAAGCCATCCTGAAGAACGGGATCCTGGAAATCACGCTGCCAAAGGCCGAAGTCGTAACCCACGGGAAGCAGCCACTTAACCGGGCCGGAAACGGCCTGTGTCCAAGCAGTTCGCCTCCCCCGGAGTCAGACAACTGGGAGAAGCGAAAGTAGAGAGGGACAGTCCGAATTCAGAGGCGCCGTTCTCAAGAGCGGAAACAGTTTCATGGTACTCGACGAGTATTGGCCCGACCATCGTACAAGCGACTTTTTTACAGTTAGTTACAAGGACAAGTGCCGGCACTCTTTGGAACTGCACTTGGTCATCCTACCGGCAAGAGACTCTTGAGGAGTGTGTCCATGTTTCGTGCTGCATCCGGTATCATGCTCGTCGCTGCTATGGCTTTTCCGGCCGCTTGTAAAGCCGACCGCATCGGCGAGAACTTCAACGAACTAACGCCGGCCTTGAACGCTACCAATATCGGCCCATTCTTCACCGTCACCGGCGGTACTGTCGACATCGTCGGCGGAGCCCTCTTTGGTAGTCTGTGCGTGGCGCCGGAGTTCGGCAACTGCTTGGACAGGGATGGCAGCAATGGCACCGCTGGGCAGATTAGCTCGGCGAAGATGAAGCCACACTCCCGGCGATATAGGGGCACTTCTGGACAACGTCAGTTTCGCGCCAGCGTCTGTCGCAACTCCTGAGCCAGCCACCTTGTCTCTGTTTGGGCATCGGCTTGGTCGGTCTGATCGCGCGTCGTCGCGCCACTGCCAGGTTCATATGAAGGTGGGGCTTTTTTCTTTCCTTGGTGTCTTTCGCTTAAACGGCTAACTAACTCACACGCCTTCATACACCACGTTCACGTAGGCTCCGGTCTGAGCGTTATACAGCAGGTACCAGCCGATGTGGTCGGGATCCTCGTAGATCACATAGTCATCGCCGCAGTCCCAGCACCAATCCGCAGCGATGGGCCAGTCCCAAGCCGCCACCTCAAAGAAAAACCCGCCGGGCAGCCAGAAGCGGTGATGGTCGCGATCCAGACGCACAATGTTCTAACGGTAGCCCGGACCGAAGCGCTCGAAGCGTCCGTGCGGAAAGGCGTGATCCATATGGTAGCGCTGGTCGTCGGGACGGTCGCGTCCATACCAGTGATCATTGCTGACATGCGGCGTGGTATCAACGCGGCCTTGCTCGCGTGGCTCGCCCTCTGGCCTTACCGACTGCGCGTGTCTCGCTTGCGGCGGAGGGGGAATCCGCCCCTGGTTCGCGCGTGGTTGGTTATACGGTTGGCCTTGAGATTGCTGAGGGTGCTGGGGCGGTTCGGATGAGTTGCGCGCGAAGTGCAGGAGTTGCCAGGAAAGTGAGGCCAATCAGAATGCTAAGAGATGTTGTTTTCATTCCTCGCCTCCAAGTTTCAGATGTCTCGCTCCGTTGGTCTTCTTCCTCCTCTTTCTCGCTCGCCGCGACCTGCAGCTACTTTTCTTCGTCCTTATGCAAGACCGGAGGTTTCGTCACCTCCGGAATCGCATGTGGCAAAAATTGTTCTCCATGCCACATCGGCGTACCTGCAAAGAAAGCCAGTGCGATCAAGATGCCCAACGGATTCTTGTTATTAACTGCACCCGGCTTTGCGGAATGCGTAGGCTCGCTGATTTTCATAAGATCCTTCCTTTTCGGTCTGCGCCGGGTGGTGAAACCCTGGACCCATTCCTGTAGCTCATCCCTCTCGGGAGGAGGTTTTACTGTCTGAGGTTCGTTTGTTCGCAATGCCCGCTGCAGTTGAATCAGTGTATGTGCTGCTTGTCGGAAACCTCGCTGGACAGCGTGGAGAACTGGCGCCCGCCAATCCTGCCGACGAATTGGCAGAGTTCGCATTCCTTGTCGTGACGGTTCAATGCCGAATATGCTTTTGCGTAGTTCGCCTGCAGCTTTTGCAATTCATCGCCAATTTGCTTTCCCGTCAAGTTGGTTCTGGCCGCTTCATCCCGCCGGCGCCGCCAAATTTCTAAGGCATTCTGGCAATCGTGCAGTAATTCGTCGTACTCGGTGCAAACAGCAGTCTTGAAGGAAACTTCTTGGCTCATTGTACTTCCCCCCCTTTGCCCCCGCGGTTTTCGCTGAGCACTTTTGCTGTCGCACCTTTGGAGGAGCATTCCAAGCTCCATTATGCTAAGTGCTTGCAACATTGGATGTTGATCGAAAAAAGAGACATCGCACTAGTACGCAAGTTCCGCATGATTCCGGCGGCTAAGTTGTACTTTTTACAACCTGTAGCTCAGGCCTTCAGTCCTGAGGCTTTTTCTCAAGTTCGGGGCAAACCCTGATCACGATGTACAATGATTCTTGTACCCCGCGGAATTCTCTTCTTCCTTCGCAACGAACGATTCGCGCCGCTCCGAGTTCACCTTATCCCTCGACAGCATACAGACAGGTCTCTTCTTCCTTTCCCTGCAGCCGAATTGTCCTCTCGAATCGCAGACCGAGTTTTTCCAACACCCGGATCGACCCGCGATTCCCCGGCGCCGTTGTCGCCGCGATGCGCTTCAGCTCCAGTGAAGTCCGCGCGTAATCCATCACCGCAGACGCCGACTCATACGCATATCCCTTGCCCCAAAAGCGCTCCAGAAACGCAAATCCGATTTCGATGTCCTGCATCGATTCACGCTTCAGCAGACCGCAAATGCCGATTGGCGCTCCCGTTTCCCTCAGCGCCACCAGATACAATCCGAAGCCGAATCGCTCGTAACTGGCCACCGGACCTGCCAGGATGTAGCGGCAGCCATCCGCCGTATTCCTGACGCCCCGGTCGCCAATGTTTTGAAGAAACGCCGGCTCATTCAGGAGTTCAACCATGAAATCAGCGTCATCGGCGCGCAAGCGCCGCAAGCAGAGTCGTTCCGTGTCGAGAATATTCACTTGCCAGTTACCGTTTTTTGCGTTTTGCAACGCACCCCGGGGGTGGTGCAAACTCGCGGCCTACGATATCCTAAGACATAAAGAAGTTGTTAAGATTCCGAACAGCGTTCCCCAGACACTGGAAAACCCTATGAGTGAGACCAAGACCATTGCCTCGAAAGCCGCGCGGCCAAGCTGGAAACCAGCCGGCAAAGTTCACGCCAGCGAACAGCCCTTTATGTATCCCCTGCAACGGGAGTTTGTCGAACCGGACTGGACGCGCTTGCCCGGGTATCGCGGCGTGACCAAAGCAGAGTGGGAGACCGCGCTGTGGCAGCGCCGTCACACCGTCAAGAACTTGAAGGAATTGAAAGATGCTTTTGGCGGGTTGATCCCTGATTCCTTGATGGCCAGCATCGAGCGCGACATCCAAGAACGCGCCACCATGTCCATCCTCGTTCCCCCTCACATGCTCAACACCATGGACACCACCGATCTGTGGAACGATCCGGTGCGCCGCTACATGCTCCCCGCGTTCGAAGATCGTCATCCGGAATGGCCCAGCCACCCGAAGGCCAGCCGCGACTCGCTGCACGAAGCAGATATGTGGGCGGTGGAAGGCTTGACGCACCGCTATCCCACCAAGGTCCTGGCAGAACTGCTCTCCACGTGTCCCCAGTATTGCGGCCACTGCACACGCATGGACCTGGTAGGCAACGACGTTCCGCAAGTCGTGAAGCTCAAATTTCAGGTACCGCAAAAAGACCGCTACCAGCAGATGCTCGACTACTTGCGCGTCACGCCTTCTGTCCGCGACGTCGTTGTCAGCGGTGGCGACATCGCCAACACCCCGATCGGCACGCTCGAAGATTTCTGCTCCAAGCTGATGGACATTCCCAATATCAAGGATATTCGCCTGGCAACGAAGGCCCTGATCGCGATTCCGCAGCATTTTTTGCAGGACGAAGTGCTAGCGGGCCTGGAGCGCATGTCAAAGAAGGCCCGCGAACGCGGCGTCGATATCGCGGTGCACACGCACGTGAACAACGCCCGGCAAGTGACGCCGCTGGTCCGCAAAGCGGTGCAAGCGCTGCTCGATATGGGCTATCGCGACGTGCGCAATCAAGGCGTCCTATTGCGCGGCGTGAATGCCAGCGCGCAGGAATTGCTGGAGCTTTGCTTCACGTTGCTCGATCACGGCAAGATCATGCCCTACTACTTCTATCAGTGCGACATGATCCCCAACGCCGAGCACTGGCGCCTGGCGATTCATGAGGTCCAGCAACTGCAGCACGACATCATGGGCTACTTGCCCGGCTTCGCCACCCCGCGCATGATTTGCGACGTGCCCTTCGTCGGCAAGCGTTGGGTTCACCAGGTGAAGGAGTACGACCGCCAGCTCGGCATTTCCTACTGGACGAAAAATTACCGCACTGGCATCGAAGCCGACGACCCCGAAGCGCTGAAGCGCCGCTACGAATATTACGACCCGGTCTATACCTTGCCGGAACTGGGCCAGGAATTCTGGCGCGAGAAGAACCAGCGGCAAACGCTGTCGAAGTAGTTCATTTGCGCGCGGGCACACCGGTCCCGCGTTGCGCGAACCAGTCTACAAATTTTGAATTTAGCGTGGAGCCGATGAGGCGACGTGCTTGTCGCGCAGATCGCAGAGATGCCACGCCCACAGAAATCGCTCTGCGAAGATGAGCAGTGCGGCAGCGATGATGGCGAAGCCGATGGGCGGAGACGTGTGGCGCAGGTGGTTTCCGGCGCACAGCAGAAGTATCAACACCACGTCGCGCATCCAACCCAGGGCGATGAGCGATTTGACCAACGGGGCCGGGCCTCCTAGTCCTAGTACTAGGATAGCAGCCCTTTTCGCGTCCGCAACGCAAGCCTTGCACGCCTGTGCCTTAGGGCCCACCGGCCACAAGGCCAGTTTCACTCTGTGATTCAACGAATTGTACGCCGCGAGCTAGCGCAAGGAAAACTCGATGCGGCGGTTATGGAATTTGCCTTCATCCGTGTCATTTGAGGCCACAGGTTTACTGTCACCGTAGCCCTTGGCGACCAGCATGTCCCCGTTGACCCCTTGCGAGATAAGGTAGGCGCGAACCGCTTCCGCCCGCTGTTGTGACAGAGTCATATTGGACGCGGAATCGCCCGTATTGTCGGTGTGACCGGCGATCTCAAGGGCTGTCCCGGCTGGGGCAGCTTTCAGCGCAACGGCTACGCGATTCAGATATTCATCGGAATCGGCGGGAATTTGCGAGCTCGCTGAAGCGAAATTGATCACGTTGAGGTTGAGCGCAGCAACCAAATCCTGGCCAGAAAACCCCGGCTTGAGTGCCGCGAGTGCCGAACTAGCCTTCTCATTGGCAATGCGGATTTGCTCCGTGGGGTCCCAAGCTACACTTCTCGCCGCCTGCCGCGAACTCCAGATCCAGTAACCCACCAGAAACACGGCTAGCAGCGCCAGAAGTGGCCACAGCCAAGCCGGAACACCGGCTTTCTTGACCACGCGTTCGGTCGCATAGGCGGCTTGACGCGTTCCGGCGGCAACGGCGCTCGTTGCACTGTTCGCATAGGCCAGAACGTCCGAGGAAAAGTGCGTCGGAATAACCCCACCCGGAGCGAGTCGGTTGACCAGTTTGGGAACCATGAAGGCAAGCGCGGACGCTGCCGTGGAGTAAGAAAGACCTGCCTTTGACGCTAGTTTATCAATCGAATCGCGACCGATTGCAGCTTCCAGCGACGTACTGGAAATCGGTCGAGGCTCGCCGCTTCCGAGCCACGAGGATACAAAATCACCCAACCCCGATTTGCGCAGGCGATCCACAAAAGCACCGAGGCCGCCGGGCATTTCATTGATCATCGCTAACAGCCCGGACAGCAGGGAGGTGGTCTTCGTGCTGCTGATTCCAAACTGATTGCTCGCTTCCGCCAAAACCGCGTCCAATGTACCCATGGTTTAGCTCCTTGCGTTACGTTGGGATAGCTGGGTTGTCTGAAATAGAAACAGCCGGGGCGGGGGCGGAAACGACGGGAGCCTAACAGATTGCTACGGCCATGGGAAGTCCGGAATGAATTTTCAGGATTGCCAAGGCTCGATTAGATGCACTACCATCCCATAATCCAGAGACTCGAGGGAGTCTCGGCAATGTTGCCGGGAGGACTCAGAACGTATGCCCCGTGCTAGGGGTGTAGCATTCCTCGATGACTGCCGAGGGTCCGCCGCCCGATTCAGATCCGCAGTCACGACCGCTGCGCTGGTGGTGTGCTTGTCTGTTGCAGGCACGGCCGTCTGTGCCGCTACCGAAGCCAACGAAAACGTCACCTCACGCAAGAACGTCCTCGTACTCCTGCCGGATAATCTTGGATTTGAAGGGCAGATGGATCTCGTGCAGATCTTGCGGAAGGAACTGGAAGTTCCCGATCAGGTCGACCTCTATGTCGAAGCCCTGGACTTGATGAGACTACGAAACTCGGACAACGACAAGAAATTCGCGGATATCTACCGCACGAAATACGAAAACGTGAAAATGGATGTAGTGGTAGCCGGCCAACGCCCGGTTTTGGAATTCCTCCTCAATCATCGCAAGGATCTCTTTCCCGGAGTTCCCATTGTTTTCGGCATCATTCCCAAAGACATACCAGTTCCGACGCAAAAATATCCTGGTGTGACTGGGGTAGTCGAGCCGCTGCATTTTCAAAGAACTCTGGACCTGGCGCTCGCGCTGCAACCCGATACGAAAAAAGTCGTGCTCATTGCCGGTTCCTCCCCGCGTGACAAGTGGCTCGGGTGGATCGCAAGGGAACAAATTAACTCGTACGAAAACCGCGTGCAGGTTGAATATTGGGAGGGACCGACGCCGGAAGAAGCCAAGGATCTTCTGAAAGGACTCTCACCGGACACCATTGTTTGCTACGTCGTGGAATACAGCGACCACCTGGGCAGAAGTTATTCCGGCCTGCAGTATCTGGAAAAAATCGCGCCATTCTCCCCAGTTCCCATTTACGGTTTTGTGTCCAGCTACGTGGGCCACGGCGCAATCGGCGGCTACGTGTATGACCCACAAGACGAAGCCAGGAAGATCGCTATGCAGGTCAAGTCCATCCTGGCGGGGAAGAGTCCGGACGATTTGCCGATTCTGGAAGGCAGCATGTTTACGGCGGTAGACTGGAGGGAATTGCGCCGCTGGAAGATTCCGGAGTCGCTGGTACCCGCGGGCGCGCAGGTTGAGTTTCGCGAGCCGCCCGTCTGGAGGAAATACAGCTATTACTTCTGGGTCATAGCGGGATTCGTGGCGCTGGAAACGGCGTTGGTTCTATTGTTGCTGGCGCAGATCAAGAGAAAGAATCTCGCGCAGCGGATGCTGGAACGCCGCTTCGCCATTGAACGCGTGGCAGCGCAGTGCGCCGAAAGACTAGCTCATTGTCCCGCGCAGGCAGTGGACGATGAGATTCAAAAAGCATTAGAGGCGGTAATCGAAGCCGAAAAGGCCGACCGCGGCATTTGGGTCACTGTGGGTGCCGACGGCGAACTTACGGACGAACGATTTCTGGCCCTGCGGGACAAGAGCGAGAAAGACGTGCGGATCTGCGAAAGAGCGGAGGTGCCCTGGATTATGGGGCAGGTCGCCGAAGGAAGCCCCGTCTCCATTTCGAGCCTCGAACAGCTTCCGGAAGCCGCAGCGCTGGATCGCACAAATCTCGATGCCAAGGGGATTCAATCGATGGTGGTGGTCCCCTCGGGCATGGACACGGACGGAAGAGGCGCGTTGGTGCTGTTGAGCACCACTCCTGGCAGGGTGTGGCCAAATCCATTGGTGGCGCGGCTCGGAATGATCGGCAGTTTATTTGGGAACGCCGTGGGACGCAGGCGGGCGGAGCAGCAATTGCTCGAAAAGCAAGAGTGGCTTCAACTGGCACTGGAAGCCTCGATGACCGCGCTCTGGGAACTCGACGTTCGCACCGGAAGAGTTCGCTGGTCGCAGCGCCAGAGCACCCTGCTTGGCAAGGAACCCGTGGAATTGGAAGCGTCCTACCAGAAATTCCTCGAGTTGATTCCCGAAGAAGACCGTGAAGATCTGCATCGCAGAGCGCTGGCCTTGCTCACCAACAAAAAAGGGGATGACGCAATTGTCACCGAGTGGAGATTTCATGAGCCCGGTGGCGCTATCCGCTGGTTACTGTTCCGCGGCCAAGTGTTCCGCGATGAGCGAGGGAAGCCGCTCAGGCTCCGAGGCGTGAACGTCGACATCACGGATTTGAAACAGGCAAAAATGGAATTGACGCAGTTGACCGAGCGATTGATTCGCGCGCAGGAGGACGAACGACAAAGGTTGGCGCGCGACTTGCACGATGACATTGGCCAGCGATTGTCGCTGCTCATTATCGGGTTGGACCGCCTGAAGCATGAGCTCTCAATGGAAATGCGCAGGGAGCGCGAACAGGTAGCCGTAGCGCTCGAAGAGGCCAGCACATTGGCCACCGACATCCATGGACTGTCGCACCAATTGCATTCCTCGAAGCTGCAACATCTGGGACTGAAGTCGGCGCTGCGCGAACTCTGCATGCAGATGTCGCGGCAGCATGCGATTGAGGTGGAACTGTTCACCGGAAGTGCCCCGTGGGTGGTTACGGCCGAGAAATCCCTGTGCCTGTACCGCGTGGCGCAGGAGGCGCTGAAGAACGCGGCGAAGCATAGCGGCAGCTCGAAGATCCATGTGTCATTAGAAGCGCAACATGGTTTTCTGCAACTGAGGGTCAGGGATAATGGCCAGGGATTTGATGTGAACAATTACGAGCCGGGCCTGGGCCTTGCCAGCATGCGCGAGCGCATGCGCATGGTGGGCGGCACTTTGGAGATTCACTCGTCACGAGGTCAGGGAACGGAAATTGTCATGCGCTTGGAAGTGTCTGTCGTGGTGCAATCGGCCAGCGCGGATTGAAAAGAGCCGCGAAAATCGACTCAAGTCTGCTGTACAACCTTCTGCTTGATCGCAAAGCGCAGCAAGTCTGAATTGGTTTCCAACCCAAAGTCCTGCATGATGCGATATTTGTGGAACGCCACCGTCCGCGTGGCCACGTTCAGAATCGCCGCGGCCTCCTTCATGGTATGTCCCTCGGCGAGGAGTTGCAGCACTTCCCGCTGCCGAGGCGTCAATACTCGCGCGACTTCAGAGCGCGGGTCTCGCAGCGGACTTTCTTCCAAACCCACGCGCACCGCCGGCGTTACGTATTTAGCGCCCCGCAACACTTCGCGTACTGCCTTCAACAATTCCGAACCTGCCGATTTTTTCAGTAGGTAGCCCGATGCCCACTTGCCAAGAGCTTCCGCCGCAATCTCCGTATCCTCGTTCATGGTCAGAACGATGATCTTCAGGCGCGGCATGGATTCCTTCAGTTGCGCGCCGGCATCCAGCCCGTTCAGCAACGGCATGTTCAGGTCGACGAGGGCCAGATCGGGTTTCAATTCGTCTGCCGCCCGCAACAGCGCGCGCCCGTCCGATACCGTTCGCACAACCTGAAATTCAGGTTCGAGTAGCTTTTTGAACGCCTCTGCAACCAGCGTGTGGTCGTCAGCGATAAGAATGCGTGCTTTGGTCAACGATGGACTCCCCACCCCCGGGAATCGGCCGATCCACTCCCTCATTCGTCAAAGGAATTGTCTTCAAGAATACCCCAACAGACATGCTTTGGAAATGGTTATCGATGGTGGAAACAAAAGGAGATTAGAACCGAAGAACAAATCGCCCGAAACAGCAGTGCCCACTATCGAGCAACCTCTCGCAGCCCAGAGATTCTCCGCCCAAGAATAACTGGAAGCACTCCGCCCCGTTAGAAACGAGACAATTTTGCCATCTGCGCAAGGCTGCTCGAAAGTGAGCACGAGGAGCCGCGAACTTTCGAAAAGCGTGCCGAAGTTTGCATAAACTCTCGTCCTTCAGCGGGAAGAGCATGAAACGGAACCACGGAAAGGGGAACTGTCAAAAGTAACAGTTTCCGCCAGAAAAAATGTGCGCCGCACAATTCTCCGCCTCGCGTAAGTACATTAAACGCAGTTCGGGCAGTTCGGTACAACCAATTCGGCCAGGGGAAATTGCCATAACGATTTTGTAGCGCAACCTCTTTTTCGCGCCGATTGTGTCGACACCATTGCAACGCGGCGTCGATGTGCATTCTCCGCAAAATCAACCGCACGGCCCGTAAGTCACATTCCTGGACCATGCCGCATCCAATTCATTCTGAATTGATTTGGTATTAATGGTCTTGTAGCAAAAAAGGCCCTTATGAAGTTTCGCGCACGAATTCTGGTGGCCGACGATCACGCGGGAATGCGGGAACGAGTGAACACTCTGCTCGACTCCCATTTCGACGTTGTGGCCACCGTCAGCGATGGTCAGGCCGCCGTGGACGCGACGGCGCGCCTGAAGCCCGATTTGGTGTTGCTCGACGTCCTGATGCCGAAAATGGATGGCATCCGCGCGGCGAAGGAATTGAAACGCCAGGGGCACGACGCCAAAGTTGTTTTTCTAAGCGTCCAGCAAGACGAGGAATTTGTTGCTGCCGCGTTCGAGAGCGGCGCAACCGGGTACGTTTTCAAATCCAGAATGCATTCCGACTTGGTGTGGGCTATCGACCGCGCACTCGCCGGCGAAGTGTTTGTTTCGCCGGGTGCCGAACGATAGAAAAGCAGGATGAAACGTCAGGCGGCGGGTTGCTCGACGTCCACAGGTTTCAGCGCTTCCAGCGCTTCGAGCTTGATTCGCTTCACGTCCCACGCCAGCCCGATCTTCGACAGCGTGAAAATCCCGTACCAGTTCACATCAATCTCGTACCACTTCAGTCCGTGACGCGCCGATTGTGGCGCATGGTGATGATTGTTGTGCCAGCCTTCGCCGAACGTTAGAAACGCTACCCAGAAGCTGTTGGTCGACAAATCCCCGGTTTCAAACCGTTGGCTGCCCCACATATGCGTGGCCGAATTTACCAGCCAGGTGAAGTGCAGGCTCAGAACCGACCGCAGGAACGATCCCCAGAAAACAAACGGCCATCCGCCAATGAAGTAAAACGCCACCGCCAACGCAATCGAGGGAACCGCGTGCCACTTGCTGATCCACAAATGGAATTTGTCTTTGCGAAGATCGGGTACATAAGGAAGAAGCTCGCTGCGGTCCCGGTGCATCGCGCGGCCCGTCAGAATCCAGCCCATGTGCGACCAGATGCCGCCGTCAATCGGTGAGTGCGGATCGCCTTCTTTATCGGTGTTCTGATGATGAATGCGATGCGTGGCCACCCAGGCGATGGGACCACCTTCGAGCGCCAGCGTTCCACACGTCGTCAGGAAGTATTCCATCCATTTCGGTGTTTTGTAGCCGCGGTGTGTCAGCAGGCGGTGATAGCCCATGCCAATACCGAGGCTGCCGCCAACCCACCACATAACGATAGCGAGGATCAGCGCCTTCCAGGTGAAAAAGAAGACCGCTGCAAGGGCCGCGAGATGCAGCCCGATCATGATAGCAGTTACGCCCCAATTAACGGGCTGGGAAAAAGTTTTGTCGCGTACAAATATTGATGGCTTGCTCATCGGAATCTCCCAAGAATAACACTGTCCCGCACGGATAAGTAGAAAATTGCAACCGGCGTTGCGAAAAAGTTCCCGGTAATAATTGCGAAGCAGGGAATGCAAGGTCAAAAGATTGTGTTTGCCAACCGGGGAAGATGTGTTACTCTATAGGTGCGTTTGTTGCTCTTGTATCACCTTTGGATTCGATTTAAGGGGCTGCGAGTTTCAAACTTGCGGCCTTTTTTCATTTGCGACTAGAGGCTGTCGAGAACACCAGATAGCTTTTTAAACTATAGAATAGGAAACAACGTGAAAGAACAAGGAACAGTAAAGTGGTTCAACGCCAGCAAGGGATTTGGCTTCATTCAACGCCAGTCCGGTGAGGACGTATTTGTGCATTTCTCCGCGATTATGGCGGATGGGTACAAGTCGCTCAACGAAGGTCAGGCAGTTGAGTTCGAAGTCACCAAAGGCCCCAAGGGTCTTCAGGCGTCGAACGTCACGGCTCTCTAGTCGTTACGGGCGGGCTGCGCTTGGCGCGGCTCGCCCGTCTTTTTTTGTCCGCCGGTGGTTTCTTCCCCCAGTAGCAGTGGCTTTGTCTCATTCCCTCGCCGCTACACACAGCCCTACTTCCCCGTCAATTGCCGGATGAACGCAACCTCTTCTTCACTGTAGGGCTTCCCATCAGTGTGAAATATCTCGTGGTGCCACACCGGAGGTTGATGATCGACATACGGTTTCTGCCAGGAATCCCAGGGATACCAGGTCTGCGTTTTTCCGGCAACCAGTCCCCAATTGATTGCTGCCACCTTATATTTCTTTGCGATCGGCAAGATTCCTTGGAACGTGCTGCCAAAGCCCCGCGCCATATATTCCGTGCACAGGATCGGCCGGTGGAACTGTTGCAGCCACACCACATGCTTCTCGAAATCTTCGGGTTTCGCGTAATTGTGGAACGAGAGCACGTCCGAGAGTTCCAGCTGGATTTTCTGCATAGCGCTCAGCTTGTCCAAAGTAGTCCAGTCTCCTTCCCATAACCCGCTTGTTAAAGGCTGCGAAGGATGTGCGGAGCGCACCCACGCGAAGGCTTGCGGAAGCAACACAAGTACGCGGTTGACTTTGTCTTTTGGTTCCTGCTTTTCGTAGCTGCCTTCATTTGTCCCGCCGGGCTCGTTCCACACGTCCCAGCCGAGGATTCGTTTGTCCGAAGCGAACGCCGCCACGATGCCCTTGGCATACGCTTCCAGACGCGCATATTGCGATGGATCGTCCAGCGCCTTTGCGCCGGGGCTTTGCACCCAGCCGGAATTGTGCACGCCGGGGCGAGGCTCGCGTTGCGGCCCGAGTTGCGGATAGGGATCCCAGCAGGAATCAAACAGCACGAGCAGGATTTTGATGTGGTGCTTGTCGGCGATGCTCAGGAACGTGTCGACCCGCATCGTGAAACCCGTGGCGTCTTGTTGCCACAGCAGATCATGCAGGAACACGCGCATGGTGTTCATGCCCAGTGATTGCGCCCAACCCAATTCCAGATCGATGCGCTTAGGATCGAACGATTCCGCCTGCCACATTTCCAGTTCGTTGATGGCATTCGCGGGAATGTAGTCGCTGCCCACTAGCCAGGGCTGATGAGCATACCAGTCATTAGCCGCCTGCTCCGACCATCGTCCCGCGGATGGATCAGCGGAATTCTGGGCGAAGCACGAGCAGCCGCAAGAAAAAAGCAGCGCGATAAAGAAAGCGAATCTGCGGTTGGTCATGGGCATATTCTGCACCAATTCCTCAAACGTTGTCCCATGCATATGTATGGACCGCCTCTTTGCCCCGAGCCTCGCGAGGGGCCGATGCGGTCCGCTCTTGGGTTTTACTTTTTTTGTGCGCTTTGCCGTGCAGTTTTGCCGTCGACTCTGCTTCTCTTGCACGGTCGGCGCGCCGACATTTTGCGCTAGGAATAAAAGCGGTGGCCGCGCACAATGTGGAGACGATTGCGCGTGAGAGGGCCACGTTGGAGATCGAGGTAACGACGCAGGACGGAGTGAAAGTGTTGAAGCTGAAAGGGCGCATGCGTATTGGGCCGACGCTCGATCGCTTCGACAAGGCCGTGAGCGAATTGCTGAAGCAAGGACAAAACAAGATTGTGCTGGACGTGGAGGAAGTGCCGCAGATTGATTCGAGCGGGATCGGGATGCTGGTGCGTCATTTGGCCACGGCGAAAAAAGAAGGCGGCGCCATTCGGTTGCTGAAGCCGTCGAAATTTACCATGCACACTTTGCAGATGGTGGGATTGCTGAATCTGTTCTCTGCGTATGAGGATTTGCCGCAAGCGATCGCGTCGTTTCGGTAACAGAAAAGGCCCTCAGAGGCTAACGCCGGGCTTTGTGGCAAGGACATATGACACGACTGAACAGCTTGCGGAAAATCACAATTCGTCGTCATCCCGAGCGAAGCGAGGGATCTGCGGTTCGCAAAATGCCAAGGAAAAAGCAGATTCCTGACTCCGCAGACTCCGTTCGGAATGACAAGATAGGGGAATGTCCATTTCCTCAGGGGCTAAAGCCCACCGGTAGGCAAGCGCTTGTTGTCGGAGCTAAAGCTCCGACACCCCAAAAGAGCCGAGTTTTTCCGATGCCGGCAGAACTCAGGTTTGTTTTTGTTCTAACTCTGCCCAGCGGGCGTACAAGTCGTCGATTACTTTGTTTGCGGCTTCCAGTTCGAGGGAAAGAGTGTGCAGGCGCGCGCCATCGCTCATCACCGCGGGATCGAGAAGAGCGTCGTGCTTGGCCTGCAATTCTTTTTCGGCGTCGGCAATGCGCTGTTCGATAGTTTCAAACTCGCGAGCTTCTTTGTAAGAGAGCTTCTTCTTTGCCGGCGAAACCGGAGCAACAATCTTTTCATTCTGGCGCGGTGATTCCGGAGTTGCGGCACTTCGTGCAGCGGAACGCCGGAAACGCTGCCACGCTTCCCACTGCGAGTAATCGGCGAAACGCTCGGCGTGGCCGAGACCATCCAAGCCCAACACGACGGTAGAAACACGATCGAGCATGTAGCGATCGTGAGTGACGAGCACCAGCGCGCCGCGATATTCGAGCAGACTTTCTTCCAGGATTTCCAGCGTGGGAATGTCGAGGTCGTTGGTGGGCTCGTCGAGAAGGAGCACATCCGCGGGCTGCAGCATGAGTTGAGCAATCAGGACGCGGGCGCGTTCGCCGCCAGAAAGCCGGCCGACGCGCTGATTCAAGGCTTCAGCAGTGAAGAGGAAACGAACAGCCCAGGACGCGACGTGAATCAGCTGGTCCTGATAACGCACCGCATCGCTGTCGGGAGCGAGTGCGCGGCGCAAGGTGACGTCGGGATCGAGTTGGCGATTCTGGTCGAAATAAACAATGCGGAGATTGTCGGCCTGGCGCATGGAGCCGCACGTGGGCTTCAGTTCACCCTTGAGCAAGCGAAGAAGAGTGGTTTTGCCGCTACCATTCGGGCCGACGAGGCCGACGCGCATTCCGTTGGTGACGATGAAGTGGAGATGGTCGAGCAACTGGAGATCTCCGATGGAATAGCTGAGGTCGTCGAGGGTGATGAGTTGCTTGGTTTGGCGATTGGAAGCGGAAAAAGTGATTCCGGCGCTGGAAGTACGAGTGCGCGCGTTCATATCGGTGAGTTCGCCGATGAGTTCGCTGGCTTTATCGATGCGCGCCTTGGATTTTGTGGTGCGCGCCTTGGGGCCGCGGCGGAGCCACTCGATTTCGGTGTGAACGCGATTCTCCAAGGCTTCCTGACGATTTCGCTGGGCGTGGAGATAGAGTTCCTTGGCCTCGAGAAATGAACTGTAGTTGCCAGAAACGCGCAAGGCGCCATCTTCGTAGGCGGGATTCAGTTCAACCACTTCATTGGCGACATTCTCAAGGAAATAGCGATCGTGGCTGACGACGACGCAGGCGAAAGAGGCGTTGAGCAGCACGCTTTCGAGCCACTCGATGCCGGCGAGGTCGAGATGATTGGTGGGCTCGTCGAGGAGCAGGATGTCAGGTTTGCGAACGAGGGCTTCGGCGATGGCGAGACGTTTGCGCCAGCCGCCGGAGAGCGAGGCAGCTTTGGCGTCGAGGTCAGTGAAAGCGGCGCGACCGAGGATTTCCGCGGTGCGCTGCAGACGTTCGCTTTCGGGAGCGCTTTCCTGATCGAGGGCTTTGTTAATCACAGAACGAATCGTGTCGCCGGGCGCGAATTCGGAAATTTGGCGGACCAGATTCAGACGCGTGCCTTTGCGAATGGCCACGTCGCCGGTGTCGGGAAGCGTGATGCTGCTGAGGATGTCGAGAAGAGTGGATTTGCCCGAACCGTTTGGACCAATGACGCCGATGCGATCGCCTTCGGAAATGGTGAACGAGACGTTCTGAAAAAGGGGAACGACGCCGTAGCGTTTGGAAAGTCCCTGGGCGCTGATGATCGGTGGCAAGTGGCGATTCGTCTCCGGGAGATTGACATCTCCAGAATAGCAGCAGGCCGGAGGGGCACGAAATGTGTGTCGACGGGCGACAGGAGCATGGTGACGAGCGGACGTTGCGCGTGCTACTTTCGATGGCCGAGGGTACGCATCCGCGCGAATGTAATCGGTTGTATTGGTGTGCCCCAGTCGATATTCCTGTTGCTTGCAGAGGAGGCAGTGATGCGAGGCACAAACTGGGGGAAGGCCGTTGTGGGGGTGTCCGCAATGGTTTGCGGGCTGTTGGCGGGGCCGGGAGCGGTGCGCGGGCAGAATGCTGGAGAAGGGGGCGGCGCAGGTGCGGTGCACGACTCCTCGCGAACGCTGGACCTGGCGACGGTCGGGTCACTGCTGAAGCAATTGCAGGCGCAGGTGCAGGAATTGAATACGCAGGTAAAGGAGTTAAAGACGCAGCAGCAGTCCGAGCAAGCGGAATCGGCGGAGTTGCGAAGGGAACTGGACGCGGCAAAATCACAACTGGTGGCGATGAGCGGGCCGGGGAACAGCGTTGGGACGGGACAAGTTCTGACGGGGAGCACAGCGCCGACAGCGCCGGCGTCGACCGAGGAACGGATTACGAAACTGGAAGAAAACCAACAGATGGCAGATCAGAAAGCCGCGGAGCAGAACCAGACGAAAGTGGAGAGCTCCTCGAAATACCGCCTTCGCTTGTCGGGGATGGTGCTGTTCAACATGTCGGCCAACCGCGGGACCGTGGACAATCTGGATTTTGCGCAACTGGCGACGCCACCCGGGCCGCTCTCTTCCGCAGGATCGTTTGAGGCATCGCTGCGGCAATCACAAATCGGATTGCAAGCATTTGGTCCGACGATAGCCGGAGCGCGGACGAGCGCGGATATTCAATTCGACTTTGCCGGGGGATTCCCGGACGCGCCGAATGGAGTGACATTTGGGATTATGAGGTTGCGAACCGGCACAATCCGGTTCGATTGGTCGAACACCTCGGTGGTGGCGGGCCAAGACTCGCTATTTTTTGCGCCGCTAAGCCCGACTTCGATTGCTACCGTGGCGGTGCCGGCGCTGGCATATGCGGGAAATTTGTGGAGCTGGGCGCCGCAACTGCGGGTGGAACATAAATTCACGGTTTCGGATTCTTCCAGTGTCCTGCTACAGGGAGGCATTCTGGACAGCCTGTCTGGAGACCTGCCGCAATCGGAATATTACCGGTACCCGACGTGGGGCGAAAAATCGGGGCAGCCGGCATACGCGACGCGGATAGCCTGGACGCACAAAACAGAGGGACAAGACCTGACGCTGGGTTTTGGGGGATACTACGGGCGGCAAGCATGGGGATACGGGCGGAGCGTTGACAGTTGGGCGGGCACCGTGGATTTGACGGTTCCGCTGGGCCGCAAGTTTGAATTTACAAGCCAGTTTTATCGCGGGCGCGCGGTGGGAGGGATCGGAGGCGGAATCGGGCAAACCGGGCTGTGGCAAGGACTGCTGGACGATCCGGACACGGAAGTGTATGGCTTGGATTCGCTGGGAGGATGGGCACAGCTGAAGTTCAAGGCGACACCGAAGTTGCAGTTCAACGGGGCATTTGGGCAAGACAACCCGTTTGCATCCGACATGCGTCAATTTGGAGGGAGTCAGGTGTACTACGCGACGCCGCTGTCGAAGAATCAGAGCGTGTTTGGGAATTTCATTTATCAGCCGAGGTCGGACATCGTGTTTTCGCTGGAATACAGGAGACTGAAAACGTTCACACTGGATAGTTACGCGAATGCGGCTAACCTGGTCACTTTGAGTGTGGGGTACATATTCTAGTGTGCTGGGATCGCAAAGCTGCGTGGCTCAGGATCGCGGGGTGGATTTGCGCGGTGGCGCTCACATCGGCGTGCACGGTGAGGGCGGAGCAGAACGCCGTCACGGCTCACGTAGCAATCGAGAAAAAACCGGATGCGAAGCAGGAGAAGGCGGCGGGTGGACCTGGTGATGCGTCGAGCGTGGTGATTTGGCTGAAACCGCTCGACCATAGTGCCGTAGAAGTTGCCCCGGCCGAACCAGGGGAAAAAAGAATGCAGCTGGTGCAGCGAAACAAGAGTTTCCAGCCACATCTGCTGGTCGTGCCGGTTGGCTCGGTGGTGGATTTCCCCAATCGCGATCCATTTTTTCACAATGTGTTTTCGCTGTTTGACGGTAAACGATTCGACCTGGGGTTGTATGAGGCGGGAGCCACCAATTCGGTGCATTTCGATCGCGTCGGAGTCAGTTTTCTGTTCTGCAATATCCATCCGGAAATGAGTGCGATTGTGGTTGTCGTGGATACCCCTTATTACGGGGTGTCTAACCGCGCAGGAAACGTAACCATCGGGAATGTGCCGGATGGTAAGTACGAAATGCACGTTTGGTACGAGCGAAGCGTGGCTGAAGATTTGCAGCGGTTGACGCGCACGGTGACAATTTCGCCAGCGTCGCGCGAGCTGGGCGCCGTGAATGTGGCGGAAAATCCGAGTTTTTCGCTGGCGCATAAGAACAAATATGGGCAGGACTATACGCCGCCGCCAAAGCAAGGGTATTCGCAGCATCCCTGAGTGCGCGCAGCGACTTTCTGCAATGGCTCGCACCGGTTCCTTCGCGCGGTTTGCAGCTCTTTTGGTTCGCATCACGACTCTGTTGCCCGGAGATGTCTATCTTGGTGTAGGGACGCCGAAGCAATGCGGATAGCCGTCGTCGTCGGTAAGGAAGAACTCGGTCTGCCCGTAGTCCCGATGTTCGAGTTCTGAAACACCGTACCCAAGGCTCTTCAATCGCCCTCTGGTTTTGTGTATATCGTTCGGCGCCCAGTAGAGTCGAATGCCCTCGTAATCTTCCGGCTTGGGCGGAGTCCCCGCGCGTTGGTTCAACATCAAACATAAGTCGTCTTTCCGAAGCATGCAGAAGATCAGCTTGTCGTCTTTGCGCATTTCTGAACTCATCGAGAATCCGAGACCATCAATCCACAAACGAAGACTCTTCTCCAGGTTTGCGCGCGGAATGATCGGGATGCATGATTCGACAGGCATAACAACCTCCTTTCGCCAAACTAAAACGCCGCTCAATGCGTTGAGCAATTCATGCGCGAAGCCCGCGCTCTGCGTTCGCGACGGTACACTAGTTTACGCCAGCCGATCTCGAAATTTCGGCGCGCCTGAAGCCGGGCCCTGTCGAAGTGCCATTTATGGGACGGCTTCTAGATGGTGGCGGGGAGATTCTGGTCGCAGACTGTCTGGACCGCGGCGTAACGGCTATCGGCGTTGAGCTGGCGCATGATGCGATGAACGTGATTTTTGACGGTGAATTCCGACAAGCCCATGCTCTCGGCAATTTCCTTGTTGGTGAAACCGCGGGCCAGGAAGGCTACGAGCTGTTGCTGCCGAGCGGTCAATCCCAGTTTCACGCAAAGGCGCTGATTGAGAATCATGGAGCCTTCGCGGGTGGTGCGGGCCACGAACTGGAAAAGGTGATGACAGAGCCAGGGCGGGCAGACAGCCTCGCCTCTTGAAACCTTCCGCACGGCGGCGATCACATCGTCGGCACTGGCTTCGGCCAACAGGTAGCCACTGACCCCGGAACGCACCGCTTGCAAGAAGATCTCCGCGTCGTCATGCATGCCGAAGAGAAGCACTTTCCTGCCCGGCGCAAAGCGCAAGAGGTCACCAATAAAGTTAGAGGGAAAAACTGCGGCGGAGGCTTGATCGGCCAGCAAGATATCGCAGTCTGAAGCGGCCGCCTGCTTGTAGACGCTGGGGGAATAACGGATGGAATCGGTGATCGAGAACTCGGGAAGTTTGCGGAAGAGAGCGGTCATGGCCTCGCGGAGCATACGATTCTCGATGACGAGAAAGAGCCTGGTATTTGGCGTCGCGGGGGCGTCTTTTGCCGGTCTCATGGATGTTCACGTCCGCCGAAATCAAAAGGAATCGAAAGCAATCAGCGGTTGTTAGGACCATACGTTGACAATCCCGGGCGGTCAATCCACGGCTTGTCAAAAGGATGTCATCATTCTGTCGCGAGCGGGCGCGAGAGTTTTACATAGCACCGGAGTGGGGACTCAATTCTAAGCATGGAGAGCCCGAGTTAGATTGTTAGATGAAGGTGGATTTGGCGTTGCGAGGGATGGGGCGTTCCGAGCAGGGCAGACGAACCAGAACGGTGGTTCCGGCCTCGGAAGTCTGCTCGATGGTGACGGTTCCGGAATGGTCCTGGACGATTTTGCTGACGATAGCCAGACCCAGGCCCGTGCCATTGGGCTTGCCAAAGCTGACGAAGGGATCGAACAGGGTGTGGCGAATGCTTCCGGGTATGCCGGGGCCATTGTCCTGGATACGAATTTCGAAGGTGTCGCCGGCGTTTTTGCCTTCCACGGTGATGGAACCCTGGCAATCCGCGGTGGCTTCACAGGCGTTCAGAATGAGGTTGAAAAAGACGCGTTCCAGCTTCCTGGCGTCGAACATGCCTTCCATATCCTCGGACCCAAGAAGGACGATGCGGAGGTGGCGGAATTCGGGTTTGGAGTGGATGGCCTCAATGGCGCGGCGGATGACCTGGTCGATGCGAGTAAGCGAAGGGGTAATGGCATTGCGTTGATAGGAAAGTTCACGGAGAGAGTCAATCAGGTCGGTCATCTGATTGGCAGCGGTCTTGATCTCCTCGTAGATCTCGTCTTTTTTCAGTTTCAACTCATCTGCTTCGTAGAGGAATTCCGCGTTGGCGACGACTGCGGCGAGGTAATGGCGCAAATCGTGGGAAATGGAACTGGCAGCACGAGCCAGGGCGGCGATGCGCTCCGTTTCAATTCTTTGCTGCTGGAGTGCCAGGAGTTGGCCGCGCATTTGTGCAAATGAGGTACTGAGTTCCACCAATTCGGTGCTGCCGCGAGGAGTGATCGAGTAAGTGAAATCGCCGGCAGCGAGCGCTTTCACACCGGCGACGAGATTGTCGAGGGGACGCGTGATGGTGCGGGCAACGAATCCAAACAGGAGGGCGCCGAAAAGGACGGCGGCCGCGCCCATCACGAAGATAGTGCGGTTCAAGTGATTGATGAAGGTGTTGACGGGAACGAGCGGCATCATCACAAAGCACTGAACGGGAGAAGGAGAAGAGCCGTGGAGCAGGACGGAGGAATAGGCGTATTGGTCGGTGGCGAGGGCCATCTGGCCGGAACTTGCTTCCGGCGAAAGAGCGCCCGAAGAGATGCGGTTCTGAAGTTCGGCTTCGTCGCGAGCCGGCAGCGTGGAAGCGATAACCGCGCCATTGGTGGTGAGAGCGATCTGGTTGCCGGCAACGATGGAGAGTTGCTGAGCCACCGCAGCATCAACCTGGTAGCCGACCGCCAGAATTCCCAATTGGTCGGTAGTGGGGCCGGCTCCGGCATTGATGGGCTGGAGGAAGACCTGATAGAGGCGGCCATCGTTGTACCACCAGGATGCATCCTCACCCAGATCCGTAGAGCGTACCAGATCGCGCTGCACGTTGGCGGAAGACCAACCGGGTTTGGTCATGTGCAAAGCAACGACTTCGCGATTGGGCCGGGCGAGAACGAAGAGGTCACTGCCCGCAAGTTTCCAGAATGTCTCCGAAGCGTCGGAGATGGTGAGGGCGTTCGTCGCCGGCATCAGCGCCTTGAGGGTGGGGAGATCGGCGAGGATGGCGGCCATGCGGGACAACTGAAGCTCTCTCTGCCTTTGCAGGCTCTCGAATGTGCGAACCGACTCGTCGGTGCCAACGCGCACTTGCTTTTGAATCTCCACATTGACGGTGTGGCGTACGAAGAAGAGCAGCGATCCGGTTAATCCGAGAATGATTAACAGCGCAGCAATCAGCAGCTGGGATCGCAGTCGAAAAGGGGTCATGGGGATTTAACTCGAGAGTTCAGGAAGCCGAACCAGGCGCCGAACCTCCAGGTGCAAATTTATACCCCGCGCCATGCATAGTCATCAAGAAGCGCGGAGCAGCGGGATCGGGTTCCAGTTTCTGGCGAAGGCGCAGGATGTGATTATCGACCGTGCGAGTGGAAGGATAGTTTTGATAACCCCAAACCTCGTTGAGAAGCTCTTCGCGCGAAACGACTCTACCAGCGGACGAAGCGAGATATTTCAGCAGTTTGAATTCCTGTGTCGTAAGCGTGACGAGTCTTCCGGCATGCGTGGCTTCCATACTGGTGAAATCAATGCGGGCGTCGCCGAAGATCAAAATTTCGTGATTGACGGGTTTGGCAGCAACATGGGAAACGAAAGGGGGATTCGCGCTGGAGCGACGCATGGCGCGGCGCACGCGGGCGAGAAGCTCCCGGGGACTGAAAGGTTTCGTGACGTAGTCATCGGCGCCAAGCTCAAGAAGGAGGACTTTGTCTTCGATCTCCGAATTGGCGCTCAGAACCACGATGGGAACGGAAGCGGCCAGAGACTTGAATTCGCGACAGAGCTCCTTGCCAGACTTTCCCGGAAGCTTGAGATCGAGGATGACCGCGGAAGGAGTTTGCTTGCGAAAAAGCTCGAGGCCGGTCAAACCGTCAGGCGCGATTTGTACCTGCAACGAATCGGATTCAAACAGCCGCTGGAGAGTACGCTGCATCGCGCGACTGTCTTCGACAACTAACACGGTGTCCATGCTCATAATCACCATCTCCCCGCGCCGAGATTCTTTACCTGAAGGGTAAGACGCAAGCGGTGCGGGAGAGTAAGTGCTCCTGTTCATGATAAACCCCCTACTATCCAAACGCAGATTCAAGATTCGAGGCCCTCGGTTCGTGCCAGCATCAACGCCTTCCACCAACGAAGATGCTGCCACGGAAGGCAAAGGAGACTCTTTAGATGCGTCGCCGAGCGACCAGTGACATAGCGCAGGTGAGCCACGTTCACATTCCAGGAGTTGGCGCGGTTGCTGGTTGCGACTGTGCCGAGAGACATTCGTGCCTTTCTAGGGAGGAGCCGGCTTCGCAGATACAGCAGTCTGCGTTTTCGGTCAGGAATAAATTCGGGCGCGAAGAAGAGGTTGTTGAGGCTGCCCGGCCAATCGGAAATAGCCCAGTCCAAAGAGAAATGGTCTAACCAAGCGCGCAGGGAAGCGGAGGAGGCTTGCGACGACCAAGTTCTCAGGGTCAATGGAATACGGCAGTCAAAGATGCGATTGGCGAGGCCCAGAACGAAGGCGAAGATGCATTTTGTCAGGCGATCGTCGCCGGCGCGCTCGATGACACGGCGCCAGAGCGGTTCATCGTGGGGATGAACCTGGATGCACCTGGCGATTTCCAAAAGCCAGGAAAGGCGAATCCAGGAACGCAAGGAGTGGTTGAAGACGTGAAGAACTTGCATGAGGAACTTGTCCTCGAGTGATAAAGAGTAAAAGTGCACGGAGTGCAGGACCGCGGGTTCGGCATGCTGCAGACAATCGTTGGGCACGTGCAACTTTAGCCAGGGAGTGTCTTCCCAAATGGAAGTGTGCAGATCGGCCTGGCGATGGCGCTGCAACGCGTAAACGTCATCTTCTTTCGAAGGAATATGGCGGAGCGGAGTGGTGAAGCAGGACTCGCCGGATGCGGACAGACAAGCGGTCGAATAGCCGCACGACTGGAAAGCCTCGGCGGCGGCCCCAACACTTCTTGGGTCAACCAAAAAATCGAAATCGGTTTGATGGCGCACAGAGAGGTCTTCGCAGAAATCAGGAACCAGCGTAAATCCCTTGAGTGTTGCGGCCAAGACGCCGTGCTCACGAAAGCTAATGGTGAGGCGATGAAATTCCTCGAGCATGTCGCGCAAACGGTCGACGTTCTTGGCGAGGCGTTGCTCCAACGCGACGCGCAAATCATCAGGGATCAGGGAACTGGCGCCGCACTGGCGCAAGCGGTGGAGGAAGTTCAGGGCAAGGCCGCTCTGGTCGAGCCATAGCAAGAGAGCGCGATTCTCAGTTTCGTTGAAAGAATCAAGCGGTGCGAGGGCAGAGCAGTCCGGTTCGTGCCGAAGCGCGGCAAGGATCGCGAGTTTGGCGTGGCGATCAGGCATCAGCACTCTGGGATGAAGATCCTGGGAATAGTTCGGGCGCGCCCACAAAAGGCACTTGGCTGGTCAGACGACAGAAATAAGGGACCAGGAATTCCTGAAAGGTTCGACCGTCAACGTCAGACCCGATGAAACAGAGTAGCTCGCGGCGTTCGTGATCGAGACCGAGAAGACAGGCAGTTCCCATTCCAACGACAGTGAGATTGCCGGAGGAAAGGAGCAGAGGCTCTTCGAGCAATCCGGGAGCGTCGAGATCGCGAACCAATTTCCATTCGATGTCGGCGGGATGAACGTCGGCGGGCGCGGTGTTCAAGGGAAGTGCGGGAAGAAGAGTGAAATCGTTGGTTTCCACGGTGACATTCGAATCGCCAACACGGAAACGAGTGCGCAAAGGCGTGGGGATGAAGCGCCGCAGGAGATCGAGAGGATCCTGATAGTTTGTAGAATCGACGAGCGCCACGTTCACACCTCCGCCAGAAATCGCTCGATAGCCTCGGCAGTCTGATGCGGGTCGTCACCGGTGCGAAGCGACCAGGACTGACAGGCAGCGAGCGAGGCAATGATCTGAGAGCGTGCAGATTTGGCCGCAGATAACTCGTCGGGAAGGCGCTCGGCGTTGCTTTCAAAGAATTGAGTGACGAACTCGCCGCGACAGGGAGCAAAACGGCAACCGGGTATAGCGGAGCGCTCCAGAAACAGGAGCCATTTGGGGCGGGAAGAAGTTTTCACGGGCGAGCGAAACAGTTTGGAGGCGTCAACCTCATAGGCGATTTCTCCGTTCATGGTTTTCTTGGGCGCATGTTTGGAGAGTTCCGGGAAATAACGAACGCTATGGGGAAGAAGTTTTATTGGCGCAGCGAGGCCGTGAGCCGAAAGAACGGATTGCCGGAAGGAAAGGTAAGTCCAATCGTCGGAGACGAGGGCAAAACCGCGCTGCGCGAGCGCCGCGGACAACGTGGATTTTCCCGCGCCCGAAACCCCGGCGAGAAGAATGCCGTCGCCATTGCGATCGAGGCAAGCGCAATGCAAAGGAGCGACACCTAATGTGGTGCCAATCAGGCCAATGGTGATGGGGAGGAGTTGAGCATTCCAGAATGAGCGGTCGTGGACAGCGGCGGAAGAGAGCACCCCGATCACGCGCCTGCGCAGCAGATCAAAACCAAGGAAGCTTCGCGGCTCGAGCATGGCAAAAACAAGGTGGCGAGCGCCGCGAAAGTGGGGGAGTTTTCCGGTAAGAGAATCCAAAGAAGCGTTTTCCAGAATTTCCATCTCAAAGGAGGGAGCGTCGTCCTGTTTCTCGGAAGCCTGCCAGGGGGTGGCATGGCGGAGAAGGTTGTAGGAATTGGTAGAGAGAAGGCAGTGCGAGCCGGCAATGGTGAAGTCAGTGCGCAGGCGCAGCGTCTTGCGATTGAATGCGAAAGTCACCGTCACAGTGTCGCCCACTGTAACGCGAAATCAAGAGCATTGACGCAGAGGGAATAAGAAATGACAGCCAAGTGACATTCTGGTGACAAACACGGGCTGCGGCCTCAATTAACGTTTATTTGCGCATGGAGCCGCGCCGATGTCCAAGAAAATTGTTTTCTTTTTTCCTTCGTTTGCGAGTTCAGAGGCCACGGCGCCGCTGGGTATTCTGGCGGTGTCGACGCCGCTGCTCCGGGCGGGCTATTCGGTAAAGATCATCGATTCGACCATTACCCCCAACTACAAGAAACGGGTTTTGGAGGAAGTACAGGACGCGCTGTGCCTGGGAATTTCGCTCGTGACCGGCCCGATGATTCGGGAGACTGCTGAGATTGCGCGGGCGGTAAAAGAATGGAATCCGGATTTTCCGGTGATCCTTGGGGGCTGGCATCCATCACTTCTTCCGAAGCAAACACTCGAGGCGCCGTACATCGACGTGGTGGTTCGCGGGCAGGGAGAAGAGAGCCTGCTGGAGATAGTGCAGCATCTGGAAAATCGGTCGCCCGTCGACCTGATTCCGGGTATCGGATTCAAGCGGGACCGGAAGCTGATCTTCACGATGGAGCGGCCGTTGCGGCCGATTGTGGATCAACCGCCAAAGGCGTATCACCTGGCTGATTTCGACGCCTACCAGCGAAGCTGCGGACGGCGCTGGGCCATGTACATCTCGAGCCTGGCATGCCCGTTCAACTGTTCTTATTGCACGAACGCGGCAGTGTATGGGCGAAAGTGGAACGCGCTGCCGCCGGAACAGTTCGTGGAAGAGACCGTGGATCTTTCGACGCGGTATGGGCTGGAGATGATCTGGGTGGTGGATGACAATTTTTTGGTTGACCTGGATCGCGCTCGGTACATCGCCGAGGGCCTGGTGCGCGCCGGAGCCAACTACAAGTGGAGCATTCAAGCGACCACCAACCTGACGGCACGGTTGAGCCTGGAAGACCTGAAGCTGTTGCGGCGCGCCGGGCTGCACCAGATTTGTCAGGGCGTGGATTCAGGGTCGCCGAAGATCCTGAAATTGATGAACAAGACGTTTCAGGATTTCGAATCGATTTATGAGGCCGCAGATCGGTGTTTGAAGGCCGACATTCGGCCATCGTTCAACATGATTTTCGCGTACCCCGGGGAAGGGACGAAGGAGCGGCGCGAAAACGTCGACTTCATCATGGATATCTGCCGGCGATTTCCTGGCGCGGAATTCTGGACGAATATTTTTACGCCGTATCCCGGGTCACCGATTATGGAGCAGGCTCAGGAACTCGGAATTCGCGTACCGACTACGTTTGAGGGCTGGGCCGACTTCTTTCCGCGCTACACAGTGCTGCCGTGGTTAAGCGGGCGCGAACACAAGCGGCTGCAGGCGATGCGCGAATACATGAGGATGGCGTTTGATCGTATTCCGATCGCCGCGGACACGCGGAAGCGCTCGACGCGTCTGATACAGAAAGCGCTTTCGGGGCCGGCGAGGTGGCGACTCGATCACGATGTGTACGGTTTCCCAGTAGAACTGTGGATCAACGAGCGGCTGAAGCGCCGAGCGGGACCGCTGAAACCCGCGGTTGACGCAAAGCGGCTGGAACCTGCGGTTGGCGAGGCCGCGTGCTGACGAAGCGCAAAGTCGTGCTTTTCTATCCGCCATATGACGGCCCGCCGCTGGGTGCGCCATTGTGTCTGCTGAGTCTGGCCGCACCTTTACTGCAGGCAGGATTCGAAGTCTCGATCATTGACGCTGCGATTCATCGTGATTGGGAGCAGAAGGTGCTTCGGGAGATTCGCGACGCGTTGTGCCTGGGCATTTCGGTGCTGACGGGACCGATGATTCGCGGCGCGGTGCGGATGGCGAAGGCTGTGAAGAAGGAAGGACTGAGCCTGCCGATTATTTTTGGAGGCTGGCATGCGAGCCTGGTTCCGGGGCAGACGCTGCAGGAAAACTACGTTGACGCGGTGGTGCGCGGGCAGGGCGACCTGACGTTGCTGGAAATCGCGCAAAAGCTTTGCGAGGGAAAAGACTATCGCAGCGTTCAAGGAGTCTCCTCCAAGTTGATGGGAATGCCGCAGCACTCGCCGGAGCGGAGAGTGGCGTTGCTCGACGATCTTCCGACACCCGCATTTGAGCTGGCGGATTTTGACGCCTACGAACGAGTGTCTGGCGAACGCAAGCTGGCATATGCGACGAGCGTTGGCTGCCCGTATGCGTGCAACTACTGCACCGACATGGTTTTTTACAAGCGGCGTTTTAATGCGCTTGAGGCGCAGCGCGTGGTCAGCGAAGTGACCGAGTTGGTGGAGCGGTACCGCATCGATGAAGTGGCAATGCTGGATTCGAATCTGCCGGTGGATTGGCGGAGAGCGCGAGAGATCGCGCAAGGATTCCTGGATTCGGGGCAAAAGTTTCACTGGACATTCCAGGCTTCGACCGATTTTCTGTGCCGGATGAGCGACGACGACGTGAGGTTGCTGGGGGAAAGTGGCGTATCGCACATGGGGTTTGGCACCGAGTCCACTTCGGGCAGCGTGCTGAAGCTGATGAACAAACGCCATCAACGAGTGGACGAAATGTATGAGACTGCGCGCAAGGCTGCGATCGGCGGGATTCATGTCACCTTCAATCTGATTTTCGGGTACCCGGGAGAAACGGAAGCGGATCGCGAGGAAACGCTGCTGACGATGAGCGACATTGCCAGGCAATTCTGGAATGTCAGTTTTTCGCCCAACCTGTTTACGCCGTATCCCGGGATTCCGATCTGGCCGGAGCTGCGAAGCCTGGGGATGCGAGAACCTCAATCGCTGGAGGAGTGGGCAGAACTTCCACTGGGGCGCAACACGCTGCCATGGCTGCAAGGAAAAGAACTGAAGCGGCTGTGGCGGATGCTGGAGTTTTTCCTGCTGAACAACCAGCTTCGCAAAGCAACCAAGAATCATCCGCGACTGAGAACGGGAGTACGCCGTGCTTTGGGTGCGCCGCTGCGCTGGCGTATGCGCACGAAGCAATATTCATTTCCATGGGAACTGTGGGTTGGCCGGCAGTTTGAAAAAATCGTGATGCGTAGATCGCTGGTAACCGGGCAGGCGCTGCAGAAGGAAGGTGCCGGGGCATGTTGATGAATCCGCGCCCGTCGACTGCAGCTGGTCCGAAAGTTCGCGAGGCTGACGTGCTGCTGACGCATTCGTACCATCTTCCGTACGATCGCAAGCAGTTGCGGAAGATGCAGCCATATTCGCCGCTGGGAACGTTGTACGCGGCGGGGCTGCTGCGGGAACATGGCGCATCGGTCGCGGTGTTTGACGGCATGCTGAACGAACCAACGGCTGGGTTTCGAGAAGCGCTGCGCATGCATCGTCCGAAAATTGTTGCGATCTACGAGGACGACTTCAACTTCCTGACCAAAATGTGCCTGACGCGAATGCGCGAACTGGCGTGGGAAATGATCGAATCGGCGCGCGAGGCGGGGGCGAGGGTGGTGGTGCACGGTTCGGACGCGAGCGATCACGCGACGGAATATCTGCGTCACGGCTGCGAGTATGTTTTGGATGGCGAGGCGGAGCACACGCTGCTGAACGTGGTGCAAGCGTTGCGAAATGGAACGGACGCGACGAGGATTGCCGGTGTGAAATGGCTGAAAAGCGCGGGCGGCCAAGGCGCAGTGGCATCCCGCGAAAAAGGACCAACAAGTCACGGTGGGGCGCTGCCACTTCCTGCGCGCGGTTTGATCGATTTCTCTGTGTATCGCGAGGCGTGGAGCCACGCGCACGGATATTTTTCCATGAATCTGATTGCCAGCCGCGGTTGCCCGTTCCGGTGCAACTGGTGCGCGAAACCCATTTTTGGAGACAGCTACCAGTTGAGGCCGGCGCGAGAAGTGGCGCAAGAGATGCGCTTATTGCGGGATGAATACGGCGCAGAGCACCTGTGGTTTGCGGACGACATTTTTGCGCTGAACCGGCATTGGGTGCAGGAGTTCGCGAGTTCGGTGGAGGAGTTTGGCTGTGCGGTGCCATTCAAGATTCAGGCGCGCGCGGATTTGTTGACCGCGGAAACGGCGCAGGCGCTCAAGCGAGCGGGCTGCCGGGAAGTATGGATGGGAGTGGAGTCGGGCGCACAAAAAGTTCTTGATGCCATGGACAAAGGTTTGCGCGTGGAAGAAGTGAGGGCCGCGCGCCAGCACCTGAAACAGGAAGGTATTCTGGCGTGCTACTTCCTGCAACTGGGATATCCCGGCGAAGGATGGGAGGAAATCCAGAAGACGATTACGCTGGTGCGCGAAACCCGCCCGGACGACATTGGGGTGTCATTTTCCTACCCGCTTCCGAATACGAGATTTTACGCCCGGGTTCGCAAACAACTGGGCACGAAACGGAACTGGTCCGACAGCGAAGACTTGTGCGTGATGTTCAAGGGCGCCTATAGCGATCATTTCTACCGAGCGGTACGCAATGCGTTGCACGCGGAGGTAGAGAGCTGGCATCGCCCGGCGATTAAGCGCGGGGAACGTAGCGAGATTCAGGAGTTGTGGAGAGCGGTGGAAGCGCTGGAGCCGGTAAGCCGCAATCTGGATGCCACCGAACTGCCGCAGAGCGTTCCTGGATACAAGTTTTCCCCGGTTCCAGGGAACTCGCCGCTGGTGTATCTGCAGGCGAATGCGCTGCCGGGAGACATCAATGAGTGACCTGGTGCTCACTCACGGATATTTCCTTTACGAGGACGCGAAGGAAGTGCAGATCCGAAAGCCGTACGTTCCGCTGGGAATTCTGTATATCTGCTCGCACCTGCGCAAGAAAGGTTTCGATGTCGAAGTGTTCGACACCACCTTTTCACGATTGGGCGATCTGACGCGCTACTTACGTACCGAGCAGCCGACGGTTCTTGGAATCTACGCGAATTTGATGACCCGGAAGCGAGTGGTTGAAATCATCAAGATTGCACGGGAAGCAGGATGGAAAACGGTTGTCGGCGGTCCGGAGCCCGGCGCGTATGTGCAGGAATATTTGAACGCAGGCGCAGATGTCGTGGTGATCGGTGAAGGCGAAGTGACGATGGAAGAGCTTCTGCCGGTGCTGCGCAAGAAGTTACCTTCGCAGCTGGAAAAAGTTCAGGGAATAGCGTTCCTGAATGAACATGGGCACGTTTGCGAGACAGCTCCGCGGCCGCAGATTCCCGACATTGATCAGCAGCCATGGCCTGCGCGCGAATCGGTGGACATCCGGCGGTACATGCAGACCTGGCGCGAGGCCCACGGAACAGGCTCACTGTCGTTCATTACGGCGCGTGGCTGCCCTTATAAATGCCGTTGGTGCAGCCACCAGGTGTACGGAATGACGCATCGCCGGAGGAAGCCGCACGGCGTGGTGGATGAAGTGGAATGGCTTGTGAAAACCTACGAGCCGGACATGGTGTGGGTTGCCGATGATGTGTTCACGATTCATCACGGCTGGCTGAGGGGCTATGCGGCGGAAATGGCGAGGCGCGGCTTGAAGGTTCCGTTTGAATGCATCTCGCGGGCGGACCGGTTGAACGCAGAAGCTGCCGATTTGCTGGCAGAGTTGGGCTGTTTCCGGTTGTGGATCGGCTCGGAAAGCGGATCGCAACGAATTTTGGATGCGATGGAACGCGGAGTAACCGTCGAGCAAGTGCAAACGGCGATCCGTTTGTGCAAAGAGCGCGGCATCCAGACAGGGATGTTCCTGATGTGGGGCTACGAAGGGGAACAACTGCAGGACATCGAAGCGACCATCGAGCATGTGAAGCGAACAGACCCGGATATTTTCTTCACGACGGTGTCCTACCCGATCAAAGGCACAGCGTATTACAAACGCATCGCCAGCTCACTGGTGCAATTGAAGCCGTGGCATCTCTCATCGGACCGGGAGTTGGTGGTTCAGGGGAGGCATTCGGCGAAATTTTACGAGTTTGCGGACCGGTTGCTGAAAGAAGAAGTGAAACTGTCTCGGCTGCAGTGCGGGGGACGAGCTGAGGGGTCCGCGGAGGAGTTGCGGCAGCAGGTGAACACGCTGCGTGAATGCTTGTATTCCGAGGGAAAAGAGGTACGGGCATGAACGGGGTGAACAGCGTGAACCTCACTGCTGCCGCAACAGCTTTCGACAGTGTGGCACACTCCTACGACGATGTGTTTACGCGGAGCATGATCGGATGCGCGCAGCGGAATCAGGTGTGGCAGCGATTGCTGGCAGCGTTTGAGCCGGGCGAGCGAATCTTGGAATTGAACTGCGGGACCGGCGAAGACGCGCGGTTTCTGGCGCAAAGAGGAAGGTCGGTGGTTGCGTGCGACGCTTCCTCCGTAATGATCGAGGTTGCGGAAGGCCGAGGAAAACTGGAAGCGGGAGCGGCGGGGATCGAATATCGGCAACTGGCGAACGAGGATTTGAGCGTTTTGCTGGGGCAGGAGTGCTTTGACGGGGCGTTCTCGAATTTTTCCGGATTGAATTGTGTTGCTGATCTGCAACCGGTGGCGCGGAATCTGGCCGCGCTGGTAAAGCCGGGAGGCCGGGTACTGATTTGTGTGTGGAGCCGAGTTTGCGTGGCGGAACTGGCGTGGTTTCTGTCGCACGGGCAAGTGGGCAAAGCGTTCCGCCGGTTGTCGGGAAAAGCGGCGGCGCGCGTCGGTGGCGTGACGATTGAGGTGTCTTATCCCACGGTTCGCACCGTGCGGCTTGTGTTTTCCCCGTGGTTTCGGCTGGAATCGCACAGCGCGGTGGGGCTATTTGTGCCGCCCTCTTACGTCGAAGCGTGGGCACGGAAGCATGACAAGCTCTTTGCGCGTTTGGAAAAATTGGACGAGGCATTTTCGAGCTTGCCGATTTTCCGCGTTACAGGCGATCACGTGCTGCTGGAGTTCGTGCGATGCGACTCGTGAGCGAATCCAGATCGAACCGCTGCAGGTGAAGGAAACATGATCATCCTATTTAATCCTCGAGCAAC